>Ga0207667_10000623_pt1 | contig 45814 bp, 43 predicted proteins | sample KBSCornC52_FD_184301 | JGI IMG/M metagenome (GOLD analysis project Ga0207667, IMG submission 184301) | Corn rhizosphere microbial communities from Kellogg Biological Station, Michigan, USA - KBS Corn C5-2 (SPAdes) (version 2) | ecosystem: Host-associated > Plants > Roots > Rhizosphere > Soil ... | reverse complement strand
CCTGGTCGGTGCTGACACGCGGCTGGGTCATCCCGCCGCCCGTCGAAGTGTACGAACCGGTCGGCTGCCTCGAGTGCCGCAAGACCGGCTTCCTCGGCCGCACCGGCGTGTACGAAATGATGACGGTGTCGCAACGCCTGCGCGGCATGATCACCGCCAACCTCGACCTCGATGCGTTCACCGGCGGCGCGCTGGAAGAGGGCTTGCAGCCGCTGCGCATTTCCGCAGCCACGCAGGTGCGGCGCGGTCTGACGACCGTCGAGGAAGTGTTGTCGGTGCTGCCGGCCGGCGAGTGAGCCGGCTTCGCGGATAGCCGGATGGGTGCGCGATGAAGCATTCCGTGATCGTGATCGGCGGCGGCATTGCGGGCTTGAGCGCCGCCCATCATCTTTCAGCGCGCGGCATTGATGTCATGGTGCTGGAAGCATCGGACCGCGTGGGCGGTCGCATGACCAGCGATCGTCATGCCGGGTTCGTGATCGATCGCGGCGCGCAATTCGTGTCCGACGGCTACACCGTCATCGGCGACCTGATCGATGCGCACGGTTTGTCGGCGCAGGTGCATGGCGTATCGGGCTGGACCGGCATCGTCCGCGGCGGCAAGGTGCGGCGTATCCATCCGCGACGGCCATGGACCTTGCCGTCCAGCGGTCTGCTGCGCTGGAAGGATGCGGTGCGCACCACCCGTGCCAGCCTGAAACTTGCGCATGACGCGCATGCGTTGCCCTTGAATGACTACGCGGGCTGGCGCCCATTCGATCATGAGGACGCGGCGCACGCGCTGGTCGAGCGCTTCGGCGGGGATGCGCTGGAATATCTGTTCGAACCGATGCTGGAGGGTTTCTACTTCCAGGCGCCCGAAGGCATGGCGCTGGCGCTGCCCGCGATGGTGTGGAGTTTCGGCGCGCGCGGCAAATCGGTCTCGGCCTTGCGGGGTGGCCTCGGCGTGCTTCCGGAAGCCATGGCAGAACGCCTGGGCGTACGATTGGCATCGCCCGTGACCGCCATCGAACAGGGTATCGCGGGCGTGCAAGTCGCCACGGCAGCGGAAACGTTGCATGCGGATTTCGCAGTGCTCGCGACCACCGCCGGCGTGGCGCGCACGCTATGGTCGCCCGCGGACGAAGACGCGACGCGGCTTCTGGGTACGCGCTACAGCGCCACGGTCGCCATCAGCCTCGGCGTCCCGGACGGCATTCCTTCCGGCGCCTCGGTCGAGGGCATCTACGCCGTGCTGCTGCCGCGATGCGAGCGCAAGGTGATCGCGGCGTTCGCGTTCCAGTCGCGCAAATGCGCGCACCATGTCGAACGTGGCGAGCTGCTGAACGTGATGCTGGATGGCGCCGCGGGTGCGCGCCTCGCCGATGCGTCCGAAACCGACGTGCTGGCCGAGGTAATCCCGGAGTTGGAACATTACCTGCCCGGTATCGCGTCGCGCATTGCATTCACGCGTATGCACCGCTGGCTCGAAGCCGAACCCTGTTCCCCGCCCGGGCGTGCGACGCATCTGCATGGGTATCGGGAAACATGGCACGCGGACCGTCGCGTGATCCTTGCCGGCGACTACATGGGCATTCCATGCACGGAAGGCGCGGCAGAAAGCGGTCGATGGGCCGCCGCGCAGATTGCGGGGGCCCTCGCCGGCTGATCGACTCAGGGGTCGTCATCCCGGCGAAAGCCGGGACCCGGTGACTTTTGTGCAACGCCTGAAATGCAAGTTGCCGGGTAACGCGCCGCATCCTGCGGCTTGCCCTTCGGGCCATCGGCTGCGCCGATGTTCGCTCCGGCATCCTGCCTCCGCAGTCCGGACATCGCTTCGCGACTGCGTTTGCAGGATTGCAAACGCGAACGCCGAAGGCGGCGCGTAGCGCGAGCGCCATGGATGGCGCGAGTATTCCGGGATGACGAGCAAAATCGGATCTGTCCTCAGGAACCCGACGCAGGCGGGGCATTGCCCGAGAATTTCACGGCTTCGGCACCGGTGATCGGGCCGGCCACGTGCGCCTGATCGCTGATGTACAGCTTCACCGGGCGCTCGAACGTCAGCGGACCGTTCACGGTTGCCCCGGCGCCGATCATGATGCGCGGAATGTCGTCGGTGCCAAAGTGGATGCCGAGTACGCCATTGTCGCTCGGCTTCTTCACCTTGATGCCGCCGTCGACCACCGCGTTGCCGGTGATGTCGATGTCGCCATTGACGGTGGTGATGCCCTGGCCGATGTGCGCACCGTCCACGGTGATATGGCTGTTGACGTTGGTGAGCTCGCCGTTGACGGCCGAACCGGCAGCCAGGTTCAGCGCGCCGTTGACCGCTTCCACGTTGCCCGAAACGGTGGCATTCTTTTCCAGCGTGATGTGGCCGTTGACGGTGGTAAGACTCCCCGCTGTCGCGCTTTCGCCCAGCGTGATGCCTCCGTTCACGGTATCGGCGTTACCGACCTTGGCGTGCTCGGCGATGTGAATGGAGCCGTTGACGGTGGAAGCCTTGTCGGCCTTGGCGTTGGCGCCGATATTCACCGAGCCGTTGACGGTGCTGGCATCGGACGTGCTGGAACCCGCCGCGACATCAACCGAACCGTTGACGCCGCTCACGCAGGCGCCGAGCGCGAACGGCAGGGCCAGCAAGGCGAAGGCGAGGATGCAAAGACGTGCGGATCGCATGGGAACCTCCTGCGTGGTGCGCGTTGATCATCTGCCAGTGCCGCATCGTGCGGCGCGGCGCCGGCAGGACATGGTGCGATCCTGCCTGACTATTGTGGTGTCGACAATAGGCATGTCGGCACCCTGACCAATGGCATGCGATCATGCCTGATCGCAGCCTCGTTGGCATCACTCATCAGCGTACGTCCCGAAGTCCGCAAAGGCCGGAACGCCCATCCATGGGCTGACTTTTCGCAACCGCGGCCCCGGGTGGAGCAATCGTACAATGCATTGAATTCCTGATGAGTGCGACGCCATGCATACCCTCGTGATGATCCGCCACGGCCAGTCGCTGTGGAACAGGGAAAACCGCTTCACCGGCTGGGCCGACGTCGACCTGTCCGAGCAGGGTCGCACCGAAGCGCGCGAGGCCGGCGAGCTGTTGAAGCGCGAAGGTTACATGTTCGACGTCGCGCACACTTCCGTGCTCAAGCGCGCCGTGCACACGCTGTGGGGCGTGATGGATGCAATGGATCTGGCGTGGCTGTCCGTGCTCACCGACTGGCGCTTGAACGAACGCCATTACGGCGCGCTGACCGGCTTGAACAAGGCCGAGATCGCGGCGAAGCACGGCGACGAGCAGGTGCACATCTGGCGCCGCAGTTACGACGTGCCGCCGCCGCCGCTGGATCCCGCCGGGAGTTTCAGCGCCAACGATCCGCGCTACGCGAAACTCGATCCGGCGCAGATCCCGCTGACCGAATGCCTGAAGGACACCGTCGCGCGCGTGCTGCCGTACTGGCATGAAGTGCTGGCGCCGGCGATCCTCGCGGGACAGCGCGTGCTGGTCTCCGCGCACGGCAATTCGATGCGCGCATTGGTGAAATATCTCGACGGCATTTCCGATGACGACATCACGGGCCTCAACATCCCCAACGGCGTGCCGCTGGTGTACGAATTCGACGAAGCGCTGAAACCCGTCAGGCACTTCTATCTGGGCGATGAAGCGGCGATTGCCGCCAAGGAAGCCGCCGTGGCGAATCAAGGGCGAGCCAACGCGGGTTAGCCGATGTCCAGTGGACATCGGCTGCGTTGGCGAGCGCCCGAGGCAGGACGCCGAGGGCGGGGTTGCTTGGCAAGCGCAGGATGCGCAAGCCTAGCAACGCCAAGTAGGTTGGCGCTGAGCGCAGCGAAGCCCAACGCGGATCGCCGTGGCACTCGCGAAGCGCAGGCGGAGTCCAGGGACTTCGCAATGATGTTGGGCTTCCGCCGATGAGGCCGGCGTCAGCCCAACTACGTCCATGAGGATTTATTCCTTGGCCCGCTTCCATGGCCACGCGGCCGCGAAACTCGCCACGCCGATTGCGGCAAGCACGATCGGCGGCCAGATGCCGTAGCGGTCGCCCAACGCGAACACCAGGCCGGCGCCGACCAGCAATGCGCCGCCAAACGCCGCCACCAGGATGCGGCGCTGGATCTCCCGCTGCAGCACACGCAGGTGCTCCAGTTCGCGTTCGCCGAATTGCAATGGTCCGTTGCCTTGGGCCAGCGCCTCCAGCGCATCATGGATCTTCTCCGGGATCAGCGGCGCGATGCGCAGCCATTGCGGCAATCGCTTGCGGATCTCGCGCAGTGCATGACGCGCGCTGTAGCGGTCGGCCAGGATGCGTTTCAACACGGGTTGCGCCACCGACCAGATGTCGATCTCGGGATCGAGCTGGCGGCCGAGTCCTTCGACGTTGAGCAAAGTCTTTTGCAACAGGATCAGTTGCGGTTGCAGGGTCAGCTCGAACTTGCGTGCGGTGCTGAAGAGTTTCGCCACCACTTCGGCCAACGAAATTTCCGACAGCGGTCGCGTGAAATACGGTTCGCACACCGTGCGCACCGCCGCTTCCAGTTCGTCCACGCGGATGTGCCGCGGCATCCAGCCCGCTTCCAGATGCAACTCGGCAATGCGCCGGTAGTTGCGTTCGAACATCGCGATGAAATTTTCCGCCAGCCAGTATTGGTCCTCGTCCGGCAGCGAACCCATGATCCCGAAATCCAGTGCGATGAAACGCGGATCGCGCGTCCGCGCGGGATCGACCCAGATGTTGCCGGGATGTGCATCGGCATGGAAAAAGTTGTCGCGGAATACCTGCTCGTAGAAAAGCCGCACGCCTTTTTCCGCAAGCACGCGCCGGTCGATGCCGGCCTTGTCCAGCGCGACGATGTCGTCGGCCGGAATGCCGTGAACGCGCTCCATGGTCAGCACTTTTTCGCCGGTGTGCGACCAGAAGATCTGCGGCACGTACAAATCGTCGGAATTCTCGAAATTGCGGCGCAGCAGGCTGGCGTTGGCGCCCTCGTTCTGCAGGTTCAATTCGTTGTGCAGTGTCTTGGCGACTTCGTCGAACATGTCGCGCGGACGAATCTTGTCGGCCTGTGGATGCCAGCGTTGCACCAGCCACGCCAGCGCATCCAGAAGCTCGAGGTTGCGGCGCACGTTGACGGCAATGTTTGGACGCAACACCTTCACCACCACGTCGCGGGCGATGGAATGCGCAGTCGCAGGCTGCTCGTTATTTCCCTCTCCCCCCGGGAGAGGCGGAGCGGAGCGAACGCGCGCGAAGCGCGGACCCTCACCCCCAACCCCTCTCCCGGAGGGAGAGGGGCGTAGCGGCAGCAGCAATCGCGCCGCATGCACCTGCGCGATCGACGCCGAGGCCAGCGGTGTTTCATCGAAACTCGCGTACAGCTCGCCGATCGGCCTGCCCAGTGATTCCTCGACGATGGCGCGCGCGGTGGCGCCGGGAAATGGCGGCACCTGATCCTGCAGGTGCGCGAGTTCGTCGGCGACGTCTTCGGGAATCAGATCGCGGCGCGTGGACAGCACCTGGCCCGCCTTCACCCAGATCGGGCCCAGTTCGGTCAGCGCCAGCCGCAGGCGCACGCCGCGCGGCAACATCGCGATCTTGCGGCGGCGCGGCAGCAGCGCGCGCACCCACCGCAGCGGTCGGATCGCGTGGCCTTCGTCGATCAGGTCGTCAACTCGATAACGCACCAGCACCGCGGCCACGTGCAGCACGCGCGGCAGCAGCCGCAGCGGTGTCATGACCCCAGCCGCTGGATGCGTGCGGCGAGGCGATCGGTGCGCTCGCGCAGCGCATCCACGTCGTCGAGGAACGCGTTCATCTCGGCGTGCGGCACGGTCAGACGCGCTTCGTCACGCAGCCAGTCAATGCTGTCGTCACGGAAATGCCGCGCGCCTTCACCGACCCGCTTGGCAGCGTCGTGCAGTGCACGCGCGATCGCGGTGCCGGCGACTTCGCCGAACACGGTCGCGAACGCGGCTTCGAAATCGGGCTTGTAATCGCGCGCCAGTTTTTGCACGCGCCGCGCGAGTTCTGCATCGCCGGCGATGTCCACTTTGCCCGCCGGACGCGCCTCGTCGCCGCGGTCCAGCGCCATCGCCAGCAGCGAGCCGGGCGTGGCGTTCACTTCGAAATCGTTGGCATTGCCGTCGTCGGTCGCATTTGGAGGCGGCTCGATTTGCAACGTGCTGTTGCGCGCCGCGATCGAGAACGCAATTTCGGGGCCGCGCAGGTGCACGCCGATGCGGCGCCCTTCCAGTTTGCCGATGGCCTCGCGCGTGTCGGGGTCGAGCGCGACCAGACGGTTCAGCGCGAGCGTCAGCGCAAGGCCGCCCAACTTGCGGAGCGGGTGGGGGATCCAGGCATTGGGTTCACGATCGGGCATCCTGTGATTGTATGCGATCGTCCCTGATCGCTGCCTTTTCTGTGCAACGTTCTCCGGCAGTCAATCGCGGCGACGCAACACCGGAACGGGCGCTATCAGTGCGATCATCCATGATCGCTGCGCCAATGGCGCGACCCGTCTCGAACAACTTCCATGATCGCGGAGTACCAGAGCGGCCTTCCATGGCCTGACTGCTCACAGCAGCCGCTTCGTCTGGAGCATCCATCTGGCGTTGCGTGACAATGGTGGAGCCGCTAATCTGCCCGGACTCCGTCGGGGAGTAGCCGCATCCGGCATGTTGCCGGGTGGCTTCGCGTCAACATGCTCGGCCCGCAGGCCGTGGCGCAAGGCGATCCTCAAGGATCGGCGAGACCGACAGTTCACACGCGACGCACCCGGGCCGGGACGCGCGTGCGGATTGTCGCGAGCACCCGGCCCCGGAGATTTCCTTGGAAGCTTTCCTCGTTTCGCTGGGCGCCGTCGCGCTGGCGGAAATCGGCGACAAGACGCAACTGCTGTCGCTGGTGCTGGCCGCGAAGTTCCGCAAGCCGTGGCCGATCTGTCTCGGCATCCTCGTCGCCTCGCTGCTCAGCCACGCGATCGCCGCCGAACTGGGTGCGTGGCTGGCGCTGTGGATGACGCCGGAGGTGCAGCGCTGGTTGATCGGGTTGTCGTTCCTCACGGTGGCCGCGTGGGCGTTGCTGCCGGAAAAGGAAGAACCCGTCGATGCACCGCCAAGACACGGGCGCGGCGTGTTTGTCGCGTCAGTAATCGCGTTCTTCCTTGCCGAATTGGGTGATCGCACGCAAATCGCGACCGTGGTGCTGGGTGCGCACTACCAGCCGTTGTGGCAGGTCATCGCGGGCAGCACTGCGGGCATGATGCTCGCGAACATTCCGGTGGTATTCCTTGGCACCCGCTTCGCGGAGCGCCTGCCGTTGCGCGCGACACGACTTGCCGCCGCGGCGCTGTTTGCCGCGCTGGGATTGTGGATCCTGTTGCGTTGAGCTCAGATTCCTCCTGGAAAACCGAGCTGCCGCCACGCCTCGTACACCGCGACCGCGACCGCGTTGGAAAGATTGAGGCTGCGGTTGTCCGGTTGCATCGGCAGCCGCAGGCGTTGCGATTCGGGAATGGCTGCGAGGACCTCATCGGGCAAGCCGCTGGTTTCGCGGCCGAACAACAGTGCGTCGCCATCCGCAAATCGCGTGTCGGTGTAGCGATGTTCCGCGTGGCTGGTGAATGCGAAAGTGCGCGGACGGTGCAGGCATGCCAGACACGCGTCGAGATCGTCGTGTGCCATCACGTTCACGAACTCGTGGTAGTCGAGCCCCGCACGGCGCAGCTTGGCATGATCCAGTTCGAACCCGAGCGGACGGATCAAGTGCAGCGACGCGCCGGCATTGGCACACAACCGGATCACGTTGCCGGTGTTGGGCGGGATTTCGGGCTGAAACAGGATGACGTGCAGCATCGGGGAATTATGGTGCGATCATCCGTGATCGCCACGCATTGTGGGTTTCGTCCCCTCGACACGCTCAATGCGATCATGAAACACCAGAACGGGCTTCCTGCCCTGACTTCTCGCGAAAAAGCTCGTGCGATCTCGCTGCTCGCTGCGGCGCTCGTCCGCGCAACAACACCCATCCGGCGCGATGTGCGCCGGATGTTTCGCCGCCCTGCAGGCAGCAACGATTGCGGAATCAGTGCGCGCGCAGCAGCAACGCGCAGATGCCGAACACCACCACCAAAGCCGTCATCGCGTACAGGCCCCGCAGAATGATCAGTTCGCTTTTCATGCTGTTCCCCTGTGGCACGGTCTGCCGGGATGTTCCCGGTCGAGGGAAAGAAGCATCGGATGTGCCATCCCGGGCGAATGTCTAAAATCAGCGGTTCCACATGTGAACTGCATCACGCCCTGCGCGACGTCACGGCATGCATTCGGCGAAACAGGTAGACACCCGCGATGGTACGGCCAAGGAGCCGCGGCACAGCGTCACCAAGGCAGTTCCGCGCCATCGTAGGCCAGGAATTTCCCGGCATCCGCGTTCTGCGCGTGCTCGATCAGATTCAGGAGCGCGTGGGCGGAGTCGGCCGGCGCCAAGGTTGCGCTCTTGCCGCCCATGGCGGTCATGACCCAACCGGGATGCGCGGCCAGCACCACGATGCCGCGCGGCGCGAGTTCGGCGGCCAGCCGCTTCACCGCCATGTTGAGCGCGGCCTTGCTCATCGCGTAGCTGATGGTGCGGAAACCGTTGGCCTGCGCGATCGAACCGATCTGGGAGGTGATGCACAGCACGCGCGGCTTGTTGCCCAGCGCCAGCAGCGGCGCCAGCGCCTGGGTGATCAATAACGGCGCGGTGGCGTTGACCGCGAAACTCTCTGCCAGCGATTCCGCCTTGACGTTGCCGAAGCGTTCGCCCGACACCAGCACCCCCGCATTGTTGACCAGCAGGTCAATGCGTTGCAGGTGCCGCGCCGCAACTTCCGGCAGTTTGTCGATGGCTTGCGGATCGGCCACGTCGAGCGCATGGATCACCAGCCGCCCGTCGTTCGCCGCCGCCAGCGCATCCAGTACCCCGGCGCTGCCGGGATCGCGGCAGCAGGCCAGCACGCGCGCACCGCGTTCCAGCAATTGTGTGACGAAGGCCAACCCGAGTCCGCGGTTGGCGCCGGTGACGAGGCAGCGCTGCATGCTGATTTCCCTGGCCTCGGGCAGTGTAAACCCGTAGCCGGGGGCGTGCCTTCCGGTCGATTGCTTTATCCATTCGGCCCGGGTACGGTTCCAAGACAACTCAGTGTCCGGGGAGGACATCATGATGCGCACGCACGGGCTGGTGTGGTTGGCCGCCTTCGGGATTACCTTGTTCGCCGGGGCCGCGCAGGCAGCCAACGTCGGCAACAAGATTGATATTCCCAATACCCGTTTCACCCTTCCGAACGGCCTCACCGTGGTGGTCAGCGAAGACCACAAAGCGCCGATCGTGGCGGTGAGCGTGTGGTACCACGTGGGCTCGGGCTACGAGCCCGAAGGCAAGACGGGCTTCGCGCATCTGTTCGAGCACTTGATGTTCCAGGGTTCCGAGCACCACAAGGGTGAATACTTCCAGCCGTTCGAACTGGTCGGCGCCACCGGCATGAACGGCACCACCTGGCTGGACCGCACCAATTACTTCGAAACCGTGCCGACCACCGCGCTGGACATGGCGCTGTGGATGGAATCCGACCGCATGGGCCACCTGCTCGGCGCGATCGGTCAACCGGAACTCGACGAGCAGCGCGGGGTGGTGCAGAACGAGAAGCGCCAAGGCGAAAACCAGCCCTACGGTCGCGCGTTCGAGGACATCCAGGCCAACGCGTTCCCCGCCAATCATCCGTACCACCACGACACGATCGGTTCGATGGCGGACTTGAACGCCGCTTCGCTCGACACGGTGAAGCAGTGGTTCAAGGACTACTACGGCGCGGCCAACACCACGCTGGTGCTGGTCGGCGACATCACGCCGGCACAGGCCCGTGCAAAGGCCATGGAATATTTCGGCGACATCCCGGCCGGTCCGCGGGTACCGCGGCCGCAGGCCTGGGTCACCGCGCGCGATGCATCGACGTCCGGCACGATGACCGACAACGTCGCGCAAACCCGCATCTATCGCGAATGGAACACGCCAGGTCTCGACGCCACCGGCAACGATCGCCTGATGCTGGACCTCGCCACGCAGATCCTGGGTGGCAGCAAGACTTCGCGCCTGTACCAGCGACTGGTCTACATGGACAAGCTGGCCGACGACGTGTCGGTCGGCAACATGACCTTCGAACTCGCCAGCATGACCTTGCTGCAAGTCGACGTGAAAAAGGGCGCCGATCCGAAGAAAGTCGAAGCGGCGATCGCCGACGAGTGGTCGAAATTCCTGAAGGACGGTCCGACCGCCGATGAATTGGCGCGCGTCAAGACGACCTATCAGGCATCCACGATCCGCGGATTGGAACAGATCGGCGGATTCTCGGGCAAGGCGGTGACGCTGGCCGAAGGGCAGGTGTATCGCGACGATCCGGGCGCATGGAAGAAGGATTACGACATCACCATGGCGGCGACGCCCGCCGCGGTGAAAGCCGCCGCCGACAAGTGGCTGTCGAAGGGCGACTACACCTTGACCGTGGTACCGGGCAAGGTCGACGCGGTCGATGCCGCGAACATCGCCGGGCGCGCCGCGATCCCGGGCCGACCGGCCGATCAGCTCTCGCCCAAGGGCGACTACAAGGTTACGCAGAGCGACGTCGACCGCAGCAAGGGCGTCCCGAAAGTCACGGCATTCCCCGATCTGACCTTCCCGGCCCTGCAGCACGGCAAGCTCGCGAACGGCATCGAAGTAGTGCTGGCCGAGCGCCACACGATTCCGGTGGTGCAGGTCGAGGCACTGTTCGATGCGGGCTACGCCGCGGACCAAGGCCGCAAGCTCGGCACCTCCAGCTTCACGATGGGCATGCTGGACGAAGGCACCAAGGGTCTCGACTCGGTCGAGATCGCCAAGCGCAAGCAGCGGCTCGGTGCCGAGATCGCGACCGATTGCGATCTCGACATCTGCAACGCGTGGATGAGCGCGCTCGAAGCCAACCTCGCCGACTCGCTGGCGCTGTACGCGGACATCGTGCGCAACCCCGCGTTCCGCGACGCCGACCTCGCGCGCCTGCGCGGCCAATGGCTGGCCGGGATCGCGCAGGAGAAGACCCAGCCGACTGCCGTTGCACTGCGCCTGTTGCCGCCGATCCTGTACGGCAAGGGCAACGCGTATGCGATTCCGTTCACCGGTTCCGGCACCGAGGCTTCGATCAAGGCCCTGAGTGCGGACGACATGCGCGGCTTCGTGCACGATTACATCCGCCCGGACAACATGAAGCTGCTGGTCGCCGGCGATACCACGCTGGACAAGATCATCCCGCAACTGGAAAAGGTGTTCGGCGACTGGAAGGCGCCGGCCACGCCGGTCCCGGCCAAGAATCTCGCCAAGGTCGACTATCCGGCGAAGTCCAGCGTGTACCTGGTCAACCGCCCAGGTGCGCAGCAGTCGGTGATCATCGCGGGATTGGTCGCGCCCTCCACCAAGGCGCCCAACAACCTCGAGATCGGCACCATGAACAGCGCGTTCGGCGGTACCTTCACCTCGCGCCTCAACATGAATCTGCGCGAGGACAAGCATTGGGCCTACGGCGCCTTCAGCTTCAGCCCCAGCGCGATCGGTCAACGACCGTTCCTGATGTACGCGCCGGTGCAGACCGACAAGACTGCGCCGTCCGCGGAAGAAGTGCTGAAGGAAGCGCGTGCGGTGGTCGGCGACAAGCCGCTCACCGACAAGGAAATCCAGAAGATCAAGGACAACGACATCCGCAAGATGCCGGGCCAGTACGAAACTGCGCAGGCCGTGCTGTCCGCGGTCGCAGGCATCGTCAAGTACGACCGCCCGGATGACTACGTGCAGACGTTGAAAGGTCGAATCGAAGCCCAGCAGGACGCCGAAATCAATGCGGCCGCCAAGGAAGTGATCCATCCGGATCACCTGACTTGGGTGATCGTGGGCGATCTTTCCAAGATCGAGCAGCCCGTGCGTGCGCTCAACCTCGGTGAAGTGCACGTGATCGATGCGAATGGCAACCCGGTGGAGTGACAAACCGGATCGATCTGCCTTGATCGTCATTCCGGGGCGGCCTGCAGCTTCATCGCAGGTCGAACCCGGAATCCATCTTGTTCTTCGCCGGATTGAACATGGATTCCGGGTTCCGCCTGCAAACCGCGCAGGCGGCCCCGGAATGACGACATTTTCCCTGCGCGTACGACGCTTGCCGAGGACGCCAATCCGGAAAAAACGAGCTTCTCCCGGCTGGCGACGAAACCCGAGGGAAGTCACCGTAGAATGCAGGCATGAAAGAGACGGATACTCCCGGCACCACCACCCACTTCGGCTATCGCGAAGTGCCCGTTGCCGACAAGCAGAAACTGGTCGGCCAAGTGTTCTCATCCGTCGCCGGCAAGTACGACGTGATGAACGACCTGATGTCGTTCGGCGTTCATCGCCTTTGGAAGCGGTTCTTCGTCGCGACATCGGGGATTCGAAAGGGCGATCGCGTGCTGGACCTCGCGGGCGGCACCGGTGACATCGCCGCGCTGCTGTTGCCGCGCGTGGGCGACAAGGGCGAAGTCGTCGTGGCCGACATCAATGCCGCGATGTTGCACGCCGGTCGCGACCGGCTGCTCGATCGCGGCTTGCTGCAAGGCCTGCGCTGGGCGCAGGTGAACGCCGAGGCGTTGCCATTTCCGGCTGAATCGTTCGACGCAGTCACGATCGCATTCGGACTGCGCAACGTCACCGACAAGACGCGGGCGCTCGCCGAAATGCAGCGCGTGCTGAAAGCCGGCGGCCGCGTGTTGATCCTGGAATTCTCGCGCGTCAATCAGGATTGGTTGCGACCGCTGTACGATTTCCACTCGTTCCAGGTGCTGCCGCGGATCGGCAAGCTGGTCGCGCACGACGAGGGCAGTTACCGCTACCTGGCCGAATCCATCCGCAAGCATCCCGACCAGGCGACACTCAAGGCGATGATGGAAGCAGCCGGCTTCCGCAACGTGGAGGTGCGCAACCTTTCCGCCGGCATCGTGGCGATCCATCGCGGTTACCGGCTCTGATTGCCTGAATGCAAATCAAGCCACGCTCGCCGTTGGAACTGAGCACGACATTGCGTGTTCTGTGCGCGGTCGCAGCCGCATCCATTCTCTTCGGTTTTGTAATGACGCGGGCGACTGACAGACTACGGGTGATCAGTCACGCAGTCCTTTGCGCTGCCTTGGTTTCCTGCGCGATCTACGGCTTGCGCACACGGCGCAACCGCATGCTGACGGCGTTGCTTTTCTTGAGCTTCTTGGTCTTTTTCATCCTCCGGCTTCAGCTACACGACTTTCCGTAACCTCGCAGCCAAGGGCTCGAACAAATCGTGCGCGAGCTTTATCCCGAAATCGAACCGTACCGCACCGAGCGCCTTGCCGTCGGCGACGGGCACACGCTGTACATCGAGGAATGCGGCAATCCCGAGGGCCTGCCGGTGGTGTTCCTGCACGGCGGGCCGGGCGCGGGCTTGTCGCGCTACTACCGTCGTTTCTTCGATCCCGCGCGCTGGCGCGTGGTGCTGTTCGACCAGCGCGGGGCCGGCCAGTCCACGCCGTTCGCCAGCCTCGAAGCCAACACCACGCAGCATCTGGTGGCCGACATCGAAAAGATCCGTGAGCACCTCGGCCTCGAACGCTGGCTGGTGTTCGGCGGCTCGTGGGGCTCGACGCTCGCGCTCGCCTATGCCGAAGCGCATCCCGCTCGCGTCACCGGGCTGGTGTTGCGCGGCATCTTCCTCGCACGCGGCGAGGAACTGCGCTGGTTCAATGAAATGGACGGTGGCGCACGCTGCATCTTCCCGGAACGCTGGGCACGCTTTCGCGACTTCATTCCCGAAGTCGAGCGCGGCAACATGATCGAAGCCTACTGGCGGCGCCTGGACGGCAACGATGAAGCCTTGCAACTCGCCGCGGCGCGCGCATGGAGCGCGTACGAGGGCGGAAGCACCACGCTGGTCCACGATCCCGACGCTGGCGGCGATTTCGACGAACCCCACAAAGCGGTGAGCCTGGCGCGTCTGGAGGCGCACTATTTTCGCAACGGCATGTTCATCGAACCCGGCCAGTTGCTGCGCGGCATCGATCGCATCCGTCACATCCCGGGCGTCATCGTGCACGGCCGCTACGACATCATCTGCCCGGTGAAGACAGCATTCGAACTGCATCAGGCGTGGCCGGAAGCCGAGTTCCATATCGTGCTGGCGGGGCACGCCGCGTCCGATCCCGCAATCGTGGACAAGTTGGTCGAAGCCACCGACCGGTTCGCCGACCGCCTTGCCTGATTGATTCGGGAAAAACCGGCAACCCGCCATCAACGAACGCAACAGGTACGAGTAACCCGCAGTACGGCATTGCGTTCTTCGCACTGGCGTACGGGCCAATCTTTGTCGACCTTCCCGCACCGCACGAAACGGATGGTCCGATGTCGGGCGTGCTGGCAATCTGTGCGCTTTCCAGGAGTACGCCCATGCTGACCTTGTTCGATTACCCGGCTTCGCAGAACGGTTGGAAGATACGCCAGTTGTTGCATCACCTCGGGCGCCCGTACTGCACCGAAATCGTGAGCATCTTCGAGGGCGAGGGGCGTACCGACGCCTACCTCGCCGTCAACCCCACGGGCACGGTGCCGGCGATCCGGCTGGACGATGGCCGTACGCTCGCAGAATCGAACGCGATCCTTGCGTATCTCGCCGACGGCACGCCGTACCTGCCGTCCGATCCCTTCGAGCGCGCCAAGGTGCAGCAGTGGCTGCATTTCGAACAGGAACGCGTGGAATCGGTGATCGGCTCGCTGCGCTACTGGACGCTCACCGGGAAACTGGCACAGCGTTCGCCCGCACTGGTCGAGATGAAATGCAATGCCGCGTTGCGCACGCTCGCCATGTTGGAACGCGAGTTATCCACGCGATCATTCCTCGCCAACGACCGCTACAGCATCGCCGACATGTCGGTGTTCGCCTACGCCAGTCGCGCCGAAGAGGCTGGCATTCCGCTCGGATCCTATCCCCACTTCCGCGCGTGGATCGCACGGGTGCAGTCGCAACCGGGATTCCTGGCGACAATGCATCCGTACAGCGAAGATCCGCACAGCGCCGACGAGCTGCCCTGATACCGCGCGTCGTCAAACGGTGCGCAGGTCTTCGGTGACCGTGCCCCACTCCGCGACCTCGTTCTCGTGCGCGGCATGGCGCCAGGTTTCCTTGAGGGCGTCGCCGTACCACTCGCGCATGGACGGCAGCGCCAGCAGGCGCTGCGCGTAGGCGTTCGCGGCATCATCGAGCGGCGGCGCGTAGGTCTGGATGCGGAACGCGACGGGCGCATAGAACGCATCGGCCGCGCTGAATTTTTCACCCGCAAGGAACGGGCCGCCGAAGCGCTGCAGGCCGTCGTTCCACAGTGCATTCAACCGCGCAAGGTCGCTTTCCAAGGCGTCGTCGACGCGATGCAGCTTGACCCGGATGCCGCAGTTCATGCCGCATTGCGTGCGCAGCGCCATGAAGCCGGAGTGCATTTCCGCGGCGGCGCAGCGCGCGAACGCGCGTGCAGACTTGTCGGCGGGCCAGACGTCCGGATGCGACTCGGCAAGATATTCCGTGATCGCCAGCGAATCCCATACCGTGATGGCGTCGTCCACGAGGCATGGCACCTTGCCGCTGGGCGAGAACCCGGTGAACGCGCTGCCGTGGAACGGCATCAGTTTTTCCTCGAACGGGATCCCGAGTTCGCGCAACAGCACCCACGGGCGCAGCGACCATGAAGAATAATTCTTGTTGGCGATGTACAGCGTGGGCATGGCGGACTCCGGCGTGGTCGAAGCGCCTATTTTATGCCCGCACGCGAAATGCGGCGCCGGCACTTTCCGCACGCGCGTGGCCAGCGACGCGCTGGCATACTCGGGATTTCGCTTTCGACAGGACCGCCCATGCGCCTGCTTTCCACCCTCGCCCTTGGCGCTTTCGTGTTGCCCGTCGCGGCGCAGGCCGCCGATCGACATTCCTACGCGCAGCCGAAGGAAGTCGTGGTCAACCACATCGACCTGAACCTCAAGGTCGATTTCCCGCACAAGCAACTGGACGGCGTCGCCACGCTGACGCTGGACTGGAAAAATCCGTCCGCGCAGGATTTGGTGCTCGACACCGAGAACCTGAAGATCGCGTCGGTCGAGGCGGTGGACGGCAAGGGCCACGCCAGCGCGTTGCAGTATGACCTCGCCGCGTCGGTGCCGAACATGGGCTCCAAGCTCACGATCGCGGCGCCGAAGCATCCGCACGAAGTGCGGATCGCCTATACCACGTCGCCGGACGCCAGCGGCCTGCAATGGCTGACCGCCGCGCAGACCGCCGACAAGAAGTTGCCGTTCCTGTTTTCGCAATCGGAAGCGACGCACGCGCGCTCGTGGATTCCACTGCAAGACTCGCCCGCGATCCGCTTCACGTATACCGCGCACGTGACCGCGCCCAAGGACGTGCGCGTGGTGATGAGCGCGCCCAACGATCCCAAACATCCGCTGGGCGGTTCCTTCGATTTCAAACAGACGCACCCGATTCCCTCGTACCTGATGGCGATCGGTGCGGGCGATCTCGATGTGCGTGAGACCGGACCGCGCAGTGCGGTGTACGCCGAACCGTCGGTGGTCGCGAAGGCCGCCCACGAGTTCGAAGACACCGAAAAGATGATCGAAACCACCGAGAAGCTGTACGGCCCGTACCGCTGGGGCCGTTACGACATCCTGGTGCTGCCGCCATCGTTCCCGTTCGGCGGCATGGAAAACCCGAACATGACGTTCGCGACGCCGACCGTGCTGGTGGGCGACAAGTCGCTGGTATCACTGGTCGCGCACGAACTCGCGCATTCGTGGTCGGGCAATCTCGTCACCATGGCCACTTGGCGCGACGGCTGGTTGAACGAGGGCTTCACGACCTACGTGCAGGGTCGCGTCACCGAGGCGTTGTACGGCAAGGAATTGGCAGACGAAGAAAACCTGCTGGCGATCCGCAGCCTCGAAAAGAACATCGGGCACATGCCGGAAAACGCGCAGCGTCTTGCGCCGCGGCCGCGCAACATGGATGCCGACGACGAGCTTTCCGATGTCGCGTACGACAAGGGCTCGTGGTTCCTGCGCACGCTGGAGCAGAAATTCGGACGCGAGCATTTCGATACGTGGCTGAAGGGATACTTCAACCACTTCCAGTGGCACAGCATCACGACCGAACAGATGCTGGCGTATCTGAAGCCCAATCTCATCGACAAGTATCCCGGCAGGATGAGCTGGGACGAAGTGAAGGAATGGGTGTACGGCGCGGGTATTCCGAAGGATGCGCCGATTCCGGATTCGCCGCGCTTCAATGCGATCGACAAGGAGCGTGCAGCGTTCCTCGATGGCTCACTGGCCGCCGACAAACTGGATGCGAAGACTTGGAACACCCAGGAGTGGATGTACTTCCTTGATCGCCTGCCTGACCATCCCGCGCTCGCGAAGATGCAGCAACTCGACGCCGCCTGGCATCTTACCGGTACGCCCAACGCCGAGATCGGGATGCGCTGGTACGTGCGCGCCATCGCGGCCGGCGACAAAACGGTATGGCCGGCCGCCGCCGAACACATGACGCGGATCGGTCGCCTGTACCTGACCATGCCGGTGTACAAGGCCTTCGTGCAGACGCCGGAAGGTTTCGCGTACGCCGAAAAGGTTTACGCCAAGGCGAAAGACGGTTACCACCCGCTGACGCAGATGGCGGTGGAGCGCCTGTTCGCGAAGACGCGCGCGGCGCAGGAGCGAACCGGGCCCGAGCCGGGCAAGGGCTGAGCGATGCCCGCCAATCCCGCACGCGAGATCCTGCTCGCGCGACTGGCACGCCGTCTGAAGATCCTGGGCGGCGTGGTGATCGCGTTGGCGGTGATCGGGCTGGGCGTGTATTTTTTCGCGCCGCAATGGCTGCTGCGCGGCGCGATCGCGTGGCAGACCTGGCGCGACGGCCTGCACCAGGAATCGGTGCAGGTCGGCGACACGCGCTGGGTGTACGTCGAGGGCGGCAAGCAGGGCGGTCCGCCGCTGGTGCTGGTGCACGGCTTCGGCGGGTCGTACGCGAACTGGTTGCTGGCCGCGAAATATCTCACCGGCAATTTCCGGGTGATCATTCCCGACCTGGCGGGCTGGGGTGAATCCACGCGCCTGCCGGACGCCGACTACGGCTACGCCGCGCAGGCCACTCGCCTGCACGGTTTCGTCGACGCGCTGCACCTGGGCGAAATCGCTATTGCCGGCCATTCCATGGGCGGCGCGATCGCGGGCCTGTACGCGGCGAATTACCCGAAAGACGTCGCGGCGCTTGTGCTGATTGATTCGTCCGGCGTGCCGTTCAAGGAAAATGGATTCGTGCGCGAACTCAAGGCCGGCAGGAGTCCGTTCGACATCGACAATCGCGCCGAATTCAAGCATCTCGAATCGATGCTGTTCGCCGATCCGTCGTCCGTGCCGCCGCGCATCCAGGACGTGTTCGTCGCAAAATCGAAAAACGAGCGCGCGTTCGACGACAAGGTATTGCGCCAGCTCGCGGCACCTGATGCGCGCAATGCGCTGCAGTCGAAACTGCCCGACATCACGGCGCCGACGCTGGCGATCTGGTGCACCGAGGATCAGATCGTCGACGTGTCGGCGCTGGAGGCGATCCGCGCCGGGCTCACACATGCGCCCAACATCGGCGTCACCGAGTTGAATGGTTGCGGCCACATGTCGATCATGGAAAAGCCGCGCGAAGTCGCGCAGTCGATCACGCGCTTCGTGCTGCTGCCCTGATGCGAGCTATCCTTCTCCCCTTCGGGAGAGGGCGACGCGAAGTGCCGGGCGGGGCACGCCACCAAGACGAGCGAAACGTCTCCCGGTCCCGGTGCAGGCCGGGACCCAGTGGACACATTGATGTCGAATCAATAACCAAGGCGCTGGGTTCCGGACCATGCCCGCTGCGCGGGCTTGTCCGGAATGACGACATTATTGATGTCGCTCTGCGCGCATGGACCCTTACCCGGCGTTATGCGCAAAAGCAAGGGCAGCGCATTGCGCCCTCTCCCGAAGGAAGAGGGGACAAGAGCGATCAAGTGCCCGGCGCGATCAAGCGTTCCATTTCGGCCTTGAGAATGGCGCCGTGTTCGCGCAGCCAATCGCGCTGGGCCTGGTAGCCGGGCATCAGTTCGCCGACACGTGCCCAGAAGCGCGCCGAATGGCTGCGCACCTTGAGGTGACACATTTCGTGGACCAGCACGTAGCGCAGCGCGGCGGGCGGGGCGAGCGCAAGTGCGAGGTCGAGGGTGATGCGATCGCGCGCATCGAGGCTGCCCCACAGACTTTTCAGCGACTTGATGCGAAGGCCCGTGGGTGCGGCGTCCAGGCGTTCAGAGGCGTGCGCCATCCAGCGCGACAGGTCGCGGCGCATGTGGGTTTCGAGGAACGCCGCAAGCAGATTGCGCGCCGCCGGCATCGCGGTGGTGAACGGCCGCGGTACGTGCAGGCGCAGTTCGTCGCCGAGGTATTCGATGCGCGGATATTCACTTTCCCGCCAGATGAGTTCGACGCTTTCGCCGCGCAGCGGAATCAGCGTGGGCACGCCAGGCTTGAGCGGCGGTGGACCGCGACGCGGTATGCGCAGTTCGGACAACTTGCGTTCCAGCCAGTCGCTGTTTTCGCGCAGGAAGGCGTATACCTGCGCCGGATGGGTGCCGCGCGGATACGAAATGCGCGCGCCGTGCGAGGTGACCGACAGGCGCAGGCGACGCGCGCGCGGATGCATGGCCTTCAGCACCTTGATGGTGCCGCCCTTGCCCATCGCCAATTCCAGGAAGTCACCTTGCGGAATCATGCAGCCTTCTTGCCCTCATCGGGGCGTTCCAGCCCGAACCACTGCTCCAAACCCTCGAACACCCGTTCGAGTTCCAGCGTCATCAGCGCAAAGCGCGCGTCCAACTCGGCTTCGGCCGAGTCGCGCCCGTCGGCGTCGAGCGAATCCTGCACGACGTCGAGAAAACGCAACTTGCGGACCACCAGATCTTCGCCGAGCACGAAGCTGGCGCGATCGTCGAACTGCAAGCCAAGCTGGAACACCTGCTTGCCTTGTTTCAAATGCGCCCGGACTTCGGCGCTTTCAAGCTCCTGTTTGCGGCAGCGGATGATGGCCCCGCCGGCCGGGTCGCGCAGCTCGCATTCGTCGCCGAACGCGAGCCCGCCGGGTAGCTTGCCATGCGCCAGCCACTGCGTCATCAGGGCGCGCGGGGTTTCGGCGGCCGCCAGCGGCTGGGCCGGGAAACTGCCCAGCGCCTCGCGCAAGGCCGTCAGGGCGTTTTCAGCCGCCTTGCGGCTGGCCGTATCCAGCACCAGCCAGCCATTTTTCGAATCCACATAAGCATTTAGCCGCGACGGCCGGACGAAGGCCTGGGGCAGCAGGGTATCGAGCACCTCGGCCTTGATGGCCCGGCGCTGGCGCCCGCCCACCGGTCGGCCGCGGCGTTCAGATTCCTTGCGCAGGCGCTTGCCCAGTTCGGCGTTGACCACAGCGGCCGGCAGCAGCTTTTCTTCGCTGCCGAGGGAGACCAGGGTGGCTTTGCCGACCGTGTGGCTCAGGACCTCGGAATCAGGCCCGAACGGCGACACGAAGCCGCGTGTGGCGAGTTCCAATGGGCCGCAAGCACGCAGGGCGTGGTCGGCCAGCGCGGCATCCAGATCCTTCAGCGATTTGGCGACGGAAGGGGAAAAGCGAAACAGGGTCAGGTTGCGAAAGAACATGGGGAGGTCGGAAAAGAGGAAGAAGAATTATGGAGTAGAAATCCGTACGTACTTGTCGTCATTCCGGGGCGGCCACGGGCCGAACCCGGAACCCAGCGACTTTGCTTCACCAGACAAGAAGTCACTGGGTCCCGGATCGCCGCTGCGCGGCGTCCGGGATGACGATGAGGAATGATGCGTCATTCAAAGGCCGGCATCTGGTTTTGCGCTGTCGCCGCCCAGCCAAGCATGAGTATCCGGTCGCGATGTCTCACGGCCCGAGCCGAGCGACGCGAAATCGAACAGTTCGGCATCGGCCAGGTGTGAGGGCTTAACGTGCGACAGTGCGCGGAACATGATCTCGCTGCGGCCGGGGTGTTCGCGTTCCCACGCATCCAGTATCCGTCGCACCTGCTTGCGCTGCAGGGTTTCCTGCGAACCGCACAGGTTGCAGGGAATGATCGGGAATGCGCGTTGCGTGGCGTATTCGGCGATCTCGGCTTCGCGGCAATAGCTGAGCGGCCGAATCAGCACGTGCTTGCCGTCGTCGGACAAAAGCTTCGGCGGCATCGCCTTCAGCGTGCCGCCGTAAAAGAGATTCAGGAAAAACGTGGCGAGGATGTCGTCGCAATGATGGCCCAGCGCGATCTTGTTGAAACCCTCGCGTTCGGCGAACGCATACAGCGCGCCGCGCCTCAAGCGCGAACACAGGCTGCACATCGTCTTGCCCTCGGGCACCACGCGCGTGACCACGCTGTAGGTATCCTGCTCGATCACATGGCACGGCACGCCGCGCTCGCGGCAGTAATCGGGGATCACGTGTTCCGGAAATCCCGGCTGCTTCTGGTCCAGGTTGACCGCAGTCAATTCGAACTTGACGGGCGCCTTCGCCTGCAGCGACAGCAGCAGGTCCAGCAGCGTCCATGAATCCTTGCCGCCCGACAGGCACACCATCACCCGGTCGCCGTCCTCGATCAGGTTGTAGTCGGCGATCGCGCGGCCGACGGCGTGGCGCAGGCGCTTGGCAAGACGCGCGGCTTCATGCGCCTGCTTGCGATCGTGGGTTCGGGACGGGTGTTCGACGGCGTGCATGAACGGGCCAGTTTAGCGTGCCCGGCGGCGGCGCTACACTGCCGCCATGCAGTCCGACAACGACCCCGCCCTGCTGGTCCGGCGCCTGACCGAATTGCGCGAGGAACACCGCGATCTGGACGCGGCCATCACCAAGCTCGCCGGGGACGCAGCCTGCGACCAGTTGCAGTTGAGTCGCCTGAAAAAGCGCAAATTGAAGCTGAAGGACATGATCGCGTATTTCGAGAACAAGCTGATTCCCGACCTGGATGCTTGAGCCCGTCACGCTCGAAAACGATCACGTCCGGCTGGAGCCGTTGACGCTGGATCACGTGCCGGGCCTGGAAGCCGCTGCCGCCGACGGCGAGCTGTGGAACTTGCGCGTCACCTATGTGCCGCCGCCGGGCGCGATGCGCGCGTATGTCGAAACGGCGTTCGCGATGCAGGCGAACGGAGATTCGCTGCCGTTCGCGGTGCGCGACAAGCGCGATGGTGCGATCGCCGGCAGCACGCGCTACTACGATTTCAATCCCGACGTGCCGCGCGTGTTGATCGGCCACACGTGGTACGCCGCGAGCCGCCAGCGCACGCGCGTCAACACCGCCTGCAAGCTGCTGCTGGCGGGCCACGCGTTCGATGGACTCCGGTGCGCGGCGGTGGGATGGGAAACCGACATCCTCAATACCCGCTCGCAACAGGCCATCGAGCGGTTGGGTGCGCATCGCGACGGCGTACTGCGGCAACACAAGCGCCGGCACGACGGGACGATCCGCGACAGTGTCGAATATTCGATCATCGCGGCCGAATGGCCGGAGATGCACGCGCGACTCCTTGCAAAGCTTCGCCGTTGATTGAACGCTGGGCTATGCGAAACCCGATGAATACGCGAGCAGTTGGGCTTCCGTCGATGGAGCCGGCGTCAGCCCAACCTACCTGGCGAGTTACTCCGCCGGTTCCCCGGCCACGACGTCGGGCGTGATCTTCAATATCGACTGGCGAACTTCGCGCGCGAGGATCAGGCGCGCGTCGCGGGCGACGTCTTCCAGCACCGCGTCGAACTCCAGCTTGCCGTTTTCATCGGTCCAGATGATGCGGCGTTCGCGCAGTTTGTGGATGAAGCCGCGGAACAGGCTCTTGTCGAAAAACTCGGGTGCGCTCTGCTGGTACAGCAGCGAAAGTCGTTGCGCCGCAAGCTGGCAGAGGTTTTCCAGTTGTCCCGCCGTCAGCGCATGCGGGCCGTTTTTCACCAGCGCGGCGACCGCGATGTAGTAGCGCTCGAACGCCTGCAGCAGGCAGTGCGCGAGCAGACGCAATTGATACGCGTCGTCCTCGCGACCGGCGGCAAGGTGCAGCAGGCGCCCTTCGCCGCCTGCCAGCAAACCGCGCCCGATCAGGAAATCGATCAGCGCTTCGATGCGTGCGGCGAAGCCGTCCGCATCCCACGGCAAAAACAGTTCGGACTGGATGAACGGATACACCGCGCGACCCAGCCGCACCACCGACTCGCGCGCGATGCGTCGGTTGTTGATGAAGCAGCACGCCACCCACGCGCCGGCCGCGAACAGGTGCAACACATTGTTGCGGAAATACGAAAGCAGCACCGCCTTCTCGCCCTCGACCGCCAGCACGTCGCCGAGCGGATGCTTGATACGGCGAATCCAGCTCATCTGTTCGGCGTACTTCACGATGTCCGCGGGCGCCATCGGCGTCACGGTGGTGCGATCCGAATACGGCAGCTCGATCAGGATCGCCTTCATCAATTCCAGTTGCGCCAGCAGGTCGGTTTCGGCCAGCGCATGCCGCGGCGCCGCCAGCAGTGCCAGCGCGATGAGGTTGATCGGGTTGACGTCGGCGGCGCGGTTGGTATTGATGAGGATCTGTGCGCCCAGCCGATCCAGGACATGGTTGAGCCATTCCGGCTTGCTGTCCGGGCTGTCGCCTTGTTCGCGCCAATCCGGATTGGCGGCGTCCAGCAGCTCGTTCAGTTCGATCGGCTCGCCAAAATTCAAGGTGACACGGCCATAGTGCTGGCGCAGCGCCTTGCGGCCGCCGCGCAGCAGCGCGAGCCAGGTTTCCTTTTCTTTCTTCTGCCCGGACAGCTCGCCGATGTAGGCACGACCCTCCATCAATTTTTCGTAGCCGATGTACACCGGCTGGAACAGCACCGGCCGGCGCGGCGCGCGCAGGAACGCGCGCACCGTCATCGACAACAATCCGAAACGCGGTGCCAGCAGGCGGCCGGTGCGCGAGCGCGTGCCTTCGACGAAGTATTCGATGGGCACGCCGCGCGCGATCAGCTGCGCCATGTATTCCTTGAAAATCACCGAGTACAGCGCATTGCCCTTGAAGCTGCGGCGCAGGAAGAACGCGCCGCCGCGGCGCAGGAGCGAGCCCAGCACCGGCAGGTTGAGGTTCACGCCGGCCGCGATGTGCGGCACCACCACGCCACTGGCTTGGAGCTGGTACGACAACAGCACGTAATCGGCGTGGCTGCGATGGCTGGGCACGTACACCACTTCGTAACCCGGCGCGATCGCGCGCAGCGTGTCGAAGTGGTGCATCGCGATGCCGTCGTAGAGCTTGTTCCAGAAATTGGAAAGCAGGAACGACATCGAACGTACGAACGGCGGCGAATAGTCCGCCGCGATTTCGTCCATCAGCTTCTGTGCCTGCCGCCAGGCCTTCGGCCGCGGGATGTTTTCGCGCGCCGCGGTGGCGGCGATCGCGGTGCGCACGCTTTCGGCATTCAGCACCGAATCGACCACGGTGCGCCGGTGCGAAAGATCCGGGCCGATCACCGCGGTGCGCACGCGCCGGAAGTGCGCGCGCAGCACGCGCGCCAGCTTGCGTTGCAGGCGTTCGATGCGTTCGTCGGCGGATTCCTGACGCAGGTCCTGCAGCGAAATCGGCGCCGAGAACCGCACGATCGTGTCGCGCCCATTCAACAGCATCGCCAGCAGCCTGCGGAAATGTCCGACCACCGCCCAGTTTTCGGAGAACAGCACGCTGAACCAGCCCGACTGACGGTTGGGCGCCCGGCCCACGTAGATTGCCACCGGCATCAGTTGCACGTTGCGGTCGGGCGCGGCTTCCAGTGCGCGCAGCAGTTGCCGGATGTTGTCGTGCGCCGCGTGGTCGCGGCGGCGCCTTTGGAACCAGCCGCCGATGCTGCGCAACGCGAACATCGCGTGCCGGCGTTTCCCGAGGCTCGGCGCCGACGCCAGCGGGCTCGGCAGGCCGGCTTCGCGGCAAGCGCGTTCCAGGATCAGGCTGTCGGAGAAACCATTGCGCTCGATCACGTAGACCACCGGCGTGTCCGGCGCCAGCAGCGTCACCGGTTCCGCAGGATCACGCTTGATCTTGATCCACGGTTTCAGCAGCGCGCCCCACAGTGCGCGCCACCAGCCGGCGTGCACCAGCGCGTCGCGGGACAGGTTTTCGGTCATGACGCGGGCCATGATTCTGGGCTGGGCAGATGCATTGATGCGCACAAGGTTGCATTGTCCCACAGCGCCGGCCGTGGCTCTTCGTGCCACGCGGTTGTCGATCGCGAACGGTGGCGCCGCCCGCTCATGGACCGCATGCGGCCAGAAGTCGGTCAGGAATGCGCGGATGCCGGAGGCGCGGCGGATGGCGTCGCGTTGGCGGGGGCGGCCGTGCCGGATGCTGCCGGCTGATCTGCGCTGGTTGCGGGTGCCGCGGTGCTGGTCGCGGGCGCCGGATGCGCCTTGCGCCACGCAGCGAGCAACGCCGCGTCATACCAGTGGCCGGCTTCCTTCACCATCGGCCATTCGCCGCTGATGCTCTGGCTGGCGAGGCGCATGTCCAGCTTCACCGTCGCGTGCGTGCCATCGTTCGCGCTGGTGTGGATCCCGGCGTCGGTCAGGGTTTTCGAAAGATCGAGGCCGTAGATGTCCAGCAGGTTTTCGAGCCCGTTCCAGAGCGTGCCGTAGTTGTGCATGGTCTGGGCGTAATCCAGCGCGCGCCATTGTTCAAGCGTCTGCACGTGCAATTGCCGTGCGGTGGCGCAAACGAGATCGATCGCCTTCTGCGCTTTTTTCGCATCGCTGAAGTCGGTGGTTCGTGCCCAGCCGATCACTGTGGTCAACACCTGCGTCGCCAGTTTCTGCTGCGCGGGGCCAAGTTGTGGCGACTCGTCGATCATCTGCTTGCCGGCCGCTTCGAGGATGCCGGCGAAGATCGGCGCGGGCGCATTCTTGTCTCCGCGGAATTTCGACAGTTCCGGCTGCAGGCGTTTCGCGAGCCTGGCCTCCGCGCCCGGCTCGGTCAGCATCTGCATAATTTCGGCGAACTGTTTTTGCTGGGCCACCGAGGCAGGCACCGGTTGCGTGTGCGATTCTTCCCATTCCTCGCGCCAGCGCGCGTAATCGGCGGCCGGCAGGCGATTCTTCATCAAGCCGTCGAAATCGCCCGTGGCGGTCAGGCGCAGGTTGGTCGCGACCGCGTTTTCGGGCGTGGTGTTGCTGGGCGGCGGCGGCGCGTGATGGCAGGCGGCAAGCGCGAATGCGCCCGCACCCGCGACGACCAGCGTGAACGCGCGAGCACGAACGGGACAGAGGTGGGTTCCGATGGACATGCGCCGGAGTGTGGCGAGGCCGCGGCGGCGGCGCAAGTCAGCCTGGCGTACCTGTGATCTGCCGCACGATGTCGTCGGCCGCCGCGCGGGGATCGCGCGCATTGCGGATGGGCCGGCCCACCACGATGTAGTCCGCGCCTTGCGCGAACGCGGTGGGTACGTCCACGGTGCGCTTCTGGTCGTCACCGGAAGGACCGGCCGGCCGGATGCCGGGACACACCGTCAACAAATCGCGTCCCAGGGCATCGCGCAGGCGCGGCAGGTCGGCGCCCGAACAGACCACGCCATCGATGCCGGTGGCTTGCGCGAGCCGTGCGCGCTGGATCACCACGTCGGCGGGTTCACCGGCGACCCCGAGCGCAGCAAGATCGTTCGCGTCGTTGCTGGTCAGTACGGTCACCGCAAGAAGCTGCAGCGAACCTTTCACTGCGCTCGCGGCTTCCAGCATCGCGCGGCTGTCGCAATGGATCGTCGCGAACGTGATCGGCCGCTGCGCCAGCCCGCGCACCGCGCCTGCCACCGTGGCCGGTACGTCGTGGAATTTAAGGTCCGCGAAAATCTTCTTGCCGCGTCCGGCGAGCTCGTCCAGCACCTCGAAATACTCGCCGCCGCTCAAGAGTTCCAGCCCGATCTTGTAGAACGACACGCTGTCGCCCAGCCGGTCCATCCACGCCACGGCTTCGGCGCGGCCGGGCACATCCAGCGCGAAGATCAGGCGATCGCGGGCGGGGATTTCGGTGCGTTCGGACATGCGGATTCCCGATGACTGGATTGCGCGATTTTAACGGCGCACTGCCGAGCCGGTATCGAAGCGGCTGTTGTGAGAAGTCAGGCCACAAGTGCAAATAAACTCTCATGGATGAACGCAAAAACATCTGTCAGACTCGCCCCGCATGAATGACAGGTTGATTCAACCCGCGCACGCTTCGCGTACCACCGCCATCGCGAGTTACATCGCGGCCGCCGTGGCGCTGCTGCTGGTGATGTTCCTGCACCTGTTGCCCGCGTTGATCGCGGGTCTGCTGGTGTACGCCGTGGTCGATGCGCTGGCGCCGTTGCTGGAACGTCGCTGGCCCGGTGGCTGGGCCCGGCAACTGGTGGTCGGCCTGCTGGCCGTCGTGGTCGCGGGCCTGCTGGCCTTGCTGATCTTTGGGGCGGTCGCGTTCTTCCGCGCGGAACTCGGCGACCCCAACACCTTGTTCGATCGCATGATGCCGACCATCGATCGTGCCCGCACCCAATTGCCGGCCTGGATCGTCGCGTACTTGCCGGTGAGTGCCGAGGATTTCCGCTTCACCGCCACCCAGCTCGCGCGCACGCATTCCGAGCAATTGCAGGTGGCCGGCAAGGAAACCGCGCACGTGTTCGGGCGGATCCTGGTGGGCCTTGCACTGGGCGCGCTGGTGGCGCTGACCCACGCGCGGCCTGACGGCAACGAAGAGCCGTTGCGCCGCGACCTGACGGCGCGCTGCGAACGTTTCGCGCAAGCCTTCCACGACATCGTGTTTGCGCAGGCGCGCATCTCGGCATTGAACACTTTGTTCACCGCGATTTTCCTGCTGATCGCATTGCCGCTGGCCGGCGTGCACCTGCCGTTCACGAAAACCTTGATCGTGATCACCTTCATCGTCGGCCTGCTGCCGGTCATCGGAAACCTGATTTCCAACACCTTGATCGTGATCGTCGCGCTGTCGGTGTCGCTGTGGGTCGCGTTGGGCGCGCTGATCTTCCTGATCCTGATCCACAAGCTGGAATATTTCCTCAACGCCAACATCGTCGGCAACCGCATCCACGCGCGCGCCTGGGAAATCCTGCTGGCGATGCTGGTAATGGAAGCCGCGTTCGGCCTGCCCGGCATCGTCGCCGCGCCGATCTATTACGCGTATCTCAAGAGCGAGTTGACCGCGGTGCGGTTGATCTGACGCCGTCGCATCTGATATCTCTGTCCTGTTTTGGTAGGGCGGGTGCAACCCGCCTGTCATGGCGCGCCACCCGGCGGGATTCGCTGCGCTACTCCCGCCCTACGCGTTGAGCGGGCCATGGCGGCGCGTTGTCGCTCCGTTAGGCGAATGAAACCCTCGCAAGACAAAATGGATTCCGGCCTGCGCCGGAATGACGATTGCTTGAGCGAGTGCGTACCCTCACCCGCCCTTCGGGCACCCTCTCCCGAAGGGAGAGGGATTCAAAGCGCCGTGAGGTTGGCGTACGCGGCGACCAGCCACTTCGGCCCGGCATCGGCGAAATTCACCTGGATGCGGGTGTGCGCGCCGGAGCCTTCGGCGCTGATCACCACGCCTTCGCCAAAGCTGGCGTGGCGCACGCGCTGGCCGAGCTTGATCGGCAGCGTATCGTCCAGCTCGGCATGGCCACGCGATGCGCGGGTGGTGTAGACCGGTCGCGAGATCTTCGCGCGCGGGCGTACTTCGGTCAGCAGGTGCGCGGGCAATTCGTCGAGGAACCGCGACGGGCGCGAGGGGGCTTCGCTGCCGTACTGGCGGCGCGATTCGGCATAGCACAGCACCAATCGGTCGCGTGCGCGGGTGATGCCGACGTAAGCGAGGCGGCGTTCTTCCTCAAGCCGCGAGGCGTCTTCCATCGAGCGCTGCGACGGGAACAGGCCGTCTTCCATGCCGACCAGGAACACCACCGGAAACTCGAGCCCCTTGGCCGAGTGCAGCGTCATCAGTTGCACGCAGTCGGTGCCAGCTTCACCCTGGCCTTCGCCGGCTTCCAGCGCCGCATGGGCGAGGAATGCGGCGAGTTCCGACAGTCCGGCTTCGATGTCCTCGGGCGGGGTTTGGAAACGACTGGCGACGTTGACCAGTTCGTCCAGGTTTTCGACGCGCGCCTCGGCGTTGCCGCGGCTGTCGCGCTCGTAGTAATCGCGCAGGCCCGATTGCGTGATCGCGCATTCGACTTGTTCGGCCAGCGTGATGTCATCGGAGCCTTTGGCCAGACCGTCGATCAAGGTCATGAACCCGCGCAAGGCATTCTTTGCGCGCGTGTTCAATTCGCCGCCCGCCAGTGCCGCAAGCGCGGCATCCCACAACGACGTGTCGTCGGTGCGTGCACGCCGGCGCAGCGCATCCACGCTGCGTTCGCCCACGCCGTGCGGCGGCGTCGCCAGGGCGCGCTCGAACGACGCATCGTCGCCGCGATTGGCGGCGAGACGAAGATACGCCAGTGCATCTTTCACTTCGGCGCGTTCGAAATAGCGCTGACCGCCGTACACGCGATAAGGTACGTTGTGCTGGTGCAGTTGTTCTTCGAAATTACGCGACTGCGCGTTGGAGCGATACAGCACCGCGATGTCCGAGGCGTTGCCGCCGCCGTCGAGATATTCGCGGATGCGCTCGATCACGAAGCGCGCCTCGTCCTGTTCGTTGTAGGCGGCGTACAGCGCGATCGCTTCGCCCTTGTCGCTCGACGTCCACAGCTTCTTGCCGAGTCGCGACGGGTTCTGAGCGATCACCGCGTTGGCAGCTTCGAGGATGGTCGCGGTGGAACGGTAGTTCTGTTCCAGGCGCAGCGTTTTCGCGTCGGGAAAATCGCGCAGGAACGCGTGCATGTTCTCGACCTTCGCGCCGCGCCAGCCGTAGATCGACTGGTCGTCGTCGCCAACCGCAAACACTTTTCCGGTGTGGCCCGCCAGCAGGCGAATCCATGCGTACTGCAGCGCGTTGGTGTCCTGGAATTCGTCGATCAGCAGATGCCGCCAACGATCCTGGTAGTGCGCGCGCAGCGCGTCGTTGTCGCGAATCAACTCGTGAGCGCGCAGCAGCAGTTCGGCGAAGTCCACCAGCCCCGCGCGTCGGCAGGCCTGTTCGTACGCCTGATATACGTTGAGGTAGGTGCGGGCGACCGGATGGTCACCGGGTTCGATGCCATCGGGGCGCTTGCCTTCGTCCTTCCACGCGTTGATCTGCCACGTCGCCTGCCGCGGCGGATAACGTGCTTCGTCGATGCCGAGGCCCGCGACCACGCGCTTCACCAGCCGTTGCTGGTCATCCGAATCGAGGATCTGGAAGGTCTCCGGCAGTTGCGCTTCGCGCCAGTGCTGGCGCAGCAGGCGATGCGCGATGCCGTGGAAGGTGCCGACGGTGAGCCCGCGCATGCCGTGCGGCAGCAGGCTGCCAAGACGCGCGCGCATCTCGCCGGCCGCCTTGTTGGTGAAGGTTACGCTAAGGATCGACCACGGCGGTGTGCCGTCGGCTTCGATCAGCCAGCCGACTCGGTGGGTGAGCACCCGGGTCTTGCCTGACCCGGCGCCCGCCAGCACCAGGTAATGGCCGGGTGGGGCGGCGACGGCTTCGCGTTGCGCGGTGTTGAGCGAGTCCAGCAGGTACGAAACATCCATCGATGCAATTGTAACGGCTGCCGCGTCGCGCACTTGGTGCTATCGTCGCGAGGCCGGGGGCGCAGCGACAAGGAGAGAGCCATGTCGTTTCTCGATGAGATGAAGAGTCTGGCGGAAGGACAGGGCGCAGGCGGGGGCAATCCAGCCCTGGAATTGATCAGTGGCTTGATCACGAAGTCGGGTGGCCTCGCCGGCCTGGTTTCGACGCTGCAACAGGGCGGCCTGGGCGGGGTGGTCAATTCATGGCTGGGCAACGGTTCCAACCAGTCCGTGAGCGGCACACAACTCGGGCAGGCGTTGCAGGGCACCGCCGCAGGCCAGCATATCGAGGAAATGGCGCAGAAGCTGGGCGTCGATCCGTCACAGATGCTCGCGCAACTGGCCCAGCATCTGCCGAACGTCGTCAATCGACTGACGCCGAACGGAGAAGTGCCGGCCGGTGGCGGCAGCGGGTTCAGCCTGAGCGAACTGTCGGGACTCGCGAGCAAGCTGGGTTTATCGGTGCCGTGACACTACGCGTAGCCTGAAGGGCACGCGTCGCGCCGCCCGCGGTTTCGATCACTTCTTCTTCAGTGCGCCCACGAGGATCAGCACGCCGCCGATCACGATGCCGGCATAGCCGATCGGCGCCGGTACCTGCTTCTGCGAAGAAGCTTCGATCTTGACCGGACCCAGCTGCGCCTTGGTACTGCTGTCGTTGTAGTGTGCATCGCCCAGTGCGACCCATACGCCCAATCCAAGCAGCACGACGCCTATCAGGATGATCGCGATTCGCATACTCGAGGTCTCTCGCCGTCGGAAGTAGGGAAGAGGCTACGCGAATGCGCGTGACGGCGCCAGTCGCCGTCGATGGATGCGATCGCGATAGCGCGCGGCATCTCCGGGCCGGAGACACCGCGCGATGTCAATGCGAACTACCGCCGCTGGCAGGTGCCGCTGCGGTGGACGAAGCCGATGCCGCCACCGAAATCGGCTTGGTGAACGCCTGGTTCGGCAGCACGTCATGGGCCAGCTTGGATTCCTTCTCCAGCAGCGCGACTTCGTCGGCCATGATGTGCGCGGTTTCGTCCAGCTCGATGTCCTTGGCTTCCTTGGCCGCCTTTTCGCGCGCGACGGATTGCTTCACGCTGCGTTCGCCGGCGGTCAGGCCGTCGTCGGGTTCCAGCGTGATCGCTGACACATCGCCCAGCGCCTCGCGGCGTTTCTTGAAGGCCGCGTCCTGCGCGTCCTGCTGCTTGCGTTCGGCTTCGCGCACGTCGTAGTTGAGCGACACCGTCTTCTGGTCGTGCAGCTTGCGCGCGGCGGCCAGTTCATCCAGCAGCAATTGCCAAGCCGGATCGGTCTTTGCACGCGCGTCGTGCTCGGCCGTCAACGGTGCGATCAGTGCCTTCTGGTCGGCCACCGGCGTGTACGTGGCACCCGGGATATGGGTCCATTTCAGGGCGTTGGGATAACTCGATTCGCCGTAATCCTTGTAGCCGATCGAGTGCGGGAACTGGATGTCGGGCGTGACACCGTGCAGTTGCGTCGAATCGCCATCCACGCGGAAGAATTCCGCGATGGTCATCTTGAGTTCGCCGAAGGTGGGCTTGGTGTTCATCGCCAACTGGTCGAGGCTGGTGAGGTTCTGCACCGTGCCCTTGCCGAAGGTCTGCTCGCCGATGATCAGGCCGCGGCCGTAATCCTGGATCGCCGCGGTGAAGATTTCACTGGCCGACGCGGAGCCGCGATTGACCAGCACCGCCATCGGGCCGGTCCACAGCATCTTCTCATCCGAATCCTTCTGCTCGACCTGGCCGCGGCTGTCGCGGACCTGCACCACCGGCCCCTTGCCGATGAACAGGCCGGTGAGGTTGATGGCTTCCTCCAGCGAGCCGCCGCCGTTATCGCGCAGGTCTACGGCCACCGCCGAGACTTTGGCGGCCTTCAGTTGCGCCAGCAGCTTGGCGACGTCGCGCGAGGCGCTCTTGTAGTCGGGATCGCCGCGCCGGCGCGCATCGAAATCTTCGTAGAAGCTCGGCAGGTCGATGATGCCGACCTTGATGGTGCGGCCGTTCTCCTTGACGTCGATGATCTTCTTCTTGGCTTCCTGGTCGGCGATGGTGACCTTCTGGCGCACCAGCGTGATGAGGTGCGGTTTGGCGTCGGGGCCACCTTCGGCCGGCAGCACTTCGATCCGCACGGTGGTGCCTTTCTTGCCGCGGATCTTGGCGACCACGTCGTCGATGCGCCAGCCGACCGTGTCGACGATCGCGCCGCACTCGCCCTGGCCCACGCCCACGATCTTGTCGCCGACTTCGAGCTTGCCCGACTTCGCGGCCGGGCCGCCCGGCACCACTTCGCGGATCACGGTGTATTCGTCGTGTTCCTGCAGCACTGCGCCGATGCCTTCCAGCGACAGCTTCATGGTGATGTCGAAGTTCTGGCTGGCGCGCGGCCCGAAATAGTTGGTGTGCGGATCGATGGCGGTCGCGTACGCGTTCATGAAAGTCTGGAACACGTCCTGGCTGTCGAGCTGGTGCACGCGGTCGAGATAATTCTCGTAGCGGCGCGACAGCGTCTTGCGGATTTCGGCGTCGTCCTTGCCGGCCAGCTTCAAGCGGATCCAGTCGTTCTCGACGCGCTCCTTCCACAGCGTATCCAGTGCGGCGCTGTCGGCTGCCCACGGCGCCTTTTCGCGATCGAACTTGTAGGCGCCATTGCCGTCGAGCTTCACGCCCTTCTTCAGCAGCTCCAGCGCGTACGCGGTGCGCTCGCCCGAGCGCTTTTCATACAGGTTGAAGATCGCGAATGGAACGGACATGTCGCCGTTCCAGATCGCGTCGTCCAGCTTGCCGCGATCCGGCGTGAACTTGTCGAGGTCCTGTTGCGTGAAAAACAGCCGGCTGCCGTCCAGCGCCTTGAAATAGGCGTCGAAGATCTTCGCCGACATCGCGTCGTCGAGCGGCAGTGCCTCGTACTGGAAGCGCGTCAGCAACCGCGCGGCGAGGATCGCGGCCTGGCCCTGGGCCGCGGTCGGTTTCAGTTCCGGCGCCGGCGCCGCCTTGTATTTGGCGGCCGGTGCGGCCGGCACGCTGGACGACGATGCCGGACAGTTCGCGGGCGGCGCGGGATTCTGCGCACGCGCGCCCAACGACACGACGAGGGCGACCAGGACTACGAGAACACGCTGCAACATGGACATTCCTTGTACGACCGGAGCGGACGGTCGCGGGCGCTCTTTGCGCGGGCGATAAGGGGAAACGGACGCCTGCCGTTCGCTGGCGCGTTCGGGTGCGGGATGCGGGCGGGTGAGGCTCGTCGTGGCGCGGCCCGACCCTAAAGTATCGGAAATCGTGGTGGCGGGATATGGCCGCAAGTCATGCGGCGGCGCGGGGCAGGGCGGGGTCCGCATCCTGCGGCGACAGTCCGAATTGTCGGCCCAGCTCAACAATCAGCACATCCTCGACATCGGCAAGCCGCGACGGGCCGCCCAAGTCTAGCAGTTGCGTCACCGACAAGCCCGCGTATCCACAGGGATTGATGCGGCGAAAAGGCCCCAGGTCCATCGCGATGTTGAAGGCGAGACCGTGAAAGGTGCAGCCGCGGCGTACCCTGAGGCCCAGCGCCGCGATCTTGGCCTCGCCCACGTACACGCCGGGCGCGCCGTCGCGGCGAACGGCGACGACGTTCCATTCGGCTAGCGTATCGATGATCGATTGCTCGATTCGCCGCACCAGTTCGCGCACGCCGATTTTCAGCCGGCGCAGGTCCAGCAGCGGGTAGGCGACGATCTGGCCGGGGCCGTGGTAGGTCACCTGGCCGCCGCGATCCACGTTGATCACCGGAATGTCGCCGGGCGCCAGCACGTGTTCCGGCTTGCCGGCCTGCCCCAGCGTGAACACCGGGTCGTGTTGCACCAGCCACAACTCGTCCGGCGTGTCCGGCCCCCGTGCATTGGTGAACGCCTGCATCGCGCGCCACACCGGTTCGTACGGCTGGCGGCCGAGATGGCGTACCAGGAGCGGGAAAGGGGAACCGGGAACGGGGAACGATGGCATTCGGATTCAGCGACGCGGGATGGATGAACATGGGACCGTCTGGTGACGCGGACAAGCTGTTCCCGCTCTTTCCTTCCCTGTTCCCCGTTCCCGCTTCACAAGGTGTAGCGGATATCGGGATGCGCGCGCAGCGCGGCGTGGGCTTCCTCGTATTTCTCGCGCGAGGGGCAGTTGAACACCACGCTCACCGAGACGTAATTGCCTTGGCTGGACGAGCGTTCGCGCACGCTGGCTTCCAGCACCGACAGCCCGATCTCGCGCAGGATCTCCGTCACGCGCTCGCGCAGGTTGGCGTTGGCGTTGCCCATCGCGGTGACTTCGAAGCTGCCGGGAAACTGGAAGCCCTGGCCTTCGTTCTTCTCGATGTCGCCAAGTTCGCGCATCCCGGTATTTTATTGGGTCGTGGCCGGCGCCGCGACACTGGACGCCGACGACACCGACACGGTGGGTGCCGGCGTGGTGGTGGTGCCGTTGCCGTGGTGGAACCACAGCAGGATCGCGTCCCACAAGCGCTTGAAGAAGCCGCCCTGCGGCGCGTCCTTCAATACCACCAGCGATTCGGTCACCAGCGGTTTGCCGTCGAAGGTCACCTTCAGCGTACCGACCTGCTGGCCCTGCTTGAACGGTGCGACCAGCCGCTGCGGAATTTCGAGCGTCGCCTGCAGCTTGTCGTACTGGCCGCGCGGGATGGTCACCGACGCGTCCTCGGCAATGCCGAGTTCCAGCGTGTCGGCTTCGCCTTTCCAGAGCCGCGGCGTGGCCAGCACCTGGCCTGCCTTGTAGAGGTCATGGGTGCGATAGAAGTTGAAGCCCCAGTTCAGCAGCGCTTCGTCGCCGGTGGTCGCGGCGTTCATGTCGGGGCCGCCCATCGTCACCGCGATCAGGCGCATGCCGTCGCGAAGCGCCGACGCGGCCAGGCAAAAACCCGCTTCCTTGGTCGAACCGGTCTTGATGCCGTCCACCGTGGGGTCGGTCCACAACAGGGTGTTGCGGTTGTGCTGGACGATACCGTTCCACTCGAACGCCTTGATCTTCGAAATCTTGTATTCCTCGGGGAAGTTCTTGATCAGCGCGCGCGAAAGAATCGCGATGTCGTGCGCGGTGCTGTAGTGGTCGGGCGCGGGGTAGCCCGAGGCGTTGACGAAATGCGTGCCGGTCATGCCAAGACGCTTGGCGTAGGCGTCCATCATCTGCGCAAAGGCCTGTTCGGAGCCGGCAACGTGCTCGGCCAGCGCGATCGCGGCGTCGTTGCCGGACTGGATGATCATCCCGTACAGCAAGTCCTTCAATGGCACGTCGGAATTCAACTTCAGGAAGCTGGTGGAACCGTCGGTGCCGGCGCCGCCGGCACGCCAGGCGTGCTCGCTGATGTGGACCTTGTCGTCCATGTGGACCTTGCCGGCCTTGATCTCGGCGTTGACCACGTACTCGGTCATGATCTTGGTCAGCGAGGCCGGCGCGCGGCGCTGGTCCATGTTGCTGGATGCGAGGATCTGCCCGTTGGCGTAATCCATCAGCACCCACGCTTCCGCATTCGGCTGCGGCGCCGGCGGAATCGGCGTCTCGGGAGTCGTCGGTACCGGTTTGGGCGGCGCCGCGGGTTTCGGCGGCAGCGCGGTCTGCGCAAACAACACGCCGGTGAAGGCGACGAGGGAAACCAGCATCAGGGAACGCACGATTTTCATCAGGTTATGAAATCCGGAAAAGTTGAAGCGATGAATGACAGCGGGGGCACCCCCGATGAACCGCTTACTCTACTGCGACGCTTGCGTGTGGCAACCCGAGCGCATCGAGTTTTGCGGTGGTGCGATCGACCGTATCCACGTCGGGCAGCGGCCCGATCTGCACGCGTTGCAACGTGCGTCCATTCACGCCGCCGGCGATCACGCGTACCGGCCCCAGCTTCAAGCCTCGCAACCGCGCCGCCAACCGCTCGGCATTGGCCGCGTCCGCGAACGCGCCCACCTGCACGTACAGCAGCGGTTGCCGACCTGTTCGCGGTGTGACCGCGGTGACGGGCACAGGTTCCGCACTCGGATGCGTTGGGTCGATGCCCTGCACTTCGACCAGTCCAGTGCCCTTCGGCCAGATACCGATCCGCACCGCCGCGGCCAGCGACAGATCGATCACGCGGTTGGGCATGAACGGCCCACGATCGTTGATCCGCACGATCACGCTCTTGCCATTCTGCAGATTGGTGACGCGCGCGAAGCTCGGCAGCGGCAGCACCTTGCTGGCTGCCGAGAATTTGTACATGTCATAGGTTTCGAAATCGGAAGTCTTGTAGCCGTTGAATTTACTGCCGTAGTACGAAGCGATGCCGCGCTCGTTGTAACCCGCGGCGGTGGGCAGTACGCGATAGGTCTGCCCGTTCACCGTGTAAGGCGACTTGTTGCCGTAACGCGATCTCGGTTCGGCGACCGGCACCGGTTCGGGAATCCTGCTGAAATCGATATCCTTGATGTCTGGTGTGGAATCGTCGCGCTGGTGGTAGCGGTCCGATTGCGACCGGCTGGTATCGTCGCGCCACGGCGTGTTGGACATGCGGCCGGGCTGTGACGATCCGTGGCGCGCAGGATTGGACGAACATGCCGTCAACGTCAGGGCCGCCAGCGCCAGCAGCGCGAGCGACAGGGCGAGACGCAGCGCGCGCTTCATTGCGCAGTGGGCGCCTGGGTGATGCCGTTCGCGATTGCATCGGCCAGTTGCATCACGGCCAGCGCGTACATAGGGCTCTTGTTGTAGCGGGTGATCACGTAGAAATTCTGGAAGGTCAGCCAGTATTCGGGACCGTTCGCGCCATCGAGGGTCAGCAGGTTTGCAGGCAGGGACGGATCTTCGTGCGCGGTGGGCCCGTAGCCGTCGGCGGTGAACTGTTCGAGCGGCGTCTTCGGCATCACGTTTTCGTAGGCAGGCGCAGCCGCTGCGGTGGTGCTGGGATCGGCCCGCACCGCGACAGGTTGCCCGGTTTGCCAGCCGTGCTCGCGGAAGTAATTGGCGATACTGGCGAACGCATCCGGTAGCGAGGCCATGAGGTTGATGTGGCCGTCGGCGTCGGCGTCCACCGCAAAATCGCGGATGCTGGACGGCATGAACTGCCCGAGTCCTTCCGCGCCCGCGTACGAGCCGTAGATGTCGGGAATCGCGCCGGGCAGTTTGTTGGCGGGCAATTCCAGCAGCGTCTTCAGTTCGCCGCGAAAGTATTTCGCGCGTGGCGGATAGTGGAACGCCAGCGTCACCAGTGCGTCCAGCACGCGATAACTGCCGGTGTTGCTGCCATAGTTGGTTTCCACGCCGATGATCGCGACGATGTATTGCGGTGGAACGCCGTACTGCTGGCCGATCTGGTCGAGCAGCGCGTGATGCTGGCGATAGAACACCACGCCTTCATCGATCCGCTCGGGGGTCATGAAGATCGGGCGATAGGCGCTCCATGGCTTGGCCTCGGCCGGACGCGTCATCGCGTCGATGATGCTCTGCTTGACCACCGCGCCGTCGAGCAACACGTTCAGCGCGGCCGGATCCTTTCCGGTAGTCGCCGCAACCTCGCGCACCAGTTGGGCCTGATCGGAGTTTGCGGGAACCGCCGACTGTGACGGGTTTTGCACAGGAGGGTTTTGTGCAAGGGCTGCGAGGGGCAGGAATCCGGCCAGGGCCGCGGCCAGCCAGCCGGTACGGTGCGCTTGGAACATGTGCAGGGGAACTCGGAAAATCGCGGTGACGGACCGCAGCCTAGCATGCATGACGCGTGGAGCGGCGCGCCATCCATGACGTCGAAACGCGGCTGCAGCGACTGATACACTCGCGCCATCAGCAACGTGGTGCGGCGCTGCGCGACGACAACTGCTTGAGGCCCGAACGATGACGCCGGCGATGGTTTCCGCAGGGCGAACCGAGGTCGGCAAAGTCCGGCGCCGCAACGAGGACGCGATCCTCGTTCGCAATGACGCCGGTTTGTGGGTTGTGGCGGACGGACTCGGGGGGCATGCGGACGGTGATCGCGCCAGCCGCCTGATCGTCGAACGATTGGCCAAACTGCCGCGGCGCGGGGACGTATTCGATTTCATCGAGGCCATCGAGGATGTGCTGTTTGAGGTGAATGCCGAACTCCGCCACCAGGCGCGGCTGCGTGCCGTGGATCTCATCGGCTCGACCGTGGTGGTATTGGTGCATGGCGGCGGGTTTTCCCTGTGCGGCTGGGCAGGCGACAGCCGAGGCTATTGCTGGGCGAACGGACGTCTGTCGCAGATCACCCGCGACCACCTTTACGGGGTGGCGGCAGCGGATCACTGGTCGGGTGGCCCGGGACAAAGCCAGCCAGGTGGCGGCATGCTGACCCGTGCGGTGGGCGCAGACCATGCGTTGTTCATGGACTGGGCCGTAGCCCGCAATGGTCCCCGTACGCGATTCGTGCTTTGCTCGGATGGCATCAACAAGGAAATGTCCGACCTGGAAATTGCATCGGCGTGCAGCCGACACGGGATGCCCGGGGACATCCTCGACGAGTTGTTCGAGACATCGCTGCAGAGGGGTGCGCGCGACAACCTTTCGGCGGTCGTGGTGAGCCTGCCCGGCGATGCGACGATCGAAAATCCCGCGGCCGACCTGCGGATGGAGGCGATCAATCGCGCGTTGCAGGCGCTGGACGACTCGCATCGACGGGGAGAACGCGAGCGGAAAGATTATCGCGCCGAGCGGAGGCGCCTGATCGGTGACCTGGATAAAGTCAATGCCGGGTCATCGGGCGATCCGCCGCGACCGGCCGCATGGAAGCGATGGTTGGGACGCGGCTGAACCGCGCGTCTTGCAGCCCCCGGTTTTTAACCGTACGAAAACACCCGGCGGCGCTAGGCTAGGCGCACCAGTGCGCGATGTTTGCCGTCGCGAACATTTTCACCGCCCTGCTGGAGTTCTTCCATGATCATGCGCATCTGGCGAGGCATCACTTCAAAGGACCAGGCCGATGCATACCTCGAACACCTGCAGCAGACCGCCTTGGCCGCGCTGAAGGATTTCAAGGGCCAGCACGGCGCGTGGGTGTTGCGGCGGGTGCAGGGCGAGCAGTGCGAGTTCCAGGTGCTGACCTTGTGGGAGTCGATGAAGGCGCTGCACGCCTATGCGGGCAAGAAGCCGGAACGCGCGGTTTACTACGACGAGGACGACAAGTATCTGCTCGACATGGAGCCCCTGGTGCGGCTTTACGAAGTGGCCGATACCGTGATGCCGCAACACTGACGACTGACGCGCCGCCGGGGGGAGAGTCATGCCGAAAATCGATCCATCGCATCCCGAAGTCGAGTCCTTCTTCCACAAGGACACCGGCAGCTGGACCCATGTCGCTCACGATGGCGGCGTCGGCGTGATCATCGATCCGGTACTCGATTACGAGGCGGCGTCCGCGCGCACGGCGACGACCAGTGCCGATGCGGTGCTCGCGTTCGTGCGGCGGCGCGGTTTTCAGATCGCGTGGATTCTCGAAACCCACGCACATGCCGATCACCTGAGCGCGGCGGGCTACCTGCACGATGCACTCGGTGCGCCCATCGCGATCGGGCGCGGCATCGTCGAAGTGCAAACGCATTTCAGCCAGGTGTTCGGGCTGGGCGATGATTTCCCCGCCGACGGCAGCCAGTTCGATCGCCTGCTCGACGACGGCGACGAATTGTCGGCCGGGTCGCTCCGCGTGCGTGCGATGGCCACGCCCGGCCATACCCGCGATGGCCTCACGTATGTCGCGGGCGACGCCGCCTTCATCGGGGACACGCTGTTCGCGCCCGACATCGGCACCGCGCGCTGCGATTTTCCGGGCGGCGATGCGACGCAGTTGTACGCTTCGATTCGTCGCATCCTTGCCTTGCCGGAAGCCACGCGGCTGTTTCTGTGCCACGACTATCCGCCGCCCGCGCGCTCGGCCTGGCGCGAAACCACGATCGCCTGCGAGGCGCAGGAGAACGTGCAGATCGGCGGTGGCGTCGGTGAAACCGATTTCGTTGCGAAGCGCCGCGCGCGCGATGCAACGTTGCCGGTGCCGCGTCTGTTGCTGCCCGCGTTGCAGGTCAACATCCGCGGCGGACGCTTGCCGCCCGCGGACACCGATGGACGCCGTTACCTGCGCCTGCCGCTGGATTGCATTGGCGCGCACTGACCCGAACGGCATCCGCTGCCGTCCGTGATTTCGCCGCAGTCGGGATACGACCGCATCAGCGCGGCGCGTAGCGCAGCCCGATCGCGCAGGCGAGCGAAGCCAGCACCACCAGCACGATCGCGAATACGCGGTGCGCGTCCACCGCGCCGATCGGCAGCGACAACAAACCCACCCCGATCACCGGCAGGGAATTGGCGCTGTAACAGACCAGCAGGTAACTCGACACGAGTTCCGCGCGCTGTCGTTCGGGCGCGATCTCGTTGACGATCTGCAGGCTGCCGCGATAACCCAGCGCCATCGCCGCGCCGGTCAGGAGCGTGGCCAAGACCAGCAGTGTCATCGAGGGCAGCGCTTCGGCCAGCGTGAGCAATCCGAGGCCGAGCCACAACAGCGCCAAGGCCGCGAGCATCGCCTTGCGGGCGTGCAGTGCATGCGTGAATACCGCGGTAGCGGCGCCGCAGGCGAAGAACAAAGCCACGATGCCGCCGACGATCAGCGGTGCACCCTGGTGCAGGCTGCTCACCAGCATCTCCGGTGCCAGTGCGGCGTAGAAACCGCCCAAGGCGAATGCCGCGAAAGCCAGTGCCGCGGGCGCCACGAAGGCAAGGCGCAGTTCGCGCGGCACCCCGATGCGTGGCCGCAGTTCGAGTCGAGCCACCGCGCGAACCGGCCGTTGCACGGTTTCGTTCACCGTGCAGAGCGCCGCGAACATCGCGATAAGCAACACCAGGAAAGCGATGTAGGGCAGGCGCAGCGGCCACGGCGCAAACTGCGCCAGGATGCCGGCGAGCAGGGCGCCGAACGCCAGTCCGCCCAAGTTGGCGGCGCTCGCCACGACCGCGGCGCGCATGCGATCGCCGTGCGGTTCCAGTTCCGCGATCCATGCCGTCAGTGCGCCCGCGCCCAATCCCGCCGCGAAGCCATTGAGGATGCGCGCGGGAAACAGCCAAGCCACGCTGTTTGCAACGAGAAACAGCAGCGCGCTGAAGCAGGTGACGCCGATCGCGATCAGCGTGGCCGGGCGGCGGCCGACCTGGTCGGAAAGGCGGCCGAAGAAAAACAGCACGGCGAGGTTGCCGATCACGTACACCGCGTAGACCGCGGTGACGATCAGTTCCGAGAAATGGAATTGCCGTCGATAGATCGGATACAGCGGCGTCAGCAGCGTGCTGCCGACATACAGCAGGCCGATGCCGGCTGCCGCGATCCACATCGGGCGTTGCGTGCTTCCGTGCATGCGTCGCGTCTTCGTTCCTGCGCGAGGTTCGATCAGCGTATCAGCCATGCGGCGAGCGTGCCCCAGATGCCGCTTGCATGCTTCGCTCAGCAACGAAATATGGATGCGAGCCCTGCGGCGCGCAGCCATCCTTGCTGGCTGCAGGCTGCTAGAGTCGATGTTGTCGTTTTGTTGCGGAGTGCATCATGCCCATTTCGCACGCGTGGTTGTTTGCGCTGGGTTTCGCTGCGTCCGGCCTCTTCGCCCATCCCGCGCGCGCCGCCGACACGCTGCGGGTGATGACCTTCAACGTGCGCCTGCCGATGGCGTCCGACGGGCCGGAGCGCTGGGAGGCGCGCCGCGCCCTGTTCGTGAAGACGATTCGTGAACAACACCCGGACGTGTTCGGCACCCAGGAGTTATACAAGGCGCAGGGTGACTACGTCGTCGCCAAGCTGCCGGAGTACGCCTGGTTCGGGATGGGTCGCAAGGGCAACGACGGCGACGAGCACATGGGCGTGTTCTACCGCACCGACGCGTTGCGCGTACTGGACTCCGGCAACTTCTGGCTGTCCGACACGCCGGACGTGCCGGGCAGCATCTCGTGGGGAACGCTGTTTCCGCGCATGGTCACGTGGGCGCGCTTCCAGCGGAAGGACGATGGCCGCACCTTCATCCTGTTCGACACGCACCTGCCGTATCGCGAATCCGATGGCGTGGCGCGGGCAAAAGGTGCGGCAGTGATCCTGAAGCGCATCGCGAAACTGCCGACGGACGAACCGTTCGTGCTGACCGGCGATTTCAATACCACGCCCGCGAGCCGCGTCCACGCAATGCTGACGCAGCATTTGCAGGATGCATGGCTGGTCGCTCCGCGCCGCAGCGGGCCCGACAAGACTTTCCACGACTTCACCGGCAAGCCGACCGAGCGGATCGACTGGATCCTGGTGCGCGGCTTTCGCGTGGAGAACGTTCGCACCGTGACCACACACGAAGGCAAGCTTTATCCGTCCGACCATTTTCCGGTGGTGGCGGATTTGCTGTTCCCCGCAAAGTAGCTCGCATCAGCGCTGCGAACCGCAGTTCGCAGAAAACTGCCCCGACATGCAGGGTTGGCGCTCATTGCAGGTACGTGAACAGCGTGACGATGTAGGCGCCGAGGCCGGCGATCGCCAAAAGCGCCTGCAGCTTGTGGTACCACCCGTGCCGGGTCCACGCACCGATCGCCGCGCCCACAGCGAAAACCAACTGGAAACCCATGTCCGCTGGTCGTGGCCATGCATCCGTCAGAACGCGCGTCTTGGCGATGCTGACCAAGAGCAGCAGCACCAGCAGCGAGAAGAACCAGCGGTGGTGCGCGTAATAATGCTCGCGCAGGTCAAGCCCACGCTCGATGTCTACGTCGGGCAACACCAGCCCAGCCAGCAGATACAAAGGTACCGTCTGAAGCAACACCAAGCTGAAATCCAGAAAGGTCCAGCGCGCGGCGGGACGATGGCCCAGGAAGAACATCGCCCACCACACCTGCACACAGATCACCAGCACCAGCACCGCCCACACCAGCGCCGGCCAGTACGTGCGCACCCGCGAGCGCGCCAGCATCAGCGCGCGGAAGCCCTGCAACACCTGCGTCACCGCAAGGCCGACGATGATCGAAATCAGGACCGAGAGATAGCTGAATGCGTCCACGATGCGCGTGCGCTGAAGATTGGCGCGCAGGATACGCGATCGAGGCCGTGATGTTTTAGGCCACGGCCAGCAGAGGGTTGGTCAAGGGAGCGGCGCGTCTTCCTTCGCGCCGCTTTCGGACGGCTCGGCAGCCGGCACGCCCGCAGTGCCGTTGCGCCGGTCGCGTTCCAGCGCGGCGCGTGCCAGCAGCATCAGCGAGATCGGCGTCGTCACGGTCACGCACACGCCGATCAGGATCACGTGCAATGCCGGTCGGCCTTCGCCCACCCAGAAGAACACGATGGTTCCGGCCAGCACCAGGTACATGCCGAGCGTGGTGCCCAGGGTCGGTGCGTGCACGCGGCGATAGAACGTGTTGAGCCGCAGCAGGCCGAACGAACCGATGCATGCCAGCAGCGCGCCGGCGAACACCAGCACGCCGATCACCAGCGCGACCCACGCAGGCATCGCCGCGAGCGTGTTCATTCGATCACCTCACCGCGCAGCAGGAACTTGGCGAACCCGGCGGCGGCCGCGAAACCGAGCAGCGCGATGATCAGCCCCGCTTCGATGTACAGGATGCTGCCGGTGCGGATGCCGATGGTCAGCAGCAGCAGCATGCCGTCGATGGTCAGCGCGTCCAGCGCCAGCACGCGGTCCTGCGCGCGCGGGCCACGCATCATGCGGATGATGGCCATGCCCATGCCCAGCAACAGCAGGAACTGGGCAGCGAAGATGGCGGCGGTCGCGAGGCTGGCGATCATCGGAAAATCCGCAGCAACGGCTGCTCGTAGCGGCGCTTGATGCGGGCGATCCAGGTGGTTTCGTCGACGAGGTCGAGCACGTGGATCACCAGCACGCGGCGCAGGGAATCGTGGCTGACCCAGATGGTGCCCGGCGTCGCGGTGATGATGCAGGCCAGCAGCGCCAGCGCGTACCGATGGGTCATCTCCAGCGGGATCGTGACGAACCCGGAGCTGACGCGTGACCGTGGCGAAACGATGATCCCCGCTACCGCGATGTTCGAGCGAACGATGTCGCTGAACACCCGCGCAAGCAGCATCAGCAAGGTTCCGAGGCTGCGCACGCGTACCCGCGGCAGGTCCAGTTTGCCGAGCGCCCAGGACAGCGCGAGCGCGAGCACGATCCCGAGCACGATCGTCGACGCGGCGAGGCTTTGCTGCAGCAGCAGCCAAGCCACCAGCAGCCACAGCGCGAACCACGGGTGCGGTAGCCAGCGCGTCATGGCCGGGTCTCCGCAGGCTCGCCCATCACGGCGTGGATGTAACGCTCGGGCGCATGGATTTGTTGTGCGGTGGCCGACAGGTAGTTCCATGGCGCGGCGACCACGAAGGTGAGCATGATGCAGATGCCCAGCAGCGTGACCACGGAAATCGTCTCGCCCGGTTCGACGCGCGGAAATTCCCGGTCGTCGGCGGCCCAGAAGATCTGGATGCCGGCACGCGCCATCGCGATCACCGTGCACAGGCCCGCCGCAATCGTCAGTGCGAACAACAAGGTGGCGCCGAAGCCGTGCTCCAGCATCGGTGCGAGCAAGGCGAACTTGGCGATGAAACCGGAGAGCGGCGGCAGTCCCGCCAGCAGCAAGCCGCACGCAAGGAAACACGCGGCGAGGATCACGACCGGCGCCGGACTCGTCACCCGCCGCTCGTCCTCGGCGGCGAACAACGCATCGACGGCGGGATCGTAAGATTCCAGTTGCGCCGTGCCTTCGGGGGCTTCGCGCGGGACGACCAGGCCGGCCAGCAGGAAGAACGCAGCGATCCCGAGCACGGAAATAACGAGATACGCCAGTGCGCCGGCGGTCACCGCCGGACTGTGCAGCGCGATCGCCCCCAGCAGCGTGCCCGAGGACACCAGTACGCAATACGACGCGAGCTTCCCCAGTTCCCGTACGCCCAGCATGCCGATGCTGC
>Ga0207667_10000619_pt1 | contig 45919 bp, 39 predicted proteins | sample KBSCornC52_FD_184301 | JGI IMG/M metagenome (GOLD analysis project Ga0207667, IMG submission 184301) | Corn rhizosphere microbial communities from Kellogg Biological Station, Michigan, USA - KBS Corn C5-2 (SPAdes) (version 2) | ecosystem: Host-associated > Plants > Roots > Rhizosphere > Soil ... | reverse complement strand
GTTCGAGCAGGTCGAGGAAGCGCGCCGTGAGCAATCGCTCGGGCGCCACGTAGAGGAGTTTCAATCTGCCGCCGAGGAAGCGCCGCTCGACATCGTTTTGCGCCGAGCTGTCCAGGCTCGAATTGAGAAAAGCCGCCGCCACCCCGAGCTGATGCAGCGCGTCCACCTGATCCTGCATCAGCGCGATCAGCGGCGAGACCACAACCGCGGTGCCGTCCCGCAGCAACGCGGGAATCTGGTAACACAGCGACTTGCCGCCGCCGGTCGGCATCAACACCAGCGCGTCGCCGCCCGCCACAAGGTGTTCGATGATGGCCTGCTGGCGGTCGCGAAAAGCGCCATACCCGAATACGTCGCGCAGTACCGTTCGGGCTTGCGCGGCCAGGTCTTGCGCGGCGACGATCACAGTTCCTCGGTTTCGGTGACCTTCGCGCGACGCATCAGCCATGCGACCCCGCGCAGGTCGGCGAGGCCTACCCACAGCCGGTCCAGCATCCCGTATTTGGACACGCCGCGGGTGCGCGGGCGGTGTCCGACCGGAATGCTGACGCTTTCGAAGCCCGCGCGCTTCACCAGCGCCGGCAAATAACGATGCATGTGGTCGAAGTAGGGCAGCGCGAGAAAAGTATCGCGCTCGAACAACTTCAGCCCGCAGCCAGTGTCGGGGGTGGCGTCGCGCAGCATCCGCGAGCGGACGCCGTTGGCGATCTTCGAGGAGATGCGCTTGTTGAAACTGTCGCGGCGGGTGGTGCGCCAGCCAGCGAACAGCTTCACTTTGGGATCGGCGCTTTTGCGCGCTTCGAGCAGCTTTGGAATATCGGCCGGATCGTTCTGGCCGTCGCCATCCAGCGTTGCGATCCACGCGCCGCGCGCCGCGCGCACGCCGTTTCGGATCGCGGTGCTCTGGCCGCTTTGCTTGAGGTGCCGCACTATCCGCAGTTCGGGATGCTTCGCGCGTTCGGCTTTCAGCACGTCAAGCGAGTCGTCGGAACTCGCATCGTCCACGTACACCACTTCGTAATCGGCGCGCCCGCGCAGGGCGGTGGCGATTTCGGCGAGCAGCGGCGGAATGTTGTCGCGCTCGTTGAACACGGGCACGACCACGGACAGAGCAGGCATCGCGGAAACCTTGCACGAGTAGTTTGATGATTATCGCCGATGCGGCTCGGGTGTGTTTGCCGCGACCGAACGGCGGGCCATTCCCGCTCGCCCATATATGGACTCGCCCTCATCGGCCGTCGCCCGAAAATTTCCCGTCTGCCCCCGAACTCAGTGATGGTTTTGCGTTGTCGTGTCCGGGTTGTCGGGCATCGATCCATGATCCGCGTTGCATCGTGTAAGCGATGCCATCGTCGTCCGGTCTTGATACCCGCTCATGTGTCCCGTCAACCATCTCACGCGGAGAACATCCAATGAAGCTTCTTTTCACTGCCCCTCGAAACCGGATTCTGCCGGCTGGCGCTGCGCTGGCTGCGGCCATCGCGTTGCTGGCACCATGCGCGGCGCAGGCGACGCCTTACGTCCTCAAGCTGGTGCAGCAAGGAAGCAACGTCGTCGCCATCGGAAGCGGGGCGTTCGACCTGAGCGGTCTTGCGAATCGGGACGGCGGCCCGGGCCCTGGATACGCCACTTATGCCGCGATACAGCCATCGCAGGGGTATCTGAGCGTCGGGCTGAATCCCTCCTGGTCCTTGATTTTCGACGGTTACTCGGGGCTAACGGGACCTGCGGCTTTCGGCAGCGGCGACGCCCAGACGCCCGAGACCAGCAACGCGGGCGACCCGGTGACGATATTCGGGAGCTTCAACGGCGGCTTCCTTTTTGTGCCACACGGCTATGTTTCAGGCGCGGCGCTTTCCAGCAGCGCCACCTGGGACAACGCGAGCCTCGCCAGTCTCGGCGTGACGCCCGGCACGTACACGTGGATCTGGGGTACGGGTGCGGATCAGAGTTTCACGCTGGACGCGTTCAAGTCCGTTCCCGAGCCCGCCGCGCTCGGAATGTTCGGATTCGGCACGTTGCTGCTCGGCGCGTTCACGGGGTTGCGCCGGCGCGCCGCGTAGAAACCCATTCCATTCACACAATGTACTCATGCGAACCACTCCTCCAAGGAGTGGTTCTTTTTTTAATGCCGAGCGCGAAGCACCCCGAACTACCCGGCGCCGACTTTTGATTGTCAGGGGCGATACGGTCGCGGGACGTGGTCAGTGCCAACACTGCATCCAGCGCTCCGGCGTTGCCGATGCGGGTTCCCAACACGCACGCGTTCAGGTCTGTTCGGTTTGCAGGATGCCACCCACCACCGCGGCGGTGACCGCGCGTTCCGCGGCAGCGAAGCCAGCGCTGCCGTTGCCCAGCAGTACCAGCGTGCCATTGCCGATCGGCACTTCGCGCCCGTGCCAGCCGGCGCGGCTGAAATCCCGCGCGTCGGCGATGCGGTGGCCGACTACGTACAACACCGTGATGGGGCTGCCGTTTTCGCGCAGCACCAGATGCACCGCTCGATAAGGCCCGACCCTGCAGTCGGCCGCGAAGACGGCGTGGGCCGGCACGTCGCGCAGGGCAACACCGCGTTTCGCGAACACCGGACGCATTTGTGCGGCGTCGATCGGGCGGGTCATGGTGAGCGAGAAGGCTTCGCTGCGCACGTGCGCGATCGCCATGCCGGCCAGTGGGCCGCCATCGGTCGTGCTCAGGTTCCACGCATAACCGGCTACGACCAGTGCGACCAGCAGCGAAGCCGCGAGTGCCAACCCGATTTGCCAGCGGTGCCGCGCGCGCCCGCGCAATGAGGTGGCTTGCGCCAGCAGTACCCGCTCACCCAAATCCTCCGGCGCATCGACCGATTGCAGGACGTTCCGGAGCTGCCGTTCGAAGCGTTGCGAGCGCCACCAGCTTTCGGTGCAGCCGACATGGCAGCCATCGCGGTGCGCAAGGAATTCGGGATCGCGCGACCCCGGCTCGGCGGTCAGCCGGCGACGAAACTCAAGACACTCCATGTGCGGACTCCCGGCCGACGGCGTCGCCCGACAATGATTTGCGCAGCTTGTGGCGGGCGCGGAACAACTGGGTCATGACCGCGCCGGGTTTGACGCCGAGCTCCGCCGCGATTTCTTCGCAGGAAAAGCCGCCCAGCACCTGCATCAGCAGCGGCTCGCGGTATTTGGGTTCGAGTTTCGCGATGGCTTCGCGCAATTCGGCATCGCTGCCCGCCTGCTCGGGATCGGCGCCGGCTGTCTCGTCTGGAATGCTGTCTTTCAATCCGTCGTCGAGGATCGTGAGGTCGAGTACCTTGCGCTCGAATCCGCGCGCGTGTTCGCGGCGCAGGATCGTCAGCAGCCAGGGCTTGGCCGCGGCGGCGTCCTGCAGCGAATCGAGCGCCCGCCAGGCGCGCAGCATGGTTTCCTGCACCAGGTCTTCGGCGCGCGACGGATCGCCGCACAGCCAGTATGCGAAGCGGTACAGGTCGCCCGCGTGGGCGTGCACCAGCGCATCGAATTGGCGTTGCCTCAGGTTCACGCGGAGTAGACCGGGTCGGGTTTGACCGCCTTACGGAAACCGCTCTTCCCGTTCCGCTCAGCGCAGCTTTTCGAGGATGCCTTCCAGCTCGTCCGCACTATGGTAGCGGATGGTCAGCTTGCCGCGTCCGCCGCGGCCGTGCGCGATCTCGACGCGGGTGCCGAGATTGTCCGAAAGTTCGCGCTCGAGTGCGGCAATGTCGGGATCGATGTCGCGCGACTTGCTCTTGCCCGATGACTTGGGCAGCTGTGCCAGACGCACCGCCTGTTCCAGTTCGCGCACCGACCAGCCTTGGTCGGCGGCTTTTTCGGCCAGCGCGATCGCGCGTGGTGCAGGCAATGTCAACAATGCGCGCGCGTGGCCCATTTCGATGCGACCGTCGTCCAGCAGGTCGCGGATGGTTTCGGGCAATTCGAGCAGGCGCAGGAGGTTGGCGACTGCGGCGCGTGAGCGGCCGACCGCCTCGGCTGCCTGTTGCTGACTCAGCTTGAATTCGTCGATCAGGCGGCGCAGTGCTTGCGCCTCTTCCAGCGCCGTCAATTCCTCGCGCTGGATGTTCTCGATCAGCGCGATCGCCAGCACCGATTGCGCCGGGATGTCGCGCACCACTGCGGGGATTTCTTCGAGGCCGGCCTTCTTCGCGGCGCGCCAACGGCGTTCGCCGGCGATCAATTCGTACTGACCACGGCCGACATCGCGCACCACGATCGGCTGGATCAAGCCCTGCGACTTGATCGAGGCGGCCAACTCGTCCAGCGCGGCTTCGTCGAAATGGTGGCGCGGCTGGTACTGCCCGGAACGGATCGACGCAACCGGAAGATTGCTCAACGTTTCGCCCGCGGGCGCGTCGTTCGCGGTGTCGCCGTCGGGATTGCCCAGCAACACGTCGAGATCGCGGGAACCCAGTCCCCGGCGTTTGGCGGCGCTCATGCGGAAACCTTCATGATCGGTGGGCGCGGTGGATTCGACGGGGGTGGATTGTGCTTGGCCAGCGGATTTTCGGGCGGCGGCATGTCGCCGCTGCTGCGTGCCGGTGCGAGGCCGATGCGGCGGATCATTTCACCGGCGAGCCCGAGATACGCGATCGCGCCGCGCGATTCGCGATCGTAAAGATTGATGGGCTTGCCGTGGCTGGGCGCTTCGGCGAGGCGCACGTTGCGCGGTACCACCGAATGCAGCACCTTGTCACCGAAATGCTTGGTGAGTTCGGCCGACACGTCGTTGCCGAGCGCGGTGCGCACATCGAACATGGTGCGCAACAGGCCTTCCACTTCGAGTTGAGGATTGAGCCGCTTGCGCACGGCCTTGACGGTGTCGAGCAGGTCGGTCAGGCCTTCCAGCGCCATCGATTCGCACTGCACCGGAATCAGCACGCTGTCCGCGGCGGCCAGCGCGTTCAGCGTGAGCAGGTGCAACGAGGGCGGGCAGTCGATCAGGATGATCGCGTAGCGGTCGCCGAGCTTGGCCAGTTGTTCCTTGAGCCGCTGTTCGCGGGCGATTGCATCGGCCAGCTTGATTTCCGCCGCCGTGAGGTCACGGTTGCCGGGCAGCAGGTCGAAGCCGGCCTCGGTGCTGATGATCGCATCCTCGATCGACGCTTCTTCCAGCAACACTTCGCAACCGCTGGGTTTGGTGGCTCGCTTGTCGATGCCCGCCGACGAAGTCGCATTGCCTTGCGGATCGAGGTCCACCAGCAACACGCGGCGCTTGGTCTCCGCCAGCGCGGCAGCCAGGTTCACGGCGGTGGTGGTTTTGCCGACGCCGCCCTTCTGGTTGGCGATGGCGATGATGCGCGTCATGGGTCGCAACGGCTGAAACGGAAACGGGGAGCGGACTAGCCTACCATTGCCGGGCTAGCCGTTGCGGGACGAGCTTCGCGCCAGTTCGATCACGCAGCGTTCGGCTTCCATGCCCGGAACCCGAACCGGGCGCACGGCGATTACCCGAAAACCTTCGGGAATGCCCGTGATTTCATCTTGATCGGCCCGTCCTTTCAGCGCCAGCCAGCGCCCTCCATCGGCCAGCAGGTGTGCGCCCCACGCCAGCATGTCGGCAAGGCTGGAAAACGCCCGCGCGGTGACCGTGTCGAAGCTGCCGCTGGCATCCTGCACCCGCATCTGTTCGACCGTCACGTTCGGAAGCGGCAGCGCGCGCACGGCCTCGCGCAGGAACCGCGCCTTCTTGCCGTTGCTTTCGATCAGCGTCACCGCAAGCCCGGGTCGTGCGATCGCCAGAGGAATCCCCGGCAGCCCCGCGCCACTGCCGATGTCGGCCAGCGATTCGCCTTGCACGAACGGCAGCACGGCCAGTGAATCCAGCACGTGCCGCGGAATCATTTCCCCGCGATCGCGCACCGCGGTCAGGTTGTACGCGCGATTCCAGTGGGCGAGCAGGTCGAGGTATGCCAGCAGTTTTTCGTGTGCGTCCAGCGGCAGCTGGAGCTGCAGGCCGGCAAGGCCATTGGCGAGTTTTTCCGCGAGCGGGGCAGAATGCTCCATGGTGCGCTGTCGAGGGGTGTTGGTCGAAGGGGCCGTTGTGGAAAGTCAGGCCATGGATGGCCGTTCTGGTGTCTGTTGATCGCGGAACCAGCATGCTGCGGTGAAAGTCGGCGGGCCGCGGTCAGGGACGATCGCACAAATACACCCCAAAAACAGGAGCCCGCGCGAAGGCGGGCTCACCGTTTCTCCCTGGCTGGTCGGCTCAGGCGGCGAGGTCGAGTTCGACCCGCGTCACCAACACCCCGCGTTCGCGGAGGCTGCCATTCAATGTCTGTTTGATGCGAAGGTTGCGCGAACGCAAATCCGGATCGCTCGCGTCGGCGCCCTGCACTGCGTCGCGCAGGCGCAACCGGATCAAATCGTCGGCGCGATCGATCACGGTGTCGGCACGCTCGGGGTCCAGCACCTGCCACCAGATCCGCCCGCGCAGCGTCGGCGCGGCGGGGTGGGCGGGCTCCATCCGTTCGTCCACCGCAAGGGTATAACCGGTGATGCTGATCTTGTGGGCGATGCGTTCGACCAGCGGCACCACCACGTGGGTGCCTGCGGTGAGGATTCCGGCGGGCTTGCCCAGCCGCCGCAGCGTGTAGACCTGGCCTTCCGGAATGCGCTTGATGCTGGATATGGCCATGGCGGCTATCAGCATCAGGATCAGGGCAATGGTCAGTGAGGAAATCATGGCAATTTCAGTGGATTGCAATCGACTTGGAGTTTTTGCCTTCGAAACGCTTCACATCACACGGAGTGGATTGTGCATTAACTGTAATTTAACTGCAACTACCTGAGCTGAAGATGACCATCGCTCATGCGTTTCTATCGGCCTTCCGGTGACAGAACTTGAGGCAGCAGGATTCGTGCCAGACAGACTGCGGCGGCCGAGACGGGCGTCACGTTGCGCGAGAAATCCGGCGCCGACGCCGGCTCTCCGCCGTCGCGGCTCGTTACAATATGAAGTTCGATGCAACACGGGACCCCCTGATGAGTTACCCCGCCATCCGCATGCGTCGCATGCGCCGCGACGCATTCTCCCGCGCGTTGATGCGCGAAACCGTGATGAGTCCGTCTGATTTGATCTTGCCGGTGTTCGTGCAGGAGGGCGGTGGCGATGTGCGTGACGCCGTGGCTTCGATGCCGGGCGTGGCTCGCTTGTCGATCGACGCCTTGTTGAAGGTGGCCGAACAGGCGCAGGAACTCGGGGTGCCGGCGCTGGCGCTGTTTCCGCATCTGGACGATGACCGGAAAGCCGCCGACGGGCGCGAAGCCTTCAACGACGACGGCTTGGTCCAGCGCGCGGTGCGCGCGTTGAAATCACGTTTTCCGGAACTGGGCGTGATCTGCGACGACGCCCTCGATCCGTTCACCACCCACGGCCAGGACGGCCTGATCGACGACTCCGGTTACATCCTGAACGACGAAACCGTCGCGGCGCTGGTGCAGCAGGCGCTGTCGCAGGCCCGGGCAGGCGCGGATTTCGTGGCGCCAAGCGACATGATGGACGGCCGGATCGGCGCGATCCGGCAGGCGCTGGAAAGCGCGGGCCTGATCCACACCCGCATCCTCGCCTATTCAGCGAAATACGCCTCAAGTTTTTACGGCCCCTTCCGCGATGCGGTAGGTTCAGCCGCGTCGCTCGGCAAGGGGTCCAAGCACACCTACCAGATGGACGTCGGCAATTCCGACGAAGCCCTGCGCGAGGTGCAACTCGATCTCGAAGAAGGCGCCGATGCGGTGATGGTGAAACCTGGGCTGCCGTACCTCGACATCGTGCGGCGTGTGAAGGACCGTTTCGGTGCGCCCACCTTCGTGTACCAGGTCTCCGGCGAATACGCGATGTTCAAGGCTGCCGGTGCGAACGGCTGGATCGACGAGCGTGCCTGCGCGATGGAAGCCCTGCTCTCGATCAAGCGCGCCGGTGCCGACGCGATCCTGACGTACTACGCGCCTGGATGCCGCTCGCTGGCTGCGCAACGGATAAGCGTCATGGCCAGCCCGGAAAATTCCTCGGGCATTGCGGCTTTTTTCACTTGCATCGCGAACACGGCGCCCGACTGGATCGCGCACAGTCTGGGTCACCACCAAGCGAAGGGCTGTCATGCAAAAGTGTGCCGTGGCCTTGTGTCTGTTGATCGCATCCGGCAGCAGCTTGCCAGCGCAAGCCGCGGTCCGGGAGCCGGCCGACGGGCATACGCAAATCCCGCTGTGGACCGGAACGCCGCCCGGTGCGCAGCCGATGCCGGGGCCTGAAACCGGGTTGTCGCGAACCGGACATTTGATCGCAGGCAAACCGTGGCTGGCGGTGACGAATGTGGGCCGGCCCACGATGACGATCTACGCCCCGACGGAAAAAAACACGGGCGCCGCGGTCATGGTCTTTCCCGGCGGTGGCTTCGAGGTGCTCGCGATCGACCTCGAGGGCACCGAAGCCTGCGATTGGCTGACATCGCAAGGCATTACCTGCGTGCTGCTGAAGTACCGCGTGCCGAGCGTGCCCTACGATTGGCATTGCAAATGTCGTCCTGATGATTTCGTACTCTCCGTGCCGGCGCTGGAAGACGCCCAGCGGGCGCTGCGGCTGCTGCGCTTCCACGCCACGCGATGGCACATCGATCCGCGCAGGATCGGTGTGCTCGGATTTTCTGCGGGCGGCTACCTGGTGGCCGAGGTCAGCACGGATTTCGAGCACCCGCTATACAAGCCGGTGGATGCCGCCGACAAGGAAAGTGCCCGCCCCGATTTCGCGATGGCCATCTACCCGGGGCACCTCGCAACCGACGACGACAAATTGAATCCGAACGTTCCGGTTTCGCGCGAGACGCCGCCCACTTTCCTGGTGCAGGCGGAAGACGACTACACCGACGGCGTAAACCAGTCGCTGGTTTATTACACCGCGCTGGCAAAGGCACGCGTGCCGGCCGAGATGCACCTGTACGCCCACGGCGGGCATGCATTCGGTTTGCGCCGGACGAAGTTTTCCATTACCGCATGGCCCGCGCTGGCCGAGGTGTGGCTGCGTACGATCGGCGTGCTTTCGCACTGAGCGTCTTGGGTTTTCCCCCGGCCGATGCGCTCGCCGCAACGTGCCGTTGTTGACGTGCCTTGAGTTGGTGTCGAATGGCCGTGGCAAGCTGCTCGACGAAGCGGCTGTCCATGTGTTTGCCGGCGTAGAGGCGCAACCCGATATCGCCAGGTGTTGGCAGCGCCTCGTCGGCTGCAAGGCCTGCCGGCGCAATGGCCTCCAACAATGGGCCGACGGCAATGCCCGCGGCGGCGGCAGCCTCCACCACGCCCACGTTGGAGGCGGCGACGCGCAGGTTCCACGCCAGGCCAACGCGATCCAGCGCTGCCAGTGCCTGCCGGCGCATCAGGCAGCCTTCGCCGCACAGCGCCAACGGAACGCTGCCGTGTCCGTTCCAATGGCCAAACCATTGCAGCCGCAAGCGCGCGAGTTCGGTACCCCGCCGCAGGTGTGGAATCGCCAGACCCACCACGGCATCAAGCTGTGCAGGAATCAGTGCCTGCAGGGTGCTTGTGTAGCCCGTGGTGACCTCGAAGGCCAGCGAGTCGTCGCTGGCCGCCAATGCCCCCAATGCGGGCATCACGATGGGCGCGGCCAGATCGTCGGCCACGCCGATGCGCAGCGTGCGCGGCTGGATGCCTTGTGCCGCTTGCCGGGCCTGTTCGCTGGCATGCAGCAGTCGGCGCGCATGTGGCAGGAAACGCCGACCGGTTTCACTCAGGGTCACCTCGCGATGACCCCGTGCGAACAGCGGCGCACCGACTTGCGACTCCAGTCGACGGATCTGCTGGCTGACGGCAGCCTGCGAGCGGTAAACGCCGGACGCTGCCGCAGTGAAGGATCCGGCCTCGACGACGGCGAGAAAGGTGCGAACGAGAGCCAGGTCGTTGATCATCGTTTTTCTTATGATGCAGGAAAGAAATATTCATTTTTCTTGATCATAGCGGCGGACCATACTGGGCGCACCACGAAAAACGACAGGCAAGTGCATTGATGCAGGCGACCAGCAGCGACCGGCGGGCGTGTTTCGACTTCGAAGTCGAATTTTCCAATGGAGGCGGCATCCAGGGGCAGGGATTTCGCCTCGACATCGACGGCGAGGACATCGACGATCGGGCGCTCGCGGACTACATCGTGCGGGACTTGCGGTTGCTGATGGTCGGCGGCGTGCGCATCCTCAACAAGCGCATCATTGCCGAGCCACACAAACGTCCGGTCAAGGCGGGACCGGTGGCCGGCCAGGCCACGGACCGCGCCGATCTCGTCGACCTGTCGCATGTGGTGCACGACGGCGAGGCGGCCTATCCCGGTCTGCCGGCGCCGCGCATCACCGATCACTTGAGCCATGCCGAGAGCCGTGCGCGCTACGCCGATGGCGTCAGCTTCCAGATCGGGCGCATCGACATGGTGGCGAACTCCGGCACCGCCATCGACGCACCATTCCATCGCTATCCCGGGCAGCCCGACGTGTCGGCGTTGCCGCTGGCGGCCATCGCCGATGTCGACGCCGTGGTGGTGCATCTGCAAGGCATGCGCGGACGCTGCATCGATCGCCATGCGCTCGGCGCCATCGATGTCGCCGACCGGGCGGTGCTGCTGGATACGGGCTGGAGTGCGCATTGGGGCACGCCGGCGTACGCCGAAGGCTGGCCATTCCTGGGCCGCGAGGCCGCGATCCAGCTCCGCGATCGCGGCGCGCGGCTGGTTGGTATCGATGCGCTCAACATCGACGACACGTCGGATGCCGAACGCCCGGCACATTCCATCCTGCTGGCAGCGGACATCCCGATCGTCGAGAACCTGGCGTCGCTTGCCGCGTTGCCGACAGAGGGGCTGCGCTTTTCGGCGGTACCGATGCGCGCGGCCGGCATGGGTGCGTTCCCGGTGCGCGCATGGGCGCGGCTGGTGTAAGCGTCCCGCCATCGCGTTGTCGATGATGTCACGGCGCCGGCGACGGTCCGTAATACGCTTGCAGCAGCGCCGCGATGTCGGGTGCGGCTTGCGCGAGGCGGCGCGGATCGGAGAAATGCAGTTCGCTGGTCACCGCGAAGTACTCGCCGGGGTTGGTGGCGGCGTACGGGTCGATCAGCGTTTCGTGGCCGAGGTGGACGTCATCCGACAGGCGATCGTAAGCGCGCTGGAACGTGTCGACCCATTTTCGCCATTCGACGGTGCGCGGCAGCGGTGGCACGCCGTCGGGCGGGCCGTCCAGCATGTCCAGCTTGTGCGCGATTTCATGCACGACGACGTTGAATCCGTCCCAAGGTTGCAGCAGGTCCTGTTGAACCGCGGCCCATGACAGCACCAGCGGTCCGGCCTGCCACGCTTCGCCGCTGCGCACCTCGTCGCGTTCGGTGACCACGCCGGTGCTGGCGTCGTGGTGGCTATGACGCACCTTGAACTCGCCGGGATAGACGATCACGCTTTGCCAGCCGCGCAGCATCCGGAATCCCGAATTCAGGATCGGCACGCAGGCCTGCATCGCGATCAGCAGCCGTTGCATCGGGTCCAGTTCCGTGTCGACCGGAAAGAAACGTTTGCGCTGAAGGAAGCGCGCCGCGAACAGCCGCAATCGCCGACGCTCGTCCGGCGCCAGCCGTTGCACCAGTGGGCAGACAGCCAGTGCATCGCGCCACAGCGCGTCGTCGATCGGTGGCGGTGGTCGTCGCCATGGCAGCCAGTCGAACCCGCTCATCCTCGACTCCGCAGGTGGCCGGTCCGCTGGCCGCAGTGGACGCTCCGCACGGTTCGCGCCGCGCCATCCAAGCCACATGTGTGAGGTCGAATCCGTGCGTCCTCAAGGGGCGGCGCCTCGTTCGCGGCACCGACGGCCTGCGAATACCCGAACGTGAACCGATGCATCCCGGGCCGCAAAGCGCGGCACGCGTCATGCTCCGCTTCGCCCGTACCGGCATACAATGCCCCGCCATGAATTCCAATATTTCCGAGCCGCTCCCGGCCGAAAGCGCGAGGGTGGCGGCCGCCCCCGGCTGGCTGCATATAGCGTATGCAGATCTGCGTCGCCGCCCCTGGCGCATCTTCAAACCGCTCTTGTACCCGCTCTATCGCTGGTACGAGCGTGTGCTCGCCCGCCAGGTCGCGACCGAAAAGGTGCCGGCGCACATCGGCTTGATCCTCGATGGCAACCGCCGCTTCGCGCGCGGCATCGGTCTCGAAGCCACCATCGGGCACCAGTACGGTGTGAACAAGCTGCGCGAGGTGCTGGAGTGGTGCCTCGAACTCGACGTGCGGCACGTGACGCTGTACGTGTTCAGTACCGAGAATTTCGGCCGTTCCTCCGCCGAAGTCGAGTGCCTGCTGGACCTGTTCGTGCGCGAAAGCGCGCGATTGCTGGAAGAGCCGCGGCTGAAATCCGGGCGGGTGCGGGTGAAGATCATCGGCCAGCGCGATCGCCTGCCCGAGCGCGTGGTGGCCGCCAGCGAAGCGCTGGAACTTTCCACCGCCGGCCACGACGGCATGCTGCTGACCATCGCGCTGGCCTACAGCGGACGCGAGGAAATCACCGACGCGGTCAAGGGCCTGCTCAATGCCGCGGCCGCCGAAGGCCGATCGCTCGAATCAGTGGGGACGGATCTGAAGGCCGGCGACATCGAGCGCTACCTCTACACCGGCGGCGTACCCGATCCGGACTTCATTATCCGCACCAGTGGCGAGCAGCGGTTGTCCGGATTCCTGATCTGGCAGGCGGCGTACAGCGAATTCTATTTCTGCGACGTGCTGTGGCCGGCGTTCCGCCGCATCGACTTCCTGCGCGCGGTACGCACTTATCAGCGCCGCAAGCGGCGTTACGGACGCTGAATCCGCATCGCTTCTTTGGTTTCTATTGCTGCAAAAATCGGCTGATGTGAATCGTCACCTCCCGCGGATGCCGCACGTGCAGATGATGCGGCCCGTCGATGTGAGCAATGCGGATTTCGGCGACGCAGGCGGCGCGGGCGTCCATCAGCGCGGCCGGCAGGTACGGCGTCGCGGGTTCGGCCAGCAACAGCAAGGTGGACGCTTCGATGCCGGCAAGCAGGCGTCGGAGCTGCATTTCCTCGATGCGCAGCGGCGAAGTGAGCCGCAGGCGCGGGTCGCTGCGCCACGTGAATCCGCCGTCGACCTTGCGCAGGTTGCGCTCCACGATCGGACGCGCTTCGTCCGCGTCGAGGCCGCCCACCGCCACGCGCGCCCTCACCGCGATGTCGGCGGACGCGAACACGCGCGGTGATCGCCGCGAGGTTTCGCGTTGCGCGTGGGCATCGCGCCAGCGCGCCAACGTTTGCGAACCGTCGTCGGCCAGCGGACCCAGGCCTTCGATCAGGAGCAACTTGCCGATGCGTGCGGGTGCGGCGGTCGCGGTCAGCGATGCGATGCCGGCGCCCAGCGAATGGCCCAGCAAGTCGAACCGATCGAGGTTCAACGCATCGGCAAAGTCGAGGATGTGGTCGACCTGGTCGAGGTTGTTGTAGCGATGAACGCCCGCCGGCAGGTGCGCGGAATGACCATGCCCGGGCAGATCCAGCGCGATCACCCGGCGACGGTCCGCGAGCAACGGCGCCAGCCGCGCAAAGCTCGCGGCGTTGTCGAGCCAGCCGTGCAGCGCCAGCAACGGCGGCGCGTCGGCATCGCCCCATTGCAGCGCAGCGAGTTCGCCGAAAGGCGTCGCGGCCCGGAGTTCGATCGGTTCGATCACGCGACGATCATTCCGCGGCGTTTGCAGCGACCCGCATCCGGTTCTGGCGGCGGCGGTCGATGCGGTCGGCGGCCCAGCGGCGCAGGTTGATTACCGAGAAGATCGCGTAGATGGTCTTGAAGATGCGCAGCTTCGACAGCACCCGCTTGTTGTCGAACACGTCGCCGGCCAGCATCGAGATCACGCCCTGTTCCACCTGCATCACGTTGCGCGGATCGGCGAACAGCGCCTTCATCACCGGCGAGTTGAAGCGGTAGATGAACCACGCGAAGCGCGCATAACCCTGGCGCAGATGTTTTGCGTAGCGCTTCTGCAGCGCCGCTTCGCACGCGGGTTCGCGCAAGCTCGCGTCCACGACATCGCAAGCCTTCTGGGCGGAATACATCGACAAGAACACGCCCGAGGAAAACACCGGATCGAGGAACGCCCATGCATCGCCGATCAGGATCCAGCGGTGTCCGGCCATCGCGCTGCACGCGTACGAATAGTTGCCCGTGAAGCGAACCGGCGACACGCGACGGGCGTTGGCGACGCGACGGTCGGCGCCCGGCACGATCGCAAGGGTCTTCGCCATGAATTCGTCGTTGCTCGCGCCCTGGCGAGTCTTGAGGTAACCCGGCTTGCACACGCAGCCCACGCTGGTGATGCCGCCAGGCAGCGGGATGAACCACGCCCAGCCCTGCGCGAAACGATTGACGCTGATGATGTTGCCGTCCGGGTCATCAGGGTTGTAGCCGATGCCTTCGTAGTGCGCGAACATCGCCGCGCTCTGGTGTTTTTCGCTGCGCTGCACCAGCTTCAACTGCTTGCCTAGGAAGGTATCGCGGCCCGACGCATCCACCACGTAGCGCGCGCGCAGCGTGGACTTCATGCCCGCGGCATCGATGTGCGCGGTCACGCCCTCGGCATCGAATTCGACGCGTTCGACCTTGACCTGCTCGCTTGCATCCACGCCGTTTTCGCGGGCGTGTTCGAACAGCATCCGGTCCATGTCTTCGCGCTTGACCTGGAACGCGTAGGGACGGGTATCGCCCAGCGCGCGATCGAAGCGGAACGTGTAGTAGCTGCCGTCGTCGCGCGGAAAATCCGCACCGAGTTTCAGGCGGCCGAGCGTGCGCAATTTTTCCAGCGCCCCGATTTCCTCGAATATCGGCATATTCGCCGGCAGCAGCGATTCGCCGATGTGGAAGCGCGGATGGCGATCGCGTTCCAGCATCATGACGCGCCAGCCGCGCCGCGTGAGCAGCGTCGAGATGGTCGAGCCGCCGGGGCCGCCGCCCACCACCAGCACGTCGCAATCGAATGTGGGCGTGTCCATGCTCCTCCCCGGTTCAGGCGTCCCTGGACAATCCGCCTATCATATAGACTTCGCCGCCGATTCATTCCGCCCCGTCCGCATGTCCACCCGCGCCGTCCAACGCCAATCCGCTGCAACGCGCGTGCCATGGCTGCCGCTGGTGTTGCTGGCGTGTGGGTTGCTGGCGTTGGCGGGTGGCTTGTCGCATTGGCACGAACTGAGTGTGGCCGCGGCGGCGCTGCTGCTGCTGGCGTGGTTGCCGTCGGTGTGGCGGCGACGCAGCATCATGGCGCTGGCAATGTGGGCGCTGCTCGCGGCATTGTTGCTGGTGCCCGCGCTGACGGGTCGGCCGGTGCTTGCGTTGATGGCCCTGCCGGTCGTGTTCCTGGCCGCGGTGGGGTGGCTGTTCGCGCGCACGCTGAGGGCCGGCGCGGAACCGCTGATCACCCGCTTCGTGCGGGTGATCGAAGGCGAGGTACGCGTGAACCTGCCCGGCGTGCGCGGCTACACGCGCGGCGTCACGTTGTTCTGGGCCTGCCTGCTCGGTGCGATGGCGCTGCTGTCGTTGCTGATCGCGTTGTTCGCGGTGCCGGGCGGATGGCTGTCCACGTTCGGCGTGGCCGCTCCGTTCGCGCTGCCAGGTTCAATGCTCGCGTGGTATCCGGAAGCGGGTTGCTGGGTCGTGTTGCTCGTCGCGTTCGCGGGCGAGTACGCGTTCCGGCGCTGGCACCTGCGACACATTCCGCATCCGCCTGTTCGGCGGTTCGTGGCACAGATCGTGCAGCGTTGGCCGGCGCTGGTGCGCGGCGAAGACGGCGCGGCATGAACGACTCGTTCCAGACTGCGTTGCGAATCGATCCGTCGCATCCGGCGTTGGCCGGGCATTTTCCAGGCAATCCGGTGGTGCCGGGCGTGGTGTTGCTGGAACGCGTGGCCGCGGCGTTGCGCGCGTGGCGTGGGGAACGCGTCGAAAAACTGGATGCGAAGTTCGTGCAGCCGTTGCTGCCGGGCGAAGATGCGGTGATCGAACTGGAGGCCGAGGCTGCGTGCATCCGCTTTGCGGTCAGGCGTGCGGACGGCGTGCCGCTGGCGCGTGGCACGCTGCAACGCGCGCGGGCATGATTTGGCGGCGGCAATGAATCGAACAGGGGACATGATGGAAGAGCAATATCAGGGCACGAGCGAGCACTGGCTCGATCGTCCGGAAGCCGGTGGCTGGTTCGCGATCTGGCTGATCCGTTTCATCGGGCTGCATTTCGGGCGGACGTTCGCGCGACTGATCCTGTACCCGATCACGTTGTACTTCTATTTCCGGCGCGGCCCCGAGCGCCGCGCCTCGCGCGAATATTTCCGACGCCTTACCGGCAAGCCGGGCAGCGCGTGGCAGGTGATGCGCCTGATCCATGCGTTCGCGTCCACCATTCTCGATCGTTTGTTCCTGCTGGCTCGGGGCATCGGGACCTTTCGCGTCAGCACGCGCGGCGTCGAGGAACTGCACTGCCATGTGGATCGCGGAAATGGCGTGATGCTGCTGGGTGCGCACGTCGGCAGTTTCGAGGTGCTGCGCGTGCTCGCCGCCGGACGGCCGGATTGCAAGCTCAAGCTGGTGATGGACAAGAGCAAGACGCCGGCGTTGACCAAACTGCTGGAGGCGCTGGCGCCGGAGTTGTCGGACAGCATCATCGATACCGCGCGCGGCGGCATGGACATCGTGCTCGCGCTTTCCGAAGCCGCGCGCGAAGGCGCGATGATCACGTTGCTCGGCGATCGCGGTCGCCCGCACGAGTTGATGCGCGAGGTGCCTTTCCTCGGCACGGATGCGGCGTTTCCCGCGGCGCCGTGGCAGATCGCCGCGCTCTTGCGGGTGCCGGTGGTGCTGTGCCTCGGCATGTACCGCGGCGGCAACCGCTACGATCTGGTCTTCGAAACGCTGGCCGAGCAGGTGGAACTGCCGCGTACCGATCGCAATGCCGCGCTCGACGCGTACATCCGTCGTTATGCCGAGCGCCTGGAACATCATCTGCGCGAAGCGCCCTGCAACTGGTTCAACTTCTATGATTTCTGGCAGCCGCCAACGACCCATGCCGCGCACCCCGCGATCCAGTCGAATCTGCAACAGGCGCATTCTTCGTGATGCGTTGATCGCGTTCGCGCTCATCGCATGGTGCGGTGCGTTCGCGGCCGGCTCGAGCCTTGTCAAACCGGGCCTGGCCGAATCGCTGCTGGCCGGTATCGCCAAAACGCCGCCGGTGTCGACGCCGTTCGTGCAGGTGAGTTATCGCGGCGTGCTGGATCGCCCGCTGGTGGTGTCCGGCACCTTGCAGTGGCTGGGCGGCGACCGGATGCAACGCGACATCGACAAGCCGTTCAAGGAAACCGCGAAAATCGGTGAGGGCGAATTGTCGGTGCAGCGCGGCAGCGGCGACGTGCACCGGATGCCGCTCGCGCGCGCGCCGCAGGCAGGCGCGATGCTGGCCGGATTCCGCGCGCTGCTGGGCGGCGACGTGTCGGCGTTGCAGCAGGATTTCACGCTGTCCGCGCAGGGTGGCAGCGCGCATTGGGTGATCACGCTGGCGCCACGCACGACCCAGCTCAAGCGCCAGCTCGTGTCGATCGTGATTGACGGCCGTGCGCACGAGCCGCGCTGTCTGACGGTGACCGACGCCAACGGTGACAGCAGCATCACGCTGGTCGGCGCGATGGCGGAAGCCGGCTTGCGCAGTACGGCACCGCTGGCGTCGGCGCTGGCGGCGCGTTGTCGCAACAGCCAATGACGCGCGGCGCGCGGGTCGCGATCTGGTTCGTGTGGCTCGCGCTGATCGCCGCCGTCGGCTGGGGCGTCGCGCGGCATCTGCAAATCAGTTCGGATCTGCGCGATTTCGTGCCGCCGGCGCGCACCTCCGACCAGAAACTTCTGCTGGATGAAATCGGCAAGGGACCGGGATCGCGGTTGCTGCTGCTGGCGACTTCCGGCGCGCCGCAGGGTCGCCTTGCGGCGCTTTCGCGCGGCTTGCAGGACGCGCTGTCGCACGAGCGCGCGTTCGCGCAGGTCGTCAACGGCGGCAACGACCTTGCGGAGATCGCATCGGACCTTTTGCCGTATCGCTACTTGCTGTCGTCCACGCTGGATGCGCATCGTTTCGATGCCGCCTATCTGCACGCACAATTGCAGCAGCGCGTCGAGGATCTGAGTTCGCCCGCGGCGTCGATGCTGGAACCCTGGCTGAAGCGCGACCCGACGCTGGAGACCTTGAAGCTTGCGCAATCGTGGGCGCCTGCGCGCCAGCCGAAACTCGTCGATGGCGTGTGGTTTTCGGATCGTGGCGAGGCGTTGCTGGTTGCGGAGACCAAGGCGGCGGGTTTTGATCCCGGTGCACAGGCCGCGGCGATCGCATCGCTGCAGAAACACTTCGCATCCTTGCCGGGTGCGGCGCAAGCGCAACTCGTGATCAGCGGGCCGGGTTGGTTCGGGGTCGAGGCCAGCCGCACGACGCGCGCCGAGGCCGACCGCTTCGGCGCGATCACCACGATCGGATTCGTGTTGATGTTGTTGCTGGCGTATCGAAGCGCGGTGCCGATCGTGGTGACGGCCTTGCCGCTGCTGTCGGGAGCGGTGGTCGGATTCGCATTGCTTGCGCTGATCTTCGGTCATGCGCATGGCATCACCGTCGCGTTCGGCTTCACGTTGCTGGGCGTGGCCCAGGAATACCCGCTGCGGGTGTTCAGCCATCGCCGCATCGGCATCGAGACATCGCGATGCGTGCGCGAATTGTGGCCGCTGCTGGCGACCGCGATCGTGTCGGTGTGCATTGCCTATCTCGCATTTTTCGCGTCGGGCGTTGCGGGCTTGCAGCAACTTGCGGTGTTCACGATCGGCGGACTGGTGGTCGCGGGCGTGTGCACGCGCTGGTTGCTGCCATTGATCGTGCCGCCGGCGACCCGCGACATGGCCGCGACGCCGGGGCTTGCGCGGGCGTGGCATTTCCTCGCGCACCTGCCGCGCCCGCGCTGGGTGCCGTGGCTGGTCGCGGTTGCCGGCGTGCTCGTCGTCGCGTTTGCACCGGGAAAGTTCTGGCAGAACGATTTGTCTGCGCTGACGCCGATTCCGAAAGCGGAGTTGCAGCGTGATGCGCGTTTGCGCGCGGAACTTGGTGCACCCGATGTGCGTTATCTGCTGGTGCTGCGTGCGCCCACGTCGGAAGGCGTACTCGCACTTTCGGAACGCATTGCGCCGCAAATGCGTCAGCTCGTCGCGAACCATGCAGTGGATGGCTTCGAATTGCCGTCGCGCTTCCTGCCGAGCGCGGCCACCCAAATAGCGCGACGGGCGAAGCTGCCCGACGCCGCCCAATTGCAAGCCGCGCTGCAGCAGGCGATGGAAGGACTGCCGTTCCGGGCCGGTGTGTTCGCGCCGTTTGTGGCCGACGTGGAAGCGGCGCGCAAGCTGCCGCCATTGACGCCGGAACAATTCGAACGGTCACCAGTGGGCGCGCGACTGGCATCCATGCTGGTGCAGCAAGGCCATGGCTGGGTAGGACTGGCTACGCTCAGTGGCGTCAACGATCCGGCCGCATTCGACGCGTTGACTAAAACGACCGGCGGGACGGTGCATCTGCTTGACCTCAAGGGTTCCACCGAATCACTGGTGGAGGCATATCGCCATCGCATCCTGATTGCACTCGGGATCGCGGCGCTGTTGTTGTGCATCGCGGTGACGCTGGCGCTGCGCGGTCCTCGCCGTGCGCTGCACGTGCTGGGGCCGATGACGCTCGCGACACTGCTGGTGCTGGTGGTGCTGCGCGCATGCGGGATTTCGCTGTCGTTGTTCCATCTGGTCTCGCTGACGCTGGCGGCAGGCCTCGGTTTGCATTACGCGTTGTTCTTCGAGCGCCGCACCGGCGACGAGCGCGAGGATCTGCGCACGTTGCATGCGACGCTGGTGTGCGTCGCCTCCGCGTTACTGGTGTTCGGTGTGCTGGCGTTGTCCAGCGTGCCGGTATTGCGCGCGATCGGTTTGACGGTCGCACTGGGTGTCGCGTTCCACTTCACCTTGTCGGTGTTGATGGCGCCGGCCCAACATCTGCGGGGGGAGCGTTGACGCGATGCTGCCGAAGGCCGACTGGGCGCACCTGATCCCGCACAAGGGCACGATGTGCCTGTTGGATGAGGTCGTCGAGTGGGATGCGATGCGCCTGCACGCGCGCAGCGCCTCGCATCAGCGCGTGGATAATCCGTTACGCGCGGACGGCATGCTGCACGCGGTGAATCTGTGCGAATACGCGGCGCAGGCGATGGCGGTGCACGGTGCGTTGCGCGAACGCGGGCAAGGTGGCACCGCCCGACCAGGGTTCCTGGTCGCATTGCGCGACGTGGAACTGCACGCCAATCGCCTCGATGATCTCGAGGGCCGATTGCAGGTCCACGTCGAGTGCTTGATCGCGATGGCGGACAGCCTGCAATATGCCTTTCGCGTCGAGCATCGGGGCGGCGTACTCGTGACCGGTCGCGCGGCCGTGATGTTGCGCTCGATTTCGATGGCGGATTGACGGGAACGCAAGAATGAACTCGAAACGGGTGCTGGTCACGGGTGGCAGCGGCGACATCGGTGGCGCGATCTGCGCCGCGCTGGCGCGCGACGGCTGGCAGGTGATCGTGCATGCGAACGCGAATCGCGCGCGCGCCGAGGCGGTGGCGGCCGGCATTCGCGAAGCCGGCGGCATCGCCGAGGTCACGACGTTCGATCTCACCGATGCCGCCGCGACACGTGCGGCGATCGAAGGACTGTTGCAAGCGGCACCCATCCATGCGCTGGTGCACAACGCCGGCATCCACGACGACGCGCCACTGGCGGGGATGAGCGAGGATCAGTGGCGGCGTGTGATCGACGTGTCGCTGCATGGGTTCTTCCATGTCACGCAACCGCTGTTGCTGTCGATGGCGCGCGCGCGCTTCGGGCGCGTCGTGGCGGTCTCCTCGGTGGCAGCGACGCTGGGCAACCGCGGGCAGGTCAATTACGCCGCAGCCAAGTCGGCACTGCACGGTGCGGCGAAATCGCTGGCACGCGAAATGGCCTCGCGCAGCATCACCGTCAACGTGGTCGCGCCAGGCATCATCGAAGGTCATTTGACCGACGCTCTGTTTTCCCCGGAACAGGTGAAGGCGATGATCCCCGCCGCGCGCACCGGTACGCCCACGGAAGTCGCGGGGGTGGTGGCGTTCCTGTGCTCGGATGCCGCCAGTTACGTCAACGGACAGGTGATCGGCGTCAACGGCGGAATGGCTTGACGGGCTGCCGAATTTCGCCGCATTCGACAGCCCGCGACGTCGGCTGGCGAGTTCCTTGCGCGCGCCAATCCAAGTTCCAACGAGTGCAGTGCTGCAACGGTTCCGGGTGGCTAAAGCGCTGATTGACACTTCAACGCGGCGAGCGTATACACGCCGAAAGAGAAGTGTGATCTGTATCACAGAATGCGGTGGATTGGCTGGACCAAGGGCCGGCGATTCCGGCGTGGGCTGCCATCAATCATGTTTTTCTCGCAGGCCGAAAGGGAGGGGTTGTATGGTCATCAAGATTCGGGGAGCCAGGCCGTTGCTCTGCTTGCTGGGCGTTGCAGGGGGCATGCTCGTCGCGTCGACGAGTGTTGCCGGCCCCAACGCGCAGCCGCAGATGCCTCGTTGCAGCAGCAGGATCGGCACGCTGGCGGTGCAGGAACCGCAGAGCGGCAACCAGTGGTGGACGTCGATGAACCTCGAATCGCCCGCCGCGCTGATCAAAGTGTATGTCTCGCAATCGGGCTGTTTCACGCTGGTCGATCGGGGCAAGGGCCTGGCCGCCGCGCGCGCCGAGCGCGACCTGGCGGGCGAGGGCGAGATGCGGGTGGGCTCGAACATCGGCAAGGGCCAGATGAAGGCGGCCGATTACGTACTCGTGCCCGACATCGCCAACAGCAATTCGCATGCCGGCGGCAATCGGATCGGCGGCATCCTCGGCGGCCTGATCGGGCATGGCGCCGGCGCGGTCCTCGGCGGCGTCAGCCTTTCCAAGAAAACCGCCGATGTCGTGTTGACGTTGACCGACGTCCGTTCGACCGAGCAGGTCGCGCTGGAGCAAGGTCATTCCGACAAAACCGACATCGGTTGGGCGGGTGGCGGTGGCGCCGGATTCTGGGGCGGCTTTGCGGCGGGTGGTGCCAGCGGCTACGCCAATACCGAGATCGGTCAGGTGATCGCGATGGCCTATCTGGACGCCTACACCAAGATGGTTGCCGACTTGCAGAGAAACGCGCCCAATGCGCAGGCGGACAACGTGCAGCAGGCGGTGCGGCTGACCGAGGGCACCAAGCTGTACTCGGATGCGAACCTGCATTCGTCGATCGTGCGCAGCCTCAAGCCCGGCATGATGCTGTATCCGACCGGCGACAAGGTCGGCATCTGGTGGAAGGTGTCGGACGAACTGGGCAACATTGGTTGGGTGGTCTCGAGCAAGCTCGAGCTGGCACACTGAAATTCCGGCGCGGCGGCGAACTCACGCCGCCGCGCGGAAAAGCACCGGCCGCGCGCGCGTCCCGGCGGCAAGGCGAAGTGATTCGACTGCCAGGCCGGGGGTATTGCGCGCGGCATCTTCCGCCAGTGCGCCGGCCAGCGCGTGCAGCAGTTCGATATTTTCGCGCAGGCGCGTACGGATGCCGGCGTCGTCGAGACGCTCGTGCAGGCGCGCGTTGAGGCCGGCGAACCAGGCGAGTTCCTGCTGATCCATCCATGTCGGCGTGCCCGATGCACGACCACGCGCATGCCAGTCGCGAAACATCGCCTGCACGCGCTGGTTGAGGTCTTCCGCCGCCGCCAGTTGCGGTGCCAGATCACCGAACAATGCAAGGTCGGTGAGCCGGTCGCCGATCGCGAGCGGACACAGCACGCCCCAGTAGTAGGCGTAGTCCCACAGCACCTTCGCGGTCATCACGCGCGGATTGCCGAACAGCGCATACTGGCCGCGATAGAGATTGAGCGTGTTGCGCTGGAACGAAAAAAACAGTTGCTGGAAGTGGCGCGTCGCGCGCGCGTCCGCGCAACCCGCGAAGTCGCGCGCGACCAGTTCCGTAATGTAGGTATTGCCGATGGCGATGAAATCCGAGCCCGGCGAGTAGAACGGGTCGAGGAACATCGCGGCCTCGCCGGTGAGCGCCCAGCGTTCGGCGCTGAACACTTGCCGGCAACCGTACGAGACTTTGCGCAGGAATCCGAAGTCGAGCAGATCATCGCGGTGGCGTTCGAGTTCCCGCGCCAGCACGGGCTGGTGAACCTGCATCCATGCGAGCATGCGCTCGAAGCTGTTGAACGTCTCGACGGGGTGCATCGTCGAATCGGCCACGATCCCGACCGAATGCGCACCCGATGCCAGCGGGATCAACCATACCCAGTAACCGGGTCCGCACAGGTGGTTGGTCGAGCGCCAGCGTTCCTGCGGGTCGCACAACCCGCGCCACGTCGGGTTGTCGCACCATTGGTCGAGATGCAGGCGCGCATCGATGCGCATCCACGCAGCGCCGATGGCGTGGCCGTTGTCCTCATCCAGACCGAATTGCCGGCGCAGCAGGCCGGCGCGACCGGAGGCATCGACCAGCCAGCGCGCGCGATGAGTCCGGGTCTCGTCGCCGTGCGCAGCGTGCACCACGTGCGGCTTGCCGGTTTCGATCGCGCGCACGCTGACCCCCTGCACGAATTCGATGCCGCGACGCTCGACTTCGCGGCCGAGAAAGTTTTCGAACGTGCCGCGTTCGAGCTGCCAGGTCGGGGTCGGGAACACGCGGCTGATGCCGAGCTCGGCGCAGCGGTCCAGTTCCGCGCAACCCTCGCTGAAGAAAAACCGGAAGCCGAACTTGCGCACCTGCGCGGCGTCGAGGTGGTCGCGCAGCCCGAGTGTGTCGGCGAAATAATGCGCGCCGATTTCCACGGTCGATTCGCCGACCTTGTGCGCGGCGGCCGGCACCGGATGGCGACGCCGTTCCAGCAGCCGGATCGCGAGGCCGGGACAGCGGTCGTGCAGTTGCAACGCGAGGGTAAGTCCGGCCAGACCGCCACCGATGATCAGGACATCCGCGGGCGCCGTGTCGGTCATTCAGGACCCGTTCGCGCCCGCCAGTGGTGCGGATGGCGCCGCATCGAGCCGGCGTTCGGGATCGTAAACCTGCGGGGGCCCGTCGTGCGATGCGCGGTAACTTTGCAGGACGCTGCCGTAGTGCACGATGCGTCCGATCGTGTAGAGGGTGATTCGCGCCACGTCGCGCACCGGGCGAAAATGGCTGTGTCGCGCGTTGCTGTCGTAGCGACAGGCAATCGGGACGGACACCACGGGCATGTCGAGGTCGCGCGAAGCGGCGATCAGGATGGCCGCTTCGAACACGAAATCCTGGGCCGGCAGATCGACCAGCTCGACCGCCGCGTGCGGATACCAGCGCTGACCGCTCTGGGTATCGGCGACCGGACGCCCGCAGCCCCAACTGATTCCCCAGTCGGCGAAATCGTTGGCGCGCCTTCGCGCGTTCGGTTGGCGATGGCGTTCCAGCATGCGTGCGCCGATGATCATCGCGCCGGGAAACTGGCGCGCGGCGGCGAGGATGCGCGGAGTGTCGGCGGGATCGTGCTGGCCGTCGCCGTCCATCGTCAGCACCCCGCTGGCGCCGCGTTGCAACGCTTCGCGAAACCCCGCGCGCAGTGCTTCGCCCTTGCCGCGGCGCGCGGGATGACGAATCAATGTCACCGGCAACTGCGCGACGATGTTTGCGGTGTCGTCGGTCGAGCCATCGTCGATCACGATCACGTCGCGGCAGTGCGCCAGCACACCTTCCAGCAATTTCCGTATCGCGAGTGCCTCGTTGAGGCAGGGCACGATCACGAACGGGCGGGCGGATGCATCCGTCAAGGCTTGATCTCCATATCCAGTGACAATCCCGAAGACAACGGCAAGCGCAGGTTCGAAGGGTTTGCGCGGGCAAGCAACGACAGCAGCGCCAGGGCTTCGGCGTTGGCCGGATTGTCGCGCGTCACCGTGGCCATTGTCACGACTGGCACCGGTTCCGCGGTTCCGCCATGCAGTACAAGATTCAGCCGCGCGCCATTGCTTGCGTTCGGATGCAGCAGCATTGCCATGCCGAATGCCAGCGTGGTGTGCGTCATTTCCGCGAGTGGGCCCGTGGAGGCAACGTCACACGACGCGAACAATACGGGCGTGTCTTCGGCGCAGGCGAAGACTGCGGCTTCCAGCAGCCCGGCTGCGAAACTCCGGTGGTGCGCGGTCACGGCGCTGGATGCCGCGGTGCAGCCGGTGGCGATGGTCCAATAACCTGCGGGCGCGTTCAACACCGAGTTGTGGAATTTGGTAGGCGACAATTCCAGCGGCGACCGGGCCAGCGTATCGCACACGTAGTCGGTGATCGCGAGTTCGCCTTGGGTGGACGCGAATATGCACGGAACCGTCGCGGGATCGATGCCGGCCATGCCGGTGGCTTGCGCGGCGACCTCTGCGGCAAGTCGCACGCCGTCGGGCGCGCGGCGGCGTTCGGCGGCGGGCAGGATCGTGCCGGCAGGACGTGCGGGCGCGTCATCGTCGGGCGTGGAATCACCGCGCAGGATCACGCGCAGACGTTGCCAATCCGGCGCACCCGGTGCCCAAGCGCCGATGCCCGTGATGCGCAATGAAAGCGGCGCGCTCACGCGGGATCTCCGCGTCCGAACACCAGGCAGGCGTTGTTGCCGCCGAAGCCGAACGAGTTGCTGAGCGCCACATCGACGCGTTGCGACGACGGCCGCAAGGCCAGCCACGGTGCGGCTGCCGGCATGGGTTCGCTGCAGCCGAGATTGGGCGGCACGATGCCGTGCTCGATCGCCAGCAGCGCGAACACCGCTTCCAGCGCGCCGGCCGCGCCCAGCGTGTGGCCGGTGAAACCCTTGGTGGAACTCGCGCGGGTACGGGGCGCGAACCGTGGCAACAGCTTCGCTTCGACTTCGTCGTTCTTCAGCGTGGCGGTGCCGTGCAGGTTGATGTAATCGACGGCATCCGCACCGATGCCGGCGCGCACCAGCGCGTCGTCCAGTGCGGCCCGCGCGCCCCGACCTTCCGGATGCGGCGTCGACATGTGGTGCGCGTCCGACGATTCGCCGTGGCCGAGCAGGCGCGGCGCGTTTGGCGCGACTTGGACGGGTTCCAGCAACGCGAACGCCGCCGCCTCGCCGATCGAAATGCCGTCGCGTTGCGCGTCGAACGGACGGCAAGCATGCTTCGACACCAGTTCCAGCGAATGGAAGCCGAACAACACGCTGTCGCACAGCGTATCGACGCCGCCGACCAGCGCGGCATCGGCAAGGCCCAGCCGGATCAGGCGTTCTGCGGACGCGAATACCTTGGCCGAGGACGAGCACGCGGTCGAAATCGTCAGCGCGGGGCCTGCGATGCCGGTCGCATTGGCGACGAACGCGGCGAGCGAGTGCGGCGTGTGGATTTCCGGCCGCCGCAGATCTTCCGGAAAGCGCCCGTGGTCCAGCCGCCGGTAGGCATCTTCGGTGGCGCCGATACTGGCGGTGGACGTGCCCAGGATCAGCGCGACGCGCGTCGCGCCTTGACGTTCGATCGCACCGGCGATCGCGTCCATCAATTCATCTTGTTGCAATCCCAGCCATGCGAGCCGGTTGTTGCGGCAGTCCCAGTGCGCAAGCGGTGCGGGCAGGGCCACGTCTTCCACGCCGGCGACGCGTCCGATCCGGCATTCCAGCGGCGCCGGGGAAAAATCGTTGGGGCGCAGGCCACCGCGTCCGCGGCGCAAGGCTTCGAGCTGCGCCGCGAGTCCGTGGCCGAGCGCGGATGTCGCGCTGCATGCCGCGATGGCGAGCGGTTCAATCCGTTCCGGCACCCTGTGTCCCTCGTTGCTGGTGGATCAGTATACGTGCCAAGTCTGCCGCTGCGAATGCGCGGTTACACTCGCCGGCGCGGCGCTTTCGCCGCACACGTTCCCAGGGAGGAAATACCATGTTGCGCATGCGTATGACGAAGACGGCGCTGCCGTTGCTGCTGGCGCCGGCCTTGCTGATGCTGATGGCGTTCCGGCAGGTGCCGCTGGTCGATCCAGCGCCGATTCCGGTGCCGAACGGGGTGAATTCGGCCAAGGTGGAGCAGATCATCGGATCGGCGTTGACCGCGCGCAACTGGCGCATCGTCAAGCACGTGCCGGGCGAAATCGACGCGGTCTACGATCCGCGCGCGTTCAGCGTCACGATCGCGGTGCACTACGATCCCCAGAAGATCCAGATCAACTACGTCACCAGCAGCAATCTACGCTACGAGGAGAAGAACGGTGTGCGCTACATCCACACCAACTACGCAAGCTGGATCAAGAACCTGGTCACCGATATCCAGAACGGCTTGATGATGGCGAAATGATCGGGGTCTGTTGGCTCGCGCGGCACAGCGTCAGCAGACCCCAGGCGGGCGGCGTAATGCCGCCCGCCGTTTTCGGGACGAAGTGATGCGGCCGAATGTGGAAACAGTCGATGCCTTCCTGCGCCATTTGCAGGATCGCATCTGCAATGCGCTTGAGAAGGCCGATGGCGGCGCGCGCTTTGTCGAGGATGCATGGACACGGCCGACCGGGGGTGGCGGCCGCACGCGTGTCCTGAAAAACGGCGCGGTGTTCGAACAGGGCGGCGTCAATTATTCACGCGTGACCGGCGACAAACTGCCGCCGTCGGCGACTGCGCACCGTCCGCAACTCGCGGGCCGGCAATGGACCGCGACCGGCGTGTCGCTGGTGGTCCATCCGAACAATCCTTATGTGCCGACCTCGCACGCCAACGTGCGTTATTTCGAAGCCGACAAGGGCGGTGAGGAACCGGTGTGGTGGTTCGGCGGCGGTTTCGATCTGACGCCGTTCTATCCGTTCGACGACGATTGCGTCCACTGGCACAGCGTCGCGCGCGATCTGTGCGCGCCATTTGGCGAGGACGTGTATCCGAAGTACAAGAAGTGGTGCGACGAATATTTTTGTCTCAAGCACCGCGACGAGACCCGTGGTGTCGGCGGGTTGTTCTTCGATGACATGAACGAGGGCGGCTTCGACCGCTGCTTCGGATTCCTGAAGGCGGTCGGCAACGGCTATCTCGATGCCTATTTGCCAATCGTCGAACGTCGCAAAGACATGGGTTACGGCGAACGCGAACGCGAGTTCCAGTTGTACCGCCGCGGCCGCTACGTCGAATTCAACCTGGTTTACGACCGCGGTACCCTGTTCGGCCTGCAATCCGGCGGCCGCACCGAATCGATCCTGATGTCGTTGCCGCCGCGCGTACGCTACGAATACGGCTACAAGCCCGAGGCTGGGAGCGCCGAAGCACGGCTTGCGGAATACCTCAAGCCGCGCGCGTGGGTGTAGGGCGGGAGAAGCCGCGCAGCGGCGCATCCCGCCGATTACATACTGGCGGGATACGTTTCGCTCCTAGTCTCCTACGACTTTCCGACGCTACGCCTTGCGCGAATTGACCTTGTCACGCCACGAGCGACGCTGCTTCTTGGCGGCGGTATGTTCGTTGCCCTTGCCGCGTGGCGCGTGCGGACGCCGCGCGTGTGACGGCTTGCCGGGCTTGGCAGCATTGCGGCCAGCGTTGCCGTTGTTGCGGCCATGCTTGCGCACGGCTTGCGCGGGTCCGTCCATGCGCAGGGTCCACGCCGGCTCGAAGCCTGCGATCGGTTCGATTGCAAGATCCTGCTTCAGCAGGCGGCGGATGTCGCGCAGCAGGCCTTCCTCTTCGCGGCTGACCAGCGACAGCGCCAGGCCTTCGGCGCCGGCGCGGCCGGTGCGGCCGATGCGGTGCACGTAGTCCTGGGCGACCATCGGCAGGTCGTAGTTCACCACCGCCGGCAGTTGCGCGATGTCCAGTCCGCGCGCGGCGATGTCCGTGGCCACCAGCACCGTGGTCTTGCCGTTCTTGAAGTCGGCAAGCGCGCGGGTGCGCTGGCCCTGGCTCTTGTTGCCATGGATCGCGGCGACGCGGAAGCCGTGCTGGTCGAGGTATTTGCACAGCTTGTCCGAGCCGTGCTTGGTACGCGCGAACACCAGCGTCTGCCGGCGACTGTCGGCCGCCAGCACATGCAGCAGCAGATCGCGCTTCTTGTCCGCGTCGACCGGATGCACGCGATGGTGCACGCCGACCGCGACCGCGTTCGGTTGCGCCATCTGCACTTCGCGCGGATCGTGCATGAATTGCGCGGCGAGTGCCTTCACCTCCGGCACGAAGGTCGCGGAGAACAGCAGCGTTTGGCGCTGCTGCTTCGGCAAGGCGCTCATGATTTTCTTGAGCGCTGGCGCGAAACCCATGTCGAGCATGCGGTCTGCTTCGTCCAGCACCAGCGTGTCGATGCATGACAGATCGACGTTGCGGCGGTCCATGTGGTCGATCAGGCGGCCGGGCGTGGCGACGATGATGTCGAGGCTGCGACGCAGCGTCTGGATCTGCCCGCCCATGCCGACACCGCCGAACACCGCCGCCGTGTACACGCGGAGGTGCTTGCCATAGGCGCGGAGATTGTCGTGCACCTGCGCCGCGAGTTCGCGGGTGGGGGTAAGGATCAGCGCGCGCGGCTTGCGCGGCTGCTTGCTGTTGTGCAGGACCTGATCCACGCCGAGCTTCTGCAGCAGCGGCAGCGCGAACGCGGCGGTCTTGCCGGTGCCGGTCTGCGCGCCGGCAAGCAGGTCGTGACCCGTCAGCACCAGCGGGATCGCCGCGGCCTGGATCGGGGTGGGGGTGGCGTAGCCTTGTTCGGACAAGGCACGCAGCAGCGCGGGCGCAAGCCCGAGCGATTCGAACGTCATTGGGAAACTCCTGTTGTTCCCGGAGCGTTCCCTAACCGCGCTGCAGGTGGGTAAAACCATGTGCGGACGCCGCGATTGCGGTGTCCGTGTGTGCGCGACGGGCGAGTGGCGAGGGGCCGGGCGGCGCGAAGCTTTTCAGCTCAGCGGCGGCGGTGATCCACCAGGGAAGTTCGGGTGCGGCGCGTCAAACTGCGCGCAGTGTAGCGGGTTGCGTGCCGGCAAGCCAGCCAATCCTTGCCTCGAGTACGACGACACCGGGGCGGGCGCGGCGCGAACCCGGGTTTCGGGAGTCGTTGGGCGTCCGCCGATCAAGCTGGCGTCAGCCCAACCTGCTCATTTCGAGGAAATCCATGGCTTTGTCGCCGGTCAATCTGAAGTCGGATCAACCTTGATCACCCCCAGCGATTCGCCTTTTCGGTGAAGTCAGGTCGCTGCACGCGCACGACGCAAAAGCGTTGGCCGCTGGGCGCCTGCATCACCACCCAGCGGTCGAGGCGCTTGAAGATCGTCGCGCCGAGGTCTTGCAGGCGCGCGACTTCCGCCTCGATGTCATCGGTTTCGATGTCCAGGTGCACGCGGCTTTCGTGCTCGACGCGTTGCAACTGCACCATCGGCTGGTCCGGTGGCGTGGCGAGTTGCCGGTAGTTGTCGCGGCTGCCGGGGTGGTCCATGACCACGGGACAACCGAGTGCCGCGGCCCAGAACCGGGCCGCGGCATCGATGTCGGTGACGTTGCAATCGATTTGCATCGAACACAAACGGGAATGATGCATAAGGATTCCGTAATTAACCAGCGTCATTCCCGCGAAAGCGGGACTCGTAGGCAGGGTGCCGAAGCGAACGACGGCGAAGCCGTTGGCTTGCGCGGCAGGAGCCGCGCGTAATCCAGTGACTCATCTTGAAAGCAAAAGCGCTGGTTCCGGGTCGCCGCTGCGCGGTGTCCGGAATGCCGACAACCCAATTACTTCGCGCCCATCATCTTCTCGCGGCGTGCGCGGAACTCGCTGTCCTTGTTCCACTTCGGCCACTGATCGCTGAGCGAGAGCTCGCGACCGACTTCATACAGCGCCTGGGTGTCTTCGGCGACACCGGAGAAATCCCACTTCGGATCGAAGTTGTCCATCGGCGTGTGGTAGCGGTGTGCGGTGTAGTCGTCGAGCGCCGCACGGCCCGCGGTGGTGCCGCCATGCACCTTGTCATCGCCGGTCTGGGTCATCAGCGCGGGCACGCCGGCCTTGGCGAAGCTGAAGTGATCGGAACGATAGTAGAAGCCGTTCTGCGGCGTCGCATCGGGACTGGCGTAGCGACCCTGCTTCTTCAATGCGGCCTTCAGCATTTCTTCCAGTTGCGACTGACCGCTGCCGATGATCTGGAGATTCTTCGTCGGACCGATCACGTCCATCGCATCCATGTTGATGTCGGCGACGGTCTTGTCGATCGGAAACGCCGGATGCTTGGTGTAGTACAGCGAACCGAGCAGGCCGGATTCTTCCAGCGTCACCGCCGTGAACAGAACGCTGCGCTCCGGTGCGGGGTTCTGCGCCTTGAAGGCTTTCGCGATTTCCAGCAGCGCCGAAATGCCGGTGCCGTTGTCGACGGCGCCGTTGTAGATCTTGTCGCCCTTCAAGCTGTCGTCTTCGCCCAGATGATCCCAGTGCGCGGAATACACGACCACCTGGTCGGGATGCGTGGTGCCCTTGATCATGCCGAGCACGTTGTTGGCCGAGCCATGGCCGATTTTGCTGTCGAGCGTGATCGACGCGGTCGCCTTCAGCGGCACCGGCTTGAAGCCGCGATGGTCCGCTTGGGCGGCCAGTTTGTCGAAGTCGAGACCGGCTTTCGCGAACAGGCGCTGCGCGGCATCGCGCGTGAGCCAGCCCGCGACCGGCAGGCGCGGTGCGGGATCTTCACTTTGCGGCAGCGCGAGCTGCGGCCCGCCCCAACTGTTCATCACCACCGACCACGGGTAGCCCGCCGCATCATTGGAGGTGTGCACGATCAGGCACATCGCCGCGCCCTGGCGCGCGGCTTCCTCGTACTTGTAGGTCCAGCGGCCGTAGTAGGTCATCGCCTTGCCCTTGAACAGGCTGGCATCCTGGTCGCCGAAGCCGGGGTCGTTGACCAGCACCACCACGGTCTTGCCCTTCACGTCGAGGTTCTTGTAGTCGTTCCAGTTCCACTCGGGCGCGTCGACGCCATAGCCGACGAACACGATGTCGGAATCCTTGATCGAAACGTGCGGCTTGGCCTGCAAGGTCGATGCGACCAGATCCTTGCCGAAGGCGAAGGTCTGGTTGCCATCGCCTTCGCCGACGATGAGCTTCACCGTGTCGGGATTTTCCAGCGCGGTCGAAACGGTCGGCACCTTCTGGAACCACGAACCGTGATTGCCGGGTTCGAGGCCAAGTTGCTTGAACTGTTCCACGATCCACTGGGTGGCGCGCTCGCCGCCCGGGGTGCCGGGCTTGCGTCCGTCCATGGTGTCGGAGGAAATCGCCTTGTCGTAGGCGCGGAACCCTTGCGCGGTGATCGCGGTCGAAAATGGCTGTGAGCCATTCGAAGCGCTTTCCGCCGGCGTGGCCTGCGCAGTGGCGGCGATGCAAAGGCTGGCGGTGAGGGCAAACAGCACGGTGCGACGCATGACAAACCCCTCTCGTGAAGGACAATCCGCGAGTGTACGCCGGACGCCGCGATGACGCAGGTCCAAGCAGCCGGCACACATGACGAGTGTCACGCGATTTTTCGTTACCACATGCACATGCGCGTGGAGCAACGGATCCGGAGAATGATGCTCACCTGATCGAGCGTCCGATCCCGGTTCGTGGAAGCGTTGTGGGATCGGCGCGTGGTTACCCAGCGAGGGTGGGTGGCCACGCGTCGATCCCCACACCGTGAATTCCCGTGATATCTACCGCGTTCCTGATTCCCTCGCGATCGCCGTCGCCATCGTTCGTGGTCCGGTGTGAACCCATGCGTTCCGCTTTCCTTGTCATTGCAAGCGCTGCACTCGTGTCGGTGCTTGGCGCTGCGCATGCCGCCACCGATCCCGCAACCGTCCTGAACGCGTACCGCACCGCGAGCGGCGGCGATGCGTGGCACGGCAAGACGGTGATGAAGATCGAGTCGAAATTGACCGGACAAGGCCTGACCGGCACGGACACGTCCATTACCGACACGCGCACCGGCAACTCGGTCGAACGCTACACACTGGGGCCCGCCAGCGGCGCGGAAGGTTTTGATGGCGCGAGCGCGTGGGAGCAGGGGCCGAACGGCGAGGTGAATCTGCAGAAGGGTGGCGATGGCCTGCAACTGGCGCGGAACGCCGCGTATCAGAATGCCAACCTGTGGTGGCGCGCGGATTTCGGTGGCGCGAAAGTCGATGCACTGACTGACCAACACTGTGGCAAGTCCACTTGTGCGGTGCTGGAAATCACGCCCAGGGATGGTTTGCCTTTCCAGGCCTGGTTCGATCAGTCGTCCCATCTGCTCGATCGAACCGTGTTGCACGTCGGCGCGCGCACGACCACGGTGTTGTTCTCGGATTATCGAGTCGTCGATGGGGTACGGGTGCCGTTCAGGACCGTCGTGGACAACGGCCACGGCCAGCAATACCTGCAAACCGTAACGGTGAAGTCGGTGGCGTTCCTGCCCGAGCAGCCGGTGGGGACCTACGCGCCGCCCGTTTCGCACATCAAGGATGTTGCGATTGCCGGCGGCGCCACGCATACCACGTTTCCGTTCCGGTTGCTCAACAATCACATCTACACCGACGCGTGGGTGGACGGGCAGGGCCCGCTGCTTTTCATCGTCGACACCGGTGGTGAGAACATCCTGGTGCCTTCGACCGCGAAGGCATTGGGCATCAAGACCGAAGGCGCGATGGCCGGCACCGGCGTCGGCAACAAGGCCGTGAGGGTCGGGCTCGCCAAGGTGAAATCACTGAAGGTCGGCAAGGCCGACTTCGAGAACCATGTCGTGTACGTGATGGATTTCGTCCCGAACGATGTGGAGGGCGTGGACATCAAGGGTATGCTCGGCTTCACCATGTTCAAACGGTTCATCACGCGCATCGATTATGGCAAGCATGAGATCACGCTGATCGAGCCCGATCACTTCGATCCGAAGGATGCCGGTACGCCGATTCCTTTCGTGTTCAATGGCGACCTGCCGGAAGTCGAGGGCACGTTCGACGGCATCCCGGGCAAGTACGACATCGATACCGGCTCGCGCGCGTCATTGACGCTGACCGGGCCATTCGCGAAGCAACACGATCTGCGCGCTGCGAATCCGAAGGGTGTGGTTGCGGTGGATGGCTGGGGCGTGGGCGGATCCTCGCGCAGCTACGTGATGCGCGGCGGGGCGCTGACGATCGGGCCGATGAAGATTCCCGGCGTCGTCACCGCGCTGTCGCTGCAAAAGAAGGGATCGTTTGCCTCCCCGGCGTACCAGGGCAACATCGGCGGCGGTGTCCTGAAGCGCTTCGTGGTGACGTTCGACTACGCCAACCACGTGATGTACCTGAAGCCATTGCCGCAGCCCGTTGCGGATCTAGACACCTACGACCGCTCCGGCATGTGGATCAACGCGGTGAAGGACGGCATGGAAGTGATGGACGTGACGGTAAACGGTCCGGCTGCGCAGGCCGGCATCGAGACCGGCGACGTGATCATCAAGGTGAACGGCAAACCCGCGACTTCGATTCCCGTCTACGAACTTCGCCGGATGCTGCGCGACGAAGCACCCGGCACCGTGGTGCATTTCTCGATCGAACGCGGCGGACAAATGCGCGAGATTGCGGTCACCCTGCGCGACCAGATCTGACGATCGGCGCCGCTTGCATCGGCGCGGCCGCCGCCACATGCTTGCCGCATGTCGACGAATCTGCATGCACGCCTCATGTTTGCTTGCGCGGTGGTCTGCATGCTCGCAGCACCGTTGGCCGCGGCCGCCGCGAGCCGTACCTGGATCAATCCGCTCGACATCGACTATCGCTACAACTACGAGCAGATGAACCAGGGGGTCTCGTACCGTACCGGTGCGGACCCCGCGATCGTGCGCTACAAGGATGCGTACTACCTGTTCCTGACCCTGGCCGACGGCTACTGGCGCTCCACCGATCTCGTCCACTGGTCGTTCGTGAAGCCGGACCGCTGGCCTTTCGACGGGCCGGTCGCGCCGGCCACGCTGGTCGCCGACGGCAAGTTGTTCCTGATGCAGGCCGCGATGGAGCCGCGGCCGTTGCTGTATTCCACCGATCCGGCGCACGGCCGCTGGGATTTCTGGACGCGCCTGCTGCCGCCGGTACCGGGTGCGGCATGGGCCGGGCACGAAAGCCAGATGAAACCGGGCGACCTGCCGCCGGGTCCCTGGGATCCGGGCCTGTTCCAGGACGACGACGGGAAAATCTACCTGTACTGGGACTCGTCCAACGTGTTTCCGATCTATGGCGCGCAACTCGATTTCGCGTTCGACCGGCAATCGGAAGGCGAAGGCAAGCGCGTCCGATTCACCACCCCGCCACAGATACTGCTACGCGCCGATCCCGCGATGCATGGCTGGGAACGCTTCGGCAAGGATCACGGTGACACCAGCATCGCGCCGTACATCGAAGGCGCGTGGATGGACAAGCACGACGGCCGCTACTACCTGCAGTACGCCGCGCCCGGCACCGAGTACAACGTCTATGCCACCGGCGTCTACGTCGGCAAGGGACCGCTCGGGCCCTTCACCTACGCGCCGTACAACCCGGTCGGCTACAAGCCCGGCGGTTTCGTGGTCGGCGCGGGTCACGGCTCGACGTTCGAAGATGCGTACGGCAACTTTTGGAACAGCGGCACGATGTGGGTTGGCGTCAACTGGAAGTTCGAGCGACGCGTCGATCTGTTTCCCGCCGGCTTCACCAGCGACGGGCAGATATGGGTCGATACCCGCTTCGGCGATTTCCCGCAGCGGATGCCGGACCACAAGCTCAAGCCCGGCGAGGGCACCTTCACTGGCTGGATGCTGCTGTCGTATCGCAAGGCGGCGACGGCATCCTCGCAATTGCCGGGTTATCCGGCTTCGAACGCGGCCGACGAGAATCCGCGCACCTTCTGGGTCGCGACCAACGCCAATCCGGGGCAGACGTTGACGCTCGACCTCGGCGGACCGCGCACGGTGCGCGCGGTGCAGGTCAATTACGCCGATTACAAATCCGGGCGCTACGGCGACGCGCCGGACATCGTCACGCAATTTCGCCTGGAAGGCTCGCTCGACGGCAAACGCTGGACCACGCTCGCCGATCTTTCGCATTCCAGGCAGGACCATGCCGACGCCTATGTCGAACTCGACCGGCCGGCGCGCATCCGCTACGTGCGCTACGTGCACGTGCATGTCGGTGCACATCACCTTGCGATTGCCGACCTGCGCGTGTTCGGCAATGCCGACGGGCCACGGCCGCCCGCGCCGGAACTGGTGTCCGCCACGCGCTTGCCCGACGCGCGCGATGCCGAAATCGTGTGGAAGCGGGTACCGGGCGCGGTCGGCTACAACGTGCGCTGGGGCATCGCGCCCGATCGCCTGTACGAAACCCACCAGCGTTTCGCAGACCGGCCGACACAGCTGACACTCACCGCGCTCAACAAGGGCGTGCGCTACTTCGTCGCCGTGGAAGCCTTCGACGAGCGCGGTGTTTCCAAACTCTCGCGCAAGCTGGTGCTCGAGCCCTGATTCGCCGCGGGCGATCAGGGTCCCATCGTCATACCGTGATCGGGTTCGGCTTGCCCGGATCGAGCTTCCACATCTTGATAGCGCGTTCGACGTCCTTGGCGGTCAGCGCGCCGTCCTCGGCCAGCGACGCGATCGCGGCGTGCGCGATCCAGTGCGCGTTGACCTCGAAGAAATCGAGCAGGTTCACGCGGGTGTCGCTGCGGCCGTAGCCGTCAGTGCCGAGCACCGTGAAGCGACGCCCGTGCGGCACGAAGGCGCGCACCTGGTCGGCGAACGCGCGCACGTAATCGGTGGCCGCGACCACCGGGCCCTCGTGGCGTTCCAGACACTCGGCGACGTAAGCCTTGCGTTGTTCCTTCGGGTCCGGATGCAGGCGGTTCCAGCGTTCGGCATCGAAACCGTCGCGGGACAGTTCGGTGAAGCTGGGGCACGACCACACGTCGGCCTCGACCCCGAATTCCTTGTCCAGCAATTCGGCCGCCTTGATCGCTTCGCGCAACACCACGCCGCACGCCAGCAGTTGCACACGGGGCGCCTTGTCCTTGCTCGCGCCCTTGCCTTTGCCTTTCGCCGCTTTCCGGTTCCCGGCTTCCGATTCCTGGAACAAGTACATCCCCTTGATGATCCCCTTGGCGCAATCCTTCGGAATGTCCGGATGCGTGTAGTTCTCGTTCATCGCGGTGATGTAATAGAACACGTCCTCCTGCTCGTGCAGCATGCGGCGGATGCCGTCCTGCATGATCACCGCGACTTCATAGGAGAAGGTCGGGTCGTAGGATTTGCAGTTCGGCACCACGCCCGCGACCAGCATCGAGTCGCCGTCCGCGTGCTGCAGGCCTTCGCCCGCGAAACTGCGACCGGCGGTCGCGCCCAACAGGAAGCCGCGCGTGCGCTGGTCGCCGGCGGCCCAGATCAAATCGCCGATGCGGCGGAAGCCGAAGCAGGAGTAGAAGATGTAGAACGGCAGCATCGGCTGGTCGGACACCGAATAGCTGGTGCCGGCCGCGATCCACGCCGACACGCCGCCCGCTTCCGAAATGCCTTCCTGCAGCACCTGGCCGTCTTCGGCTTCGCGGTAATACAGCAACTGGTCGGCATCCTGCGGGCGGTATTTCTGTCCGCCCGGTGCGTAGATGCCGATCTGCCGGAACATGCCTTCCATGCCGAAAGTGCGCGCTTCGTCCACGACGATCGGCACCACGTGCGGCGCGATTTCCTTGTCACGCAGCAGCAGGTTCATGCCGCGCACGATTGCCATGGTGGTGGAAATCTCGCGCTCGCCGGTGCCCTTGGTGATCGCTTCGAACGTGTCGAGGGCGGGAACGTTCAGTGTCTTGCTGGATTTCTCGCGACGGTGCGGCAGGTAACCACCCAACTCCTTGCGGCGCGCCAGCATGTACTGCACTTCCGGCGAATCCGCGCCGGGGTGGTAGTACGGCACCGAGTCGATGTCTTCGCCTTCCAGTTGCTTGTCGTCGATCGGAATGTGGAAACGGTCGCGGAAGATCTTCACCGCGTCCTGGTGCATCTTCTTGGCCTGGTGCGCGATGTTGAGCGATTCACCGGCCGCACCCATGCCGTAGCCCTTGACGGTCTTGGCAAGGATCACCGTGGGCATGCCTTCCGTGTGCACGGCTGCGTGATACGCCGCGTACACCTTGTGCGGATCGTGGCCGCCGCGGTTCAGGCGCCAGATGTCCTCGTCGGAAAGGTTCGCGACCATCGCCGCGGTTTCCGGATACTTGCCGAAGAAATTCTCGCGCGTGTACTTGCCGCCGAACGCCTTGCAGGCCTGGTACTCGCCGTCCAGGGTTTCCATCATCAGCTTGCGCAGCACGCCCTTGGTGTCACGCGCGAGAAGCGGATCCCAGTATGAGCCCCAGATCAGTTTCAGGACGTTCCAGCCGGCGCCGCGGAACACGCCTTCGAGTTCCTGGATGATCTTGCCGTTGCCGCGCACGGGGCCGTCGAGGCGCTGCAGGTTGCAATTGATCACGAAGATCAGGTTGTCGAGCTTCTCGCGGCCGGCGACGGAAATCGCGCCCAGCGACTCGGGTTCGTCACATTCGCCGTCACCGAGGAAGCACCAGACCTTGCGGTCGGACTTCGGCATCAGTCCGCGTGCTTCCAGGTACTTCAAGAACTGCGCCTGGTAGATCGCCTGGATCGGCCCCAAGCCCATCGAGACCGTCGGCACCTGCCAGTAATTCGGCATCAGCCACGGATGCGGGTACGACGACAGACCGAGCTTGGGCGACGACGCTTCCATGCGGAGGTGATCGAGCTGCTCGGGGGACAAACGGCCTTCGAGGAACGAGCGCGCGTACAGGCCCGGGCTGGAATGGCCCTGGTAGCAGACCAGGTCGCCCGGGTGGTCTTCCGAAGGCGCGCGCCAGAAGTGGTTGAAGCCGACGTCGTACAGCGTCGCGGACGAAGCGAAACTCGCGATGTGGCCGCCCAGCGAACCCGGCTTGCGATTGGCGCGCACCACCATCGCCATCGCGTTCCAGCGGATCAGGCAGCGGATGCGCCACTCCATCGCGGCGTCGCCCGGCGATTTCGCTTCGAGCTGCGGCGGGATCGTGTTGACGTATTCGGTGGTGGGCGAGAACGGCAGGTGGCCGCCGGCGCGGCGGGTTTCGTCGACCAGTTTTTCCAGCAACTGGTGGGCGCGCTCGGTGCCTTCGGCGTTGATCACCGCCTCGATCGATTCGACCCACTCGCGGGTCTCGCGAGGATCGGGGTCCTGCTCCAGGAATTCGCGGGCCAGTGCGTTCATCGTTTGCTCCTGTGCGCGTTCGTTCGCGCGATCTTCTTGACGGTCTTGGTGGTGGTTTTGCGGGCGTCGGTATCCTGGCGCGCTTTCGTGCGCACCTTGCGTTTCGCGATCTCGCGCGGTGCGCGGATCTGCGCTTCGACGCAGGCGATTGCGCTCATGTTGACCACGCGCCGCACCGTGGCTTGCGGCGTCAGCACGTGTGCCGGCTTGGCCACGCCCATCAGGATCGGTCCGATCACGACGCCATCGGACATCGAGCGCGTGATGTTGAACGCGGCGTTGGCGGCGGCGAGGTTGGGGAACACGAACACGTTGGCGCGGCCGGTGAGGCGGGAGTTCGGGAAGACCCGCGCCCGCAGTTCGGGATCGAGCGCAACATCGGCCTGCATCTCGCCTTCGACCTCCAGATCGGGCGCGCGTTCGCGCAGGATACGCAGCACCTGCTGCATTTTCATGGACGTCGCGGTCATGCGGCTGCCGAAATTGGAACCGGCGATCAGCGCGACGCGCGCTTCGACGCCCAGCAGCTTGAGGCGCAGCGTCGCCTGCAGCGTAGCCGCGGCAATCTGTTCGGGGTCGGGATCGTGCTGCATGTGGGTGTCGAGGAAGAACGTCAGGCCCTTGTCGTTGGCGACCGCCGCCATCGAAGAAAGCGTCTGCACGCCGCGATCAAGCCCAATGATGTCGCGGATGTAGGCGGCCTTGCGCTGATAGCGGCCGACCACGCCGCAGATCAGTGCGTCGGCTTCGCCACGCGCCACCATCAGCGCCGCGATCACGGTCGGGCGTGAACGCACCACCGATTTGGCCGACGCGGGCGTGACGCCGCGTCGCTGCATCAATTCGTAATACTGCTGCCAGTACGCATCGAAGCGCGGATCGGAGTGGAGGTTGACCAGCTCGAAATCGCGGCCGGCTTGCAGGCGCAGTCCGATCCGCTCGATGCGGCGACCGATCACATCCGGGCGGCCGATCAGGATCGGCTTCACCAGTTGCTCGTCGACCAGCGTCTGCACCGCGCGCAGCACGGTTTCTTCTTCGCCCTCGGCGTAGACCACGCGCATCGGGTGTGCGCGCGCGCGTTCGAACACCGGCTTCATCGCGAGTCCGGTGCGGAACACGAACTGGCTGAGTTTTTCGATGTAGGCGTGCAGGTCGGCGAGCGGGCGCGTCGCCACGCCCGATTCCATTGCGGCTTTCGCGACCGCCGGCGCCACCTGCACCAGCAGGCGCGGATCGAACGGGCGCGGGATCAGGTAATCCGCCCCGAAGTGCGGCACCTTGCCGCCGTAGGCGCGCTGCGCCACGTCGGAGGCTTCGCGCCGCGCGAGCTGCGCGATCGCGTGCACGCAGGCAACCGTCATCGCCTCGTTGATGCCGGTGGCGCCGACATCCAGCGCGCCGCGGAAAATGTAGGGAAAGCACAGCGCGTTGTTGACCTGGTTCGGGTAATCCGAACGGCCCGTGGCGATTACTGCATCGGGTTTCGCGGCGCGGGCTTCCTCGGGCGTGATTTCCGGGGTGGGATTGGCGAGCGCCAGGATCACCGGACGGTCGGCCATCTTCGAAACCATTTCGCGCTTCAGCACGCCGCCCGCGGAGACGCCGAGAAACACGTCGGCGCCTTTCATGATGTCGGCCAGTGTGCGTGCCTTGGTCTTGCGCGCGTAACGTTCGAGGCTCGGGTCGAGCCCCGGGCGGCCTTGATACAGCACGCCGTCCTTGTCGCTGACCAGGATGTTCTGCGGTTTCACCCCGAGCCGCACCAGCATGTCGAGGCAGGCGATGCCGGCGGCGCCCGCGCCCGATGCGGCGACCTTCACGTCACCGATCTTCTTGCCGACCACGATCAGCGCGTTGGTCAGCGCGGCGCCCACGATGATCGCGGTGCCGTGCTGGTCGTCGTGGAACACCGGAATGTGCATGCGTTCGCGCAACTTGCGCTCGACGTAGAAGCATTCCGGCGCCTTGATGTCCTCGAGGTTGATGCCGCCGAAGGTCGGTTCCAGCGCGGCGATGATCTCGACCAGCTTGTCCGGGTCGCGCTCGTCGATCTCGATGTCGAACACGTCGATGCCGGCGAACTTGCGGAACAGCACGCCCTTGCCTTCCATCACCGGCTTGCCGGCGAGCGGGCCGATGCTGCCGAGACCGAGCACCGCGGTGCCGTTGGTGATCACGCCGACCAGATTGCCGCGCGCGGTGAGCCCGTGCGCTTCGGTCGGATCGTCCACGATCGCCTCGCACGCGGCGGCGACACCCGGCGAATACGCCAGCGCCAGGTCACGCGCGGTCAGCAGCGACTTGGTCGGGGTGATGCGGATTTTCCCCGCGGGCGCTTGCCGGTGGTATTCCAGTGCCGCTTGCTTGAGTTCTTCGGGTAGGCAGGACATGGGACCTTGAGGCGCGGGTGCCGCTTGATTCGGACCTTTCATCCTAACACCGCCGGCACCAGGTTCCGTCGATCCCCGCCGGTGTCAGGCCCCTGGAAAGCGAGTACATTCTGCGATCGAGGGAAGCCCTCGGGCGAGCGGAGTGCGGACGCATGAGCTTGTGTTCGTTGCGCTGGGGTTTGCTGCTGTTGTGGTTTCCGTTGGTCGCATTAGCCGACGATGCCGTCCTGCGCGTGTCGGCATTGCCGACGGCTCCAGCGCTGGCGCCCGGGCACGTCGCGGCGACCGAGGTTGGACAGGAGCGCGCGGAGTCGCGTGTGTGGTTGCACGCCCCGCGTAGCCGCATCGATTGGTACGCGCTGCGGCTTGGGGACGATTGGCGCCAGGCGACGCGGCCGTTGCTGGTCATCCGTGGCAGTACCCGGGCACACGTGACCGTTTACCTGCCGCCGGATTACCGCCCCCGCAGCGAGAGCGTGTTCGATGCCTCGCTCGATCCGAGCTTCTCGCACCACGCGGTGGTGTACCTGTTGCCTTACGACTTGCGTGCCGACCAGCCGGTCTACGTGGCGTTGGGCAATCCCGGCCAGACCCAGCCGATACGCGTGGGCATTACCGATGTGGCGAGCTACCGTGCGCGGGATTTGCGACACGTGCGCGTGAGTACGTTCTTCGCCAGCGTGCAGTTGTCGATGGTGCTGGTGATCCTGTGTTTCTGGGCGGTGCTGCGCGATCGGATGTTCCTGTATTTCATCGTGTATGTGTGCGCACAGGTGGTGTACGCCATGGCCGTGTCCGGCGAGCTGTACGCGCTTCCCGGCGCGGCACTGCTGGCGCCGCTCGGCTACCACACCGGCCAGTGCATGGCTGCACTGGCGGCGGGTTTCTCGATCTGGTTCATCCTCGCATTCGCGGACCTGCGCAGTTACACCCCGCGGCTTGCCGCCTGGCTTGGCGCGCTGCGCTGGCCGTTCCTGGCGTTCGCCGTGATCATCTGGATGCCGTTCCTGCGGCCCGATGCGTGGTTGCCGAACACGGTCAACCTGCTGCTGATCGTGAGCACGGTGATCGCGCTGGCTTCGAGCTGGTTGGCGTGGCGGCGCGGCAACCGGCAGGCAGGTTTTTTCCTGCTGTCATGGTTGCCGTTGCTCGCGTTGACCCTGGCGCGGGTGGTGCAGTTGATGGCGGGACTCCCTCTGCCTGCGTGGCTGGAATATGGATTCCCCGGCAGCATGGCGTGGGCCGCGGTGATCGTCACCGTGGGGCTTGCCGACCGCACCCTGCAGGTGCGACACGAACGTGATCGCGCCACCCGCATGGCGCAGTTCGATTCGCTCACCGGCGTGTTCAACCGTCGCGCCATCATGGACCGCCTGCGCAGCGCGTGGCAGGCGACGATCGGATCGGAGCCGCTGGCCGTACTGTTCCTCGACATCGACCATTTCAAGCAGATCAACGACAGCCGCGGCCATTCCGCCGGCGACGCGTGCCTCGCCGCGGTCGTCGAGGCGATCCGTGCCGAACTCGGCGAGTCCGATCGCCTCGGCCGCTATGGCGGTGAGGAGTTTCTCATCATGCTCAGGGGCGAGAGTGCACGCATGGCGGTGCGGGTCGCTGAGTGCATCGTGGCCCGCGCCGCGGCCTTGCGGGTGCCGATCGGAGAGCACCTGATAGCGTTCACCGTGAGCATCGGCGTCGCGGTGCGCGGCAAGACGACCTCCGACGTCGAGGCTTTGGTGGAACATGCCGATGCCGCGCAATACCGTGCCAAGGCCGAGGGTCGCAACCGGGTCGTGGTATGGCGGCGGGAGTCGTTCGCGCTGACCGTGGCACGCTGACCGGCGCGTTCCGATCGCAGGCCTGTGAATGCGCCGCGACGACTGCGGCAGCCCGCTTGACGTGTGTCATGAGCTTTCCGGCGGGCGCGCCTAAACTCCCGGATCGGGTTCGATCCACGGGAGTCGGCGAGGCATGGCAACGTTCAACACCCTGCTGGCCATCCACGTACTGAGCGTGGTGTGGTGGATCGGTGGCGTCTTCACGGTGACCACGTCGCTGCTGCCGATCTTCAACCGGTTGCCCGCGCCCGAACGGATTCAGCGCATCAAGCAGTTCGAAGGCCGCTTCGCCAACCAGGCGCGCATCGCAGTGGTGCTGGCCGGCATCAGCGGTTTCTGGATGCTGGAACTCAAGTACGGGTTCGCGTACCTGCGCCAGGGCGGCTGGTGGATTGCCCTGATGATGCTGGTATGGATGTTGTTCGTGGTGGTGCTGTTCGTCGCCGAGCCGCTGCGCCTGCCCGCGAAAGTCGGCTTGATCCAGAAACCGCGCGCGTTCCTGGTGCTGCACGCCATCCTGTTGACACTTGCCTTGGTCGCGATCGCCTGCGGAGTGGTCGGGAGCCGCGGCGGATTCTGAGCGGACCCCGGGATTCGTTGCTCGCGACGGTGCTTCGGATTTTTCCGTTCCCGCATCCGCGCCTAGCGGTTGAAGACCACGTTCACCATCACCAGCGTGACGACCAGCATCAGCGCGGTCAGCGGCAAACCCACGCGCACGAAGTCGCGCGGCCTGTAGCCGCCGGGGCCGGCCACGATCAGCAGCGTCGGGCTGGCGCCCGGAATCAGGAACGTATTCGACACCGACAGCGCCACGATCAAAGCGTACACACTGGGGTTGCCGCCCGACGCCAGCGCGATGTTGATGGCCATCGGCACCATCATCACCGCGGTGCCGACGTGCGAGATGATCTGCGAGAACAGTAGTGCCAGGATCGCGACGAAGCCCTGGATCATCCATTGCGGCATGCCGCCGAGATACACCATGATTTCCTGGGCCATCCATGCGGCGGTGCCGGTGGAATCCATCGAGATGCCGAGCGGGATCAGGCAGGCCATCACGAAGATGGTTTTCCAGTTGATCGCGCCGTAGGCCTCGTCCATGTTGAGCACGCCAGCCAGCAGCATCCCGACTGCGCCGGTCATCATCGCCACCGCCAGGCGCAAATCCGTGAACAGCCCCAGCGCCATCGCCAGTGCGAAGAACAGCAGCGCGTAGCGCACCTTTCCGGGGCGCTGTTCCTCGTCGCTCGGAATATCGGTCACCGGCACGATGTCGCGGCTTTCGGCCGCCAGCGCCAGATCGCGCCAATAGCTGTGCAGCACCAGCGAGTCGCCAGCGCGCAAACTGGTCTTGCGCACGTCTTCGCCGCGCGTGACCTGGTCGCCGTGGTTCACTGCAAGCACGGAGATGCCGTAGCGCTTGCGCAGGCGCAGTTCGCCGACCTGCTGCTTGATGAATTTCGACTGCGGCGGGATCACCACTTCGGAGATGCCCGCGCGGGTCGGATTGAACATGTCGGCCAACGCCTGGATGCGATTGCCGGCACGACACTGCATCGCCTGCGCGAATTCGTTGACCTCGGGGCGCGAACCCAGCACGCCGAGCACCGTGCCCACCCAGATCATCTGGTCCGACGGCGGGGCGAGGCGGGATTCGTTGCCGTTCTTGATCGCGAGGATCAGCGGCGCATGTTCAAGGGTTTCGGCTTCGCCGATGCTCATGCCGACCAGCGGACTGTCGGCTGTCACCGTGAGCTCGATCACCTCGCCTTCGATGCCGTAGGTATCTGCGAAGTAGCTTTCGGTACGGCCCGGCGTGACCTTGGGCCGCTCTTCGGTGTCGTCGGGCATCACGCGCCGGGTGAAGAACGCGAAGTAGCCGATGCCGACCAGCAGCAGCGGAATGCCGATCGGCGTGATCGAGAACAGCGAGAACGGCTCGATGGTCTGCGCACCCGGCGGCAGGTTGCGGTCGGCGCTGGCGATCAAGTCGTTCAGCAGGATCAGCGGCGAATTCGAGATCAGCGTCATGCTGGTGCCGGCGAGGATGCAGCACGCCATCGGCAGCAGCAGGCGCTTCAGCGGCACGCCGGTGCGCGCAGAAATGCGGCTGGCCACCGGCAGGAACAACGCAGCCAGTGCCTGGCTCTGGATGATCGACGACAAACTGCCGACGGTGGCATTCAGCAGCAGCGACACGCGGCTTTCGACGCCGCCGGACATCCGCAGGATGAAGGACGCCGCGCGATTCAGCACGCCGGTGCGGTCCAGCCCCGCGCCCATGATCATGATGCCGATCAGCGACAGCACGGCGTTG
>Ga0207667_10000617_pt1 | contig 45962 bp, 37 predicted proteins | sample KBSCornC52_FD_184301 | JGI IMG/M metagenome (GOLD analysis project Ga0207667, IMG submission 184301) | Corn rhizosphere microbial communities from Kellogg Biological Station, Michigan, USA - KBS Corn C5-2 (SPAdes) (version 2) | ecosystem: Host-associated > Plants > Roots > Rhizosphere > Soil ... | reverse complement strand
GCGAGATCATGCCGGCCACGATCACCAGCGCGAACGGGCGCTGGGAATCGGTACCGACGCCGTGCGCGATCGCGGCAGGCAACAGGCCCAGGGCCGCGACCAGTGCGGTCATCACGATGGGCCGCAGGCGCAGCACCGCGGCTTCCTGCGCGGCCTGCAGCATGTCCATGCCGCCAAGCCTGAGTTCGTTGGCGCAGGAGATGTAGACCACGCCCGTCAGCACCGACACGCCGAACAGCACGATGAAGCCTATGCCCGATGACACCGAGAACGGCGTGCCCGTGACCCACATCGCGAATACCGCGCCGATGGGCGCGGACAGCAGCACGCCCACCACGGTGATCAACGGAAACTTGAAGTTGCCATACAGCACGAACAGCAATCCGAAAATCACGATCACGGTGAGCGGCAGGATCACGCGCATCTGCGCGCGCGACGCGGTGTACTCCTGGTATTCGCCACCCCACTCCAGCCGGTAGCCTTGCGGCAATTTCACGTTCCTCGCGACCTGCGCGATTGCGTCGTCCACGGCGCCGGCGAGATCGCGCCCCGACACCGAAAATTGCACCCCGATGTAGCGCGAGCCGTTCTCGCGATAGATGAAGGATGCGCCGTTCGCGACTTTGATGCTGGCCAGCTCCTTCAGCGGGATCTGTTGCCCGCCCGGCGTCGCCACCGGTATGTCGCCTATCTCCATCGGGTTGTCGCGGAAACGCTGCTGCAGCCGCACCACCAGGTCGAACTGCTTGTCGCCCTGCACCACCTCGGTCGCGACATCGCCACCGATCGCGGCGTTCACCAGATCGTTGATGTCGTCGATGTTGAGGCCGTATCGCGCAATCCTCGCACGATCGATGTCGATCGCGAGATTCGGCTGGCCGAGTTCGTGCACCAGCGTGATGTCGGTGATGCCCCGCACCTTTTCCATCACCGCCTTGATGGCCTTGCCCTGCTTCTGCAGCACCTGCAGGCTGGGACCGTACAGCTTCACCGCCAGCGCGCTTTTGAGACCCGTCTCGGCTTCGTCCACCGCATCCTCGGCGGGCTGGGTGAAGTTGAACTGGATGCCGGGGAATCTTTCGAGCTTCTTGTCGACGGCGGCGATCAGATCCTGCTTGTCGCGATACTTCCCGTGCCACTCGGAATACGGTTTCAATCCCACGAAGAATTCATCGTTGAAAAATCCCGTCGAGTCGGTGCCGTCGTCGGGGCGGCCGAGTTCCGATGTCACCGTGGTGACGACGGGAAACGACATCAGCACCTTGCGGATCTCGGGCGAGATTTCCGACGCCTTTTCGAAGGAAATGGTGTAGGGCATCGTCGCGCGCACCCACAGCGAACCTTCGTCGAGGCTCGGCATGAACTCTGCACCGATGCCTTGCATCATCAGGAAGGAGAGGCCCAGCAGCACCGCCGTAGCCGCGGTGACCCGCCACGGCACGCGTTGCGCGCGATCGAGCCAGCGCACGTACCACGCCTTGAACTTGTCATAGAGCGCGTTGCGGCGCTCGCGCACACCGCTGCGCATGAAGATCGCGCACAACACCGGCAACAGCGTCAGCGTGACGATGAGCGAGCCGACCAGGGCGAAGATCATGGTGTCGGCCATCGGCTTGAACAGCGTGCCAGACGGCCCCGTGAGGAAATAGATCGGCAGGAAGCTCGCGACAATCACCGCCACGGCGTATACCAGCGGCCGGTCGATTTCCGCGGCCGCGGAGAGGATCACTTCCCTGATTTCGTATTCGGTGCCGCGCCGTGCCGCCAGCTCGCGGAAGATGTTCTCGACCATGAAGATCGCGCCGTCGACGAGGATGCCGAAATCCACCGCGCCGATCGACAACAGATTGGCCGATGCGTTCTTCAAGTCGAGACACAGGAATGCGAACAGCAACGCCAGCGGCACCGTGACAGCGACGATCAGGCCGGCCCGCAGGTCGTACAGGAAAAACACCAGCACCCCGATCACCAGCACCAAGCCGAGGGTGAGGTTGTGCATCACCACGCCCTTGGTCTGGTCAATCAGGTCGGTCAGGTCGTAGAAAGGATGGATCTTCACGTCCTTCGGCAGGATCGTTTCGTTCAACTCGCGCGTCTTGGCCTCGACCTGTTTCAGCACGTCCTCGGTCTTGCTGCCGGTCAGCGCCAGGATCACGCCTTCCACGGCGTCGTTCTGGTTCATGTAGCCGAATTCGCCGAGGCGCGGCGCGATGCCGATCCGCACCTCGCCGACGTCCTTCACCAGCACCGGCGTGCCGTCGTGCACCGCCAGCACGATGTTGCCGATGTCTCCGGGCGTCCTGATGCGGCCGAGTCCGCGCACGTAGAAAAACTGGCCACCCTGCTGGTAGAAGCCGCCGCCACCGTTGCTGTTGTTTGCGCCAAGCGACGCTTCGACCTGCGACACACTCAATCCGAGCCCGGCGATCTTCACCGGATCCAGCAGCACCTGGTATTGCATGGTGCCGCCGCCGAAACCCGAATCATCGGCGACGCCCGGCACCGCGCGGTATTGCGGCGCGATCACCCAGTCCTGCAGGGTTTTCAACTCCATCGGCGAGCGGTCGGTGCTCTGCAACACGTAGCGATAGACCAGCCCCGATGGCGGTGACATCGGCCCGATGTCGGGCTTGATGCCATCGGGCAGGTCGATGCCCGGCAATCGGTTGTAGACGCGCTGGCGCGCGAAGTAGCGGTCGGTGTCGTCGCTGAAGGTGAGCGTGACGTCCGACAGTCCGTACAGCGAGATCGACCGCTTGGTGACGAGGCCCGGGATCGCGTTCATCCCGAGTTCCATCGGCACGGTGATCTGCTGCTCGACTTCTTCCGCCGAGTGCCCCGGCCATTGCGCGACGATGTCCACCATCGGCGGCGACAGGTTGGGGTACGCGTCCATCGGCAGGACCTTCCAGGCCCACACACCGGCCGCCGCCATGCCCAGCGCCAGCAGCACGATCAACAATCGCTGTTGCAGCGCGAACGCGACGATGCGGTTGATGAGCGACGCCTTGCGCGGCGTTTCGCCTGGCAGTGCTTGCGCGCTCATTGCGACTGGATGAACTGCAGGAAGATCGAACCGTCCACCACCACCTTGTCGCCGGCGTGAAGTCCTTCCGGAATCACGTAGCGATCGCCGACGCGCTTGCCCAGCGAGATCGAGCGCCGCGCATAGCTGCCGTCCGGGTCGACCACGTACACGAACGGCAGGTTCTCGTCGTCGCGCAGCACCGCGGAAACCGGGATCAACAAACCTCGAAGCGCATCGCGTGACCTGAGATGTACCGTCAGGTACATCTGCTTCTTCAGCACACCGTCGGGGTTGTCCACCTGCACGCGCGCCTGCACCGAGCGGGTGTCGGGATCGACTACGGCACCCACGTTGGTGACCGTGCCAGTCATCGGTTTGTCGCCTACGCCCAGGTCGATGCTGGCCGATTCGCCGGTCTTCACGCGCGCGACGTCATCGCCGAAGACATTCGCCATCACCCACATTGCCGAGGTGTCGGCGACGGTGAAACATGGCGTGGTGCCCGCGGCCAGCGTCTGCCCCGGCGCGATCGATTTCGCCACCAGCGTGCCCGCGATCGGCGCGCGGATCACGCCGCGTCCGCCGGCAACCGCCCTGCCACCGCGAATGTCGGCGATGGTCTTGGCGTCCATGTGCAGTGCCACCAGCGTCTGCAACGCAGCATCACGATCGGCGTCGGCGCCCGCGGCATCGGCCTGGGCCTGTGCGTTCTCGCGTTGCGAAATGGCCTGGTGCGCGTACAGCGCGCGATCGTTGGCCGCGACCGCATCGGCCGCTTTGGCCGCCAATACCGCCTTGCGATACGCACCCGCCGCCGCGGCAAAATCGGGCGAATCCACTTCGGCAAGCGCCTGCCCTTTCCCGACGTGCTGTCCCAGCGTCACCAGCACTTTCGTGACCGCGCCCGAAAACGGCGCGAGGATGTCGGCGGCGCGGTCGTGATCGAAATCCACCACGCCAGTCGTCGTGATCGTGGTGTGGTACGGCGCCGACGCCACCGTGACGACGTGGACGCTGGATTGCTGCGCCTTCGTCAGCGCGACATTGCGCGGGGTGGTGGACGATTGCTGCTGGGCGGATTTGCCGGAGCAGCCGGCAAGCGCGAGCACCGCAAACAATATGAAGGCGCTGCCTCCGTTCGCCCTGAGCGTAGGTCCGAAGGACCGGAGTCGAAGGGCACGAACGCTTCGCTCACCACGCTCGGCGCGAGCCGTGTGGCTGCTGCGCGAATTGCACTCAGTCATGTTTTTCATCTGCCAATTTCGGGTGATGCCACCAACCGCCCCCCAGCGCCTGGTACAACGCCGCAGTGTCGGCGAAGCGGCTGGCCTCGGCTTCGACCAGCGCGATGCGCGCCTGCTGATACGCCTGCTGGGCAGCCAGCAATTCGAAGGTCCCGATGTATCCGTGCCGCAATTGCAGTTGCGACAAATCCAGCGTGGTCTTCGCGGCACGCTCGGCCTGCGCGGCGGACTGCAATGCCTTGGCGTCCTGATCCAGCCCGACCAGCGTGTCGGCGACGTTCTGGAAGGCGACCAACACGGTGCCGCGATATTGCTCGGCCGCTTCGACGTAGGCGGCTTTCGCGGCGCGTTCCTGATGCATGAGTTGTCCCCCTTCGAAAATCGGCGCGGTCAGCGACGCGGCCACGCCCCAGAAGCCTGTGCCGGATGCGAACACCTTCGAAATCGCAAGCGCGGTACGACCGGCATCCGCGGTCAGATCGAGGTTCGGCAAGCGCTGCGCCGCCGCGATACCGATCGCGGCGCTGGCCGCGTGCAGATTGGCGCGCGCCTGTCGCACGTCCGGACGCTGCGCGACCAGTTTCGATGGCAGGCTGACCGGCAGGTTTTGCGGAAGGTGCAGATCGGCGAGCGTGAACGATTCCGCCGGCGCCCGATCGGGAAACGCGCCGACCAGCACCGCCAGCGCATGTTGCGTCGAGGCCAGCTGCTTCACCAGCGCCGGCAGGCCGGACTCGGTCTGTGCGAGTTGCGACTGCTGCGCGGCGACGTCGAGCCTGCTGGCATCGCCCCTCCGGAACCTGAGTTGCAGCACCGACAGGCTTTTCTTTTCCAGCGCAACCAGCTCCCGGGTAGCCTGTACCTCCTCGCGCAGCGAAGCTTCCTGCACTGCCGTCACCACCACGTTCGACGTCAGCGTGGTCCAGGCGGCGATCATCTGGAAGCGCGCGGCCTGCTCCTGCGCCTGCAGCGACTCGCGCGTGCGCCGGTTCAAGCCGAACAAGTCCGGCGTGTAGCTGATGGAAAGCTGCGGCGTGAACAGGCTGTAGAGATACGCGTTGTTGCTGGGCACCGCCGCCAGCGCGGCCGACGGATCTTTCTGGCGACTGGCACTGAACCCCGCCGACACCGCGGGCACGAACGATCCGCGCTGCGCCAGCACGTCCTCGTGGGCGACCCGAAGCGCGGCTTGCGCGGCTTTCAGATCGTGATTGTTTTGCAGGGCCTGCGCGACCAGCGCGCTCAATGTCAGCGAGTGGAACAATGTCCACCAGTCCCCCGGAATGTCCGCGCCGACCTCGAACGTCTGCGCATCGCCACCCGCGGCATCCGCCGCCACAGTCGCACCGGGCGCATGCAGGAGGTAGCCGTTCGCGCGTGGCGGTGCCGGCGCCTTGAAGTCCGGACCCGCCGCGCAACTTGCGAGCACGAACGCGAGCATCGCGACAGCCATGGCGCGCCGCCAGGGCGGTCGCAGCGATTCGAAACCCATGCGGGAACGGTTCCTTGCGGACGGGCCAGCCGGAACCGGTCCAGACAAGTTCTATCCGGCGCGTTCCCTGTCGACGAAGTCAGCGGCAGTCGGACGCGATGTGCAATGTTATATCATTTCACAAACGGAAAGTGAACCTCGGGATGCGCGAGAGGCGGCGCTTCAGCCGCCTGCCTTCGGATTCGGAACCCGGAACTCGTGCGGCGGGGTGTCGCCCGCGAGATTTCTCACGAACCAATCCCAGCGCCGGCGCGTCACGTACGACGAGTCCTCGCCATAGCCGTGGTGCTGGTTCGGCAGGATCAGCATGTCGAAATCCTTGTTGGCCTTGATCAGCGCATCCGCCACGAGATAGGTGCTGCCGATCGGCACGTTGTCGTCGATCTCGCCGTGCACCAGCATCAGGCGGCCCTTCAGGTTCTTCGCGATCAGCTGGTTGGCCTGGTTGTCGTAGCTCGTCGTGCCGTCCGGGTTGGTGACCAGCAGGCCCTGGTACTTCTCGCCCCAGTCGTTCTCGTAGTTGCGGTTGTCGTGGTTGCCGCTCTCCGCCCAACCCGCCTTGAAGAAATCCGGATAGCGGAACATCGCGGTCGCGGTGGCGTTGCCACCGCCCGAATGGCCCCAGATGCCGACGCGATCAAGGTCGATCCACGGATGCCGCTTCGCCAACTCCCTGATGCCGGCGACCTGGTCGGGCAAGGTGTTGTCGCCCATGTTGCCGTACCAGTAATGATGGAAGCTCGTCGAGCGCCACGGCGTGCCCATGCCGTCGATCGCGACCACGATGAAACCGAGTTCCGCCATCGCCTGGTGATCGATCCGGGCGGCGAGGAAACTGCGCCCTCGCACCGAGCCGGTCTGCGGACCCGGATAGATGTAATCGATCACCGGATACTTCTTGTGCGGGTCGAAGTTCGTCGGCTTGAACATCATCCCGTACAGCGTGGTCTTGCCGTCGCGCGCCTTCACCGTGATCGGGATCGGCGGCACCCAGCCGGCGGCTTGCAAGCGCGAGATGTCGGTCCTGGCGACGGTCGCGATCACGTGGCCATCGTCCGACGCGCGCAGCACCGTCACCGGCGGCGTGGTCGGCGTCGAATGGCTGTCGACGAAATACTTGCCATCCGGCGACATTTCGATCGTGTGGTCGGCATCTTCCGGCGTCAGCAGCGTGACCTTGCCGCTGTCGATGTCCACCTTGAAGAATTGCCTGTAGTACGGATTCACGCCCGGCGTGCGGCCCACGCCCACGAACCACAGGGTGCGCGTGGCGCGATCGAGGTGCAGGACCTCGGTGACGTTGCCTTCGCCGCTGGTGACCGGACGGAGCTGCCTGCCGGTCTTCAGGTCGTACAGGTACAGATTGTTCCAGTCGTTCTGTTCGGACGGCCAGATGGCTTCCTGCGTCTTCGGCAGGTACTGCCAGTTCACCCGGCCGTGGCCGCTTTCGTAGTAGTCCTGGGCGGTGAATTCAAACGCGGTGCGCACGTCGCCCGTTTCGGCATCGGCGATGCGGAAGGTTTCATGCTGCCGATTGCGCGAGGTCTCGACCAGCGCCAGCGTGTTGCCATCCGGCGCCCACTTCACGTCGCTCCACGCATACGGCTCGCCGTCGTCGCAGGCCAGCGTGTCGCACAACGTGGACAGGCGCTGTTCCGGCGCCATTTTCAGGCGCACCATCTTGTTGGCGGCGACGTCGATCACCACCGGCTCGATCATGAACACCTTGTCGTCGCCGGGCAGCGGATATTTCCACGCATCCAGCTTCGGATGCCCGACCCGCGTGTCGACGGTGTACATGTCGCCGACTTCGCGCTGGTCCTGCCGATAGGACGCGATCCTCTTCGAATCAGGCGACCAGCGCACGATGGCGCCATCGCCGTGGATCCAGCCCGCATTCTGGGTCGCGTAGCCGTAATCCTTCGCGCCGTCGGTGGTGAGCTGCGTTTCCTTGCCGGTCGCGAGATCGCGCACCCACAGGTTCCAGTCGCGCACGAACGCCAGCAACTTGCCATCCGGCGACAAGGTGCCGGGCTCGTTGCCGGTCTTCAGCATCTTGTCGCGCGCGGTGCAAACGCCCACGCCGGACAGGTCGCAGCGAAACCAGTTGTCGCCAAGCTGCACATCCAGGTCGCCGCCCGGCAATACACGGAAGTCGAAGCCGCGCGCCGGCCATTTGGTGGCTTTCATCGCCTTGCCGCGCGCCTTGCCCAACGCCGCGGCGAGCTTGGCCTGATCGAACGCCGGCGCGATCTTGCCGGTCGTGACGTCCATTTCCATGATGTGATCGCCTGACGCGTCATGGTCGCGATACCAGAAATGCGTATCGTCCAGCCATTTGACGCGCTGCACGTCGTGGTCGACCAGCGGATCGGTGCTTTGCGGAAGAAACTTCACCGCTCGGGCGTAATCGGCGTCGGTGAGCTGCCGCGCGTGCGCCTGCACCGTGCCGAATGCCAGCGCGCCGGCCAGCAGCACGCACGCTATACCGCGAATCGACGACATGGCCCTCTCCCGGTCACAAGGCTGGTACGCAACCCGTCGATCCTAGCCCGCCTCGCACGGCGTGACCCCTGCCGGAAGTCAGGTGAAGTCTAGCGTGCGTACACGCGCCGCCTTCCCGATGCCGGCGACAAGTCGATCAGCAGCGCGATCACGATGCCGACGATCGGCCACAACGTCCACTGGCCGTGGAACCAGTGCTGGACCGCGGTGTACCAGAGCAGTGTGGTCGGCAGGAAGATGAAACCCAGCAACGGCCACAGCGCGATGCTGAAGATGCCGCTGAACCAGCTCGTGAACAGCCACAGCAGCACGATCACCACGCGCGGGACGAACAGCGCGAACAACACCATCAGGCAGGGCATGCGACCTCCTATTCTCTGCCGCGATCAGGTTTTGCCGTGCACCCTTGAACCCGGCATCGGCGGACCCTTCAATTCCACCACGTTGTCCTCGGGATCCAGCACGTAAATCGACGGTCCCTCGCCTTCCGCACCGTAGCGCATGCCGATGTCGCCCACGCGCGCACCATGCGCTTCAAGGTGCGCGACGATCGCAGCTTCGTCGTAACCTTCGACGCTGAGGCAGACGTGGTCGACGTTGTGGCCCTCCGTGCCCGGCGCCGCGCCGCCCTGCAGGCCAAGCTTGCCGTCGACGTCGACGAGGTCGATCAGTGAATCGCCGGCACGCAACTGGAACAAGCCGATAGCCGGCTGGTCCAGTTCCGGCGTGCAACCGAGCACGTCGCAATAAAACCGCCGCATCGCCGCGACATCGCGCACGCGCAGCACCACGTGGTCCAATTGGCGCAGGCGGAAGGGGACGGGCATCACGAACCTCTTCGCTTAATGCGAACGGCGATGGTACGGCATCCCGGAAAGGGACACCTGTATAATTGCCAACGTAGTGGAAGAAGCAGCCCTGCTGCTGCCGAAGGCGCAACGCCCGTAATCGCTCAGGCCCGATACCACCACGTTCAAAAACTCTGGAGAGACCGGCTTTCGATGCATCGGAAGAACCGGCGCCGAAGGGGCAAGAAGCGCCATCCGCGCTTTCAAACTCTCAGGCAGAAGGACAGAGGGGCGCGGGGGAAGTCCCGAAGTGGATTTCCCGCCGTCATCACGGCCATGGATTGGCCGGGACCCAGTTCCAGGGATGGGAGACGTCACTGGATCCCGGCCTGCGCCGGGATGACGAATTTCCACCACGCGCGCCCGGAACCTTTGCCATGACCCAGCACACTCCCTCCCTGCACGACCTCGAACAGCACGACGCGTTCATCGACCGCCACATCGGCCCGGATGACGCCGAAATCGCACACATGCTGAAAGCCGTCGGTTACGACTCGCTGGATGCGCTGGTCGATGCGATCGTGCCCGCCACGATCCGCCAGAAGAATCCGCTGGCGCTGCCGCCGGCCGTCACCGAAACCGAAGCGCTGGCGAAGATCCGCGCGATCGCCGGCAAGAACGAAGTCTTCAAATCGTTCATCGGCCAAGGCTATCACGGCACCCATACGCCGCTCGTCATCCTCCGCAACATCCTCGAGAACCCGGCGTGGTACACGGCGTACACCCCGTACCAGGCCGAGATTTCGCAGGGCCGCATGGAAGCACTGATCAACTTCCAGACGATGTGCGCGGACTTGACCGGCATGGAAATCGCCAACGCCTCGCTGCTGGATGAAGCGACCGCGGCGGCCGAGGCGATGACGCTGGCCAAGCGCTCGTCGAAATCGAAATCCAACGTGTTCTTCGTGTCGAAGCACGTGCATCCGCAGACGATCGAAGTCTTGAAGACGCGCGCAGAACCGCTGGGCATCGCACTTCGCGTCGATGACGAGGCGAACGCCGCGAATGCCGATTGCTACGGGGCGCTGCTGCAATACCCCGACACTTTCGGCACCATCCATGACTACAAGTTGCTGTGCGACGCGCTGCACGCCAAGGGCGCGCTGGTGGCGGTTGCAACCGACCTTCTGGCACTCACGCTGATCACGCCGCCCGGCGAATGGGGCGCCGACATCGTGGTCGGCAACTCGCAGCGCTTCGGTGTGCCGTTCGGCTTCGGCGGCCCGCACGCCGCGTTCATGGCCTGCCGCGACGCCTTCAAGCGCTCCATGCCGGGACGCCTGATCGGCGTGTCCAAGGACGCACAGGGCAACAACGCCTATCGGCTCACGTTGCAGACCCGCGAACAGCACATCCGCCGCGAGAAGGCGACTTCCAACATCTGCACGGCGCAAGTGTTGCTGGCGGTAATGGCCGCGATGTACGCGGTATACCATGGCCCGGAAGGACTGGTGCGCATCGCCCGCCGCACGCATCGCCTCGCTGCAACCCTTGCCGCCGCTTTGCGCAAGACCGGCATCAAGGTCGGCGGGGACTTCTTCGACACGCTGCACGTCACCGGGATCGACGCGCACACCGTCCACGCGATGGCGAACGCGGCGCACATCAACCTGCGCCACATCGACGACACTTCGCTCGCGATCAGTCTCGACGAAACCACCAGCCGCGACGACGTGGTGCAACTCGCGTCGCTGTTCGGCGCACGGATCGACGACATCGACGCACTGGATCGCGAAGCCGCTGACGCACTGCCGGCGTCACTGAAGCGCACGTCCGCGTTCCTCGCGCACCCGGTGTTCAACAGCTACCGCAGCGAACACGAGATGCTGCGCTACCTGCGCCAGCTCGCGGACAAGGACCTCGCGCTCGACCGCAGCATGATCCCGCTGGGTTCGTGCACCATGAAGTTGAATGCGACGGCCGAGATGATTCCGATCACCTGGCCGGAGTTTTCCAACATCCATCCGCTGGCGCCGGCCGAACAATGGCGCGGCTACCGCGAATTGATTGACAGTCTCGAAGCGCAGTTGATCGCGATCACAGGCTACGACGCGGTCAGCCTGCAGCCGAACGCCGGTGCGCAGGGCGAATATGCCGGCCTGCTGGCGATCCGCGCGTACCACCACGCCAATGGCCAGTCGCAGCGCGACGTGTGCCTGATTCCCGAATCGGCGCACGGCACCAATCCGGCGTCCGCGCACATGTGCGGCATGACCGTGGTCGTCACCAAGTGCGACGGCAACGGCAACGTGGACGTCGAGGACATCCGCGCCAAGGCGGAGAAATACACCGACCGCCTCGCCGCGATCATGCTGACCTATCCGTCGACGCACGGCGTGTTCGAGGAAGAGATCGCACAAATCTGCGAAATCGTGCACCAGCACGGCGGACAGGTTTACACCGACGGCGCCAACCTGAACGCGCTGTGCGGCGTCGCGCGACCGGGCCGCTGGGGTTCCGACGTGTCGCACCTCAACCTGCACAAGACCTTCTGCATCCCGCACGGCGGCGGCGGTCCCGGCGTCGGACCTTGCGCGGTCAAATCGCACCTCGCACCGTACCTGCCGAAAGCTTTCCCGAGCGCAGACGGTGAGCGTGAGGGCGGCATGGTTTCCGGAGCAACCTTCGGCAGCGCTTCGATCCTGCCGATCTCGTGGATGTACATCACGATGATGGGCCGCGAGGGCATCCTGAAAGCCACGCAGGCCGCGCTGCTCAACGCGAATTACCTGTCGAAGCGGCTCGCCGACTACTATCCGACGCTCTACACCGGCCGCAACGGTTTGGTCGCGCATGAGTGCATCCTCGACGTGCGTCCGCTGGAAAAAGCCAGCGGCGTCAGCGCCGAGGACATCGCGAAACGCCTGATCGATTTCGGCTTCCACGCGCCGACGCTGTCATTCCCCGTGGCCGGCACCTTGATGGTGGAACCCACCGAATCGGAATCGCTGCACGAACTCGACCGCTTCATCGACGCGATGATCCAGATCCGCGAGGAAATCCGCGCGATCGAAGACGGGCGCCTCGATCGCGAAGACAACCCGCTGAAACACGCGCCGCACACCGCCGCCGCGGTGTCGGCCAGCGAATGGACCCACGCCTACCCGCGCGAGCTCGCGGCCTATCCGCTGGCTTCGCTGAAGCAGGTGAAATACTGGCCGCCGGTCGCGCGCGTGGACAACGTGTACGGCGACAAGCACGTGTTCTGTTCGTGCGTGCCGATCGACGCCTTCAAGGAAGACGAACCGGTCAGCGCGTCCGTTCCGTAAAGGCGCGGCATGCCTTCCTTTCGCAACCGAAGGGGAGGCCGAGCCTGAGCAGGGGTGAGGAACGAGCCGCGCAGCCTGCGACGGCGGCGCTTTGCTCTTTTCCGCAGTAGTTGCCTGCTCGACCGGACCTGCGCGGGCTAACCCTTGCTCTTGATGATGCTGAAAGATCCGTCGCCTTCCATGTACATCGCCTTGACGCGTTCGAACGAGTCGAGGCCCTTGTTGCGCAAGCCCGCTTCGATTTCCTCGCGCGTCACCAGTTCGCGCCGCATGTTGCGATCGACGATCCGGCCGTTGCGAACCAGCAGGATCGGCGGCGCCTCGATGAGCCGCGCGATCGGCTTGAAATGGATGCCGAGCCAGTCGAGCAGCAGGTTCCACGCGGCGAGCGTCGCGATCAGCATCGCCCCGTCGGCCACCGTGTTGCCATTGCCGATCATCGCGTTCTGCGCCGCGTCGCCCAGCAGCACCACGAACAGGATGCCGGAGATGCCGGCCGAGCCCGTATCGCGCCGCAACAGGAACCGCAGCAGCAGGAACAGGCACCAGTACATGATCGTGCCGCGGATGAGGATTTCCAGCGGCGACATGCTGAAGTTCAGGAAATTGCTGAAATGAAGCGCGTCCATGATCCATCCTTGCGCAGGGAGTTCACCCTGAATCTACCGCAAAGCCGGCGCCCTCACCGCGCGCTCGCGCCGTCGGTCACCCGCGGCCCGTCAATCGCCCGCCGCAGCACGGCGCCGCACTCGCCTTCCAGCTTGAACGCAAACAGGGTATCGCCACGCGTACGCCCGCGATTGACCGCGACGACCTCGATGCCGCGCGCGGCGGCCGCACGCACCAGGCGGAAGCTCGACCACACCATCAGCGACGAGCCGGCCACCAGAACGCCGTCGGCGGATTCCACCGCGGCCAATGCGGCTGCCGTGGTTTCGCGCGGCACCGATTCGCCGTAGAACACCACGTCCGGCTTCAGCATGCCGCCGCAAATTTCGCATGCAGGCACGTTGAACGCGCTGAAGTCGATGCCTTCGAGATCGGCGTCGCCATCCGGTGCGATGCGCGCGGCCGTTGCATCCCAATTGGGGTTCGCGCCGCGCAGGCGCATCTGGAAAGCGTCGCGATCGAAACGGTGACCGAGGGCAAGGCAGCGCACCACGTCGAGTCGCCCGTGCAGGTCGATCACATTGCGGCTGCCCGCGCGCTGGTGCAGGCGATCGACGTTCTGGGTGACGATTTGCGCAACACGTCCTATTTGCTCCAGCTGCGCCAGGGCGGCGTGCGCCGCGCTCGGTCCTGCTGCCGCGAACATCGGCCAGCCCGCGAAGCTGCGCGCCCAGTAACGCTTGCGCACCGCTTCGCTCTCCACGAAGTCGCGATACTGCACCGGCGGCGAGCGCTTCCAGTTGCCGTTGCCATCGCGGTAATCGGGAATGCCGGACTCGGTACTGACGCCGGCGCCCGTGATCACGGTCACGCGCGAGCGCGCCGCCAGCCATGCCGCGAGGCGTTCGCCGTCCGTGACACCCATTCCGGCTTCGAAATCCATGCGGCAATGTAGCGTGCGGGAAAGATGGCCGTCACGTTTCGCAACGGCATTCAGGTCGCCCCTCGCCGGCGCCACGGTGTGCGTGGCCTGACGATGGCCCAGAGCGCGATGACGTACACGAACACCACGGCGTAGGCGATCGCGAACACCCACAGCGGCAGTGACCAGTAGATCATCCGCTCGATCCAGGACGCAATCAGCGGTTGCACGTGCGACGCATCCGAAACCCCACCCTGCCAGATCGTCAGGAAACAGGCCCGCCCCGACAGAGCCTGGACCGCGACCACGGCCAAGCTGAGAAGATGCGCCAGTCGCCACCAGAATCCTCGCACCCAGCGCCATCCGCGCCAGGCGCCGATCGGGACCAGTACACAGCCCGCGACATTGAACGCGATGATGGCGAGGTGCAACGCGAGCACTGATGTCGCCGCCATGCGCAAGCCCGCCGACCGTCAGGTCATCGTCACGAATTCTTCCGCGGACGTCGGATGGATCGCGACGGTCTTCAGGAAATCCGCGTAGCACGCACCCATCCGCACGGCCACCGCGAAGCCCTGCAGCATTTCGTCCATGCCCGGCCCGACGCCATGCAGGCCCACGACGCGCTCGTCATCGCCGACGCACACCAGCTTCATCATCGTCTGGCCTTCGCGACCGGCCAGCGACCACAGCATCGGCGTGAAGCGCGCCCTGCGAACGTTCACTGCGTCGCCGTACTGCTCGCGTGCCTCGGCTTCGGACAGGCCGACGGTGCCGACCGGTGGGTGCGAAAAGACCACGCTGGGAATGCAGGAATAATCGAGGTGCGCATCGGGCTTGCCGCCGAACAGCCGATCGGCGAGTTGCCGACCCGCGGCGATGGCCACCGGCGTCAGCGCGGGTTTTCCGTTGACGTCGCCCAGCGCGTACACGCCATCGGCCGAGGTATTTTCGAAATCGTCGGTGGCGATCTCGTTGATCTTGCCGAGCTTCACGCCCACGGCCCGCAATTGCAGCGATTCGACATTCGGCAGTCGGCCGATCGCGCTGATCACCTGGTCGTAGGGTCCATGTGGCTCGTGGTCCGTACAATCCAACCACAGTCCTTGCGCATCCCGATGCACGCCACGCACCGCGCAACCTTCGTGATGGCCGATCCCTTCCGCCTTCATCATGCGGCCCAACGAATCCCCGAGATCGGCATCGAAGCGTGACAGCAGTCCGCCGCGCGTGATCAGTTCCACACGCGAGCCCAACGCGCGCAGCACGCCTGCCAACTCCACGCCGATGTAGCCGCCGCCGATGATGCCGACGCGCGTGGGGCAATGGTCCAGCCTGAAGAATCCGTCCGAGTCGATCGCGAGATCGCCGCCAGGCAGTTCGAGCCCGCGCGGACGCGAGCCGGTCGCGATCACGATGTGCGGCGCACGATAATCCGCATCGCCCGCACGCAGCGCGTGCGCGTCGATGAAATGCGCCGGCGCGGGTATATGCGCGATGCCCAGTTCGCGCAGTCGATTCGCGTACGACGTTCGCGCGCGCAGTACGTACGCTTCGCGGTGGCCGATGAACGTGGCCCAATCCAGCAAGCCCGGCTGCACGTCGAAACCGACGGCCTCGGCCATGCGCTGCGCATCGGCCAGTTCGGCGGCCAGCCACATCGCCTTTTTGGGCACGCAGCCGCGGTTGACGCAGGTTCCGCCCAATTCATGCGGCTCGAACAGCGCCACCTTCGCGCCATGCCGCGCCGCGCGAATCGCAGTGGCCAGCCCTCCCGAGCCACCTCCCACCACCAGCAGATCCGGATCGTTCTTCATGCGCTCACACACGCTTCGCAATGGGCGTGGCGCCATTTTCCACGATCCGGTAGCACGGCACGTACCTGCTGCCCGGAAGTTTCATGCGCTGCTGTGCGACGAAGCTCTGCAGCAGCGTGTCGAGCGCGCGCATGAACTCCGGGTCACCATGGATTTCGTAGGGGCCGTTCCGGTCGATTTCGCCCATGCCCTCTTCCTTGACGTTGCCCGCCACGATGCCCGAAAACGCACGCCGCATGTCGGCGGCAAGCGCATGCGGCAATCTGTCGCGATGCAGGTCCAGCGCGGCCATGGCCGCATGCGTAGGCCGGAACGGCTGCTGGAACGGCAGGTCGATGTTGATTTCCCAGTTGAAGAAGAATGCGTCGTGGGTTTCCACGCGATGGTTGCGCACGACCTCGATGCCCTGCTGCATCGCATGCGCCACCGCCACCGGGTCCTCGATGATGATCTGGTAGCGCTGCGCGGCGGCGTCGCCAAGCACCAGTCTCAGGAATTTGTCGATCTGCTGGAAATACGGCGCCGCCGATTCGGGCCCCGTGAACACCAGCGGGAACGGCACGCTGGCATTGGCGGGATCCAGGAGGATGCCGAGCAGGTACAGGATCTCTTCGGCCGTGCCGACGCCGCCCGGAAACACGATGAAGCCGTGGCCGACGCGCACGAACGCTTCCAGCCGCTTCTCGATGTCGGGCAGGATCACCAGGCTGTTGACGATGGGATTCGGCGATTCGGCCGCGATGATGCTGGGCTCGGTGAGGCCGATGTAGCGGTTCTCGTCGTGGCGCTGCTTGGCGTGGGCAATGGTCGCGCCCTTCATCGGACCCTTCATCGCGCCCGGCCCGCAGCCGGTGCAGATGTCCATGCCGCGCAGCCCGAGCTGGTAACCGACGGCCTTGCTGTAGTCGTATTCCTCGCGCGAAATCGAATGACCGCCCCAGCAAACCACGAGGTTCGGATCGAAGCGCGCACGCAGCACCCGCGCATTGCGCAGAATATCGAAGACCGCATGGGTGATGCCGCTGGAATCTTCGAGATTGAATTCGCCCGATTCCAGTTTGGTGGATTCGTACACGATGTCGCGCACCACCGCGAACAGCAGTTCGTTGGTGCCGCGGATGATCTTGCCGTCCACGAATGCCTGCGCCGGCGCGTGCTTCAGGTCCAGCTTCACCCCACGGTCCTGCTGCAGCACCTGGATGTCGTAATCGGCGTATTGATCCAGCAGCGCGCGCGCGCTGTCGTGCATCGCACCCGAGGTCAGCACCGCGAGCGTGCACGAACGCAGCAACGTGTGCAGCCCGGCGGTCGTGGCGTCGCGCAGCCGCGCAATCTCGTCGCGCGACAGCACGTCAAGCGTGCCGGCCGGCACGATCTGGGCATTCACTGTCGCGGGGCGCGCGTGCTGTGGGGCATCGTTCATACGCAATATCTCCTACGCCTTCAGGTATGCTTCCACGCCGCCCAGGATCATTTGCGCCGACAGCGCGATCAGCAGCATGCCCATCACGCGTTCCATGGCGGCGAGCACGCTCTCGCCCAGCAACTTGAACAGCCATGTGGAACCCAGCAGGATCGCCGCGGTGGCGAGCCATGCGATCAGCAGTGCCAGGCCCCATTCCACCTGACGGCCGGGCTGCGCGCTGGTCATCAGCAACAGCGTCGCCATCGCGGAAGGACCGGCAACGCCGGGAATCGCCAGCGGCACGATGAACGGTTCGCCCTGGCCCACGGGTCCGAAGATGCCGCCGTCCCGCGGCGGGAAAACCATCTTGATCGCGATCAGGAACAGCACCACGCCGCCGCCGATGCTGATGGCCTCCTGCCGCAATTGCATGATCGACAAAAGTTCGCGACCGCCCAGCAGGAACGCGACCAGCACGCCGAGCGCGATCAGCAGTTCGCGGATCATCACCCAGCGCCGCCGCCTGGGTGGAACGTCCTTCAGAATCGAGAGGAAGAACGGCACGTTGCCGGGCGCGTCCAGAACCAGAAAAAGAGTGATGCACGCCGAGACGAGGGTCATCTGCTGCTGCATCGTTCAATTCCCGTTGTGCGTGCCGCCGCGCAGATCCAGCACCTTGCCCCGCGCCGGACGCGCATCCGGCGACAGCAGATACAGCACCGCTTGCGCGGCAGCCTCGGGCGTCGCAATCGCGGTTGGGTCTTCGCCCGCCCAGACGGTGCGGCGCAGCGCGGTGCGCATCGGCCCCGGCAGCAGAGCGTGCACGCGCATCGATGTTTCGTCGGTTTCATCGTGCAGGATCGAAGCCAGCGCTTCGAGACCCGCTTTCGCCACGCCGTACGCACCCCAATGCGCGCGCGCCATCCGTTCCGGATCGTCCAGCACGAACACGACGGCGCTGTCTTCGCGCGCCAGCAGCAGCGGCATGCACGCCTGCGTCAACAGGAACGGCGCCGACAAGTCGACGTGCAAGGTGGTGATCCATTCCTCGGGCGACAACATGCCGAGCGGCGTCAGGCCCTCGCATTTCACCGCAGCATGCACGACGCCGTCGAGCCAACCGAGCTGGCGCTCGACCGATTCGGCGAAAGTCTGGTATTCGAGCGGCGACGCGCCCTGCAGGTCCATCGGCTGCAGCACCGGTTGCGGCGCGTTCGGGAGCGCGGCGATTTCGTCGTAGACCGGTTCGAGCGTGCGCGCCTTGCGGTCGGCCAGCAACACGGTGGCGCCGGCTTTGGCGCACGCAAGCGCCGACGCGCGGCCCAGGCCGCCCGCGGCGCCGGTGATCAATACCACCCGTCCCGCCAGCGAATCCGCAGCGGACGTCCAGTCCGCCGGAAGACGCGTGACGGGCAGCGTCACGAGGCAGCCGTCTGCTTGCCGGCCTCGGCAACCATGCGCTGCAGTTCACCGGACTCGTACAACTCCAGCGTGATGTCGCAGCCGCCGATCAGTTCGCCGTTGATGTAGAGCTGCGGAAAGGTCGGCCAGTTGGAGTAGCGTGGCAGGTTGGCGCGGATTTCGGGGTCTTCCAGCACGTTCACCGAGAAATACTCGACGCCGGTGGCGCTGAGCGCCTGTGAAGTGCGCATGGAAAAACCGCACATCGGAAACTCGGGCGTGCCCTTCATGTACAGCACGACGGGATGCCCGGTGAGGGTTTGCTTGATGCGTTCGATGACGTCCATAGTGATTTTGGAACCTGCATGCGTGACGGTGGAGATGCGCGGAAATCGTCCGCCATGAAGACGCATTGCCGATGCGACAGCTTCAAGTAGCCGGAACCCGGACCCGCGCGAATCCGACAAAAATGTGCGATGGGTCTACAATGCCAGATGGTGTCTTGCGGACGGCGTGCATTGTATCAGGCGCGCTCTCCACGCATGCTGCCATTTCTCCCGATTCCCAACCTCCAAGGAGCATTCCATGGCGATCGAACTCCCCCCGCTTCCGTACGAACGCAGCGCGCTGGCCCCGCATATCTCCGAGGAGACCCTGGAGTATCACTACGGCAAGCACCACAAGGCCTATGTCGACAACCTCAACAAGCAGATCGAGGGCACCGACTTCGCCGACATGAACCTCGAGGACATCGTGAAGAAGGCCACCGGGGGCATGTTCAACAACGCCGCACAGGCGTGGAACCATACCTTCTACTGGAATTCGATGTCGCCCAAGGGCGGCGGCGATCCATCCGGCAAGCTGGCCGACGCGATCACCAAGGCATTCGGCGACGTCGCCAAGTTCAAGACCGAATTCGGCAAGATCGCGACTGGCACCTTCGGTTCCGGCTGGGCGTGGCTGGTGCAACGCACGGACGGTTCGCTCGGGCTGGTCAGCACCTCCAACGCCGGCACTCCGATCACCGGCAGCGATCGCCCGCTGTTGACCTGCGACGTATGGGAACACGCGTACTACATCGACTACCGCAACGCGCGCGCCAAGTACGTCGATGCGTACTGGAACCTCGTGAACTGGGATTTCGCGGCCAGCCAGATGGCGTAACCCGTGCGTTTTGGTTCGCCCCGGCTCGGCCGCGGGCGAACCGGGTTCTCCTTGTCATTCCGGGCGGCTCGCAAGGGCCGAACCCGATTGCCCCTGCAGGAGTGCAATTCGGACGCCCGCATCAAGCCCCGGGTAGGCTCCGGCGGCGCCCGCCAGTCGCGCGTTGGCCTCGCATGCTCACATTTCCCGATTGCGCGTCGCATCGGCCGCCGCGGCCGTCACCGCGTCCGCCAGCCGCGCGGCGAGAGCCTGCACTTCATCGGCGTTCTCGCCTTCGATGGTGACGCGCACCAGCGGCTCGGTGCCCGATGGCCGCAGCACCACGCGGCCCCGACCACGCAATGTGTCCTGCACTTCCGTCAGTGCGCCCTGCACGCTCGCCATGGCGACCACGGATTTCGCGCCCGTCACCTTCACGTTGCGCGTGATCTGCGGCAGTTTGGAAAGCCCCGAACGCGCCTGCGCCAGATCCTTGCCCGCGCGCGCCAGCGCATCCAGCACGGCGAGCGCGGAAACGATACCGTCGCCGGTGCTGGCACGGTCGAGGCACAGGATGTGGCCCGAGGTTTCGCCGCCCAGCATCCCATCGTGTTCCTTCAACTGTTGCAGCACGTAACGGTCGCCGACTTTCGCACGCAGGAAGCGCACGCCGGCGCCGGTCAGCGCGCGTTCCAGCCCGAAATTGCTCATCAGCGTGCCGACCACCGGCCCGCGAAGACGCCCTTCGGTCATCCAGTCATGCGCGAGTACATACAACAGGTCATCGCCATCCGCGAGTTCGCCGTTGCGATCGACCATCTGGACGCGGTCGCCATCGCCGTCGAACGCGATGCCAAGGTCGGCGCGCTGTTCCAGCACCGCGCCGCGCAGCGCGGCGGGATGGGTCGAACCGACACCGCGGTTGATGTTGAAACCGTCGGGTTCACTGCCGATCCGGGTGACCTTCGCACCCAGCGAGGTGAATACCTTGGGCGCGACCGTGTAGGTGGCTCCGTGCGCGCAATCGAGCACGATGTGCATGCCGGAAAGATCCGGTGGCGTTGCCAAAGTACCGAGGCAGAAGCGGGCGTAACGTTCCACCGCATCGTCGACGCGCCGCGCCTTGCCCAGGCGTTCCGGCGCAACGGTGGTGAACGTCGCATCGATTTCGCGTTCGATCTCGGACTCCACGACATCGTCGAGCTTCTCGCCATTGGCGGAAAAAAACTTGATGCCGTTGTCTTCGTACGGATTGTGCGATGCGCTGATCACGATCCCGGCGCTCGCGCCGAATTCACGCGTCAGTTGCGCGACGCCCGGCGTCGGTAGCGGCCCGAGCAGCCCCACGTTCGCACCCGCCGCGACCAGCCCGGCTTCCAGCGCGGATTCGAACATGTATCCCGATACGCGTGTGTCCTTGCCGATCAGCACCAGCGGCTGTCGTCCGTTGCCCAGCACCACGCCGGCAGCGCGACCCAGCTTCAGCATGAATTCGGCCGTGATCGGCCATTCGCCGACGCGACCGCGCACGCCATCGGTGCCGAAGTACTTGCGGGGTTGGGAACTCGGGGCTCGGGACGCTGGCATGGGATAAAGGGCTTGGGAATGGAGGAGGCTGACCCATCACATTGTCGTTCGGGGAGCTGTTCGCGGCCTCATCGCGAACGGAACCCGGAATCGTTTTTGAACCCATTCGACAAAGCAAAATGGATTACCGGCGCCTTCCCGGTCTTCGCCGAACCGTGCAATCTTATCAGTCGTCCCCGAACCGCTGCGAACCGAAGGGTTTGGGCGCGGCCTTCGCCAGTGCGTCGCCTTCATGGACAGCCCGCCACACGGCCAGTGCATCCCGCGTCACGGCCACGTCGTGCACCCGCACGATCATCGCGCCACGCTGCACCGCGATCAGCGCGGCGGCGGCCGAACCAGCCGCGCGATCGGCGCCCGCATCCCGGCCGGTCAGCGCGCCGATCATCGCCTTGCGTGACACGCCCGCGAACACGCCGGCCGCGAGATCGCGGAATCGATCGAGCGCCCGCAGCAACGCGAGATTGTGTTCCAGTGTCTTGCCGAAACCGAATCCCGGATCGACCAGCACCCGACGCTTGTCGATGCCAGCCATCTCGCAGGCGAACACGCGCTCGGCCAGGAAACGGTGCACCTCGCCGACCACGTCGTCGTAACGCGGATCGTCCTGCATCGTGCCGGGCTCGCCCTGCATGTGCATCACGCAGACCGGTACCTTCAACTCGGCCGCCGCATCCAGCGCGCCTTCGCGGCGCAGCGCATGCACGTCGTTGATGAACCCGGCGCCGGCCGCGACCGCGGCGCGCATCACTTCGGGCTTCGACGTGTCGATTGAAATCGGCACTTCGACACGGGTCGCCAACGCCTCGATAACCGGCGTCACGCGGGCGATCTCATCCTTCACTTCGACCTCGGTCGCGCCCGGACGCGTGGATTCCGCGCCGACGTCCAGCATGTCCGCGCCCGCCTCGATCATCGCCACGCCCTGCGAAATTGCCGCATCGACGTCGCCGCGCAAGCCGTCTCCGGAAAACGAATCGCTGGTGAGGTTGAGGATGCCGCAGACGCGCGCGCGGTCCAGTTTCAGGACCCTTCCCGCGCAGTCCAGCCTGGCCGTCGTATCGAACATTCCGGCAGTGTAAGACATGCTGCGCCTGGCGACCTCAACCCGACATGCAACATCTTCGGAAAGCCTTGAAGCGCGGGAACGGCTTCAGTCGAGGCGCGCCATGATCTCGCGGTAGCGCGGCAGGCCGCGCAGGCTGGCCAGGTCCGAGTCGTGTTCGATCCAGTCGCGGAAGCCGTGCCCCACCGAAATCGCCCGCTCCAGCAGGTCGAAGGCCCGCTCGGTGTCGCCCATGTGCGTGTAAGTACACGCGGCGTTGTAGAGCGTACCGAAATCATCCGGCTGCAATCGCAGCGCCGCTTCGACATTGCGGCGCCCGCCTTCGATGTCGCCGAGACGCACCTGCATGCCGGCAGCGAGATACATCGCCCGGCCGTTTTCCGGATCACTGGCGATCTCGGCGAGCGCCGCCGGCAGCGCAAGCCGTGTCAGCGCATCACCGCGTGTCTTGTCGCCCAGGGAATCCGCCGCGTTGGAAGCAAGCGAAAGCGCCTGGAACTCGTCGGGCCGCACGCGATGCGCGGCTTCGAATTCCTCGATCGCGAGCGCAAACTCTCCCCGCGCGTAGCAATGCCGGCCGAAGTAGTAATGGGCTTCGTAAAGTTCGGGATCGAGTTCGACCGCACGCCGGAATGCGGCGATCGCGCCTTGGTCGTCGCCGGCCAGGGACAAGGTATTGGCATGCGCGACATGGGCTTCGGCCAGGTTCGGCGCCAGTTCCAGTGCGCGCTTGGCCGATCCGATTGCCTCATCCAGCGCTTGTTCGGGTTGGATGATCCGCCAGATCAGGAGTTGCGCAAGCGAATCGGCCAGGCCCGCGTGGGCATGCGCATAATCGGGATCCAACGCGATGGCGCGGCGGAACATCTCCGGTGCCTTGATCCAGTTATCGCTGCTCTTCAACGACTGGATCTGTCGCCCGCGCAGGTAAAATTCATAGGCCCGCATGTCGCTGGGCGCATTGCAGGTGCAACCGTCCAGTTTCGCGGCTCCCTTCAGCGAAACGCGCAGCGCCCGCGCGACATTGCGCGCGATTTCCTCCTGGATCGCGAAGATATCCTCCAGCCTGCGATCGAAATTTTCCGACCACAGGTGATAGCCGTTGACCGCATCGATCAATTGCGCGGTAACCCGCACGCGGTCGCCGGCCTTGCGCACGCTGCCTTCCATGATGGCCGCCACGTTCAATGCGCGACCGATCTCGCGCGCATCCACATCGCCGCCGCGAAAGCGGAAGGAGGAAGTGCGCGACGCCACGCGCAGATCGCGGATCGATGCCAGCGCATTGAGGATTTCCTCGGCAAGGCCATCGCAGAAATAGGCTTGGTCGTGCGCCTCGCTGAGATCCGCGAACGGCAGGACCGCGATCGAGGCCCCGGGAGCGGCGGCGCGTTCGCCGTTCACCGCGGTTGCCGGCAGTGTTCGTTCGATCCCGTGCATGCTCATGTCGTACACCCAGGCAAGCACGCAGGCCAGCACGAACCCCAGCACCAGCAGCACGATCAGCAGTCGCATCGACCACGACGGCAATCCCAGCGGTTCGAATACCGCGCTGCCAAGCTGGATCAGGATCCAGCCCGTCACCACATAGACCGCGACTACCCGGAACACGCGTCGCCGACGGAATTCGGCGAAGGATTGCTTCAGGGTTCCGATCCAGTCACTCATGGGCGACTTCAACCCAGCCGACCGGCTGGCATGACCGTGGCGTGATGCGCGTGCGCGCCGTGGCGAAATACTACACGAGCGGTATCCGGAAACGCGAAGGCCGCCCGAAGGCGGCCTTGCATGCTTCACGCCCGGAGCATCTGTCGCGGGACATCAGGCCACAAGTGGCCTGGGCTGCGTTCAGGAACGCCGAACTGCCGAGCCGTTCGGCGATGCAGCGATCAGGACGATCGTGCGCTAATGCTGCCCCGCCGGATGGCTGGACGGTGGCACCGGCGTGGCACCCGGCACGACCGCAGGCTTGCCTCCGCCCATCCCGGTATTGCTGTCGCGCGGATGCCAGTCGCGCGGCGGACCGGGTTCGCGGCCTTCCATGATCGCGGCGATTTGTTCACGGTCGATGGTTTCGTACTGCAACAGTGCCGCCGACATGGCGTGCAGCTTCTCGATGTCGTCGGTGAGGATCTGGTGCGCGCGGTTGTACGCCGTGTCGATGACTTCGCGCACCGCAACATCGATCTTGCGCGAGGTTTCATCCGAAACGTTCTTGTGCTGGGTGACCGACCGGCCGAGGAACACTTCGTCCTCGTCCTCGGCGTACGTCATCGGGCCCAGCGCAGACGACAAGCCATATTTGGTGACCATGTCGCGCGCAAGTTGGGTTGCGCGCTGGATGTCGTTCGACGCGCCCGTGGTGACCTTCTCGCTGCCGAAGATCAATTCCTCGGCAACCCGGCCGCCGAACAGGCTGGCCAGCTTGCTTTCCAGCGACAGCTTGCTGTGGCTGTAGCGGTCCTGTTCCGGCAGGAACATCGTGACGCCCAGCGCGCGGCCGCGCGGAATGATCGTCACCTTGTGCACGGGATCGTGGTCGGGCACCGAGAGGCCGACGATCGCATGACCGGATTCGTGATAAGCGGTGAGCTTCTTCTCGTCCTCGCTCATGATCATGGAGCGCCGTTCGGAGCCCATCATGATCTTGTCCTTGGCGCGCTCGAAGAAATCCATGCGCACGTCGCGCGCATTTTCGCGCGCAGCGAACAGCGCAGCTTCGTTGACGAGGTTGGCGAGGTCGGCGCCCGAGAATCCGGGCGTACCGCGCGCGATCGTGAGCGGATCGACGTCCGCGCCGACCGGCACCTTGCGCATGTGGACTTTCAGGATCTGCTCGCGGCCCTTCAGGTCCGGCAGCGGCACCACGACCTGGCGGTCGAAACGGCCCGGGCGCAGCAGCGCGGGATCGAGCACGTCGGGGCGGTTGGTGGCCGCGATCACGATCACGCCTTCGCTGCCCTCGAAGCCATCCATCTCGACCAGCAACTGGTTGAGGGTTTGCTCTCGCTCGTCGTGGCCACCGCCGAGGCCGGCACCGCGATGGCGGCCGACCGCATCGATTTCGTCGATGAAGATGATGCACGGCGCGTGCTTCTTGGCCTGCTCGAACATGTCGCGCACGCGCGCGGCGCCGACGCCGACGAACATCTCGACGAAGTCGGAACCGGAGATCGAGAAGAACGGCACCTTGGCTTCGCCCGCGATGGCTTTCGCCAGCAGCGTCTTACCGGTGCCGGGCGAGCCGACCATCAATACGCCGCGCGGAATCTTGCCGCCCAGCTTGGTGAACTTGGAAGGATCGCGCAGGAAGTCGACCAGCTCGGAGACCTCCTCCTTGGCTTCCTCGCAGCCGGCGACGTCATTGAAGGTGACCTTGATCTGGTCCTCGCCCTGGAGCTTGGCGCGCGAACGCCCGAAGCTCATCGCCCCGCGCCCGCCCGCACCCGACTGCATCTGGCGGAAGATGTAGAAAAGCAGGCCGAACACCAGGATGAACGGCAGCCAGTCGATGATCAGCCGCATCAGCGAAAAGCCGTTGTCGCCCGGTTGCTGGGTGGTCTTGACGCGGTGCGATTCAAGGAGCGGCAGCAACGCGTTGTCACCGACGGCGGGCAACACGGTACGCAAGGAACTGCCGTCCTTCAGCTTGCCCGTGATCACGGGCGGCATGTTCGCGCTGATGGTGATCGACGACACGTTGTCGTTCTTCACCTGCTGCACGAACTCGGAATACGACATCTGCTGTTCGCTGCCGGCCAGGCGCGGGCTGAGGCTCTGGTAAGCCAGCACCACGATCACCGCGACCACCAGCCACAGCAGGATGTTCTTGGTCAAGTCGTTCATCGGGGGTTTCATGCTGCGATTCCTGCGCCCGCACCGGCACGAGCTTGTGCGGGCTTCTTGCGAACGACTGTATTGAATTGCGTGTTCAGGTAACTCATGCCGCCTTTTTCCAACCTGTCGCCAAGGCGTAAACCTCGCGCGAACGCGCGCGCGACGCCTTGGGTTTGCGCAGTGTCACCCGCGCGAAGCCCGCGCGCAAGTCGCGCAGGTAGTCGTCGAAGCCTCGGCCCTGGAACAGTTTCACCAGCAATGATCCTCCGGGTTTCAAGCACTTGGCCGCGAAATCTGCGGCCAATTCGGCCAAGTGCATCGCGCGCGCCTGATCCGCCACTTCGATACCGCTGATATTGGGCGCCATGTCCGACAGAACAAGGTCCACGGGTGCGCCCTCCAGCTTGTCCATCAAGGCGTTGAATACGGATTCCTCGCGGAAATCGCCCTCGATGAATTCCACCCCGCCGATGCCCTGCATGGGCAGGATGTCCAGCGCAAAAACCTTGCCCGACCACTCTCCATTTTTTTGTCCCAGCCGCTGGCGCACCAGTTGCGACCAGCCGCCGGGCGCGGCACCCAGGTCCACCACCGTCATGCCGGGTTTCAGCAGGCGGTCGCGGTCCAGCAGTTCGTCCAGCTTGAACGCGGCGCGCGAACGAAAGCCTTCGGCCTGCGCACGCTTGACGAATTCGTCGCCGAAATGTTCCTTCAACCAGCGCGCGCTGCTTTTGGATCGGGCCACGGCTTCAATTCCAGCGACGGCAACGCTTGCCGCCCTTTACACGCGAAACAGGCGTCGTGCCCATGATACCCTGACTGGCTTGTCCAACCCGTTCCCGCGCTGAACACATGCCGTTGTCCTCGTCACAAATCCGTTACCTGCGCGGCCTCGCCCATCCGCTGAAGCCCGTCCTGTTGCTCGGCGGCAAGGGCATCACCGCGGGCGTGCTGAAGGAATTGGAACAGGCGCTCACCGATCACGAACTGATCAAGGTCAGGCTGACCGGCGACGACCGTACCGCGCGCACGGCCGACCTCGCGAAGTTGATCGAGTCGAGCCGCGCCGAAACCGTGCAGACCATCGGCCACATTGCGGTGCTGTATCGGCGCAACGATGACAAGCCGCAAATCGCGCTGCCAAAGTGAGCCGAGCGCCGCGCAATTCCCGGCCCATGCACGCGGCCGAGGCCCGCACCGATTCCAGGTTCGGCCCTTCGGGCGCCCGGGAATGACAGGCTTTCGGACGCGGGCGGCTTGTTGCTCGTCACCCCGGGGCCGCGTGCAGCGCGACGCGGGGAGCGGTCGGGGATGACCGCGTCTTGAGGAGCAAGGAAACCCGGAATCGGTTTCGGACGCGCCGCGCCGGACGCAGAATTGAAGGTACCTCCGATGGAACTGAACCTCGAACGCCCGCGTGATTATCTGTTCGTGCGCCGTGCAGACGCGCGATCCGTCACCATCGTGGATCGTCCGTTCACCGCCAGCATCATCCTGACGCGCGACAAGGTCGTCGACGATTGGGGCATCCGCGACGTCGCGGCGATGACACCCGCACACGTCGAACCGATCCTCGCGCTGCAACCCGAAATCGTGTTGCTCGGTACCGGCGCGCGCCAGCAGTTTCCTTCGCAGGAAGTGCTGGCGGCCTTTTTGCAGCGGCACGTCGGCGTCGAAGTAATGGACAACGCCGCCGCCGCGCGCACCTGGGACATCCTGGCCAGCGAAGGCCGCAACGTCGTCGCGGCGTTTATTTTGTGCGATCGTCCGTGATCGCTGCTCGACACGCCATATCGGCCCCGAGATGATCCTGTTCTCCGGATCATCGGAACGGACACCCGTGGCCCGACTGTCCACAACAGCCGCTTCGAATCAGCGACGACGCAACTCGTCCGCGAAATTACCGCGACGGTAGATAACCCATCGGATCGATGGGCTTGCCGTCCTTGCGGATCTCGAAGTGCAGCTCCACGCGCGGCGCGCCGCTCGCACCCATCAGCGCGATTTCCTGACCGGCATCCACGCGGTCGCCTTCCTGCACCAGTCGTTTGCTGTTGTGGCCGTAGGCGGAAAGATACGTGTCGTTGTGCTTGATGATGATCAGCTCGCCGTAGCCGATCAGTCCGTTGCCGCTGTACACCACGGTGCCGGACGCGGCCGCACGCACCGGATCGCCCACGTTGCCGGCGATGTCGATGCCTGCGCCATCGCCGCCGCTGCCGGTCTGGAAACCGCCAAGGATTTCGCCGCTTGCCGGCCATCGCCAGGTCATGCCATCCACACTGCGGGTCGCGCCCGGCGGTGGCGTGGGCGTCGTCGCGACAGGTGGCGCGGCTTGCGCGGGCGGCGGCGGTGCGGTGGAGCTGGGCGCAACCGTGGCGGCCATCGGCGGGGCGGTCGATGCCGATTCGGCGGGCGCCACGCCACTCGCGGTCATGGTCTGCGTGGTCACCGGTCCGAACACCGGCTCCGAAGGCTGCGTCGGCGCCGGCTGCCCGTATGTCGGTGACGGTGCATTCGTCACCGTACTGGTCGCGGCGATCGTCGCGCCCGCCGCGACGGCGCCAGCCGGGGGCGCGGACGGCGTCGCCTTCAGCTTCAATACCTGCCCAGGATGGATCGTGTAAGGCGCCGGAATACCGTTCAATGCCGCGAGCTGGCGCGCGTCCACCCCGTGCGCGAATGCGATGCTGTACAGGGTGTCACCCGGCGCCACCGTGTAGCCCGCGGTTCCGACCGTGCCTTGGGCGTGGCCACCGAGGCCAAAAGTCTGGACACCCTGGCCACCGGTCGCGGGCTGCGTGGCTGCCGACGGGGGCTGCGCGGCCGGCTGAGGACTGCTCCCGCCGAATGAATGATTGACCACCGGCGCAGGCGTGGATGCGCAACCGGCCAGCAACAGCGGGAACACGGCGAAGGCGAGGAACGGCTTCAGGCAATGCGTCGTTTGCATCATGCGCGCAAGGATAACTGATTCGTGCGATCGTCCTTTCTTTCGGGTGCGTTCATTCCCAGCGGGTCGACTGCTGTTGTAGGTTGGCGCTGTGCGCAGCGAAGCCCAACGACGTGGCAGGTCATTCCGCACCTATTCGGCGCCTGTTGGCGCTTCTTCCGGAACAAATCCGGAATCAGCCCGACCTACAGATCCGCAGGTTGGCGCTGAGCGCAGGAATGCCCAACGCTCACCGTAAATAAAAATACAACGCGAGCACGACGACGATCGCGACGATCACCCAGCCCGCGGTTTCGATGTGCTTGTGCAGCGCCTTCTCGGCGCGCTCGCCGCCGAGGCGGATCACGCCGGCGACCAGGAACACGCGCTTGCCGCGGCCGACCAGGATGCCGACCAGGAACGGCAGCATCGGCATGCCGACGATGCCGCAGGCCCAGCTCGCCACCTTCATCGGAATCGGCAGGAAGCCGGCCGCGACCAGCATCCAGAACGCTTCCCACGGATGCCGCTTCGCAGCCGCCCCGAACTTCTCGACCATCGCATCCAGATGCTGCGACCAGCCGATGTCGGCGAGGAACGGCTGCAGGTAATGGAACGCGTAGTGGCCAAGTTCGTAGCCGATCACCGACCCCACCAACGAACCGGCAAGGCTGATCGAGGCGAAATACCACCAGCGCTTCGGCCGCGCCAGCGTCATCGGCGCCAGCATGATTTCCGGCGCAATCGGAAAGATGAAGGCTTCGAAGAAACTCAGCACGCACAGCCACACGTCCGCGCGCGGCTTGCCGGCCCAAGCGAGGGCCTTTTCGTACAGCGGGCGAAAAAGGCGCATCAGTGGGTTATCCGAGCCCGCCGAGCAGCGGCACGAAACTCACCGACTCGAGTTTCTCGGTGTGCCATTCATCGCCATCGCGGCGCACGCGGACCAGGCGTTGCGCGCCGGGTGGCCCGAGCGGCGCAACCATCACGCCGCCGTCGGCGAGTTGATCGTGCAGCGCACGCGGCAACGATTCGCCCGCGGCGGTCAACACGATTGCGTCGAACGGCGCTTCGGCCGGCCAGCCGATGTTGCCGTCGTCGTGGCGCGAGCGGATGTTCTCGATCTTCATGTTGCGGAACAGGCGGCGCGCCTTGCGCAGCAGCTCCTCGATCCGCTCGACGGTGTAGACGGTTTCCACCAGCGAAGCCAGCACCGCGGCCTGGTAGCCTGAGCCGGTGCCGATTTCGAGCACCCGTTTCGGCACGCTGTTCTCGATCAGCAACTCGGTCATGCGTGCGACCACCCACGGCTGCGAGATCGTCTGGCCCAGGCCGATCGGAAGCGCGTTGTTTTCGTAGGCGCGTGCCGACAGCGCCTCGTCGAGGAACAGGTGGCGCGGCATCGTGCGGATCACGTCCAGCACGCGCGGGTCCTTGATGCCTTCGTCGCGCAACGTGGCGACCAGCCGATCGCGCGCCCGCTGCGAAGTCATTCCGCGCCCGCGCGCGGACACCGGCGCGGTACCGAAGAGATGCGTCATGCCGCCTGCTCCCCCTGCAACTGCGCGGTCAGGCCGCCGATCCAGTTCGACACGTTCTCCAGCGCCTGGAAACGCGTCAGGTCCACGTGGATGGGTGTCACCGAAATGAAACCGCGTCGCACCGCATCGAAATCGGTGCCGGGTCCCGCATCGTCGGCGTCGCCCGCCATGCCGATCCACCACACCGTGCGTCCACGCGGATCGCGCTGCGCGATGCAGGGCGACGCGCGATGGCGCCTGCCGAGGCGCGTGACCTCGAAGCCCTCGATTCCATCCCACGCGCGGTCGGGCACGTTGACGTTGAGGATGGTGTCGGCGGGCAACGGGTCGACCAGCAGGCGCCGCATCAGCAACGACACCGCGCGCGCGGCGGAATCGAAATGGTGGCCCTGGCCGTCGTGGTGCTCGCCGGGCCCGGCCAGCGACACCGCAATGGCCGGCAGCCCGAGAAACCGGCCCTCCATCGCGGCCGAAACGGTGCCGGAATAGATCACGTCGTCGCCGAGATTGGCGGAATTGTTGATGCCCGACACCACGATGTCCGGCTCTTCGTCCAGCAGCCCGGACAACGCGAGGTGCACGCAATCGGTAGGCGTGCCGGCCACGCGGTAGCGGCCATCGTCGAGCCGCGCGACGCGCACGGGCTGATCGAGCGTCAACGAATTGCTGGCACCGGAACGATCCCGGTCGGGCGCCACCACCGTCACCTCACCCAACTCGCACAGGTGCTCGGCAAGCACGCGGATGCCCGGCGCCTCGACGCCGTCGTCATTGCTCACCAACACCCGCATCGCCGTTCGAACCCCGAAACCGGAAAAGGATTTTTGCGCAGCCCACAAGTTTAGCCGATCAGGTCGGCGCGACCGTGCATCAGTGCCCCGAATCCGCCGCGGAGGTGGCGCTGGTTGCGGGGACCGGTGCAGCGCTTGCAGCCGGGGCCGGCCCGGTGACCACCTGATAGAAGACCTCGCCGGGCTTGATCAACCCGAGTTGCGAACGGGCGCGCGATTCGACCGCGTCGCGGCCGTGCTTCAGATCCTCGACGTCGGCGTGCAACGCATCGTTGCGCTGCTTGAGCTTGCCGTTCTCGGACTGCTGTTCCGCCACGCGCTCGCGGATCGCGCGCAGGTCGCGCATGCCGCCGTCACCGATCCATAGCTTGATCTGCAGGCCGATCAGCAGGGCGATGAGGACGAGGGCCAGCCATTTAAGCATCGCGATCATCCATGATCGAGGCATCGACCCGTGATGAGGCAGGCGACTCCGCTGTCGGTCCAGCAACGCCAGGGCGAGCATCCATGCCCTGACTTCCCACAACAGCCGTTCCGAAAGACGTGCCTCGCCAGCCGGCTCTCCGGAAAGTCAGGGACATGATCTCAACCCGGCAGAGCCTTGAGGTTCGGAAACGCGTCGCGGCCAGCATACTTCGCGGCGGCGCCGAGTTGTTCCTCGATCCGCAGCAACTGGTTGTACTTGGCGATCCGGTCGGAACGACACAACGAACCAGTCTTGATCTGGGTTGCGGTGGTCGCGACCGCAAGATCGGCAATCGTGGTGTCCTCGGTTTCGCCGGAACGGTGCGACATCACGGCAGCATAGTTTGCCTCATTCGCCATTGCGACGGCTTCGAGGGTTTCCGAAAGCGTGCCGATCTGGTTCACCTTGATCAGGATCGCGTTGGCGATGTGGTTGGCAATGCCTTCGCGAAAGATCGAAGGATTGGTGACGAACAAATCATCGCCCACAAGCTGGATTTTCTGGCCGAGTTTTTCGGTGATGAGCTCCCAGCCGGCCTGGTCGCCTTCGGCGAGGCCGTCCTCGATGCTGATGATCGGGTACTTGGCGCACCAGTCGGCGTACAACTCGACCATGCCGGCGGCATCGAGCTTGCGGTTTTCACCCTTCAGGTCGTACACGCCGTTTTCGAAAAACTCCGACGACGCGGGATCGAGCGCGATCCAGATTTGCTTGCCGGGTTGGTAACCCGCCGCGTTCACGGCTTCGAGGATTACCGCGATCGCTTCCTCGTGAGTGCGCAGCGCGGGCGCGAAACCGCCCTCGTCGCCGACCGCGGTGTTCATGCCGCGTTTTTTCAATTGCGTTTTCAGCGCATGGAAAACCTCGACGCCAGCGCGCAGCGCATCGGAAAACCGGTCGAAGCCCGCGGGCATCACCATGAACTCCTGCATGTCCAACGGGTTGTCGGCGTGCACGCCGCCGTTGATCACGTTCATCATGGGTACCGGCAAGACCGGTGGCCGATCTTGCGCCAGGTCTTTCCACAACGGTTGCTTGTGCGAAGTGGCCACCGCATGCGCGGCAGCCAACGAAACACCGAGTGTGGCGTTTGCGCCGAGGCGTGACTTGTTGGGCGTGCCGTCCAGCGCGATCAGCTTGTCATCGAGGCCCTTTTGGTCTGCGGCATCGAAACCGGCAAGCGTCTTCGCGATTTCACCATTGACGTTGCCGACCGCCTTGGTCACGCCTTTGCCGAGATACCGCGACTTGTCGCCGTCGCGCAGTTCCACGGCCTCACGGGTGCCGGTGGACGCGCCGCTCGGCACGATCGCGCGACCGAACGCGCCGTCGCTCAATGTCACTTCGGCTTCGAGAGTTGGGTTGCCGCGGCTGTCCAGCACTTCGCGAGCGTGGATAGTCTTGATCGTGGTCGCCATGTTCCGGATTCCATGCTGTTTGTGGGAGCGCGCCTGCGCGCGATCCATCATTTCGCACATCGGTCGCCTGCAGGCAGGCTCCTACAGGAGCGATGAGCGTTTGGTAACCGCGTCGAGTTCTTTCAAGGTCGCCAGCAACGTCTCCATCTTGCCCAGCGGCCACGCATTCGGGCCATCGGACAATGCCTTTTCGGGGTCGGGATGCGTTTCCATGAACACGCCACTCACGCCCACCGCGACCGCGGCGCGTGCCAGCACCGGCACGAACTCGCGCTGGCCGCCGGACTTCGTGCCCTGCCCGCCCGGCAGTTGCACCGAATGGGTGGCGTCGAACACCACCGGACAGCCGGTGTCGCGCATCACCGCCAGCGAGCGCATGTCGGAGACGAGATTGTTGTAGCCGAAGCTCGCGCCACGCTCGCACACCATGATGTCGTCGTTGCCGACCGCGCGCGCCTTCTCGACCACGTTCTTCATGTCCCACGGCGACAGGAACTGGCCCTTCTTGATGTTGACCGGCTTGCCGACCGCGGCGACCTTCTGGATGAAATCGGTCTGTCTGCACAGGAACGCCGGCGTCTGCAGCACGTCGACGACCTTGGCAACTTCATCGAACGGCGTGTACTCATGCACGTCGGTCAGCACCGGCACGCCGACCTGTTTCTTCACCTCGCCGAGGATGCGCAGGCCTTCTTCCAATCCGAGTCCGCGGAAACTTTTCGACGACGTGCGGTTGGCCTTGTCGAAGCTCGATTTGAAGATGAAGTGGATCCCGAGTCTGCTCGTGATGTCCTTCAACGTGCCGGCCGTGTCGACCTGCAGTTGCTCGGATTCGACCACGCACGGGCCGGCGATCAGGAAGAAAGGTTTGTCGAGGCCGACTTCGAAGCCGCAAAGGTTCATCGCAGGCCTTCCCGACAGGTGTGGGGGCGCGCTCGCGCGCGAATGGTCGCCGGAAAAGAGAAGGCTGGCGCTACGCGCCGGCCGGCTCCTACAAGGGGAACGATCGTCATACCCACCGAACGCCTCACCCCGCCGCCTCCTTCGCAAGCCGCGGCGCATCGCGCATGGCCTTGTATTCACGCGCGGCGCGCACGAAGCCGTTGAACAGCGGGTGGCCATCGCGCGGGGTGGAGGTGAATTCCGGGTGGAACTGGCAAGCCAGGAACCAGGGATGCTTCTGCGCCGGCAGTTCGATGATCTCGACCAGATCGTCCACCGAGACGCCGGCGACCACCAGGCCGGCCTTCTCCAGCCGTTCGCGATAACGATTGTTGAATTCGAAACGGTGGCGATGGCGCTCGCGGATGGTGTCGGCGCCATACAGCTCGCGCGCCAGCGTGCCGGGCTTCAGACGGCATTCCTGTGCGCCGAGGCGCATGGTGCCGCCGAGGTCGGAGGCTTCGTCGCGTCGCTGCACGTTACCCGCGCCTTGCGTCCATTCGGTGATCAGCGCGATCACCGGATCGGCGCAATCGCGGTCGTTTTCGGTGGAACCCGCGCCGGCAATGCCCGCCACGTCGCGCGAAAATTCCACCACCGCCGCGTGCATGCCGTAGCAGATGCCGAAATACGGGATGCCGCGCTCACGCGCGTACTTCACCGTCTGGATCTTGCCTTCGAACCCGCGCTTGCCGAAACCCCCGGGCACCAGGATCGCGTCGGCGCCGTGCAGCACCGCGTCGGCGCCGCGCGTCTCGATGTTCTCCGAATCGATCCATTCAAGCTGCACGCGGGTCGAATTGTGGATGCCACCATGCCGCAAAGCCTCGCCCAGCGACTTGTAGGCATCCTTGTGCTCGACGTATTTGCCGACGATGCAGATGCGCACCTCGTCTCCGGGGTTTTCGACCGCATCGACGGTGCGCTGCCATTGCGACAGGTCGGCCGGCTTGGCGTCGAGGTGCAGGCGTTCGACCACGATGTCGTCGAGGCCTTCCGCATGCAGCCACAGCGGCAGCTTGTAGATGGTGTTCGCGTCGGCGGCGCTGATCACCGCACTCTCCGGCACGTTGGTGAACAGCGCGATCTTGCGACGCTCGGATTCCGGCAACGGCTCTTCGCAACGGCACACCAGGATGTCGGGCTGGATGCCGAGCGCACGCAGTTCCTTCACGGAATGCTGGGTGGGCTTGGTCTTGATTTCCCCTGCGGCCCTGATGAACGGCACCAGGGTGAGGTGCATGAACAGCACCTTGTCGGCGCCCCGCTCGATGCGCAACTGGCGCGCGGCTTCCAGGAACGGCTGCGATTCGATGTCGCCCACGGTGCCGCCGATTTCGACCAACGCCACGTCGAAGCCGCGGGTGGCCTCGTCAATCACATGCTTGATCTGGTTGGTGATGTGCGGGATCACCTGCACGGTGGCGCCAAGGTAGTCACCGCGGCGCTCCTTGCGGATCACCGACTCGTAGATCTTGCCGGTGGTTATGGAGTTCTTGCCCGACAGCCGGGTGCGCACGAAGCGCTCATAGTGGCCGAGGTCCAGGTCGGTTTCGGCGCCGTCGTCGGTGACGTACACCTCGCCGTGCTGGAACGGGCTCATGGTGCCGGGATCGACGTTGATGTAAGGGTCGAGCTTCATCAACGTCACGTTGAGGCCGCGGGCCTCAAGGATGGACGCCAGCGACGCCGACGCGATGCCCTTGCCAAGCGAGGACACCACGCCGCCGGTGACGAAAATCAGGGAGGTCATGATTGGACCGTTCGTGGAAAGCGACATTCTAGCGGCCCATGCGCGCTTCCGCGAGTCGCCACTGTGCCCGCCCTACACTGGTCGCGGCAGGAAAACTCGACGAGGCCGACAAGGCCGCACGCAAGATGGCCGAGGTCCAGCCGAACGCGGCCGCGCAGATGCATGGCCGGCTCGCGATGATCGAAATCCAGCGCGGCAACGCCGCAGCGGTGCTGGCTGAAGCCTGGCAGACGTTCTATGGAACCCGCGACGCGAACATGGCGCTGGCACTGCAGATCGGCGACGACCGCGCCGCGGCCGACGCGGTGCTGAAGGTCCTTGTTGCGTGGCCCACCAGCGACCGGTTGTATGGTTCCATCGTGGACGTGCATGCATTGCGCAAGGAACCCGACCAGGTGTTCGCGTGGCTGGAGCGCGCGATCAAGAACGACGAAAACCTGGCCGGCAACTTGCTCACGGGTCCGTTCCTTGCACCTTATCGACGCGACCCGCGCTTCGCCGCGCTGTGCAAACAGCCCGGCCTGCCCGTGCCCGCCGATGCGGTGGCGACGCAATAGCGGTCGCGCCACAATGGCGGCTTGCATCTGTGCCGGACACCGTCATGAACTTCGCCACCGTTCCCGAACGCATCGCCGCGCTGCGCGATGTGATGCAGCAGCGCGGCATTGCCGCCTGCATCGTGCCGACCGCCGACCCGCATCTGTCCGAATACCTGCCCGGACACTGGACCGCGCGCGAATGGCTTTCGGGTTTCACCGGCTCGGCCGGCACGCTGGTGGTGACGCCGCAATTTGCGGGCCTGTGGACCGACTCGCGTTACTTCTCGCAAGCCGAACGCCAGCTCGCCGGCAGCGGCGTGGAACTGGTGAAGTTGAACGTGCCGCACATGCCTGAGCACGTCGAGTGGCTGTGCGAACGCGTGCACGCCGGCGACAAGGTCGCGTGCGCTGCCGACATGCTCTCGCTGGCGACCGAGCGCTCGTTGCGCAAACACTTGGCCAAACATGGCGCGGAACTGGTCCAGGATGACCTGCCCGGCGCCGTCTGGAGCGATCGGCCGACGCTGCCGCACGCGCCGATCTACGAACATCCCATCGAATACGCGATCCATACCCGTGCAAAAAAACTCGCCGAGGTGCGCGCGGCGATGAAGCGTGCCGGCGCGACGCATCACATTGTCTCGGCGCTGGACGAAGTCGCGTGGGTGCTGAACCTGCGCGGCAGTGACGTGGAATATAACCCGGTGTTCCTCGCGCACCTGCTGATCGACGCAAATGGCGCGACGCTGTTCGTCGAAGCGTCGAAACTCGATGCGCCCCTGCAGAAGCTGCTGGCCAGCGACAGCATCCGCATCGCACCTTACGCAGAGGCGGGTGGCGCGCTCGTTGATTTGCCACCCGACGCGAAGCTGCTGCTCGCGCCCGGCGCCATCTCTGCCTCCGTGGCGCACACGATCCCGCAACACGTCACGCTGGTCGAAGCACCGGGTCCAGTCACCGCCGCGAAGGCGCGCAAATCCGACAAGGAAATGGACCACGTGCGCGAAGCGATGCGTCGCGACGGCGTGGCATTGGTGCGCGGTGCACGCTGGCTCGAGCAATCACTTCGCGACGGCAGGCGGCTCTCGGAACTGGACGTCGACGAAAAACTGCGCGAACTGCGTGCGCAGCAACCGGGATTCGTCAGCGAAAGTTTTTCGACGATCGCGGGCTACCAGGCCAACGCCGCGCTGCCGCACTACCGCGCCATGCCGGAATCGCATGCGGAATTGAAGCCGCTGGGCATGCTGCTGATCGATTCGGGCGCGCAATACCTCGGCGGCACCACCGATATCACGCGGATGTGGGCCTTGGGCGAGACCACGCCCGAGCAACGTCGCGACGTCACGCTGGTGCTGAAGGGCGTGATCGCGCTGTCGCGCGCGAAATTTCCGTGCGGTGCATCCGGCCAGCAACTCGATGCGCTGGCACGCGCGCCGATCTGGGCTGCGGGTATCGACTACGGCCATGGCACCGGGCACGGTGTCGGCTATTGCCTCAACGTCCACGAAGGACCGCAATCGATCCGGCCGCCGCGTTCGGGCCAGCATCTGGAAGCCATGGAGGTCGGCATGATCACGTCGATCGAGCCCGGCATCTACAAGCCCGGACGGCATGGCGTGCGCATCGAAAACCTGGCGGCGACCATTCCCGCCGGCGCCGGCGAATTCGGCGCGTTCCTGGCTTTCGAAACGTTGACGCTGTGCCCCATCGATACGCGCCTGCTGGAGCCGTCCCTGCTGGACGCGACCGAAACCGCATGGCTCGACGATTACCATGCCAGCGTGCGCGAACGGCTCGCCCCTCTGCTCGACGACGCCGCCGACCGCGCATGGCTGGACCTGCGCTGCGCACCGCTCGGCGTTGCCAAGGCGGCCTGAACGACCCATGCAAACGTCTCAACAGAACGGGTGCGTTCTGCTAGCTTACGCGGGTTCCGTCCCAGAGGATTGCCCGTGCCGCGCCCACCGATGCCGCTGACCCCGCGTGCACTGGCATTTGCGATCACGCTGGCGGTCGCGCCCGGCATGGCGCTGGCGCAGGGCTCCGTGGATGTCTGTCCGCTCGGCGCGTTCACCTGCCCGGTGGTGAAGAACGACTTCGCGCTGTGCAGGAAGAACGACCTGCTGAATTTCTACGAGCCCGGCCTGCCGACCGAAGGCAATCGGGAAGCCAGCCCGGCGCAGGTTTACGGCGATCGATTCTCCAGTCCCGACAGCAACCTCTTCCATCTTTCCGGCAACACCGCGCTGCAACGGCTGGACCAGTTGCTGCGCGCCGACGACCTCACCTACAACGCCGACACCACCGCCTACGACGCCGAGGGTCACATCCGCTACCAGGAACGCGGGATGCTGTTTTCGGCCGACAGCATGAAGGGCACCACGACTCCGGAATACGGCGTCGCCGACAACGTTCAGTACCAGTTGCTGGGTTCCCGCGGCAATGGCGTCGCCAGCCAAGCGATCATGCTGGACCGGGATCGCGACAAGCTGCACGACGTCACCTATTCGACCTGCGATCTCCACAATCGGGTGTGGGAGATCGAAGCCAAGACCATGACGATGGATCGCGACGAGGGCCTCGGCCGCGCCCACGACGTGACCATGCGCATGAAGGGCGTGCCATTCCTGTGGCTGCCGTACATGCGCTTTCCGATCGACAACCGCCGCCAGACCGGTTTCCTGTACCCCTCGTTCGGCAAACGCAGCCGCGCCGGTTTCTTCGTGTCGATTCCGTTCTACTGGAACATCGCGCCGAACTACGATGCCACCTTCACCCCGGTGTGGTACGCCAACCGCGGCGACATGCTGGACAGCGAGTTCCGCTGGCTCACCGGCACCAGCCACGGCGGGATCGATTTCAACTACATGCCCGACGACAAGGTCATCGACCGCAATCGCTGGTATCTGACCCTCGGCAACCAGACGCGCTTGCCGTGGGACCTGTACTGGACCACCTCCATCCGGCGGGCCAGCGACAAGGGATGGTTCCAGGACTTCGGTGAAAACCTCACGGGTTCCACCGTCACCCTGCTGAGTTCATCCTCGTACGTCACCGGCTCGGGCGACTGGTGGAACGGCGGCGTCGGCGCCGACTGGTATCAAATCGTCACGCCGGGGATCTCCGACAGGGCCGCCCCCTACCGGCGGATGCCGCGCCTGTTTTTCAACGCCAATCGTCCGATCGGCGGTCCAGGCGGCCCCGAATGGGGTATCAATACCGAAGCCGTGCGCTTCGTCAAGCCCGAAGCCATCGGCGGCGATCGTTTCGACTTTTATCCGTACCTTGCGTGGCCGCTGCAGGGCGCGGCCTGGTTCCTGCGCCCAGAAGTCGGGGTACGCTACACCGCCTACAACTTGCCGCAGCCGGTCGCGGGCAGCAACACGGACCATCCTACGCGCACCACCCCGATCTTCGACGTGGATGCGGGGCTGATCTTCGAACGCGACGCGCACCTGTTCGGCAGCGACTACACCCAGACGCTGGAGCCGCGCGTGTATTACCTGCGCGTTCCTTACCGCAACCAGAACGACCTGCCGTTGTTCGATACCCAGCCGCTGACTTTCGATTTCTGGCAGTTGTTCACCACCAACAGCTTCAGCGGCGCCGACCGGCAGATGAACGCCAACGACCTGTCGCTGGCGCTGACCACGCGCTTCCTCGACCAGAACGGCGTGGAGAAACTGTCCGCAAGCATCGGCCAGATCCGCTATTTCGACCCGCAGAGGGTCACGTTACGTCGCGGAGGCAAGGCGGTCGATTATTCCGGATCCAACTACGTCGCCAATCTCACCATTGCGCTGAACGACAACTGGCGGCTGACGACGTCCCAGCAGTGGAACCCGAACACCGACGAAACGGATGTTTCGACCGTCGGCCTGCAACGCCGGCTGTGGGGCGACGGCATCGTCAACCTCGATTACCGCTATCGCCGGGATCTGATTGAACAAGCCAGCATGACCGCCGAAGTGCCGGTCGGCGCGGCCTGGAAGCTGGTGGGCGGCTACACCTATTCGCTGCGCGACAAGCGTGCGATCGATGCCTTCGCCGGGATCGAATGGGACAGTTGCTGCACGGCGATCCGCATCCTGAGCCGCCACTACGTCTACGACTTCAAGGGCGATTCCAACAACGCCATCATGTTCGAGATCCAGTTCAAGGGCGTCGGATCGTACGGCCAGAAGGCCGGCTCGTTCCTGCAAAATGCTATTCTTGGCTATCAATAACTGCGGTTGGCGCGGCGGCAAATGCTTCTGGCACGCAGTCGTCCATGGCGCCGGGCACCGGCCAAGCCCTCCGTGGCCGGTCGCTTGGCCGGGCCGTGATGCCCCATCGCGCAAGCGCCGGTCCTCGACCTGATCTTCACCATAGCTGCTTCGACCAATCTGTTTCTGGCATGACTCAACTTTCCGGCAGCCGGCGTTGTCCAATCCGGAGCCTCCGCCGGAGCCGCCCTCCGAACCGCCCTTACCGGTCACACAGACGAAAATGAAATCATCGTTCCTCGCCAGCCTCGTCCTGACGCTCACCACTGCCGCCTTGGCTCTGCCCGCTTCGGCACAACTGCTCAGCCCGACCGCGCCGCCGCCGACCAGCGCGCAACCGTCCTCATTGCTCTCGCCCGATGCCGACAGCTCGAATCAGGTCCAGCCGCTGGACCGGATCATCGCAGTGGTGAACGACGGCGTGATCCTGCAGAGCCAGCTCAACCAGACGATGGGAACCGTGGCCCAGCAGATCACCGGTTCCGGCGGCAAGCTGCCGCCGCAAGACGTGCTGGAAAAGCAGGTGCTGCAGCACCTGATCGTCAACCAGTTGCTGGTGCAGAAAGCGCAGGAAAACGGCGTGCGCGTGTCCGACGACCAGGTCGACGCCGCGGTGGCCAATATCGCGCAGCAGAACAAGTTGAGCGTGCCGCAAATGCAGGCGGCGATGCAGCAGGATGGCGTGGACTACGCATCGTTCCGCCAGCAGCTGCGCAACCAGTTGCTGGTACGCGCCATGCAACAGCAGGTGATGCAGCAATCCGCGCAGGTCTCGGATGCGGAGATCAACAACCTCATCGCCAGCCCCGCATTCAAGCAGGGCGAGGTGCACCTGGCGCGGATCCTGATCGGCCTGCCCGAAGGCGCCGACGCCAACCAGATCGCCGCCGCGCAGGCCAAGGCGGACAAGGTCGAGGCCGAACTGAAGAAGGGCGAAAGCTTTGCGGCACTGGCGGTCAGCAACTCCAGTGCGCCCGAGGCGCTGAACGGCGGCGACCTCGGCTGGCGGCGCGTCGATGAACTGCCGCAAGCCGTGCAGCAGATCGTCAATTCGCTCCAGCCTGGGGAAAGCACCCAGCCACTGCGCGACGCCGCCGGCTTCACGATCCTGAAACTGGAAGGCAAGCGCACCCCCGACACGCAGCAGATCGTCACCGAATATCACGGGCAGCATCTGATGATCAAACCCAACGCGGTGCTGACGCAACAGGGCGCGCACGACAAGATCGACAAGCTCTACCGCGAAATCGTCGACGGTCACGCCGATTTCGCGACGCTCGCCAAGCAGAATTCGGACGATCCGACCACCGCCAATGTCGGCGGCGACATGGGCTGGTTCATGCAGGGCGACTGGGGCGGCGAAGTCGGCAAGCTGATCGCCCAGATGCAGCCGGGCCAGATCACGCAGCCATTCCAGAGCCCGGATGGTTCGTGGCATATCGTCAAGCTGCTCGGTACGCGCCAGGCCGACAAGACCAAGGATCTGGAACGGGAACAGGCGCGCCAGGCAATCGCCGCGCGCAAGGGCCAGCAAGCGTTCGAACAATTCCTGCGTGACACCGAATCGTCGGCGTACATCAGCATCCGGGTGCCGGAATTGGCCGGCGCATCATCCGCCGCCAGCAACGACACGCAATGACGCCCGAGCCGGCCCCGGCCGGCTCGCACCGGCCCACGCAACTTCCGAAACTGGCCGTCACCGGCGGTGAGCCCGCCGGGGTCGGACCCGAACTCGTCGCGCGCTTGGCGGCAACATCGATGGCCGCCGACCTCATCGCGATCAGCGATGCCGGTTTGCTGGAACGCGCCGCGCGACGCTGCGGCATCGCGCTGAAACTGGTACCTTACGACGGTCGGCCGCGCACGTTGCGCGCGGCCGGGAGCGTGCGCGTGCTCGACGTGCCATTGCGCGCCGAGGAAACGCCGGGCCGACTCGATCCCCGCAATGCATTCCACGTCTTGAATACACTGGCGCAAGCGGCCGACGGCTGCCTCGGCGGCGAGTTCGACGGAGTGATCACCGCGCCGGTGCAGAAATCGGTGATCAACGACGCTGGTGAGGTTTTCTCCGGACACACCGAGTTCTTCGCGCAGCGCGCCGGCAGCGATGTCGTGATGATGCTGGCTTCGCCGGAACTGCGCGTGGCGCTGGCCACGACCCACATGCCGCTCGCCAGGGTTCCGGCTGCGGTCACGCGCGAATCGCTGGCCGGCACGTTGCGCATCGTGCACGCGGAACTGATCGCGAAATTCGGCATCACAGCCCCGCGCATCGCGGTGCTGGGCTTGAATCCGCACGCGGGCGAAGGTGGACACCTGGGGCGCGAGGAAATCGAGACGATCATTCCCACGCTCGATGCGCTGCGCGGCGAAGGCATGCAACTGATTGGACCGTTGCCCGCCGACACCGCATTCGTTCCGGCCATGCGCGCACGCTATGACGCGGTGCTCGCGATGTATCACGACCAAGCCCTTCCGGTCCTGAAATCCGAAGCGTTCGACCGCACCGTCAACATCACGCTCGGGTTGCCCTTCATCCGCACCTCGGTTGACCACGGCACCGCGCTGGACCTCGCCGGCACCGGCCGCGCCGATCCGGCCAGCATGTTCGCGGCAGCCGAGATGGCGCTGCATCTCGCTACACGAAACAACGTAAAAAGCCTTGACGCGGATTGACGCGGATCAAATCGGATAAAGGCAAAGCTGCCTTCTTTATCCGCCTTTGCCTGTTTTTCTCCAGTCAAATTTTTGCTCCGCGTTTTATCCGCCGTTATCCGCGTTGATCCGTGTCAAAGGCTTCATTTTTGTTGTTGTCGACGTCCCTCGGTTTCCATGTCACGCCCCAAAAAACAGTACGGCCAGCATTTCCTGCACGAACGCGGCGTGATCGATCGCATCGTCGCGGCCCTCTCGCCGCAGCCGGGCGAGCGCATTGTCGAAATCGGCCCGGGCGAGGGCGCACTCACGTTGCCGCTGTTGCGCGTTGCCGGCCGCATGACCGCGATCGAACTCGACATCGACTTGATCGAACCGCTGCGGGCACGCGCCGCCGCGCTCGGTGAACTCGAGATCATCCACGCCGACGTGCTGAAGGTGGACCTGACCGCGCTCGCCCGCGGCGGCAAACTGCGCCTCGCCGGCAACCTGCCCTACTACGTCTCCAGCCCGATCCTGTTCCACTGCCTCGCGCATGCCGATGCGATCGCCGACATGCATTTCATGCTGCAGAAGGAAGTCGTCGACCGCATGGCGGCCGAGCCCGGCGGCAAGGTCTACGGACGGCTGTCGGTGATGCTGCAGCTCGCCTGCCAGGTGGAGCCACTCCTGCGCGTCTCGCCGGGCGCGTTCCGGCCACCGCCCAAGGTCGAATCGGCCGTGGTCCGGCTCGTGCCGTTGCCCATATCGCAACGCCCGGATGCGCACCTCGTGCACGCGATCGAAGCCGTGGTGCGCGCCGCGTTCGGCCAGCGCCGCAAGACGCTCTCCAACGCCTTGCGCGGATGGCTGGATTCCGAAGCCATCCGCACCGCCGGCATCGACCCACGCGCACGCGCTGAAAGCGTGTCCCCGCAAGGCTTCGTCGCGTTGGCACGGCAAGTGGATTCAGCCGGCTTGCAGGCCGCACCGAAACTCGCCGACAATGCGGACCAATGAGCACGCGCCCCACCACCACCGACAAACCCAGCAAGTCTCGCGAACCCGAACCGCACGCGGTCGAGATCGACGTCGAGGCGCGCTATGTTTCCGACCAGTCCAAGCCGGAAGCGAACCGCTACGTGTTCTCCTACGTGATCACGCTGCGCAACCTCGGCATGATGCCCGCGCGCCTGCAGACCCGGCACTGGGTGATCACCGACGCCAATGGCAAGGTCGAGGAAGTGCGCGGCGAAGGCGTGGTGGGCGAACAGCCGCGCCTGCAGCCGGGCGAAAGCTACAGCTACACCTCCGGCGCGGTGCTGGAAACTCAGGTCGGCACCATGCGCGGCGCCTACCTGTTCCACGCCGACGACGGCACCGACTTCGAGGCTCCGATTCCCGAATTCGTGCTGTCGGTTCCGCGCACCCTGCACTGAGCCGGCCGGATCCGCGCATGGCCGTCTACGCGATTGGCGATGTGCAAGGTTGCTATCCGGAATTGCAGCGCCTGCTGGAGCGATTGCATTTCGATCCTTCGACCGATCGCCTGTGGTTCTGCGGCGACCTGGTCAACCGCGGCGGCGAATCGCTGGAAGTGCTGCGGCTCGTCCACGCGCTGCGGGAACACTGCATCATCACGCTTGGCAACCATGACCTGAGCCTGCTGGCGGTTGCCGAACGCGAACCGGAAGCACGCGCGCGCACCAACCCCGACCTGCGCCGGGTGCTGCAAGCCGAAGACGCCGGCGCGCTGATGGAATGGCTGCGCCACCAGCGCCTTGCGCACCACGACGCCGAGCTGGGTTTCACGCTGGTGCACGCCGGTCTCGCGCCTTCGTGGACACTGAAGCAGGCGTTGCATATCGCGCACGAGGTCGAGCGGGCATTGCGCGGTGACGGCCACCGCGCGCTGCTACAACGGATGTTCGGCAATCGTCCGGCGCGCTGGTCATCGAAGCTGCACGGCCACGACCGGCTGCGCGCAGCCATCAACATCTTCACCCGGATGCGTTATTGCGACGCGCACGGCCGCATCGATTTCGATGCGAAGGGGGCGCCGGGTTCGCAACGCGCCGGGCTGTATCCGTGGTTCGAAGTGCCGGGCGTCCGCGCGCGCGAAACCCGCATCGTGTGCGGGCACTGGTCCGCGCTCGGACGCTTCGCGGGGCTTGGCGTTTACGCCATCGACACCGGGTGTGTATGGGGCGGCAAGTTGACCGCATTGCGGCTCGATGGCGAGGAGCCGCAGTTCATCACCGTGGATGCGGAGCCGCACCGCAAACGCGCCTGATCTTCGCATTTGCAGATTGGGCTGAGCGTAACGAAACCCAACGAAATACCGGGGACCTCCCCCGGCGAAGCCGGGTCAGCCCAACCTACAGATGTAGGGCGGGAGTAGCGCAGCGTCCCGCCGAACGAGATTCACGACAGGCGGGTCGCACCCGCCCTTCCAGACCCCGCCATGGCCGAGGTAGGTTGGGCTGAGCGTAGCAAAGTCCAACG
>Ga0207667_10000616_pt1 | contig 45964 bp, 47 predicted proteins | sample KBSCornC52_FD_184301 | JGI IMG/M metagenome (GOLD analysis project Ga0207667, IMG submission 184301) | Corn rhizosphere microbial communities from Kellogg Biological Station, Michigan, USA - KBS Corn C5-2 (SPAdes) (version 2) | ecosystem: Host-associated > Plants > Roots > Rhizosphere > Soil ... | reverse complement strand
TAACTTGCTTCGCCGCGCTGAGGCGGTACGTCATTTCAATCGTTTCTATACGCAGCACATCGGCGTGCTGCATGAGTGTCTGCAGAAGAGCCCCTTCTCTTTGACGGAGGTCCGCGTCCTGCGCGAGCTCGCGTTAGGCACCGCTTCTACAGCCACGGAGCTTGCGCGCGCGCTCGGTCTGGACAGCGGCTATCTGAGCCGCTTATTAACGAGCTTCGAGCGCCGGCGATTGATCACGCGGCGGCAATCGGCAGCCGATGGGCGGCAATCGCTGCTCACCATGACGCCGGCCGGGCACGCGGCGTATGCGCCGCTCGAGGTCGCCGCCATCAACGAAGTGCGCAGTCTCCTGAGTGCATTGCCGAAGTCCGGGCAAGCGCAATTGATCGAAGCCATGCAGACCATCGAACGGTTGCTCGAGCGGACGCCCCCGCGCGTACCCGTCTCGCTGCGCGAGCCGAAAGCCGGCGATTACGGCTGGCTCATCCATCGCCAGGCGCGACTGTTTTGCGTCGAATACGGCGCGGACTTGGGATTCGAAGCATTCGCGGCACACGAAATCGCCCATTTCGCGCGTCAACGCGATCGCGAGCAAGCGATGTGCTGGATTGCCGAACAGCAACAGAGCGTCGTTGGCGCGGCCTTCGTTGCGAGGCTATCCGATGGTGCGGCACGCATGCGGCTGCTGTATGTCGAGCCCGAAGCGCGCGGCCTCGGCATTGGGACGCTGCTCGTTGCGAGCAGCATTGATTTCGCGCAGCGCGCAGGCTATGAAACGCTGAGGCTCGAGACCTGGGGGGTGCTCAACGATGGCCGACGCGTATTTGAGCGGGCCGGCTTCCGGTGTGTCGCGACCGAGCCCGAGCGGCGCTTCGGACGCAACCTCGTCGCCCAGACGTGGGAGCGCACGTTGTAGTTAGAACGACGGCCGCGGGGGTTCAGTCCAGCAGGAGCTTCAGATCGTGCACCCACGGCTGTGTGCCCTGCCCGTCGCGCGCGAATAAACGCAGCTTGCCGGACGGATCGAATACGTAGCTTGCCGCCGTATGGTTCATCGTATAGTTCTCCGGCGTCTTGCCCGGCACCTTGGCGTAATAGACCCGAAAATCTTTTGCGACTTTCGCCAGTTGCGCATCGCTAGGCCGCAGGCCCACGAAAGCAGGGTTAAATGCCTGCACGTACTGGGCAAGCACCGGCGGGGTATCGCGCTCGGGGTCGACGGTAACGAACAGCACTTGCACGCGCTTCGCATCGGCCCCCAGTTGTTGGAGCGCCTGCGCGAGTTCGGCCATCGTGGTCGGGCAGACATCGGGGCAATGCGTATAGCCGAAGAAGAGGACGACGGCCTTGCCTTTGTAATCGGCAAGGGTGTGCATCTTGCCGTTGGTATCCGGCAGCGCAAAGTCGGTGCCGAATTGGGTATTGCCGGTCAGATCCAGGTTCTGGAACGCGGGCTCCCCCTTGCTGCAACCGGCGACGACCAGCGTGCCGCCGACAAGGCATGCCAAGAGTAACCTGCGCGCGGCGCGCGCCAGCGGATGTTTGCTTATCATCGCAGGCGTCACATGCCGATCAGCCCGCGCGCATAGTGATCGACAAGCAGCGCGGCAAACAGCAACGACAGATAGACAATCGAATAGCGGAAGGTCTTGCGCGCAAGCGCATCCGAGTATTCGCGATAGATCTTCCATGCATAGCCGAGAAAAATGGCGCCGAGCAGGACGGCCGATACGAGGTAGACGAGCCCACTCATGCCGGAGATAAACGGCATCAGCGTGACCGCGAATAAGATGACGGTGTACAGGAAAATGTGCAAGCGCGTGTACTGTTCGCCGTGCGTATTCGGCAGCATCGGCAGGCCCGCGTTCTCATAGTCCTTGCGGCGGTACAGCGCGAGCGACCAGAAGTGCGGCGGCGTCCACACGAAGATGATGAGCACGAGAATCCAGGCGTCGCCCGGCAGCGCGCCCGTCACTGCGGCCCAACCGAGCGCCGGCGGCATGGCGCCGGACGCACCGCCGATGACGATGTTCTGCGGCGTGGCCGGCTTGAGCACCAGCGTATAGATGACGGCGTAGCCCAGGAATGTCGCGAACGTGAGCCACATCGTCAACGGGTTAGTGAACGTGTAGAGCGTCCACATGCCCAGCGCGCCCAAGACCGCTGAAAACAGCAAAATCTGCGGGCTCGTGATCTCGCCGCGCGCGGAGGGGCGCCACGACGTGCGGCGCATCATCGCATCGATCTTCTGCTCGACGAGGCAGTTGATCGCGAACGCAGCGCCCGCCGTCAGCCAAATGCCGACGGTGCCGCCGATCAGCACCTTCCAGGGCACCCTGCCCGGCGTGGACAAGAACATGCCGATGACCGCGCAAAACACGGCCAACTGCGTCACGCGCGGCTTCGTGAGTGCGAGGTATTGGGAGATTCGGGAGCCGGGGTGGCGGGCTAGTGTCGTGCTTTCCATGGAATCATGCGGGTGCGGCCTCGCGCGGCGAAACGGCGGCGCGGGCAAGTCGACTGGAAGCGGTTCGGAAGTTTAGCACGACGACCAGGAGCAGCAGGACGGCGGCTCCGCCGTTATGCGCGACCGCGATCGGCAACGGCCATTGCAAGACGATGTTGGACAGCCCCGTCGCGAACTGCAGGGCCAGCACGATGAGCACGCCCGTCGCCGGGCGGCGCAGCGATTCGAAACGGCGCATCTTGAAGGCAAGCGCGGCAAGATAGGCGATGACGATCAAGGCAAACGTGCGGTGCGTCCAATGAATCGCCACGAGCGCGTCTTGCGTAATCGCCTCGCCGTCGCCGGTCATGCCGAGCGCCCGCCACAGGTGGAACCCTTGCGTGAAATTCATTGGCGGAATCCATTGGCCGTTACACGTCGGAAAATCGGTACAGGCAAGGACCGCATAATTCGTGCTCACCCATCCGCCGAGCGCGATCTGGAGCACCAGCAGCGCCAGCGCCCCGAGCGCGACGGCGCGATAGCGCGCGATCTGCGGCTCGTAGGCGGGAATCGGGGTCAAGCGCGCAGCGAACCACGCAAGCGAGCCGAGCAGCGTCATGCCTAGCAGCAAATGCGTCGTCACGATGACCGGCTGCAGCTTCATGGTGACCGTCCACGCGCCGAATACGCCTTGCACGACGATCAGCAGCAGCAGCGACGTGGGCCACCATGGCGACACCGTGAGCGACTTGCGCTTGATACGCGCGACCCAGGCGCTGGCCGTCTGCGCGATGATCAGCACCCCAATCGCCATGGCAAAGTAGCGATGGATCATCTCGATCCATGCCTTCATCATGCTGACGGGCCCGCTCGGCATCGCCGCATGCGCCGCGGTAATCTGCGCGTGCGCAAGAAAAGGCGAGGCCGTGCCGTAGCATCCAGGCCAGTCGGGACAGCCGAGCCCCGAATCGGTCAGACGCGTGAAGCCGCCGAACATGATCAGATCGAGCGTGAGAAACGTCGTGACCCAGACTAGCTTGCGATACTTGTCGTCGCTCGCCTTGATCCAGACATAGCTCAGCGGAAGCAGCGCAATGCAAAAGCCCGTGGCCGCGAGTTGCAGCAAAAACATCGTGATCTCCTACTCCTACTCTTACTTCTACCCCTTTCTATCGGCACGAAACGGAGCAAAACGGCACAAAACGGCACAAAACGGCGTCAGCCGATACTCGACGCATTCAAGAGCTTCGTTAAATCGCGCTTGATCTTGCTCGGGTCCGGTTGCTTCGGAAACCGCATCATCAAATTGCCGTTCGGATCGACGAGATAGATGTGATCGGTGTCGGATGTCCCTGCCTCGGCCGGCAACCACGCGGCAACCGCGGCCGGATCCGCGATCAGCTTGCGCGTGTCGGGGTAGGCGCGCTCGATTGTCGCGGGCACGGTATCGGCATCGGTGCGCAGCCAGACGGTGAGCACGCGTTCGCGCTCCCCTGCTTGCGTTGCGCGAATTTGACGCATGAAGTACAGCTTGGTCGCACAGGGTTGCCCGCAGGCGCTGCCATCGACGCTGATCATGAGCCAGCGTCCGCGCAGCGAGGCGAGCGCCATGGGCTTGCCGGCTTCGTCCTTGACGATCAAGGCCGCGGAAATCGGGCGCTGCGGCTCGATCAGCGTGCCGTAGTTCGTCGCACCGCCTTTCGGCTTGAACACGTAGTAGGTCAGATAGGAAGCGATGACCGGCGCCGCGCACACCAGCGCGACCAGCAGCACGATCCAGCGACCGCGCTTCCACGAGCCGCGCGCGGCGGTTTGCGCGGGCGACGCCGCCTGACCGTTGTCGGCGCGACGGCCGCTGTTTCTGGGTGAACGTTCTGATGACATCGGCAAGCGAACCCTCTCAAATCTCTTTTTTTGCAGCGCGGCGCGCCGCATATAAACCGAAGCCCAAGGCTGCGGCGGCCATGCCCCACCACTGGAACATGTAGCCGTAATTGCGCTCGACACCGACCGTGGGCGCGGGCCAGTCGCGTACGAGCGCATCGTTCTCCTCGCTCGTCTGCTCGATGACGAACGGCTGCAGTGGCAGCCCTGTCTCCGACGCAAACGCCGCGACATCCAAGTTCTGGCGGATCTGCTGATGGGCGGCAGAGCCCCCCTTGCCGAGCTCGAATGCACGAGACGCGTTTGCACGCGCGATGCCTTCGATCGTCACTTCGCCGGTAGGCGTGCGATAGGGGGCGATCGCCGTGCGTACGTCGGCGTTGCGCGGCAGCCAGCCTCGATTGACGAGCACGTAGCCGCCGCCCGCCAAGGCAAGCGGCATCACGACATAAAAGCCGGGCCGATCCTGGTAGGGACGATTGTCGAGATAAACGACGTGCTCCGGCATGAAGCGACCGACAGCTCGCACACGATGATATTCGATCGATGCGACCGGGATCGGCTCGGCCCCCACCGTTTGCGCGCCGGCGTGCTCGTACCGCTCGATTTGCGCCTGCAGCGCTTCCTTCTGATGGGCACGGTCGCGCTGCCAGAATCCGAGCCGGATCGTCACGGCCATGACGAGCAGGATCAGCAGTGTGGGCACTAAACGGATTTTCATCTCAGCACGCGCCACGCGGCGAACCTGAGAATGCCAACCGCCCCTGCGCGCGCCGAAGAGAAGCGGTATCGTTCGTACCCCTTGCCATGCGCCGGTGCGATAATTGCACTGATTGCTTCACGTCGTTTCCGGATATCGGTTGGTTCCATGCACATTTTCGTTGCCGTTGCCTTCGCCCTCATCATCGCCAGTATGGTGTCGGCTCTGTACTTCATGATGCACGACCGCGGCAAGACCAAGCGGATGGTGTGGTCGCTCGCCACGCGGGTCGGGCTGTCGATCTCGCTGTTCCTGTTCCTCTGGCTCGCGCATTGGCTAGGCTGGATTCAGTACAGTCACGTGCCGCTCGGCCGCTGACCGCAATGCTTGGTGCGGTGCGCCGATCCCGCGCCCGCATCGCCGAACCGCCTCGCATCGCCCTTCGTCGCTGCGACACATTGCCGCAGCCCTCCCGCTAAAAAGACAAACGCCGCCTCGATCGAATCGAAGGCGGCGCGCGTGCATTTCCGGCGCTTCATCTCGGCCGCATCGCGCCGACTGCGCGATGCGCTTGCCGTCCCGCTTCGCTCACCGAAGCGGGTCTTGCACTGCACTACAGCCAGTAGACGACGACGTACAGGCCGAGCCAGACGACGTCGACGAAGTGCCAGTACCACGCGGCGCCTTCGAACGCGAAGTGGTGATCGGCCGTGAAATGGCCGCGAATCAGGCGCACGAGAACGACGGACAGCATGGTGCCGCCGAGAAACACGTGGAAGCCGTGAAAGCCCGTCAGCAGGAAGAACGTCGAGCCGTACACCCCCGAGGACAGCGTCAGGTTCAACTCGTTGTATGCGTGGACGTACTCGAACGCCTGCATGCACAAAAAGCAGAAACCGAGCACGACCGTCGCGGCCAGCCAGGCGATGGCCTTCGTTCGGTGATTGTCGCGCAGCGCGTGGTGCGAGACGGTCAGCGTGGCACCCGAGCTCAGCAGCAGCGCCGTGTTGATCGTCGGCACGGGCCACGGCACCATCGCCTTGAAGTGGCCGGCTAGTGCCGCCGGCCCTTCATTCGGCCATACCGCCGTGAAGTCGGGCCAAATAAGCTTGTAATCGAGGCTGCCGAGCTCATGCATCGCAATCATGCGCGCGTAGAACAGCGCGCCGAAAAATGCACCGAAGAACATGACCTCGGAGAAGATGAACCAGCTCATGCTCCAGCGGTACGACGTATCGACACGCTTGCCGTACATGCCGCTTTCCGATTCGGAGATGGCGTCGCCGAACCAGTGCCAGAGCACAAAGAGCAGCCATAGCAAACCCGCGAACAGCGTATACGGAGCCCACGGCGTACCGTTGATCCACAGCGCCAACGATCCGAGCATGACCAGGACGCCGATCGACGCGGTGACCGGGTGCCGAGACGGATTCGGCACGAAGTAATACGGGCTCTCGTTTTGACCGCTCATTGTTGATTCTCCACTTCAGTCCAGTTATGCAGTAATCGGCGGCGCGTCAAGACGAGCGCCGCTTCCTTTTAAGTTGCCTCACGCTGCTCGCGCGCTCAGCTCACGACCGCGTGCACGATCGCGATCAGAACGGCGATGAACACGGCCGCCGCAATCAACCCCGCCGCGATCACATGCAGCGGATTGAGCTGTGTGTCCGCCTCGTGATCGGCTCTGCTACGCACGCCGAAAAACGACCAGAGCACCGCTTTCATCGTCCTGGCGAAACTGCTTTTGCCGCCTGAGGCCATCGCCCTCTCCATCACATCCGCCCCCATTCGCCGCGCGTCACGCCCCGCGCGCGGGCTGCGCCAGCCGCGGTGCCGGGGCCGCTTGCCCGGCATTCGTGCTCGCCGTCTTGCCCGCCGGCACGTCCAGTTCAAAGAACGTGTACGACAGCGTAATCGTCTTCACATCGCGCGGCAGCTTTGGATCAACGTAGAACACGACGGGCATTTCGCGTGTCTCATGCGCTGCGAGCGTCTGCTGCGTAAAGCAAAAGCATTCGATCTTCTTGAAGTATTCGGTCGCGAGCATCGGAGCGTAGCTCGGTATCGCCTGTGCGCGTACCGTGCGACCCTGCCCATTCGTCACACGGTACTTCACGACCGTGACTTCCCCCGGGTGCACCTCGAGGCTGTTTTGCTCGGGCTGAAATGCCAATGCGCCACGCGCATTGGCGTCGAACTCGATCGAAACGGTGCGCGTCGCATCGACCTGCGTGTTCTTCGCGTCCGCCACCGTGACGTCGCGCTTGACCAGGTTGTTCACGCCGGTGATCTGGCAAATCGCACGATAAAGCGGTACGAGCGCAAAGCCGAAACCGAACATCACCGCCGCCATGACGACGAGCTTGATCAACATCGACCGATTGAACGATCTGAACGAGCGGTGCTCTTCCACCGGCGCGCGCCTCGACATATTTTCCTCGCTAGGCGTCCGACGCACGGCTCAATGAGACAGCCACTGCTTCAGAACGGCACCCAAAAAGAAGACGGCGGCGACGACGAACAGCATCAAGCCGAGCCGCAGATTGCCGGCGCGCACTTGCGCCGGCGTACGTCTTTTTTGTGGATGGTTCATCTTCACTTTCGTTACCAAGTCGAGGGCGGTACGCTGCCCTCGACTCTTCGTCCATCGCCGCCGGCCGGCTCGGCGCCTGCCTATGCCCATGACCGGCGAGCGGCGGCTAAATTACATTACTCGACCGTAGGCGGATTCTCGAACGTGTGGAACGGAGCCGGGCTCGGCACCGTCCACTCGAGGCCCATCGCCCCGTCCCACGGCTTGTCGGCCGCCTTCTCGAGCTCGCCGCCGCCGCGATAGGCGGGCAGCACGACAGCGAACAGGAAGTAGACCTGCGCCAGGCCGAAGCCGAACGCGCCGATCGAGACGACTTGGTTCCAATCGGTGAACTGCGCCGGATAATCGGCATAGCGTCGCGGCATACCGGCGAGACCGACGAAGTGCATCGGGAAGAACGTCAGATTGAAGAAGATCATCGACGCCCAGAAGTGGATCTTGCCGCGCGTCTCGTTGTACATCCAGCCGGTCCATTTCGGCGACCAGTAGTACCAGCCGGAGAACAGCCCGAACAGCGACCCGGCGACGAGCACGTAGTGGAAGTGCGCCACCACGAAGTAGGTTCCGTGGTACTGGATGTCGAGCGGCGCCATCGCCAGCATCAAGCCCGTGAAGCCGCCCATCGTGAACACGAACAGGAAGCCGATCGCGAACAGCATGGGCGATTCGAACGTCAGCGAGCCGCGCCACATCGTCGCGAGCCAGTTGAACACCTTCACGCCCGTGGGTACGGCGATCAGCATCGTCGAATACATGAAGAAGAGCTGGCCCGTGACCGGCATGCCCGTCACGAACATGTGGTGAGCCCAGACCATGAACGAGAGAATCGCGATCGACGCCGTGGCATACACCATCGAGCTGTAGCCGAACAGCGGCTTGCGCGCAAACGCCGGGATCACCTGCGACACGATCCCGAACGCCGGCAAGATCATGATGTAGACCTCGGGGTGCCCGAAGAACCAGAAGATGTGCTGGTACATCACCGGATCGCCGCCGCCGGCCGCGTTGAAGAACGACGTGCCGAAGTGACGATCGAACAGCACCATCGTGATCGCGCCCGCGAGCACCGGCATCACCGCGATCAGCAGGTACGCCGTGATGAGCCACGTCCAAATGAACATCGGCATCTTCATCAGCGTCATGCCGGGCGCGCGCATGTTCAGAATCGTCACGATGATGTTAATGCTGCCCATGATCGAGGACGCGCCCATGATGTGCAGCGCGAAGATCGCGAAGTCCATGCCCGGGCCCATCTGCGTCGACAGCGGCGCATACAGCGTCCAGCCCGCGGCCGTCGCGCCGCCCGGCGCGAAGAACGAGCCGACCAACAAGCATGCGGCGACCGGCAGAAGCCAGAAGCTGAAGTTGTTCATCCGCGCGAACGCCATGTCGGCTGCGCCGATCTGCAGCGGAATCATCCAGTTCGCGAAGCCGACGAAGGCCGGCATGATTGCCCCGAACACCATGATGAGACCGTGCATCGTGGTGAGCTGGTTGAAGAACTCGGGACGCATGATCTGCAGCCCCGGCTCGAACAGTTCAGCTCGGATCATCAGCGCAGCGACGCCGCCCGAGAGGAACATCGTGAACGAGAACACCAGGTACATCGTCCCGATGTCCTTGTGATTGGTGGCGAACAGCCACCTGCGCCAGCCGTGCGGCGTGGCGTGCGCGTGGTCATCGTGACCATGGCCCGCGGCTACATCGTGTCCGATGCTAGACATGAGAATCTCCTAGAGCAAATAGTGCGGCGACACGTCAAGCCGCCGGCGCGGTGCGGGCTGCAACCGCTTCCGGCTGAGGTTTACCCATCCGGCTGGCCGTCAAGGCGCGCGGGGCGTCGATCGAGGCCGTCGGCCCGCTCGCCGCCGCGGCGCCGCTGGCTGCCGGTCCGCTTGCGGCAGCAGGGGCGGCGGCGCCCGAGAGATGATCGCCGCCTTCGGGCATCTTGCCGTTGCGGGCATCGGCGACCTGCTTGGGCTGCAGAATATCGCCGGTGTGATTACCCCACGAATTGCGTTCGAACGTGATGACCGAGGCGATCTCGACGTCGTTGAGCGTCTTGCCCCAGGTCGGCATCGCGCCCTTGCCGTTGAGCACGATGCTCACGTGATTGGCGATCGGGCCGTTGACGATCTTGCTGCCGTCGAGCGCCGGGAACACGCCCGCGCCCTTGCCTGTCGGCTGGTGGCAAACGGCGCAATTGGACTGATAGACCTGGCCGCCGCGCTGCACGAGTTCCGCCATCGTGTAGGTGCGGTTGGGATCGTCGCTCGCGTTCGCCATCTTCTTCTTTTCGCCGTCGACCCACTTGGCGTAGTCGTCGTCGGACAGCACCGTCACGACCACCGGCATGAACGCGTGCTCCTTGCCGCACAGTTCCGTGCAGAAACCGCGGTAGGTACCCGTCTTCTCGGCTTTGAACCAAGTGTCGCGCACGAAGCCCGGAATCGCGTCCTGCTTGACGCCGAATGCGGGCACGTACCACGAGTGAACGACGTCGTTGGCCGTGGTGATGATGCGGATTTTCTTGCCCACCGGCACGACGAGCGGGTTGTCGACTTCCTGCAGATACGTATCCGTAATCGGCGCCTGGCCGTTCACTTCGCTACGCGGCGTCGTGAGCGTCGAGAAGAAGTTGATGCCTTCGCCGGGGCCCTTGACGTAGTCGTAGGCCCACTTCCACTGGTAGCCCGTGACCTTGACCGTCAAATCGGCGTTACTCGTGTCCTTCATGGCGACAACCGTCTTGGTGGCCGGCAGCGCCATCAGTACGACGATGATGAACGGCACGACGGTCCAAATGATTTCGACCGTCGTGCTTTCATGGAAATTGGAGGCCTTGTGCCCTTTCGACTTACGATGCTTGAAGATCGAATAGAACATCACGCCGAACACGCCGAGGAAGATCACCGTGCACAGGAGCAACATCATCATGTGCAGGTGATAGAGCTCCTCGGCGATTTTCGTCACGGGCGGCTGGAAATTGATCTCGTTGACGGCGGGGCCGCCCGGACTATCGCCGACTGCCCAGGCGAAGTGCGCGCTGAGCAGAGCGCACGACGCCAGCACACCCATGAGGGCTCGCTTGATTGTTTTCATAGCTTCCTTACCCAAAATTTCCACTCAAACCCTCGCCCCCGCCGATGGCCGGCCCGTTTCGCCTCAACCGCATCGCGCAAGAGCCGAACGCAGTTCGCCCGCGAACGACGCGCGACGGTAATGCGGGAGATGCATGCCAACCACGACCGCCTGCCCGCGCGACACGATCTTGATCGGATCGCGCGGCGAAGCCCCGTGTTCCACCCGCACCCAACGCGGATTGAATTCGTACTGCGTCAACCGCTGCGCGCTCATTTGCTCGATCACGAGCCGGTTCGGGTAGAGCCGGATACGCTCGTAATCGATCGTGTGGCGCGCATGAATCAGAAATGCGACCCCGACCACCAGCAATTCGATACCGGTGAACGGCAGAACCGGCCACGCGCCGCGAATCACCACCAAACCCGCGATGACCAGTGAAGACATGGCCAACGACGCATAGAACAAAACGAACTGCCGCGGCGAAACCGAACAATTGCGCTTCATCAGCCAATCTCGAAGGACCGGCTCAGCGTCCTTCAGCAGGGTTGTCGCTTCCATCGCCGCCTCCCGCGCATGCCGAGCTCACATCGCGTTTTTCGGGGCCTGCCGCCCCGAATCGTGGGGATCTCCGGGCGACAAACTGACGCATTATAGGCGCGTTCAATGGCATCCACAAGCGAACGACTATCGGGCTGCAAGCCAAGCGCCACAAGCCTTTGCGCCGTTTCGCCCGGGTTTCTGCAGGCGCGCTTTGCACACTGATTTCGGCCATAACGGATCGCAACTTTACGATCCGCGGCAAAGCGTCGCAGCTTGCGATTTTGCGATTCCGCTACTCAACCTTGTTTCTTCGACTGCGCCGTACCGCCTCCCCTAGCCGGGCCGTCGCCGTCCGATATCCTCCACCCGCACGATCGCGTAGCCGTCGGCCGTCGTGCGCGGGACGGCTTTCCACGCATGCCCGTAGATGACCTCGAATGTCAACGCGATGGTGCCGTCCGCACGCCGCCGCGCCTCCAACGCCTCGCGCAGCGCAGCATGCAAGCGCCGCCCCTGCGGCATTCCCAACGCCGCGCCGCGCCCATGCGGGTACGCACCCCAACGCCGCACGTCGGCCAGCAGCGAGTCGGACGACTGATACGTGATGGTCAGCGTCTCCTGATCCATCACCGGAATTTCGAAGCCGCTCTCGACGAGCATGTCGCCCAGATCGTGCATATCGACAAAATCGATCACATGCGCCGCGCCAGGCAGGCCATGGGCGGCTTCGACCTCGGCGTAGGCGCCGCGCAACTCGCGCAGTGTGTCAGGACCTAGCGTGCTGAACATCAAAAGGCCGTTGGGCTCGAGCACGCGCTGCCACTCGGGCAGCACGAGATCGGGCCGCGAATGCCAGTGCAACGCCAGATTGGACCAGATGAAATCGAAGGCGCCGGCCGCAAAGGGCAGCGCCGCGAAATCGGCTTGCGCAAGGCGTGGCCCGCGCACGCCCAGCGAGCGCTGCAGCGCGGCAGGCAGCAGCCGTCGCCAGCCGGGATCGGCCGCCGCATGCGGCAGCGCGCGCGTCAGCATCGCATGCGACAGGTCGACGCCGACCACCGGCGTTTCGGGAAAGCGCTCGCGCAGCAGCGGCAGGTCGTGGCCCAGACCGCACCCGGCGTCGAGCATACTCGACGGGGTGATCTTGATGTAATCGAGCCGCTCGCGCATGCGCTGCGCGATCTCGCGTGGGAGGAACGCGACCTCGCCGAATTTCGCCGCACGAAGGTCGAAAATTCGCCGTACGAACCGGGAATCGTAGACCGGACGGCCAGACTTTGCGGGAGGAAGGGACATGACGGTCGAGCGAGCGAAGAGCCCGAAGTATACTCGCTCGCTCCGATCCGTCCAGCGAGGAAAGCCCATGGGGCATGCACCAGGGCAACGGCCCGAACCCGCCGGGCCGCCGGCCGGCGGCAATGGCGCGCACGGCCGAACGTACGGCCGCGTCTGCCGGGCCATCGATTGGCTGGCGCCGCTCGTTCGACACGCGACTCGCGTCGCGCTGCCGCGCAAATGCCTGCTGTGCGGCCTATCTTGCGGCGATTTGACGCAAGCTCCGATCTGTTCCACCTGCGACGCCGTCTACTGGAACGAGCCGCGTTTGCGGTGCGAGGTTTGCGCGCTACCGCTGCCGGCATTGAGCGCGCGCCCGGGCGGACCCGGGCGGTTTCTTTGCAGCGCCTGCTTGCGCACGCCTGCGCCGTTCGACGCGACGCTCGCGCTGGCCGATTACCGCCCGCCGCTCGAGCGGCTTGCGCTCGGGCTCAAGTTTCACGCACGCTTGGCCGTCGCGCGTGAGTTCGGCAATCGCCTCGCGCGCCTTGCCGACGATCATGCGGCCCGCACGAGCCGGCCCGACGTTCTCGCGCCGATGCCGCTTGCGCATGCCCGGCTCGTCGCGCGCGGCTTCAACCAAGCATGGGAGATCGCGCGCCCCCTCGCGCGGGCGCTCGGCGTCGCGGCCGAGCCGACGCTCATGCGGCGGATCGCCGATACTGCTCAACAATCGCGGCTCGATCGCGATGCGCGCCGACGCAACGTCGCAGCGGCTTTTCGCGTCACGCATGCCGTGCGCGGTTTGCATGTGGGCTTAGTCGACGACGTCATGACGTCCGGCGCGACGCTCGAGGCCGCGGCGCGCGTATTGAAGGCAGCCGGCGCCCGGCGCGTCACGAATTTCGTCGCGCTGCGTACACCCAAAGATTGATGTTTTCCGTTTGCCCCACCAAGCCATGTTCAATGTCGTTCTCGTCGAACCCGAAATCCCGCCCAATACGGGCAACGTCATCCGCCTGTGCGCCAATACCGGGGCTCGGCTCCATCTGATCGAGCCGCTCGGCTTTCCGCTCGACGACGCGAAGATGCGTCGTGCAGGGCTGGACTACCACGAGTATGCGCAGATGCGCGTGCACGCAAGCTGGGAGGCACTCATCGAGCAAGAAGCGCCCGATCGCGCTCGAATGTTCGCTTTCACGACGCGCGGCTCGGGGCGGTTTCACGACTCGAGGTTTGCGCCGGGCGATTGGTTTATTTTCGGCGCGGAGACGCGTGGATTGCCCGCGGCGCTGCTCGATCGCTTTCCGGGCGAGCAGCGCGTACGGCTGCCGATGCGCCCCGGCAATCGCAGCATCAACTTGTCGAATACGGTGGCGATCGTCGTGTTCGAGGCGTGGCGTCAGGCAGGCTTCGAAGGCGGAGCCTGACGGCGGCTGACGGTTTCGGCACGGGCGTCGCGGCGCAGCAATGCGTCGACGGCCGCGCGCGGCGCGACACCGTCGAACAACACGGCGCACACCGCTTGCGTGATCGGCATATCGACGCCGTGCGCCTGCGCCAGGGCGAGCACGGCCTTCGCGCATCGCACCCCTTCGGCGACATGGCCCAGCGCGGCGAGAATATCGTCGAGCGGGCGGCCCTGGGCGAGCTGCAGCCCGACCGTCCGATTGCGCGACAGATCGCCCGTGGCGGTGAGGATCAGATCGCCGAGCCCCGTGAGACCCGTGAACGTCTCGGCACGCCCCCCCAGCGCCGCGCCGAGCCGCGACATTTCCGCGAGCCCGCGCGTAATCAACGCTGCACGCGCGTTCATCCCGAGCGCGAGACCGTCGGCAATCCCGGTTGCGATCGCGAGCACGTTCTTCACCGCACCGCCCACTTCGACGCCGATCCAGTCGTCGCCGGTATAGATTCGCATCGCGCCATGATGGAACGCCGCAACCGTGCGCTCCCGGCACACCGCCGACGCGCTAGCGACGGTCAACGCGACAGGCAGGCCCAATGCCACCTCACGCGCAAAGCTCGGCCCGGATAACGCACCGTTGCTTGGATGCGAGGCGAGTTCGGCCGCGACGACCTGATGCGGCAGTAACTGCGTATCGGCTTCGAACCCCTTGCACACCCAAACGAAATGGGCCGGCACGCAGCGGGCTGTGTCGCGCATCGCGCGACACAGCCCGCGCAATCCGGCAAGCGGCGTTGCGACGACGACGAGCGAAGCATCATCGGCTGCATGGGCGAGCGCAACCGGCAACTCCGGCTCATAGCGCAACGCGGCCGGCAGTGAGATGCCGCCAAGGTAGTGCGCGTTCTCGCGCTTGGCTGCGAGCTCGGCGACGAGCGCCGCATCGCGCGCCCACAGCACCGTGTCATGCCGCGCGGCCAGATGGGCCGCGAGCGCAGTTCCCCACGCCCCGGCCCCCAGCACGGCGACCTTCATGGCCGGCACGGCTGCCGTTCGCTCAGTGCTGCGTGGCGTTGGCCGCCGCGCCGCCTTGCTGTTCGCTCAACTGCGCGAGGCGCTGCTCGTAGAGCGCCTGGAAATTGATTTCGGCCAGATGGATCGGCGGAAAGCCGGCGCGCGTGATCGCATCGGCAATGTTCGAGCGCAGATACGGGAAGATGATCGTCGGGCAGGCGATGCCGACGAGCGGATCGATTTGTTCGGCCGGGATGTTGCGGATGTCGAAGATGCCCGCTTGCTTGGCCTCGATCAGGAACGCGATCTTATCGGCGACCTTGGCCGTGACCGTACCGGTGACGAGGATTTCGAAGATGCCCTCGGCAAGGCGCTCGGCTTTGACGTCGACTTCGACCTCCACCGACGGCATATCTTGCTCGAGGAAGATCGCCGGCGAATTGGGCTGCTCGAGCGACAAGTCCTTCAAGTAGACGCGCTGAATATTGAAGAACGGCTGGTTGTTCTGGTCCGGCTGGTTGTTCTGGTCCGACATGGTGACTCCGATAGAGATGAATCGCGCCGCGGCAGAGCTCGCCGGACGCTTGGTGTGAATGGCGCCCGAACGCAGGCTCGAGCGCGCGTAACGTGGAAACCTTGAAGCGAATGGATCGAGAGGTAGCCGGCCGCTCGGCGCTTACGCTTGGCCGAGCAGGGGCATGAGCCCGCCCGCGCGATCGAGCGCGGACAGATCGTCGTAGCCGCCGACGTGGGTGTCGCCGATGAAGACCTGCGGCACCGTGCGGCGCCCCGTGCGCGTCATCATCTCCTGCCGGCGGGCCGGGTCCTTGTCGATCAGGATTTTTTCGACGTGTTGGACGCCGCGCAACTTCAATAGGCGCTCGGCCATCTGGCAATACGGGCACACCTGCGTGCTGTACATGACGACAGAATTCACTCTCGCACTCCTTGTTACTTGACGACCGGCATGCCGGCTTGCTGCCAGGCGTTCAACCCGCCCTGCAGCACGTGGACCTCGGTATAACCCGCCGCCTCGACGATGCGCGACGCTTTGTTCGACTGCAGCCCGGTCTGGCAGACGAGCAATACCGGCGTAGCCTTATTTTTCGCGATTTGGCCGATTTTTGCTTGAAGCTCTTCCAAGGCGAGGTGACGGGCGGCCGGCAGATGGCCGGCCGCGTAATCGGCTGCGGAGCGCAGATCGACGACGATAGCGTTGCGGCGATTGATGAGCTGCGTTGCTTCGGCGGCGGACAAGCCGCCGCGGCCGCGCCCGGCAACGAGCGGCCAAAGCAGCAGCCCGCCGGAGATGACGAGGGCCGCGAGCAGCACGAGGTTGGTATAGTCGGTAAAGAACGTCACGGTATCGTCGAAAAGAGAAGAAATCGGAATAGGCAATCCGACCATTATAAAATAACCGTCTGACGCGATGGCGCTCGTCCGTTCGGGCAGGCAGCCGGTGCGCGACGCGCTTCCTCACTACCGACCGATAACCTCATGCACAAGCTCGTTCTCATCCGCCACGGCGAATCGACGTGGAACAAGGAAAATCGCTTCACCGGCTGGGTCGACGTCGACCTCACCGAGCAAGGCAACCGCGAAGCCCAGCAAGCGGGCGTGCTGCTCAAGGAAGCCGGCTACACGTTCGACATCGCCTACACGTCGGTGCTCAAGCGCGCGATCCGCACGCTTTGGCACGTGCAGGATCAGATGGACCTCATGTATCTGCCGGTGGTCCATTCGTGGCGCCTGAACGAGCGCCACTACGGCGCGCTGGCCGGCCTGAACAAGGCTGAAACGGCGGCCAAATACGGCGACGAGCAGGTACTGGTGTGGCGCCGCAGTTACGATACGCCGCCGCCCGCACTCGAGCCGACCGATCCGCGCGCGTCCTACGACGATCCGCGCTATGCGAAGGTGCCGCGTGCCGAATTACCGCTCACGGAGTGCCTGAAGGATACGGTCGCGCGGGTTCTGCCGATCTGGAACGAGTCGATCGCGCCGGCGCTCAAGGGCGGGAAGAAGGTGCTCATCGCGGCGCACGGCAATTCGCTGCGCGCCCTCATCAAATACTTGGACGGGATTTCCGATACCGACATCGTCGGCTTGAACATTCCGAACGGCGTGCCGCTCGTCTATGAGCTCGACGAAAGCCTCGAGCCGATTCGGCACTACTACTTGGGCGACGCAGAAGCGATCGCGCAAGCGCAGGCCGCCGTCGCCAAGCAAGGTAAGGCCGGCTGACGCCCGCGCGATGCGCGCGGCCCGGCCCCGCGGAGCAGCGCCCGGCCGGGCCGCGCGCAGAACCGAAGCACCGGGCGTCAGTCCAATATCGGACTGGGTCCGCAGCGCTCGCCGCGCGGTTCCCGAGCGAGCAGTTATACTTGACCGTCCTTCGCCCTCGGCGCTCACACCCGCTCACACCGTTTCCCGACCGCACCAGACTCTATGCGCACGAAACTCAAGAACATCGGCTTGATCGCCGCTGGCCTCGCCACCGGCGTCTTTGCGACGCTGCAATTTTCCGCCGCGGCGCAGCAACAGGCTACGACGACGCCGTTGCCGCTCGATCAGTTGCGTCTGTTCGCCGAGGTGTTCGGGCAGATCAAGCATGACTACGTCGTGCCCGTCGACGACAAGAAGCTGCTGACCGAGGCGATCAAGGGCATGGTGTCGAGCCTCGATCCGCACTCGTCCTACCTCGACAAGACCGACTATCAGCAACTGCAGGAGCAGACCAAGGGGCGCTTCGCCGGTCTCGGGATCGAAATCTCGCAAGAAGACGGCCTTATCAAGGTCATCTCGCCGATCGAAGATACACCCGCCTTCCGCGCAGGCATTCGTCCGGGCGATCTCATCACGCGCATCAACGACAAGCCGGTGCGGGGCATGACGCTCGATCAAGCCGTCAAGCAGATGCGCGGCGATCCGGGCACGAAAGTCACGCTCACCCTCTTCCGCAAGAGCGACGATCGCACGTTCCCCGTCACCGTCACGCGCGCGATCATCCGCGTGCAGAGCGTGAAGATGAAGGTGATCGCGCCCGGCTACGCCTATGTGCGCATCACGAGCTTCCAAGAGCGCACCGTGCCCGACCTCGCATCGAAGCTCGAGGACATCGCGCGCGAGCAACCGAACCTGAAAGGGTTCGTGCTCGATCTGCGCAATAACGGCGGCGGGCTGCTGCAAAGCGCTGTAGGCGTCGCCGGCGCCTTCCTGCAGCCGAACTCGGTCGTCGTCTCGACGAACGGCCAGATCGCCGATTCGAAACAGGTCTACCGCGACACGTTCGATAACTATCGCCTGCCCTCGTTCGAGTCCGATCCCTTGAAGAATCTGCCGGCCGTCTACAAGAGCGTGCCGATGATCGTGCTAACGAATGCGTATTCGGCGTCCGCGTCGGAAATCGTCGCCGGCGCACTGCAAGACCAGCACCGCGCGCTGATCATGGGCAAAACGACGTTCGGCAAGGGCTCGGTGCAAACCGTGCGTCCGCTCACGTCCGACACGGCGCTGCGCCTGACCACCGCTTACTACTACACGCCAAGCGGCCGCTCTATCCAGAACAAGGGTATCCGCCCCGACATCGCCGTCGATCAATACGCGCAAGGCGATCCCGACGATGCGCTCGTCACGCGCGAGGTCGATTACTCGAATCACCTTGCCAACACGCAGGATCCCAACGAGAAGAAGGAACAGGAGCAGCGCGAGCAGGATCGTCTGCAGCAATTGCAGCAGCTCGAAGATGAAAACGACAAGAAGACGCCCGAGCAACGCGCGAAGGATCGCGAACGCCAGCCGATCGAGTTCGGCTCGGCCGACGATTTCATGTTGCAGCAGGCCTTGAACAAGCTCGAAGGCAAACCGGTGCAGCAGTCGAAGTCAGTGAGCGAGCGCAAGCTCGCCGAAAGCAAGCCGCCGCGCTCGGCGTCGGCGCCCATCGTGGTGAAGCCGGCGGCGCCCGCGCCGGCCGCCTCCGCCCCGAGCAAGTAACCCCGGCGTCCCCGGCCCGCCTTCGCTTCGCCCCCGCGCGCTCACCGGCGCGAACAGGCGCAGCGAAGGCGCCGCCTCCCCGGCGCCCCGCATGAGATCGCACCCTCGCGCGCCGCTATGAACGACGATCAGCTTCTTCGCTATTCCCGCCATATCCTCGTCGACGAAATCGGCATCGAGGCGCAGCAGCGCTTTCTCGACGCGCATGCAATCGTCATCGGTGCGGGCGGCCTCGGCTCGCCCGCAGCGATGTATCTTGCGGCCGCAGGCGTGGGCACGCTCACGCTCGTCGATGCGGACTCGGTCGATCTCACGAACCTGCAGCGGCAAATCCTGCACGCGACCGCTTCGGTGGGACACAAGAAAGTGGAATCGGGCCGCGAGGCCATTACGCGCCTAAATCCGGACGTGCAGGTGCGTGCTGTCGACCGGCGCGTCGACGATACTTGGCTCGACGCGCATGTCCCCGCGGCCACCGTCGTGCTCGACTGCACCGACAACTTTGCGACGCGTCACGCGATCAATCGCGCGTGCGTGAAACATCGGGTGCCGCTCGTATCGGGCGCGGCGCTGCGCTTCGATGGGCAGATCAGCACGTTCGATTTCCGCGATGAGACCTCGCCCTGCTATGCCTGCGTCTTTCCGGAAGATCAGCCGTTCGAGGAAGTGGCGTGCTCGGCGATGGGCGTCTTTGCACCGACCGTCGGCATTATCGGTACGATGCAGGCCGCCGAGGCGCTGCGGGTGATAGGCGGCATCGGCCAGCCCCTCACAGGCCGGCTCATGATGCTCGATTCGCTGCGGATGGAATGGACGACGATGAAAATCGCACGACAGAACGACTGCCCGGTATGCGGCAGCGGCAGCAGCAACGATTCAGATCACGCTTGAGCAAGACACCGTAGCGCAGCCTGTACCTCCTCGGGCTCGAATGCGGCCAGCACGTCGGCGGCAGGCTTTTCCAGCGTGGGTAGGTTCGCCCGCAAGATTTCCTGTTTCACTTCCAGCAACTGGCTCGGGTGCATCGAGAACTCGGTGAGTCCCATGCCGAGCAAGAGCCGCGTGAGTTGCGGATCGCCCGCCATTTCGCCGCAGACCGATACGGGCACACCCGCACGCTTCGCTTCGCGCAGCGTGCGCGCGATCAAATGCAGCACGGCCGGATGCAGCGGATCGTACAAATGCGCGACGGCGTTATCCGCGCGATCGATCGCGAGCGTGTACTGGATCAGATCGTTCGTGCCGATCGATAAAAAATCGACGCGTTTCAGGAACAGCGGCACCGCAATCGCGGCCGCCGGAATCTCGATCATCGCGCCGACCTGCACCCCCGGATCGTAGGCCATGCCCGCATCGTCGAGTTGGCGCTTGGCCTCGCGGATGAGATCGAGCGTCTGGTCGATCTCCTGCGCATGCGCGAGCATGGGGATGAGAATACGCACCCGGCCGAACGCCGAGGCCCGCAAAATGGCGCGCAGCTGCGTGAGAAACATCTGCGGCTCGGACAAGCTCCAGCGAATCGCACGCAGGCCGAGGGCCGGGTTGGGCGAACTTTCATAACCGTCGGCACCCATGGAATCGAGTGGCTTATCAGCGCCGACGTCGATCGTGCGAATCGTCACAGGCAAGCCGCCCATCAGTTCGACCGCGCGCCTATAGGCTCCGAATTGCTCTTCTTCCTCAGGCAGCCGGTCCTTGTGATTCATGAATAGGAACTCGGTGCGAAACAGCCCCACGCCTACGGCACCCGCTTCCACGGCCGTGCGGGCATCGTCGGGCAATTCGATGTTGGCGAGCAGCGAGATCTTCGTACCGCACAGCGTTTGAGTGGGCGAGAACTTCAGCCGCTGCAGCTTCTTTTGCTCCAGCAGCTTCTCGCTTTGCCGATACGAATACTCCTCCAGCAGGATGGGCGCGGGATCGACGATAACGACCCCGTGATCGCCGTCGACGATGATGAGATCGTCTTGGCGGATCAGCGCGCTAGCGTGCTGCACGCCTACGGCCGCGGGAATGCCGAGGCTGCGCGCGACGATCGCCGTATGCGAAGTGCGCCCGCCCAAGTCGGTCACGAAGCCTTGGAACGTCTGGGTCTTGAACTGCAGCATATCGGCCGGCGAGATATCGTGCGCGACAACGATCATGTCGTCGCTGGCCTGGCCGTTGGCGCCATCGACGAGCGCCGCGGCCGACGGAGCACCCGCGAGCGCCTTCAAGATCCGCTCGACCACTTGCTGCACGTCGGCCTTGCGTTCGCGCAGATATTCGTCCTCGATATCGTCGAAGTGGCGCGAGAGACGCTCGAGCTGCTCGGTCAGCGCCCACTCGACGTTATAGCGCCGCGCACGGATGAGGTCGATCGTCTCCTGGACGAGCATCGCGTCGTTGAGGATCATCGAATGCACATTGATGAACGCGCCGACCTCGCTTGGCGCATCGGCCGAGAGATCCCCGCTCAAACGATCGAGTTCGCTTTGAACGACGATGAGAGCGGCACGAAAGCGCTCGATCTCGCGTTCGACCTGCGGCGGTTCGACGAGATAGTGATCGACGTCCAGCGCTGCAGGCGCGATGAGATAGGCTCGCCCGATCGCGATGCCGCGTGACACCGGAATACCATGCAGCGAAAACGACACGCGCACCTCCTCGAGTTGTGTGATGCCGCGGGAAGAACCGCTGCAATGGGCATATGACCCCAGCCGGGATTATAAATTCCATCAGTGCCGCTGACTGCGTGCAGCGCAGCATTACGCAACGTTCTTGGAACGAAAACGCCGCGACAAAGCGCGGCGTGCGTCAGCCCCAATTAGGCGTCGATACCGACGCAGCGGCCATCCGCCGGCTTATTGTCCCTCGCCGAATTTATCGGCGATGAGTTTGAGCAGCGCGTCCATCGCGTCTTGCTCGTCGGTGCCTTCGGTTTCAATCGTCACCGTGCTGCCGATTCCGGCCGCGAGCATCATCACGCCCATGATGCTTTTGGCATTAATCCTACGCCCGTTACGCGTCATCCAGATTTCAGATTGAAAATTACCGGCGAGCTGCGTCAGCTTGGCCGACGCACGTGCATGCAAACCCAACTTATTGACGATCGTCGTTTCTTTTTGGAGCATGTGCTCGTCCTGAGAAGCAAAGAGAGAAAGATTCGGTATTTAGTGCTGCGGGTCGTTCGAACCCGTCGTATTGGCGCCGGGGCTCACGATCTCGCCGGGGCTTGCGTCCATCCCCTCGCACGGTGCGACGATCGGCAAGCCCGGGGGCATACATTCGGTCTCGCAGGCGGGGGGCGCTGCGTTTGCGCCCGCCGAAGCCGCGGGCGGCGCGATGGCCTGCACGCCCTTGGTGGCGCCGAGGAGCGCTTTTTCGACGAGCGTGTCGAGCTCGCATCCGCGATAGCAGACGCCGCGCACCAGCATCGGCAAATTCACGCCCGCAAGCACGCGCACACCGGGCAGTGCGGTGAGCCGGCTCGCAATGTTGGCCGGCGTCGCCCCGTACATGTCGGTCAGCACGAGCATGCCGTTATCCTCGCGTAAGCGCTCGATCTCGCGGTGCGCGAGCGCGGCGACCTGAGCGGGGTCGCTGTCGGGCAAGACGTCGATGACGCCGATGCGCGCGGGCAGCCCGCCATAGATATGAGCGACGCATTCCTTCAACGCCGAAGCGAGCGGCGCGTGCGCAATAATCAATATGCCTGCCATGTCAGTCTTGCAACGAAGAGCACCGCATAGGGCCGGATCGCAGAGGCCGTCGATACCGAGCGCGAATGCGCAACGGCGCACGAAAGCGGGCTGCGGCAGACACACCGCACGCCGGCCGGGTAACCGTTTCGGGAAAGCGGCATTGTATCAGGCCCATTTTCCGCTCAATCGACGCGCCTTGCCGGGCAGTCTTCTCTGCTTGCCGGCGCTGCGCTTTACGCTGGCGCGACTGCGCGCTCGAGCGCATCGGCGAACATCTTGGCAACGTCGAAGCCCGTCTGGTCCATGATTTCGCGGAAGCACGTGGGGCTCGTGACGTTGACTTCCGTCAACCAGTCGCCGATCACGTCGAGCCCGACGAGCAGCAGACCGCGCGCCGCCAGCACCGGGGCGAGCGTTTCGGCGATCTCGCGGTCACGCGCAGTGAGCGGCTGGGCGACGCCAAGCCCGCCCGCCGCCAGGTTGCCGCGGACTTCGCCGCCCTGCGGAATACGCGCGAGCGAATACGGCACGGCCTGGCCGCCAATCAGCAAGATGCGCTTGTCGCCGGCCCCGATCTCGGGGATGAATTTCTGCGCCATGACGGAACGGGCCCCATCGTGGCTGAGCATCTCGATGATCGAACCCAAGTTCATCCCGTCGCGCATGACGCGAAACACGCCCATCCCGCCCATGCCGTCGAGCGGCTTGAGGATGACGTCGCCCTGTTCGGCGTGAAACGCGCGCAACCGGGCAGCGTCGCGCGTGACGAGCGTTGGCGCGACGAACTGCGCGAATTCCCCGATCGCGAGCTTTTCCGAATGATCGCGAATCGTTTGGGCCTTGTTGAACACGCGTGCACCCTCGCGTTCGGCCATTTCCAGCAGCCATGTCGACGTCACGTACTCCATGTCGAACGGCGGGTCCTTGCGCATCAGGACCGCGCCGAACGAAGCGAGCTTGCGATGCTCGCGCGGACCGCTTTCGTGCCACGGATGGCGATGCAAGTCGGCCGTATCGCCGACGATGTCGACCCGCTGCACCGTCGCCTCGACGGTAGCCGAGACCCACGCCAAATGTTTGGGCTCGCACGTATAGATAACGTGGCCGCGGCGCGCGGCTTCGGCCATCATCGCGTAGGTCGAATCTTTGTAGATCTTGAACTGAGAGAGCGGATCGGCGATGAAGAGGATGTCCATGAAACCCTTGCTGCCCGAGTGCGGGCTCCGTGTTCGTTCGATCGTTGGATCGTTGGATGCGTGACGGCGCGCGCGCCGGCCCGCGGCAAATCAGACCTGAATCGCTTCCGGGTCCGTCTTCTCGAGTTCGACCGATGCCGCAAGCAGCCCGAGTCGCGCGACGACGCCGTACATATAGAACCGGTTGGGCGGTGCGGCGCCGGGCTTCGCATGCGCATCGGGCAACGCCGTGTGTTCGAAGCCGAGCGGCACGAAGTGCATGCCGGGCGCGTTCAAGTTCTGATCGCGTTCGCGGCTGCCGTGCACGCGATAGAAACCGCCGACGACATAGCGGTCGATCATGTAGACGACCGGCTCGGCCACTTCCTCGCCGATGCGCTCGAACGTGTAGACGCCCTCCTGCACAATCACGTCGTGCACCTGCAGCCCCTCTTTCGTGGCCGACATGCGCGAGCGCTCGCCCTTCGTGAGCTTCGCGACTTCCGATGCGTCGTGCACGGTCATCACGCCACGCCCGTCGGTGCCCGCGTCGGACTTGATGACGACATAGGGCTTTTCGCCGATGCCGTACTCGCGATATTTGCGCGCGATCTTCTTGATGACCGCATCGATCGCATCGGCCAGCGCCTCTTCGCCCGTGCGCGCCTCGAAATCGACGCCTTCGACGTGGGCAAAGTAGGGATTCACCATCCACGGATCGATCTCGACGAGCTTGGCGAACTTTTTCGCGACGTCGTCATAGCATGAGAAATGAGTCGACTTGCGTCGCACGGCCCATCCGGCATGCAGCGGCGGCAGAACATACTGCTCGTGCAGATTCTCGAGCACGGGCGGCAAACCTGCAGACAGATCGTTGTTGAGCAGGATCGAGCAGGGGTCGAAATTCTTCAGGCCGAGCCGGCGCGGCGTGCGCTCGAGCGGCTCGAGGACGATCTTTTGCCCGTCCGCGAGCGGAATCGTGACAGGGCCGACGATATTCTCGTCGAGCGTGCCGAACCGCACGTTCAACCCGGCCTGACGCATGATCATCGCCAGGCGCGCGACGTTCTCGAGGTAGAAGGCGTTGCGCGTATGCCGCTCCGGAATCACGAGCAGGTTCTTCGCGTCCGGGCAAATCTTTTCGATGGACGCCATCGCCGCCTGCACCGCAAGCGGCAGCACTTCGTTCGGCAGATTGTTGAAGCCGCCGGGAAACAGGTTCGTGTCGACGGGCGCGAGCTTGAAGCCCGCGTTGCGCAGATCGACCGAACAATAGAACGGCGGCGTGTGCTCCTGCCATTCGAGCCGGAACCACCGCTCGATTGCCGGCGTGGCGTCGAGAATCTTCCGCTCGAGATCGAGCAGAGGACCATTTAACGCCGTAACTAGGTGCGGAACCATTGATTACTCGATGAACAGGGGAGAAAAAGATTGTAGAGCAATTGCCCTGCCGATTTGGGGGTGGTTTCGCCGAACGCAAGAGCGGCGGCCCGAAGCGATGTCTATTGCCCGGATAGCGAGTAGGGTCTATGAACGGCCGAACGGCCCATCGAGCCGAGGGCGGCAGCGGCCCTGGGCGGGGCCGGCGCTGCGATGGAAGACGTCCGTCGCAAGGGGCGTGTGAGTCGCCGGCCTATAAAAAAGCCCGCCGTGAGGCGGGCCAAAGTCGCTGTGCTTCAAATCGGTAGCCAAGCGGGGCGGGCGCGTGATGGCCCGCCACGGGCACTGCATGTCTGGCATTACTCCACGTGCTCGCCGTGCAGCACGACGTCGAGCCCTTCGCGCTCTTCTTCCTCGGCCACTCGCAGGCCGATCGTGAGATCGATGACCTTGAGCAGCACGTAGCTGAGCACGCCGCTGTAGGCGAGCGTCGTCAGGACGCCCTTCGCTTGCAGGATCAGGCTGCCGTCCGCGCCGCCGATGTCCTTCACCGCGAAGACGCCCGTCAGCAGTGCGCCGATGATCCCGCCCACGCCGTGTACGCCGAAGCAATCGAGCGAATCGTCGTAGCCGAGCTTAATCTTGAGCCAGGTGGCCGACCAGAAGCAGACCGCGCCGGCGATGAAGCCGATCGCAAGCGCCCCACCGACACCGACGTAGCCCGAAGCCGGCGTGATGGCCACGAGACCGGCGACGGCACCCGATGCGATACCGAGCGCCGACGGCTTGCCCTTGGCAATCCATTCGACGAACATCCAGCCCAGCGCCGCACAGGCGGTCGCCACTTGCGTTGTGAGCATCGCGAAGCCCGCACGGCCGTCCGCCGCGACAGCGGAGCCGGCGTTAAAGCCGAACCAGCCCACCCACAACATCGCGGCGCCCATCAGCGTCAGGATGAGGTTGTGCGGCGCCATCGCTTCGCGGCCGTAGCCGACGCGCTTGCCGAGCACCAGTGCACACACGAGGCCCGCAACACCGGCGTTGATGTGCACCACGGTGCCGCCCGCGAAGTCGAGAATGCCGGCGGACGAGAGCCAGCCCGTCGGTTCCCAGACCATGTGGGCGATCGGCGAGTAGACGATGATCGACCAGAGCGACATGAACACGAGCATCGCCGAGAACTTCATGCGGTCCGCGAATGCGCCCGTGATCAGCGCGGGCGTAATGATCGCGAACGTCATTTGATAAACGAAGTAGACCGATTCGGGGATCGTCGTCGCGAGATGACTGACCGTCAGCGTCGTAGCCTTATCGCCCTTGATGTAGTTCATCCCGGAGAGCAGCACGCGCGAGAAGCCGCCGATGAACGCGTTGCCGGGCGTGAATGCGAGGCTGTAGCCGATCACCGTCCAGAGCACCGTGACGACGCAGGTAATGGCGAAGCTTTGCATCACCGTGGCGAGTACGTTCTTCTTGCGGACCATGCCGCCATAGAACAACGCGAGACCCGGAATGGTCATGAACAGCACGAGCGCGGTGGAAGTGAGCATCCAAGCCGTATCGCCCGAATTGATCTTCGAGGAGTCGACCGAGAACGGCTCCGTCGGCGCGGCTGGCGCGGCAGCCGCCGTGGCGGAGGCTGCGGACGCGTCGGGCGCGGCAGCCGCCGATGCGTTGCTCGCTTGGGCCGCGGCAGCGGGCGTAGAAGCGGCGGCGGCCGGAGCCGACGCGGTGGCGGCCGTGGCCGACGAGGCGTCGTCGGCGAGCGCGGCTCCGACGCCGCCCGTCAGCAGCGAGGCGGCCATCGCCAAGGACATCAACAATTTGCGCATCTTCGGTTTCCTCTATGTCGCTATATGTATTTCGAATTACAGGGCGTCGGCGCCCGTTTCCCCGGTGCGAATGCGAATCACCTGCTCGATCGGCGTCACGAAAATCTTGCCGTCGCCGATCTTGCCCGTGCGGGCCGCGCGCTCGATGGCCTCGATCGCCTGCTCGACGATGTCGTCGGAGACAGCTGCCTCGATCTTGACCTTCGGCAGAAAATCGACGACGTACTCGGCGCCGCGATAAAGTTCGGTGTGTCCTTTCTGACGCCCGAAACCCTTCACTTCGGTGACGGTGATGCCCGATACGCCGATCGCCGATAACGCCTCGCGCGCTTCATCGAGCTTGAACGGCTTGATGATTGCGGTAATGAGCTTCATGAAAGTCCTCTTCTCGTTGCGAAAAAACGGTATTGCCGCGCGCCGCCGGCCGTGGGGAGGGCGCCGTGGCAAGCCCCCCATTCGTGCGGCCCAGAAAAGCAACTAGCGTGCCATGCGAGAGACTGCGGGGCCGGGAAGGCGTCGTGCGGGCGCGATCGCCTCGCTCGCCGAAGCGGCAAGGGTGGCGGGCTGTGCTGGCGCGGCCTGCCGATCGTTGCTAGAGTGTTCCCACGCCCCCGAATTCGGGGTACGCACCAACGGCGCTCATCGGCGCACGAGCGCACGCCTTGGACGCACCAATTTCGTTCGTTTGTGCGCCGTGAGCGCGAGCCGAGAGACACGCTGCACGTTTTTTGTGCAAAGAAGGGGATCCCACATGAAACAACCGAGTGATTTTTTTCAGGATTTTCAGGACCGCATGAGTGAGCTGCTCAAAAACTCGCCGGCCAAGGACCTGGAGCGCAACGTGAAGGCTATGCTCTCGCAAGGCTTTTCGAAGCTCGATCTCGTCACGCGGGAAGAATTCGATACGCAAACGCAGGTACTGCTCAGAACGCGGACGCGTCTGGAAGAGCTCGAACGTCGCGTGGCGGAGCTCGAGCAGCGCCTGGCCGCGGTTCAAGAGCCCTAACTCGAAGTGAAGGTTGGCAGGCCGCCCGCGGGCGGCCTTTATTTTTTGCTTTGTTCCTTGCTGCCTTGAACGACGTCGTCGGCACTGACGGCGTTCAACCGTCGATGCGCACCTGCACACCCGACGATCCGTACAAAGCCGTCGCCTGATGGCCATCGACCACCACCGAGTCGAATCGCCCCGTCAACTGGCTGGCATCCACCACATCGACGATGTCGCCCGGGTTCAGCGCCACGCCGCTTGCGGGCTTCACATGTAGCGTGCCGCCTTCGATGGTCGTGCGCCCCGTCACGGCAAGACGGCCTGCGTCGCCCGCGCCCCGGTCGATCTCGAGCGTGCCCGCCTTCAGTTGCGTGTAGTTGCCGGCAATCGACGCACGTGCAGGCGCGGCAATGGCGACCGTGCCGGCGCTCACATAGACGTCGCCCGTCCCGAACGCCTGGCGCGAGCCCGCGATAAGCGTCCCGCCGCGCACCTGGGTGCCGCCGGTATAGGTATTGGCCCCCGCAAGCGTCAGCGCGCCGGTGCCGTTAAGCGTCAACTTGCCCGCCCCGCCAATGTCGTTGCGCCATGTATCGGCCGCATTGAAACCGCCCTGCGACGCGTCCATCGAAATGGTGACGCTGCCGTTGAATTGCCCGTAACCGTCCGCGGCGGCGAAGAGATTGAGACGGCCCCATCCTTCGGGATCATCCAACATCGGATAGCCCGACCCGAGCGCGGTCGTCTTCAACACAACGCGGCGCTGGTCCGCGCTGAGGTAAGGAAGCCGCGTCTCGAGCAGCACTTCGGCGCCCTTGGGCACGGCGGCAGGCTCGATCGTCGACGCGATCGGCGCGATCGGCAGGAATGGCCGCACTATCGACGAAGCCGGGATCGGCGGGCGGCACCGGCAAATCGGCAACGGAACGATCGCCGCCGCAGGCCGCGGCGAGACAAGAGAAGCAGACAGCGGATACGAGGGTACGTAAGCGGACGGACTGCAGTGCGGACACGGTATTTCCCCGATATTCGATGGATCAAAACACCGGATGGTAGGGATCCTTTGTGAAAGCCTTGAGAAAAGTATGACTAATTTAACCGACCGAATGGCCAACGATCGCCTGGGCGCGTGGGGACGGGTGCAGCCTGCGCTACAGTGCTCGGCAACGTTAGGACGGTCGTGCCGCTAGACGATCGCGCGCGGCGGTAGGGCCGGCGCGCGCCTGTCGGCAAGCGGGTGGCCGACCTCGCCTGCGCGCGCCTGTCTTGGCCTTGCCCACCGAAGGGGTGGCAAGACGGCCGCCCAGCCTCCAGGAGAATCGAAATGTCCCTTGCTCTGGTGCGCTCGCGCGCGCCGGCTGCCGGCCGCGCGCCGGAAGTCGCCGTTGAAGTTCATCTTGCCAACGGGTTGCCGTCGTTTTCCATCGTCGGCTTGCCCGATCTCGAAGTGCGCGAGAGCCGCGAGCGCGTGCGCGCCGCGCTGCAGAATTGCGGCTTCGACTTCCCCGTGCGCCGCATCACCGTTAATTTGGCACCGGCCGATCTGCCGAAGGAATCGGGCCGTTTCGATCTGCCCATCGCACTGGGCATTCTCGCGGCCAGTGGTCAGCTTCCGGCTGGCTCGCTAGGCGAGCGGGAATTCGCCGGCGAACTGTCGCTGACGGGCGCACTGCGCCCCATGCGCGGCGCGTTCGCAATGGCGTGCGGCACCGCGCGCAGCCGGCGCGGCGGCCCGGCGCAGGCGCAGGCGAACGCGCCGAACATAAGATTGGACGATACGGTCGGCGGCGCGGCCACGTCTTGCGATCGCGTTGCGTCGTGTGGCGATCTGCCAGAGTTGTACTTGCCTGCCGCGAGCGCCGGCGAGGCAGCGCTTGTACCGGGCGTCGCCGTATTCGGTGCAGTCGATCTGCCCGCGCTATGTGCGCATTTATCCGGCGAACGCGCTGCGCGGCTTACGCCTATTCCGCCGCCGCCGCAGCAGCACCGAGCCGGGCCAAGCGCGTCATCGCCCGATATGGCCGACGTCATCGGCCAGCAGGGCGCCCGCCGCGCGCTCGAAGTGGCGGCGGCCGGCTGCCACCACGTCCTGATGATAGGTCCGCCCGGCGCGGGCAAATCGATGCTCGCGGCGCGGCTGCCGAGCTTGTTGCCGCCGATGACCGATGACGAGGCATTGAGTTCTGCGGCGCTGCTCTCGGCCAGCGCGCTCGGATTTTGTCCCGCGCAATGGCGGCAAAGGCCGTTTCGTGCACCACATCACTCCTCGAGCGCGGCGGCGCTCGTCGGCGGCCGCAACCCGCCGCAGCCCGGCGAAATCACGCTTGCCCACTTGGGCGTGCTATTTCTCGATGAATTGCCCGAGTTCGATCGTCACGTACTGGAAATGCTGCGCGAGCCGCTCGAGGTCGGCCGCATCACCGTGTCGCGGGCGGCGCTGCAAGTCGATTTTCCGGCGGCTTGCCAACTCGTCGCCGCGATGAATCCCTGCCCCTGCGGCTGGCGTGGCGATCCGGGCGGACGCTGTCGCTGCACGCCTGAGGTCGCTGCGCGCTATTTGCGCAAGCTGTCGGGGCCGCTCGTCGACCGCATCGATATTCAGATCGAGTTGCCGGCGCTGACGCCGGCCGAGTTGACTTCGCGCGCGGCGGAAAAAAGCGAAGCGAGCGCCGCCGGCGCCGCACGCGTGGCGGCGGCCCGAGCGCGGCAGATCGCGCGGCAGGGTAAGACCAATCGCGAACTCAGCGGCCGTGAAGTCGACGATGTGTGCCGGTTGGACGCCGCGGGGGAGGCCTTGTTGCGCGAAGCGAGCGAGCGTTTTCGTTGGTCGGCCCGGGCTTATTACCGCGTGCTGAAGGTGGCACGCTCGATTGCCGATCTTGCCGGCGACGTCATGCCCAGTGCGGGACATATCGCGGAAGCGATCCAATATCGGCGTGTGTTTCCGGTCGCGTGATTGCCCCAGCGCGGCGCGGCGACGCGGATCGAGTCACACTTCGCCGGAGCGATCGCTGTTACGCGGCATCGAGCGGCATCGAGCGGCGCCAGAGCGCCCCAACGCAGGGGAAACGATCAAAACCACCGCATGACAATCCATCTTGTCGAACAAACAAACGAAAAAAATACTGTCAAGACTTGACTTATGCACACAGCCCAATTTCGTGCCGTCAGACGATCGTTTGAAACCAGCCCACGAGCAGACTGCGGTAACGACTTGATTCTTAACAATTGTTTTGGCTGCCGCGTTTGCATGCAACGGAGCGCGAAGCCCACCCGGCGGGCTTTCCAAGCCTCGCACCCGGAGTTCTCCACAGAGTTATCCACACCGCCTGTGGATAGCCCAAAAACCCACTAAAAATCCGGGGATTAGCTGCGTCTTTTACCACGCAACCTTCACTCGAATGTGCGATTGGCAACGCACGCTCACGTGAAACTGTGCTGCATCGGCGCCTCCCCGGCGTCGGGTTTGCGTTTACTGGAGCTTGAGCGAGCCGAAGAACTGATCGGTCTGCTCCTGCGGCGGCGCGTGAGCCGCGACGATCGCGGCCTGATAGACGTGCCGCCCGCGTCCCACGATCCAGGCATGGATCGTTCGCTGCTCGTGCGCGTCGCCGGCCTCGCCCGTGGCCACAATCTCGACGCCCTGCGCCGCCGCCCCGGCCGAGAGCGGAACCTGCACGGGATGCTCGACGGGCGACGCACCCACGTTACGTCCGAGCGCGCCGCGCAAAGTCTGGACGACGGCCTGCCGCAGCCGCGCATCGTCGCGCGGCAGATCGATTGCCGCAATCGCAAAGACGGCGCCTTGCGTATGCGCCGCGCGCACGTGCATCGGCAACGCGTTGCCGGCGATTTGGACTTGGCGCTCATCGATGGTGGGCTTCGCCGGTAGGTCGATCGCATAGCCCTGAGCCGAATCAGTCACTGTCCGCCAGTTGTAGGCCGGCGAGCAGGCAGCGGCCAAGGAAACGCACAGCACGGCTCGGAGGGCTATGAATGAGCGCCGCGGCAGGCGCGCATGTGACCGGGGCACCGAGAGGCGTGACGGCAAACGCCGACGATCCGGCCGGCCGGGGATGAGAGAACGCATAGGCAAGGCCGAAGAACCGGCGTGCGTGATTGAAATCGGCATTATCCGCCATCGGGCTTCGGGCTTCGGACCTGCTAGCCGTCCCAGCGTAGCTGCCGGCAGCCGAACCGCGCGAATGAAGGTAAAATAGCGGCGCCGAATCGCGCCGACCGGACTGCCTGCACGCCAGCCGTCTGCTCGCTGCCCGCTTGCTGTCCGCCCGATTCATCCGCACGAGGTCGCATCCATGAGCCAAACGCCTGCTTCTCCCGTCCGCCGCTCCGCTGCGCTGCGCTATGCAGCGCTCGCGGTCGCGGCCGCTGCCATTGCAATCGCCGGCTACTTCACGTTCGGCAGCAGCCAGCATGTACCCGAGGCCACGTTCACCCTGCTGTCGGGGCAAAAGCTGTCGACGTCCGACCTAAAGGGCAAGGTCTACCTCGTCAACTTCTGGGCGACCGACTGCGAGACCTGCATCAAGGAAATGCCGCAGATGGTCGACACTTACAACCGCTTCAAGGGCCGCGGCCTGGAATTCGTCGCCGTGGCGATGAAATACGATGCGCCCATGTACGTCGTCAACTATTCCCAGACCCGCCAGCTCCCGTTCAAGGTGGCGATGGACGACGGCAGCGCCGCCAAGGTATTCGGCAACGTGCAAATGACACCGACGACCTTCGTCGTCGACAAGAACGGCACGATCCTCAAGCGCTACGTCGGCGAGCCGCAATTCGCCGAACTCGACCAGCTGCTGCAGAAGGCGCTCGGTTCAGCCTGACCCGCGCGCGCTAAAGCCCGCCTGCGACGATTCCCCGGCCGTTGCGCCGAATCTAGCCGCCTTCCTTCCCGGCCTCGCCACGTTCAGCGAGGCCGTATCGCTTGATCTTCTCGTATAGCGTCGCCTTGCCGATCTGTAGTTCGTCAGCCGCCGCCGATACGGCGCCGCCGTGCTGCTCCAGCGCCTGGGCGATAGTGGCCCGCTCGAATCGCTCGACCCGCTCCTTCAACGAATGACCAGGCGCGCTTTCCCCGGTCGGCCCGCCCGCTGCACGTTCGATCCCAAGCACGAGCCGATCGGCTGCATTGCGCAATTCACGAACGTTGCCGGGCCAATCGCGCGCCATCAGATCCGCACGTTGGCGCGGCGTGAGGATCGGCGCAGGGCGGTCGTAGCGTACCGCGGCAGCGAGCACGAAGTGCTCGATTAGCGGAACGATGTCTTCGCGGCGCTCAGCGAGCGGCGGCAGTTCGATCGTCACGACGTTGAGCCGGTAGAGCAAATCGCGGCGGAACGCGCCCGATGCGACGAGCGCCTCCATATCGCCCTTGGCGGCCGCGACCACGCGCAAATCGACGTTCACCGACTGATTCGATCCGAGCCGCTCGAGCACGCCTTCTTGCAGCACGCGCAGCAGCTTGACTTGCAACGCCGGCGGCATGCTTTCTATCTCGTCGAGGAATACCGTGCCCCCCGAGGCATGCTCGAGCTTGCCGATGCGGCGTTTCGCCGCGCCCGTGAAGGCGCCCGGTTCATAACCGAACATTTCCGACTCGAACATCGACTCGGGCAGCGCACCGCAATTGACGGCGACGAACGGCCTGGCGTGCCGCGGCGAGAGCTCGTGTACGCTGCGCGCGACGAGTTCCTTGCCGGCCCCGGTGTCGCCGATGATCAGCACCGCTGCGTCGGTAGGCGCGATATTCGCGATGAGCCGCCGAACTTCGCCGATCGCAGCGCTGCGGCCGATGATGCGGGGCACGAGCGCGTCGCGTGCCGCCAACTCGCGGCGCAGCGCGACATTCTCCAGCACGAGGCGACGGCGCTCGAGCGCACGGCGCACGGTATCGATGAGGCGGTCCGCGGCGAACGGCTTTTCGACAAAATCGTAGGCGCCGTCGCGCATTGCCTGCACCGCCATCGAAATATCGCCGTGGCCCGTGACGAGGATGACGGGGACGTCGGGCGTGTACTCGTGGCATTGCGCGAGCAAATCGAGGCCGCTGGCACCGGGCAGCCGAATGTCGCTCACTATCACGCCGGCGAACGCATCGTCGAGCGTATCGAGCGCAATCCGCGCCGTTTCGACCGATCCATATCCGGTAACAGCCAGTCCGGCCAGCTGCAAGCTCTGCACGCTCGCCCGGCGCACGAGCTCATCGTCTTCGATGAAAATCACCTGCGGGTTGTCTATCCTCGCCGTCGCATTCATGTCGAATCGAAATCCAAAAGACAAAAGACAAAAAAAAACCAAACACCAAACAGCGGAGAAGCAAGGCGCTGCGGCCGACGAGGAAAGCGGCGCTAACTCGACGGCGCCGGATCGGCTTGCATCGCAGCGACCGTGGCTGCGCGGCGCAGCGTCAGAACGAAGGTCGCCCCGCCCTCCGTTCCGCTATGCGCGCTCAGCGAGCCGCCGCAATCGCGTGCGATCGACGACGCGATCGCCAAGCCAAGCCCGAGACCCTTGCCCGTTTCCTTCGTCGTAAAGAACGGCTCGAACAGCCGCGGCAGGACATTGGCGGGAATCCCGGGGCCATTGTCGCGCACCGAAATCGCCAGCGCGTCCTCGGCGACATCGACATCGATCACGAGGCGCGGTGTACTCACGGTTTCAAGTGCATCGAGGGCGTTGCCGATCAGGTTGATGAGCGCCTGCTCGAGCCGCAAATCGTCGCAGTAAGCGACGAGCGAGGCGTGGTCGGCCGTCAAATCCATCGGCAGGTAGCCGCTCATCTCGCTCATCTCGCTCATCTCGCTCATCTCGCTCGCCTCGTTCGGCGCGGGCTCGGGCTGCGGCTCAGGCAAGGATCGCACTTCGCGCAGGCGCACTCGAAGCGCGACGCCTTGCAATCGCTGTTGCAACAACTGCAACGCGTTCCGCAGTGCCCGTGCGACCGGTGAACGCGCATTGTGCGGTTGCGCACGCCCCACGAACAACTTCAACTGATTCGTGATCTTACCCATGCGGTCGGTCAGTGCGCCGATCGCTTCCAGGTTCTCGTATGCATCGGCAAGCGCACCCCGCTCGATGAGCACGCGCGTGTTGTCGGAGAACGTGCGCAGCGCGGTAAGCGGCTGATTCAATTCGTGCGTGATACCGGCCGCCATTTGGCCGAGCGCGGCAAGCTTGCTCGTCTGAAGCAACTCCTCGTGCGCCGCGCGCAGCTCGTTCTCCGCACGGGTGCGTTCAGCCACCTCGGTCTGTAGTTGCGCGTTGGCGGCCGATAAATCGGCCGTGCGCTCTTCCACGCGTTGATTGAGCTCGCCATACGCTTTTTGCAAGAGCGCGCGGCCCCTCATGATGTCGCGCAAACGCGCGCGCCGCATGCGCCAATAGAATGCGAGCAGGCAAAGCGAAACGAAGCCGAAACCGATGGCAGCCGTGACATTGCGCGCATCGTCGAGAACTGAATTCACGGGTGCGAGTGTCATCAACTTCCATTTGGGTACGCCGATCGCGCGCTGCGTGAGCAAGTAATAAGGAGAAAACCGCCGTGGCCCGACCCGCACGATCGGGGTATCCGATGCATCGAGCGCAGGCACCGGCGCGATCGGCAATCTCGTAATCGGCTCCTCGGCATATTGGCGCGTTTCATTGATCGCAGCGGCAACGGCGCTCGGCAAGTCATGCACCGCGCGGTACTTCCATGCGGGCACCGAAGACAAAAAAATCACGCCATGCTGGTCGACGACGAGCAGCGGCTCACTCGTATCCGAGCCGGGAAACCACTCGAGGTTGAGCTTGAGCACGGCGGCGCCTACGATGCGCCCGCTTCGATAGATAGGCTGCGAAATGTAATACCCCGGCACGTGTGAAACCGTCCCAATGCCGAAAAAGCGACCGACGCGCGCAGCCATCGCATCGATGAAATATGGACGGAACCGGTATTGCGAGCCGACGAAGCTGTCGGGCCGATTCCAATTGCTCGCCGAAACGCACAGGCCATCGGCACGGATAATGTAAGTGACATCGGCATGCGCGTGCGCATTCGCGTCTGCCAGATACCGATTGGCGCGCGCGATCGCGTCGGGAGTGCCGGTTTCCAACGCCTCGCCAACGACAGGATGACTCGCGACGAGGTACGAAAGCGATTCATAGCGCTCCAGCGTATCGCCGAGCGAGCTGACCGTGCGGTCGGCCCGCACGGCGGCTTGCTGCTGCAACGCACCGATCCCGCGCAGCCAGGCAATGCGCCAAGTAGCGGCGCATACCGCGACGAGTGCCGCGGCGAGCGCGAGAACGACGATTAGACGGCGCGTCACGGTGGCGGATCCCGGGCTGGAGAGCAGTGGCCTATTGTGGCATAGCCGATCGCGCCGGGATGCGCCCGGAACGGCCGCTTCGGATCAGACGCCAGCCGGCTTGGTCTGCGCTTGGGCTTCTTCCTCGACGGCGCTGCCGCGACGGCCGCTCAGGGCCGCACGCAGCTTCGAGCGGTCAAGCTCGTTCTCCCACGCCGAAATCACGACGGCAGCCACCCCGTTGCCGACGATGTTGGTCAGCGCGCGGCACTCGCTCATGAAACGGTCGACGCCGAGGATCAGCACCATGCCCGAGAGCGGAATCGTGGGCACGACGGCCAGCGTTGCAGCCAACGTAATGAAGCCCGCGCCCGTCACGCCGCTCGCCCCCTTGGACGTCAGCATGGCCACGGCGATGAGCGTGAGCTGCTGCATGAGCGTGAGATCGGTGTTCGTCGCCTGAGCGATGAACAGCACGGCCATCGTCATGTAAATGTTGGTGCCATCGAGATTGAACGAATAGCCGGTGGGCACGACGAGGCCGACCACCGAACGCGAGCAACCGAGCTTCTCGAGCTTGGCCATCAATTGCGGCAGGGCCGCTTCCGACGAGCTCGTACCGAGCACGATCAGCATTTCTTCCTTGATGTAGCCGATGAAGCGCACGATGTTGAAGCCGACGAGGCGCGCCACGGTGCCGAGCACGAGAAGCACGAACACGATTGCGGTCAGATAGAACGTGCCGACCAGCTTCATGAGCGGCAGCAGCGAGCCAAGGCCGTACTTGCCGATCGTGAAGGCCATCGCGCCGAATGCGCCGATCGGAGCGAGCTTCGTCACGATACGCACGATGCCGAACAGCACTTGCGAGACGCTTTCGATGAAATCGGTGACCGGCTTGCCGCGCTCGCCGATCGTCGCCAGCACGCTGCCGAACAGCAACGCGATGAGCAGGATCTGCAGGATTTCGCCCTGTGCAAATGCATCGGTGATCGTGTGCGGAATGATATGCATGAAGAAATCGACCGCGCTCTGGCCGTGCGCCTTCGCCGCGTAGGAGGCTACGGCCTTGCCGTCGAGCGTATTGACGTCGACGTTGAAGCCCGCGCCCGGCTTGAGCACGTGCGTGGCAATGAGACCGAGCACGAGCGCGAAGGTCGAAATGACTTCGAAGTAAAGCAGTGCTTTGCCGCCGACGCGCCCGACCTTCTTCATGTCCTCCATGCCGGCAATGCCGGAGACGACGGTGCAAAAAATGATCGGCCCGATGATCATCTTCACGAGATTGATGAACGCATCGCCAAGCGGCTTCATGTCGATGGCGAGCTTGCTCGAGAAATGGCCGAGCAGGACGCCCGCGACGATCGCGGCAATGACCTGCACATAAAGGATTCGGTAGAAGGGTTTCTTAAGAGGACGCATCAGTGTCTCCCAGCTTGGATTAATCGATAGGCCAAAATGGCCGTTCGCGGGCCGATCGATTGCAAGGTCGATGCCAGGGAATTACCAAGCGTAAGCGATTGATTTTTATGAGATTATTTTGATCGAACCCGTGCCTGGGTCCAGGTTTCCGGAAACTCGGACGGAGCCCGTCCGACTCTTCGGAGGGGCTGAGGGCGCCAAACTAAGGGTTTATCCGGCGTACCGGCGCCGCGGCTCAAACGGCCCTATAAATCGGCGAGAACGGTAAAAGCGGCGGGAGAAATGAAATACGGCGGTGCGATCGACCGTCTTCCATCACGATCCATCGCACCGCCGCGCAGGCAGCTTGCTTCGAGCCGGTACTAACGACGCAAAAACGTCAAATCACACGACGCCCGCGTCGTGCGCTTGCTGATCGGCGTGATAGCTCGAACGAACCATTGCCCCGACGGCCGCATGTGTGAAGCCCAGCTTGTAGGCCTCTTCCTCGTACATCTTGAAGGTGTCGGGGTGCACGTAGGCACGTACGGGCAGGTGATGCTCCGACGGCTGCAGGTACTGGCCGACGGTCAGCATATCGACATTATGTGCGCGCAGATCGCGCATGACCTGCACGATCTCTTCCTCGGTCTCGCCGAGCCCAACCATGAGGCCCGACTTTGTCGCCACGTCGGGATGCAGCGCCTTGAAATCCTTGAGCAGCTTCAGCGAATGCGCATAGTCGGAACCCGGGCGCGCCTCCTTATAGAGGCGCGGCACCGTTTCGAGGTTGTGATTCATGACATCGGGCGGCGCCGCGTTGAGGATCGCAAGCGCCCGGTCGAGCCGGCCACGAAAATCCGGCGTCAGGATTTCGATGCGCGTTTGCGGCGAATGCTCGCGCACTTGCTTGATACATTCGACGAAATGCGCTGCGCCGCCGTCGCGCAGATCGTCGCGATCAACGCTCGTAATCACCACGTACTTGAGCTTGAGCGCCGCGATCGTGCGCGCGAGGTTCAACGGCTCGTCGGTATCGAGCGGATCGGGGCGGCCATGACCGACATCGCAGAAGGGGCAGCGGCGGGTGCACTTGTCGCCCATGATCATGAATGTGGCCGTGCCTTTGCCGAAGCATTCGCCGATATTCGGGCAGCTCGCCTCTTCGCACACCGTGTGCAGGTTGTGCTCGCGCAGGATCTGCTTGATCTCGGAAAAGCGCGAATTGCCCGTCGCCGCTCGCACGCGAATCCACTCGGGCTTCTTCAGCTTCTCGATCGGCACGATCTTGATCGGAATGCGCGCCGTCTTCGCCTGCGCCTTTTGCTTGGCGGTGGCATCGTACGGGGCAGAAGCGGCTTGCGGCGCGTCGGGTGCGCTGCTCGGTTGAGCGGTAACGTCAGTCATTCGGTGATCCAATCGATGAGCGATGCGCAGGCGCGCCGTCGAGGTTCGCGGCGAGCTGCGCCGCCAAGGTTTCGGCTACTTCGTTCCAGCCGGCGGCGACGCCTAGCGTCGCCATGTCGACCGTCTCCAGCCCCGCGTAGCCGCACGGGTTGATGGCAAGAAACGGGCGCAGATCCATCTGCACATTCAAGCTCACGCCGTGGTAACTGCATCCGTTGCGAATTTTAAGGCCGAGCGCGGCAATCTTCGCGCCCTCGTGCCCGCGGGCGCCTATGCCCGGCGCCACATAAATGCCGGGCGCGCCGGCCCGGCGTTCGCCCGCGAGATTATACGCTGCGAGGGTATCGAGTACCGCCTGCTCGATCCGCGTCACAAGCTCGCGCACCATGAGCTTGCGGCGGCGCAAGTCGAGTAGCACGTAGGCCACGACCTGCCCCGGACCGTGATAGGTGATTTGCCCGCCGCGATCGACCTTGACGAGCGGAATTGCCGAATCGACTGCCAACAGGTGCGCCGGGTTACCGGCTTGGCCCAGCGTGAAGACGGGCGGATGCTCGACAAGCCAGATTTCGTCGGGCGTGTCGGCCGTACGCGCCTCGGTAAACGCGCGCATTGCGTCGAAACTGACCTCATAGGCCTCGAGCCCGCAACGGCGAACGATCGGGGCCGGATCGACAGCCGGCAGGTCGGGAATGGCGACGTCGAAAGGCGTCGCATCAGACGAGACTGCGTTCGAGGAAGACGGTAGCGGGCAGGCGGACGAGGGAGACGTTGCGGCAGACATGATGGCGGCAGTTTACCGGAATCGGGACCGGTTCGCCGAAACCGGCCCTCGATTGCCTACGCCAAATCAAGTGCTTAGCGCGCAAACCGCGCGGTGCGCCGGCTTCAAACCGTGCGCCAGCCGCCGCCGAAGCGCGCTGCCCACCAAGCCGTAACAGCGCGGACCAGATCGGCAATAGCCGCCGTGCGCGGCAGCGGCGCAACGAACGCCACGCGCGCGTGACCCTCGCCCTCGACGCTCAGCCAAAGCCGCTCGCCCCGCCGCAGACGCAACGAACGACCCGGCACGAGCCAGTAGTCTTCTACGTCGTTGCTGCGCGTGACCCAGATCGGGGCACCCTGCACCGACACGCGTGTGCTGTGGGCGATCATCATGGGCACCGTCTCACCGGGGGCGATTTCGAACGTAGTACTTGAAGAGATTTGTCGCATGATCATTTCCACCCAAGGGTTGTTCCGTGACTACAATCCTAGGCGTGGCAAGCGTTTGCGCAAAACGATCAATTCTCACCCTTATGTGAATTCAACTAACAAGCAGCCGCCGGCATGAATCTGCGAGAACTCCCCGCGCTCAATGCGCTGAAGACCTTCGAGGCCGCCGCGCGCTACGAAAGCTTTTCGCGCGCGGCCGACGAGCTATTCGTCACGCACGGCGCGGTCAGTCATCAAATCCGAGGGTTGGAAGAGGCGCTGGGCACGCCGTTGTTCTTGCGCGAGGGCAAGCGGGTGCGTTTGACGGATGCCGGCTGCCGCTATGCGAAGGACGTCCGCATCGCGCTGATGGCGTTAGCCGACGCCACGCGCTCGGTACGAGAGGGCCAGCGTGCGCGGCGGCTCGTCATTTCGTCGTCATCGTCGTTTTCTGCGCGCTGGATCACGCCGCGGATCGGCCGCTTTATCGAACGTCATCCCGAAATCGACGTCGAGTTGCTGTCGACGAACGCGCTGACCGATTTCTCGCGAGACGACGTTGACGTCGGCATTCGCTTCGGCCCCGGCGGTTATCCCGATCTGCATGTGGAGCGTCTGCTCGACGAGGTGGCGTTTCCGGTTTGCGCCCCCACCTTCAACGGCGGCGCACTACCGGAGACGCCGGCCGAACTTGCGGCATCGCCGCGGCTGCTACGCTCCGACGATCAAATGTGGAGCGCCTGGTTCGAGGCGGCGGGGCTCGAGGGTGTGCCCGAACCGCGGCGCGGCCTGTACTTCCAGGATTCGTCGAATCTCGTGCAAGCCGCAATCGACGGGCAAGGCATTGCCCTGATTCGACGCTCGATCATCGGTTCGAACGAGCTCGCAACGGGACGGCTCGTGCGCCTGTTCGACATCGCCGCGCCGAGCGCGTCGGCCCACTGGTTCGTCTGCCCGCCGCCGCTTTTGCAGACGGCGCGCGTGCAGGCATGGCGCACTTGGCTGATCGAGGAAGTCGAACGCTTTCGGGTGCCGGTTACAACACCACCGACACCATCGGATGCCCGGTGAGGGCCCGATAGATGTCGTCCAGATGTTCGCGGTTCAGCGCGCGTACGGTCACGGTTAAGCCGACATAATTGCCGCCGCTCGACGGCCGCGTCTCAATGCGCGCCGCGTCGAAAGTCGGGTCGAACTGCAACACGACGGACACGATCGTTTCGGTGAAGTCAGGATGCGACTTGCCCATTACCTTGATCGGAAAGTCGCAAGGAAACTCGATTAGGGACTCATTCACCGGGCTCATCGATCACACCTCCCTCACTTCTTCTTGCTAAACATAAGCAAGACCGAATCCCAGATACGTCCACCGATGCCCCCTTGCGGCACGGCCTGCAGCGCGACGATCGGGAACTGCGTGAGCGTCTTGCCATCGGCGACGATCTGCACCGTGCCCACTTGCTGCCCGTTGGCGAGCGGTGCCACCAGCGGGTCGTTCAGCACGAACTGCGGTTTGACCTTCTCGCCCATGCCGCGCGGCACGGTGATGTATTGATCGCTCTTCACGCCCACTTGCACGGTGTCGGCCGCTCCCTTGTAGACGCGCGGAGTCTGCACGGCCTGATTCGCCTTGAATAGACGCACCGTGTCGTAGGCGCTGTAGCCGTAGTTCAGCATCTTCATGCTGTCTTGCACGCGCTCGTGCTCTTTTTGCTCGCCCATCACCACGCTGACGAGGCGGCGCGAGGCATCGGCCACGCCGGGCAACGGACGTTTGGCCGACGCGATCAGGCAGTAGCCGGCCGCTTCCGTGTGGCCGGTTTTCAAGCCGTCCACGGTCGGGTCAAGCCACAGCAGCCGGTTGCGATTGGGCTGCTTGATCTTGTTGTACGTGAATTCTTTGACCGAGAAGATGTTGTAGTAGTCGGGATAGTCGCGAATCAGATGCGCGGAGAGAATCGCGAGATCGGCCGCCGTCGTGTAGTGCTGCGGGTCGGGCATGCCGTTGACGTCGGCATAGTGCGTGCCCTTCATGCCGAGCCGCTGCGCTTCCGTGTTCATCATCTCGACGAAATGCGCCTCGCTGCCGCCGACGAGTTCGGCCAGCGCGATAGCCGCGTCGTTGCCCGACTGCACGATCATGCCGTAGACGAGATCGTGCACCGTGACAGGCTTCTCCGCCTCGATAAACATGCGCGATTCGTCGTTGCGCACGCGGCGCACGGCGAGGCTCGGCATGACGACCTGATCCATCGAGATTTTTTTCGTCTGCAACGCTTCGAAGACGAGATAGGCCGTCATCAGCTTCGTGAGCGAAGCCGGTTCGACGCGCTCGTCGGCATTGCCCGAGGCGAGGATCTGATTGCTCGTCGCGTCGACCAGCACCCACGAACGGGCCGTGACGGCCGGCGGCGGCACCTGTGCCGATGCCGCGGGCGCATAGGCGGCGGCGCCGGCCACTAAGGTGGCGGCAATCAACGTGGCGACGGGCGCACAACGGTGAAGCGAGGAAGGAACGAAAGACGAGGCAGACGACGGGAAGCCGAAGAAGGAAGAACGCATAGATCGATTCGTGCAGAAAAGCGACGCGCGCCAGGCGCGCAATCGGGGAGTGCCGGCCGCCGGCTGGCGGTTCTCGCCGCCCGTCGCGACGCACGATGAACGAGCGACGCAGCCTTGCGCGGCGCCCGTTTGACTACGGACACGCGATTCGGTTCGCATCGGCCGCTCCCGCGCGCTAAAACGCCGCCCGGTGTGCATGGCACGCGTGGGGCTGCGTCGACGAGACGGTGCGCAAAATTTCGCACATTATACGCGGCGCATTCCGCTGAAAACGCGCTTTTTTCCCTGCATTTTCGCCGCGTGCAGGCACCACGCACCGGCGCGAGACAGCTTCATCTCGCACGATGCCGCGCAGGCAATCGTCGGGGCAATGCAGGCTCAGCGCCAAGCGTCGAGGACGATGCGCTTCAAGATATGCAGCTTGCGATGGAGAAAGTGCTCGGCGCCCGGAATGACGACGACGGGCAGCTCTTGCGGCCGAGCCCAGTCGAATACCGATGCGATCGGCACCGTTTCGTCTTGCTCGCCGTGAATGACGAGTGTGTTCTCGGGCACTGGCGCGATCTCGAAGCGGCTCGCGGCCGTGCCGACGAACACCATGCGCTCCGTCGCCTGGCCGCGTTCGGCCAGTGTGCGCGCCACGTGCGAGATCACGGCCGTGCCGAAGGAGAAACCGGCCAGCACGAGCGGCGACGCAGCATGTCCGGGCTGCGCCCGCATATGCGCGAGTACGGCGAGCAAATCGTCGCGCTCGCCCACGCCTTCGTCGAATTGGCCCTCTGTCTGGCCCACGCCCCGAAAATTCGAGCGATAGGTCGCGTAGCCTAGCTGCACGAGCGTGCGCGCGAGCGTTTGCGCGACCTTGTTATCCATCGAGCCGCCGAACAGCGGATGCGGATGCGCGACGAGCGCCATACCGCGCGGCTCGCCGTCGGGCACATCGAGGGCGACTTCGATCTTTCCGACGGGACCGTCGATGAGGAACTTTTTCGTGTGAACGTTCATGGCGCCGCGGAGAATTCGATGACTTAGTTGGGCTGATCGATCAGCAATCGCTCGACGATCTTGCCGTCCTTCAGGTGCGAATCGACGATTTCGTCGAGATCGGCTTCGTCGAAGTAGGTGTACCAGGTGCCCTCGGGATAAACGACGACGGCCGGCCCCTGCTCGCAGCGATCGAGGCAGCCGGCCTTGTTGATGCGCACATTGCCGGGGCCCGCGAGGCCAAGCTTCTTCACGCGCTTTTTCGTGTGATCGAGCATCTTCTCGGCATCGCAGCGGCGAGCGCAACTCGGGCGCTCGGCGTCGGGCGCTCGCTGATTCAAGCAAAAAAACACGTGATACTTGTAGAAGGAGTCCATGGTCTTAGCGTTTGGAGGGTGAGCCGGCCCGGCGCACGCGCGCGCATCGCTCCGTGAGCGCTGCGTGCGGCATCGAGATTCGGTATGGATCGGAGCAGACACAAGCCGCGCCGATTATAACGAGCGTCGTGCGCACGCGCTGGCACGTTGCCCCACAACGCGCCGCGCGATGGACAGCCCTTACGGGCGGCGAAGTGCAATCGCTTGGGCGCGCGTCACGCCACCCACGTCCACCCTAGACTGCTTCATTGCGCGGCCATGCTCGCCCGCACGCCGAGCCACGCCACGAGCTGGGCGACGAAGTCGTCGCTCGCGGCCGCCAGCGCATGCACGCCGCCCGCCGCGTCCGGCATGCTCGCCGGCGCCCGGGCCACGAAGGTGCGCTGGGCGATGACCTTGCCCTCATCCGTCAGCGTCACGCGTGCGGTCAATGCACCGTGGCTCTGTTGCGCACTGTCGAACACCTGCTCGAACTGCTCGAGATCGATCGTGAGCAGCGGCGCATTGACGGCTTCACCGCCGCCCAGCACCGCACCATGCGCCGCCAGTGCGCTGCGTACGCGCTCGGTCAATAACTCAGAAGGCCGCATGACCCAATGACTATTCGCATAGGCGGCTGTCTGTCGCGGATCGGCATAGCCCATGCGATACAGGATGTCGTCGGTATCGAGCGCGTGCGGTGCACGCACGTCGAATAGACGCAGGGTCGGCAGCGTGCCCGAATAGGCGGGCGGATTCGCCGGACCGAGATCGTAGCGGATATTGGCCACGGCGGCGGGCAGGCCGAGCGTGCAGCCGCTCATCGCGCCGAGCAACGCCGTACCCGCAAGCATGCCCGCCGCCAGCGTCAGCATGCGCGCGAGCATGCGGATGCCATGCGGTGCACGAGAAACCGTCGTCGAACGCGCCGAGAGGATCCGATGGGTCGGACATACCCCTGCTGCGCCTGCCGCTTTTGCCTTCGCAGTCGTATCGAATGAACGTGTCATCTGTTTGTGTTCCTCTTCCCATTCAATGCCGGACGTCGGCGGACGCGTTGCGAGGCCACGCGAAGCCGGGCTCGCCCGGGCCCGGCTGCGCGCGCGCCACGCCGAACAGCACGCTCGACGGGCTCGTGCTGAACACGTTGGCCGCGCGGTCGAATGCGCGCGCCGCGCCGCTCATGTCGGTGGCGAGCGCATTGACGCGCGGTAGCGTCTCGTAGTCGAGCCGCGCCGACATGTCCGCTATCGATGCATTCATCGTGGCGATCGCGCCGTTCGCGCGATCGGCCGTGGTACCGATCTTGTTCAGGTTCGAGACGAGCGGCCCGTTCGCGGAAGAAAGCGTCGCGACGAGCGCACTCGTGGAAGCGAGCGTACGCGTGAGCTCTTTCATGGTGCCCGGCAATTGCGCCGCGGCCGGCCCCGCCGTGTGCGCCAGCGTGGTCACCGCGTCGGCCGCGTGCTGCAGGCTCGCCACGGTCGCCATCATCTGCACGCGGGCGGGGTCCGACAGCATTGCGTCCGCATGGGTGATTAGGCTCTGCAATTGGCTGAGCAGAACATCGCCGCGCTGCTGCAACTGATCGAGCAAGCCCGGGCGCATCGGCAGTTGCGCGACGTGTTTGGCCGATGTCGGCACGGGGGTGAGGTCGGCTCCCGTGTCGTCGAGTTGGACGAAGGCAAGGCCGGTCACGCCCTGCAGGCCGAGACTGCCGAATGTCGAATGCGTGATCGGCGCATCCTTG
>Ga0207667_10000615_pt1 | contig 46035 bp, 50 predicted proteins | sample KBSCornC52_FD_184301 | JGI IMG/M metagenome (GOLD analysis project Ga0207667, IMG submission 184301) | Corn rhizosphere microbial communities from Kellogg Biological Station, Michigan, USA - KBS Corn C5-2 (SPAdes) (version 2) | ecosystem: Host-associated > Plants > Roots > Rhizosphere > Soil ... | reverse complement strand
ATCGCCAGGTGCGATTCGGCAAGGATCACCGTCCCAGAGACGCCCTGCGGCTGGAAACGGTGGAACGCGCTCTCCATGATCGTCGCGCGCGACACCTTCGCGGCTTCGATGAGCATTGTGCGGATCGTGTCGATATCGACCAGTCGCTGTTCGTCACAGCCCGACAGTTCGCACACGATGTGCGTACCAAGTGCGTTCAATTTAGGAAGACTCTCCTCAACCCTCGGGGGAAATCCCACCTCCGGACTACGTCAGCTGGCGTCTGCAGTGCAGTCACGTCCCTGACCTATCGGCAAGCTCTTGCCAGCGCTTTTCGGCGCGCGAGCGGCCTGCCGCGATGGCGCGTTAAAGGAGCGCCTTCCTACCACCGTGGACCCGTAACGGTCCGGCGACCATAGTACCCCCTCACCCCCCCCTTGTAAAGGCCTCTTCCCACAGGGGACCCACAAGTTAATGAAGTTCCGACTTCACTATCTTGACTAAGGTGCCCCCCGGGGGTACGCTGGCGGAGCCATGGCGACCGAATTGACGGCTGCGACCAGCCCCGAATCCCTCATCGAAGACTACCGGCACGGGTTCCACGACTCGGAAGAAAACTACGTTTTCAAGTCCGCGATGGGCCTGACCCGGGAGATCGTCGAGCGTATCTCCGAGATGAAGAACGAGCCCGCGTGGATGCGCGAGTTCCGCCTACGGGCGTACGACGTGTTCATCTCCAAGCCGATGCCGACGTGGGGCGACACCGCCCTCCTCAACGAGATCGACTTCGCCAACATCCATTATTACGTCAAGTCGACGGATAAGACGGAACGGTCGTGGGACGACGTCCCCGACGACATCAAGCGCACCTTCGACCGGCTCGGCATCCCCGAGGCGGAGCGCAAGTTCCTCTCCGGCGTCTCGGCCCAGTACGAGTCGGAAGTCGTCTACCACAACGTCAGCGCGGAGCTGGACAAGCTCGGCGTGATCTTCTGCGACATGGACACGGCGGTGCGCGAGCATCCCGAGATCGTGCAGAAGTACCTGGCGACCGTCATCCCGGTCGGCGACAACAAGTTCTCCGCGCTCAACTCGGCCGTGTGGTCGGGCGGATCGTTCGTCTACGTGCCGCCGGGCGTCGAATGCCCGATGCCGCTCCAGGCCTACTTCCGCATCAACACCGAGAACATGGGCCAGTTCGAGCGCACCCTGATCATCGCCGACAAGGGCGCCAAGGTCCATTACATCGAGGGCTGCACCGCGCCCAAGTTCTCGACCTCGTCGCTGCATAGCGCGGTCGTCGAACTGATCGCCTTCGACGAAGGCTCGATCCGGTACACGACCATCCAGAACTGGTACCGCAACATCTTCAACCTGGTCACCAAGCGCGCGATCGCGTACAAGAACGCGGTCGTCGAGTGGGTCGACGGCAACATCGGCTCCAAGCTGACCATGAAGTACCCGGCTATCTACCTGATGGGCGAAGGCGCGCGCGGCGAGATCCTCTCGATGGCGTTCGCCGGCGAAGGCCAGCATCAGGATGCCGGCGCCAAGGTCATCCACGCCGCTCCGAACACGACCTCGGTCGTGACCAACAAGAGCGTCAGCGCGCACGGCGGCAAGACCACCTACCGCGGGCTGGTCGAGATCTTCCCGGGCGCGGTCGGCGCCAAGACCCGCGTCAAGTGCGACGCGCTGATCATGGACGACCATTCGTCGAGCGACACCAAGCCGACCATGAAGATCCACGAGCAGGAGTCGACCGTCGAGCACGAAGCCAGCGTCAGCCGGATCGGCGAAGAGCAGCTGTTCTACGCCATGAGCCGCGGCCTGAGCGAGGCCGACGCGACCGCCATGATCGTCAACGGCTTCTTCGACTTCTTCGTCAAGGAGCTCCCGATGGAGTACGCCGTCGAGCTGAACCGCTTGGTCAAGATGGAAATGGAAGGCTCGGTCGGTTAGGACCCCGTAGACCGGGACGATGAGCGTTCCGGCAGCCAAGGTATCCGAGATCCCCGCGGGCACGACGAAGACCATCACGGTCGACGGCGTGCCCGTTCTGCTTTGCAACGTCGATGGGTCGATCTACGCGATCGAGGACGTCTGCACGCACGACGGCGGCGCCCTCGATCAAGGCCATCTCGAGGGGGCCTGCATCGAGTGCCCGCGCCACGGCGCGCGCTTCGACGTCCGGACCGGCGCGGTGCTGGCGTTGCCCGCCGTCATCCCGGTGCCCACCTACGCGGTGCGCGTCGAGGGCGACGACATCTATGTCGAGGCGTAGCGGCGGGTTTTCGTGGCGGCGAACGGCCGCCATCGCACTCGGCGCGCTCGCGGTCCCCGTTCTCCTGATCCTGATCTTCGCCGGCAACGTGTTCTTCGGCATGCGCGCCGTCGCGCAGACCACCGGCACGGTCTCGGGCCTCGCGCTCCACGGACCGGTGCGGATCGCGCGCGACGGACGCGGCGTTCCGCACATCGTCGCCGGCGACGAGCACGACCTGTTCTTCGCGCAGGGCTACGCCGAGGGCTCCGACCGTCTCTTCCAGATGGACCTCACGCGCCGCTACGTCACCGGAACGCTGGCCGAGGTGCTCGGCAACGCGGCGCTCGAGAGCGACGAGAGCGCCCGCGCCGTGCCGATCGCGCAGATCGTGGCCGCACAGTGGAGCGCGCTCGCGCCTAGGGAACGCGACGCGCTCCAAGCCTTCAGCGACGGGATCAACGCCGCCATCGAACGCGAGCCCTCACCCGCGGAGTTCCGCATCCTCTTATATCATCCGAAGCCGTGGACGCCGCAGGATACGCTCGCGGTCGGCATGGCGACGGTGCTCGATCTCACGGATACGTGGAACGACATCGCACCGCGCGATCGCGACTGGCGCTCCAAGGGCGCGAAAGGTTTCGCCCGGCTCCACCCGCTGACCGATCCCTGCTACGACGCGCCGGTCGTCGACGGACTCGCGAAGATCTCGGAAGCCCCGAAGTGCGCCGCCCAACGTGCGAGCGCGCTCGACGGCAGCGTTCCGATCGGCAGCAACGAGTGGGCGGCGGGAGGAGCGCACACCGCGTCCGGACGCGCGCTGCTCGCGAACGATCCGCATCTACGCCTCGGGATCCCGGGCGTCTGGTATCTGGTCGATCTGCAGGCGCCCGGCTTTCATGCGGCGGGCGCGGCATTCCCCGGAACGCCCGGCGTCGTGCTGGGCCACAACGACCGGGTCGCGTGGGGCTCGACCAATGGAACGGTAGCGGCGCTCTCCGTCTACGACGCTCCGCAGAACCTGGCGAAGAGCGGCTGGCACGACGAGACCTTCGAGGTGCGCTTCGGGAAGACGGTCACCAAGCCGTATTACCGCACCGCGAGCGAGTTCGGCGTGCGGCTCTCCGATACGCGCTTCGTGCTGGTCCGGTGGGACGCATACGCCCACCCGCGCTCGCCGATCGCCACCTTCGACGCGCTCGATCGCGCCCGCGATCTGGCGGATGCGGAACGGGCGCTGGTGCGATACCCGGGTCCGACGCAGAACTTCGAGCTGGCCGACGCGAGCGGAGCGGTCGGCTACCGGATGGCCGGCGTGATCCCCGACGATCCGGCCTGGGCGCGCTACGTGCATCTCGCGACCGACCTCGCGCATCCGTACGGGATCGTGCCGGATGCGAGGCTGCCGCGCGTCGCGCCGTCGCGCAGCGCGGTGGTCTGGACCTCGAACAACAAGCCGTACGCCGACGGATATCCGTACCGGTTGAGCCCCGAGTTCGCGCCGCCGTATCGCGCCTATCGCGTCGCCCAACTGCTGCACGAACGGCGGCGCTACGACCTCGAGTACTTCCGGGCCATGCAGCTCGACACGCTCTCGATACCCGAACTCGCGCTCGCGCGCTACGTCGGCGATCCACGGACCGCGGGTTGGGACGGGCGCGTCGCCGCCGGGTCGACCGCCGCGACCGTCGCGGTGCTCGAACGCATCGCCGCCACCCAACGGCTAAACCAGGCGATGCCGCGCGTGCTCATCGCAGCGCGCGCGAGGCCGCCCGGCCGCACGCCGTCCATCGATGCGACGGCGGCGGTCACGCCGTGGGGGACGTACGGCGCGGTCCAGGTCAAGCATCCGCTCGCGGCGCTCGGCCTAGGCTGGCTGTTGAACGGCACGCAGTTCCCCGGCAACGGCGATGCGTTCACGGTCCACGTCCAGGGCTCCGGGACCTCGCAGAGCTTTCGCGCCGTCTGGGACGTCGGCGACTGGGACACCGGCGGTATCGTGCTCCCGCAGGGCGAGTCGGGGCGGCCCGGCTCGCCGCACTACACCGACGGAGCCGACGATTGGCTGGCGGGCACTCTGGTCGCGTTGCCGTATTCGGCGGCCGCGGTCGAGCGCGCCACCCGCGCGATCGAGACGCTCTCGCCGTGAGCGCGTCCGCCGGGCGCACCGCCGGGCTGGCGGCGGCGTCGGTCTCGGCACTGCTCTGGGGTTCCGCCTTCCCGGTCCTCACGCTCGCGATGCAGCACATCCACCCGCTCTGGGTCAGCGCGATCCGGTTCGCCGTCGCGCTGCCGGTCTTGCTCGGCATCCTGGCGTGGGTCGAAGGCGTTCGTGCGCTCCGGTTCGACGGGAGGTTTTGGGCGATGCTCGCGATCGGCGGCATCGGTATCGCCGGCTACAACATCTTCGCATTGGCCGGCATGAATATCAGCGGGGCGGCACACGGCGCGTTGATGTTCGCGACGGTTCCGCTGATGACGGCCGTCGCCAACGCGGCCCGCACCCGCACCATGCCGTCGGCGGCGACGATGGCCTGCGTGGTGGCCGCGTTTCTCGGCATCGCACTCGTGATCACCGGCGGCGATCCCGCGGTCCTGGTGCGAGGCGGCTCCGTCGCCGGCGACGGATTGCTGCTGCTCGGTTCCGCCGCGTGGGTGACGTATACGATCGAACGCGCGAAGTATCCGGCGTTCTCGGCCCTGCGCTTCACCTCGCTCACGATGATCACCGGCGAGCTGACGATCGCGGTCGCGGCGGTGGTCGCCATGACCTGGCTGCACGTCGCCTTTCCGCAGCCCTCGCAGATCCAGGCATCGGCCTGGCTGCTCGCGTACGGCGGCATCGTGCCGGTGGTCGGCGCGATGCTGCTCTACAATCTCGCCATCGGGAAGATCGGCCCGGCCTCGACCGCGCTCTTCGCCAATGCCGTGCCGATCGTGACGATCGGGATCGAGGCCGCCCGCGGCAGCCACCTCACGCCGGTCGAGTACCTCGGCTCGGCCGTCGTGCTCGGCGCGCTGGCGGTCAACAATCTGCTCGCGACGCCGCGCGAACACGCGGAGGTTCTCCAGCACGGGCACGCCCGCATCGCCTAGGTTTGACCGAACGCGCGGGTGGTACAACCAAGCATGACCTTCGTGTGGAGGACGAACGTGCACGGAACCGTCGGGGCGGCGCTGCTCGGGATATCGGTCGCTCTGTGGCCGGCCGCCGCAACGGCGGCCCGACCCGCGCAACCCGCACCGACGTTGGAGCGCGTCGGGACGCCGTGCCGTGCGTCGAACGCCGTCGTCGGTTTCGACGGCGACATCCATATAGATTCGATACGCTTCGACGTCGTGCCCAAACGGCACGTGCTTCGGACGTCCGGCACGAACGAACTGGGCGGCTACACGATCCGCCGCACCAACCTTCCCGTCCATCCGAAGCCCGGCGTGACGTACAAGAACGTGCGCCTGCAAGTGCATCTGGCTTCGACCGTCTTCGACCCGAAATCACCGCAAACTCGTTGTTAGGAGCATCATGTACAAACCGCTACTTCTGGGAGCAGCGCTCCTAGGCTGTTTCGTCGCGGCCTCCGGCGCCGCCGCATCCGCCCAGACCGCCGCGCAGCAGCCGTACGCGACGGCGACGCCGCGCGCCGACATTCCGACGCCCAAGCGCCCCACGACCAGCTCCAAGGATCCCGACGTCTATCTCGACGTTCCGAACCTCTCGGTCGAAGAGATCCAGCTCGAGGTCCGCAATCTCAAGGCCCGTCTCAACCTCGACGCGCATCTGCTCAATCTCCTCAGCCTGACGGCCGGCGTCGACGCATCGATCGACCAGGTTAAACTGACGATCAAGGGCGTCAAGGCGAGCCTCCAGCTGCGCGTGCGCCTCGACAACGTGGCCTACATCCTGGACCGCACGCTCACCACGCTCGATCGCAATCCGGGAATGGTCGATCGTCTGCTCTCGACCGTCGATAACACCGTGAACACGGTCGGCAACGTCGCCAACACGGCTCTCGCGCCGGGCGGTTTCCTGACGCAGACCGTCAACACGCTCGGCCAGACCGTCAACCATACGGTCGACAGCGCCGGCAACATCGTCGAGAAGACCGTCGGCAGCGCGGCCGCCGGTGCGATCGTCGGCAACGTCTTGAAGCTGCCCTCGGTCGGCGCGGCGACCACCGACGCGAACGGCAACACCGTCAAGACGGTGCGCGACGCGGCCGGCGAACTGATCAAGATCGTCGTCGACCGGGCGGGCAAACTCGTCAGCGCTTCCAAGCCCTAGCGCGTCGTCAGGCGTACCTCGTGCGCTCGTCGCGGCGATAGCCGATCGCCGCCAGAATCGCGAAGACGACGGAGTATGCGGCGAGCGCCGGGAGGGCGCGGGCGGCATCGCCCGCGCCGACGACGCTCCAGAGCAGTTCGCCGAACTGGCGGGTAGGGAGATACGGCGAGATCGAGGCGGCCAGTCCCGGAAGAAACCGCGGCGGCATCCAGAGCCCGCCCGCGAACGAGAGCAACAGATAGAAGATGTTCGCTACCGGCAGCGCCGCGCGGGCCGAGACCCAATACCCGATCGCGATGCCGAAGAGCACGAACGGGATCGCGCCCGCGACCGCGTAGAGACCGAGTCTGAGCCACTGCGCCGGACCGAAGTCCATCGGCGTCGTGAGACGGGCGGTGATCGCGACCAGCGCGGCGGCACACAGGCCGAATGCGAGCGCGCACGCGATACGCGCGGCGAAGCGCACGAAAGCGCCGGCCGGGAGCGTTCGCAGATAGCGCTCCCACGGACGGCCCCGCTCGGCGGCGATGCCGACGCCGAACTGGAACAGCGTCACGCCGATGATCGCGAACGCGACGAACGAGAGGGTCACGAAGTCGGCCCGGGCCGCCTGCCGCGCGTTCGGGACCGCGAAGATCAGGAAGAACATCGCCGGGAAGAAGACCGTCGGGATCACGTACGCCGGCGAGCGCAGCAAGTCCAGCAGCATCAGCCGCGTGTGCGCGAGGATCAGGCGCACGTCGTTCATTTCGTACTCCCCGTCAGCGTGACGAACGCATCTTCGAGCGAGGTCGCCTCGATCGCGAGATCCCGGAACGCGACGCCGCTGCGGACCAGCGTCCGCACGGCGTCGTCGGGGTCGCCGGTGGCGAGGTCGACCGGGCCGTCGGGCCCGACGTAGCTGACGCGACGGACGCCGAAGCGCTCGCGCAACGACCCGGGCGTTCCGTCGAACCTGACCGCGCCGTCGACGATCGCGACCACTCGCGTCGCCGACGCTTCGACTTCTTCGAGGTAGTGCGTGGTGAACAGCACGGCGCGCCGGCCGCCGGAGAGCGCGCGGATCCGTTCCCACAGGGCCCGGCGCGATTCCACGTCGAGCCCGGTGGTCGGCTCGTCGAGCACGACCAGGTCCGGCGCGCCGACGAACGCCAGCGCGACCGCCAGCCTGCGTTGCTCGCCGCCGGAAAGGTCGCCCACCCGGCGACGCGCGAGCGCGGACAGGCCGAACGCCGCCAGCGTCTCGTCGACGTCGGCCGGATGCGGATAATGTGCCGCGACGGCCAGCGCGATCTCGCGCGGACGCAGCGCATCCGGGAAGCCGCTCAGCTGCGGGGTGGCGCCGAGGCGCCGGCGCATCGCGAGATCTTTCGGCGAGCCGCCGAAGAGCGTCGCGGTCCCGGCGTCGGCCGCGCGCAGGCCGAGGGCGATCTCGAGCGCGGTCGTCTTGCCGGCGCCGTTCGGGCCGAGTACGGCGACGATCTCGCCGGCACCGACCGAAAACGTGCAATCGCGAAGGGCGCGGATCGGGCCGTAGCGCTTGGCCACGGCATCGAGGTGCAGATAGGTCATGGTCATCTTTCGAGGAGGTGTTGCATTTCGCGGACGTGCGCGACGAAAGCGTCGCGGCCGCGAGCGGTAAGACGGTAGCGCGTCTGCGGACGCCGGTCGACGAACGTCTTGTCTTCGTCCACGTAGCCGGCCGCGACGAGCTTGCCGAGGTGTGCGCCGAGGTTGCCGTTGGTCGTCGCGGCCGCGCGGACCAGCGCCGAGAACGCGACCCATTCCGATCCGAGCAGTTCCGCGATCGCGGCCAGCCGGATCTTGGAGAGCAGCAGTTCGTCCATGTCAGCCGTTGCGGGTCATCGCCGCGACCCCGAATCCGGAGTAGCCGAGCAGCATGCCGGCGGCCAGGATCCATCCGCAGTAGGCCGGGACGAAGCTGGCGACGATCATCGAGGCGATCAGGACGATCCCGCCCAGCATACCGGCTCGATCGCCCCGCAGACCGACGTAGAACGTGATGATGGCCGCGCCCAAAGACCACAGCGCAGCGCCCGACCAGCCGGGGAAGAGATGGAAGGCGGCGGATTGCGCGACCGCCATCAGCCCGAAGACCACCCAGACCACGTTGAGATAATCGCGGCCGGCGGTCGTCATCCGGTCGCTGGCGTTCTTCGCCTGGATCGACCGGACGAACGTATAGGCGATTGCGCCCGGGATGAGGACGAGCGGGAGCCACGTCCACCAGCCGTGGACCCGGCCGGTCAAGGCGAGCTGGAAGACCACGTCGATGGCCGCCGCCACCAGGCCCCAGACCACGAACAAGTCGCCGATCACGCACAGACTGCGGTCGGCCTCGGTCAGGATACGGTCGACCAAGTCGAGGTGCTCGCGGGCTTCGGACGGGTTCATTCCGGGACTCCTTGTTATAGACTAGTCTATTTTTTAGACTAACTCGATAGTACGCCGATCGGGCCGGCCCGTCAAGGGCACGAATCTCGTTGACAGGCGCGGGGCGGGCCTGATAGACTCCCCAGGTTATGTACGCGATCATCGAAACGGGCGGAAAGCAGTTCCGCGTAGCCGAGGGCGACGTTATCGCCACCGACCTTCACGACCATGAAGTCGGCAGCGACATCACGTTCGACTCGGTCGTGCTCGCGAGCGACGGCAAGGATGTCAAGATCGGCTCCGACGCCCTCAAGGGCGCGAGCGTGACCGGCACCGTGCTGCATCACGGCAAGGGCAAGAAGATCCTGGTCTTCCGCTACAAGTCGAAGAAGCGCATCCGCAAGCTCAACGGTCACCGCCAGCCGTTCGCCAAGGTCAAGATCACCAAGATCAGCCTCTAGCCCCCGTGCTGGACGTGACATTTCGCAGGGACAGCCGGAATCGGCTGTCCTCTGTTTTTGCCGACGGGCATGCCGACACGGCCGTGCACGGCGAGGATATCGTCTGCGCCGCCGTCTCGGCGATCCTCCAAGCCGCGCGTCTCGGGCTCGAGGAGCACGCCGGGGTCGCGCTCGAGGTCGAACAGCGGCCGGGCCGGCTCGACCTGCGTTGGCCCGAGGAGCGCCGCGACGACGAAGCGGTCGTCGCGATCGTCGCGACCGCCGAACTCGCGGTCGCGCAGATCGCCGGCCAGTACCCCAAGCACGTCCGCGTCCGTTCCGCTATCGAGACGTAACATAACCCCGGCTTTTCGGGTATCATGGTCAAGCAACGTTAAGGAGAGAGCATGTCTGACAGTTTCCGGGCGACCCCGCCCGAGCAGCAGTGGTCGGGTACCAAGAACAACGGGAACGGCTTCCAGGGGCCGGCCGGTTCGAACCAGCCGGGAAGCGACGACGCCACCGGCGACGTCGGGAAGGCGCTCCTGGTCGGCGTCCTCGGCGGACTGGTCTCGGCGGCCGGCTACATGATCTACCGGCGCCTGCCGGACGAGCAGAAAGAAGCGCTCCACAACCAGGTCAAGAGCCAGGTCGCACAGCGCATCAACGAGATCCGCTCGAACTTCAACATCTAGCCGACCCGGCGCTCACTCCACGGCCGTCTCGCGCGTTGTGCGGATATGACCTCCGCACTCGCCCTGGCGGCCGTGCTGTCTCACGCGCGCGGCCGCTATCTGGCCGACATCGGCGCGATCGCATCGCTGACCGGACGCGACGTCGCCTACGATTACGTCGACCGGCTGACCACCGACATCGCCGCGCTCTCGTCGCCGGCGCCGTCGGACGCCCGCGCCCAGTACGTCGTGCGGCTAGCCTCGCTCTACGACGACGTCGTCGAGCAGTATCTCGCGCGTGCGGGCCGTCCGCCCGGCTCGATCCGCGGACTCGGCGAGACGTTGGTCCGCTCGAGCGCCGACGGCACGCTCCAGCCCCTGGCCGTCTACGTGCCGCCGTCGTACGACCCGGCACGTCCGGCGCCGCTGGTGGTCTTCTTGCACGGAAGCGGCGGATCCGAATCGGGTTTGCTCGCGCAGGCCGGACTGACGCAGCTCGCCGACGCGACCGGATCGATCGTGATCGCGCCGTACGGACGCGGCTATTCCGGTTTTCGCGGAAGCGCGACCTCGGATATCTACGACGCGCTGGCCGTCGTCAAGAACGCCTTCGCGATCGATGCGCGGCGACGGTACTTGGCCGGCTACTCGATGGGCGGCTTCTCGATCTTCCGCGTGGGCAGCGCGCACCCGCACGAATGGACCGGACTGATGTGCGTCTCCGGCGGGCTCAACGGTGCCGCCGATGCAGACGCGGCCCTCCGCGACCTGCACGACCTTCCGCTCTACGTGCTGACCGGGAAGGACGACGCCGTCATCCCGAGCGTCTACACCACCCAGTCGGCCGGGTATCTGCGCCACTACGGGATGTCCGTCTCGTTCTACCGTCAGCCCGACGGCACCCACGAACTCGCGAGCCTTCAACCGATCCTGGAGAGCGCCTGGAGCGACATGCATCGCGGCATCGTGCGCGATCCGCCGGAAGACCTGCCCTTCGGGGCGGCGCCGCCGACGCTCTCGACCGGCTTCAAACCGTAGCGCACTCGGCGATGCGGCGTTCGACGATCTTGCGCTCGGCCTCGGTCGCGAGCGACGGGAGCGCGCGTTCGAACCAGCGGCGCGCTTCGGCCGGTTCGCCGCCGCGACGGAGCAGGTCGGCCTTCGCGATCAGCGCGGGCGTATAGCCCGACAGCGGGCCTTCGACCAATCCGTCGACCTCGCGCATGGCTTCGTCGAACGCGCCCGAAAAAGCCAGCGCGACCGCCCGGTTGAGCGCGACGACCGGCGAGGGGTCGAGCGCGTAGAGCGCGTCGTAGGCGCGCCGGATGGCGGGCCAGTCGGTCGCGTCCCAGGATGCCGCGGTTGCGTGCGCGGCCGCGACGATCGCCTGGAGCTGATACGGTCCCGGATGACGGTGGCGCTGCGCCTCGGCCAGCGCCGCGCGTCCCTGCGCGATCGCCACCACGTCCCAGCGCTCGCGATCCTGCTCTTCGAGCGGCGCCGCCTCGCCGCGTCCGTTCACGCGCGTCGCGCGACGGGCGTGATGGAACAGCATCAGCGCGTGCAGGCCGAGCAGTTCCGGCTCGCCCGGCATCAGCCGGCAGAGCGTACGCGTCAACCGGAGCGCGTCGCGACACAGATCCACCCGCACCAGCTCGCCGTCCTGCGAGGAGCGGTAGCCTTCGTTGAAGACGAGATAGACGACCGCGAGCACGTCCGGCAAGCGTTCCGGCATCTGCGCGGGCGCGGGCACGCTGAACGGGATGCCCGACTGCACGATCTTGCGCTTGGCCCGCACCAGCCGCTGCGCGAGCGTCGGCAGCGGCACGAGGAAGGCGGCGGCGATCTCTTCGGTCGTCAGCCCGGCCGCATAGCGCAGCGTCAGCGCGACGCGCGTCTCGGGCGCGAGCGCCGGATGCGCGCACGCGAAGTTCATCGCCAGGCGGTCGTCCTGGATCGGGTCGTCATTCGTCATCGGATCGGAGATGGCGGCACCTTCGAGGCGCGCGAGCAGGTCGTATTTCTTCGTCGCGGTCTTCTCGCGACGCACCGCGTCGATCGCGCGATTGCGCGCGACGCTCAGGATCCAGCCGGCCGGGTTGCGCGGCGTGCCGCGCGCCGGCCACGATTCGAGGGCTTCGAGATACGCTTCTTGGACCGCATCCTCGGCGCGCTGGAGATCGCCGAAGATGCGCGCCAGCGTCGCGATCGCCCGTGCCGATTCGGATCGGAACAGGCGATCGAGCGACGCGACGTCGGGTTCGACTACGCCCCCCCGCTCCACAGCGGCCGGACCTCGACCGAGCCCCACTTGGCGCTCGGGATCTTGGCGGCGAAATCGAGCGCTTCGTCGATCGTCGGGACGTCGACGATGAAGAAGCCGGCCAGGACCTCTTTGGTCTCGGCGTACGGTCCGTCGGTGGTGGTGCGCTTGCCGTCGCGTACGCGCACCGTGGTGGCGGTGTCGGTGCGCTCCAGGCCCTCGCCGACGACGATCGAGCCGCTCTTGAGACCATCCTGGTAGAGCGCCATGTAGTCGGCGTGGATCTGCCGCTGCTCGGCCTCGTCCGTGGTCGGGACCCCGTCGTCGTAGATCAGACATGCATATTTCATGGTGGTGTTCTCCCTTTCGATGGAATGACGAACGGGGCTGCTCGGATTCGACAGGTCGCCCTAGGGTTTTTCCCCGTAGAGCGGGCGGACGTCCCGCTCGCCCTTGTGCAGGTAGGGCACGCCGTGAAGCATCCAGCCCGGCGTCGGCGTCCCCTTGAGGAAGTGGTCGAAGTACTCGTCGAGATGGACGGTCCAGTACTTCTGCTGCTCGCGGCCGTGCAGGTTGTGGTATTCGCCGTTGAAGACGAACAGGTAGGCTTCTTTGTTCAAGCGCCGCAGGGCGGTGAAGAACTCGATGCCCTGGTACCACGGCACCGCATCGTCGTTGTCGTTGGCGATCGTCAGATAGGGCGTGCGCACGTTCTGGACGTGGTAGATCGCCGAGTTCGCGAGGTACAGATCCGGACGTTCCCACGGGGTGGCACCCATCCGCGATTGGCCGTGCTCGTACTGGAAGTCGCGGACCAGGCCGCTGCCCCAGCGGATCCCGCCGAAGGCGCTGGTCATGTCCGCGACGGCCGCGCCGGCCTCGACCGCGGCGAAGCGATGGGTCTGCGTCACCATGTAGGCGATCTCGTACGCGCCCCACGAGTGGCCGGCGATGCCGATGTGTTTCGGATCGACGTAGCCGCGCGCCGCGATCGTATCGATAGCGGCGCTCACCGCATGCAGCGCGTCCCGGCCCGGGTGGCCGGTGCCGTAGGCGATGTCGGGAACCATCACCACGTAGCCGTTGCTCACGTACCGCAACAGGTTGGGGCTCGTCCCCGGCGCCGGCGCGTGGAAGCCGTGCAAGTCGTCGGAGAAGCGCTCGTAGATGTAGACGAGCATCGGGTACTTCTTCTTCGGATCGAACCCGTCGGGAAGATAGACGATGCCGTCGAGCGGCTTGCCGTCGGCGCGGTAGTGGAAGAGATGCTCGGTGCCCCAGCGGTAGCGCGCCATCTGCGGATTCGCATCGGTGATCCGCGAGAGCCCGGTCAGCGATGGGCCGCCGGCCCAGAAGTCCGGGTATTCGTGGAAGCTCCCGCGCTGGAGCGCGTAGACCTCGGCGTTCTTGGCCTTGAAGAAGCCGGTGTATTGCCGCGACTCGGAGAGCAGCTGCTTGGGCGTGCCGCCGGCCGTGCCCGCGAGTACGAACAGTCCGTCGTCCTTGGTGACGTCGTCGAGCCCGAACAGATACATCGGAGCCGATGGGTCGATCGCCGTGCGGGCCGTCTCGCTCGCGGCCGGAAGACCGTCGGTGACGGCGCGTTCGAACCGCCGCTTGTGCGCGCGTCCGTAGCCCGCGGTGATGTCGCGCGCGTCGATGCGGTCGGGATCGAACGACCAGATATCGTAGCGGTCGCGCAGCAGCACGCGCGCGTCGCCGGTCGTCCAGCCGACCGACCCGTACGCCGGCGGCGGGGCCGGGTGATCGTCCAACTCGTCGTAGAACGCGACCTTCAGCCCCTTCGTCAGATCGACGCGCCGGCCGTCGCGCGCGCGAACCGTGTACCAGTAGCGCCCGGGCGCGTCGTAGCAGAGCGCGTACTTGCCGGCCGGCGAGAGCGAACATCCGGCGCTCGTCCGGTGCGCGGCCAGCGTGCGGCGCCCGGTCTGCAGCGAGATCAGGTACTCGTCGGCGTAGAAGTCGTCGTACGAGCGCTGCTTGTAGTACGGACGCGGATCGGTGCCGAGCGCGCTCGCGTGGTTCTGGTTCGTCTCGACTTGGAGCATCGAGGGCGAGCCCAGCTGCACGACCTTTCCGCTATCGACGTGCACCACCGCCAGGAACGTCTGTTTGGCGTCGGCATCGGCCTCGACTTGCTGCTCGGCCTGGAGGCGCCCGTCGCGCCAGTTCCAGAGGTCGACTTGCATCGGCGCCGGCGTATCGCTGGGCACCGGCTTCGGCGCGACGTTCGTCCCGAAGTAGAGCAGGGCGCCGTCCTTGGTGAACGTCACGTCGCCGTTCGCGTCCGGCGTATAACCGCGCGGAAGGCCGGCGCTGCCGAGGTGCGCGACCACACGCGCCGCCGGAGCGGCCGGCGTCCACAGAAGCAGGTCCGGATGCGGCGCCGCGCCGGCATACGAGTTCGCATCGCTCAGGAACGCGAGCCTATCCGCATCGGCGGCGAACGCCAGGTTCGTATACCGGCCCGCACCCGACGCCGCGCGCGCGAGCATCGCGTCCTCGAGGTCGCGCACGACCACGCCATCGGCGGCGCCGCTCGCGGTCTCGGTCGCCCAGGCGAGATACTTCTCGTCGGGCGAGATGGCGTACTCCGTCACGTCGGCGATCTCGATGGTCGCGCCGGAGTCGAGATCGCGCAGCACCAATCGCGCCCCGGTCGCCTTCTTCTTGCTCTCGTCGGGCGACGGCGATGGTGACGGCGAGGCGAGCGCCGGCGCACCCGGTCTGGGGCTCGGCGACGACTCCGGCGACGGAGACGGCTTGACCGCATCCTTGACCGGCAGCGGTTTCTCGAGCAGATAGACGATCCAATGCGCGGACGCGGTCGCGAGCTTACGGCTCTTGACCCGGTCGACGGTGCTCGCGACGCCCGACGACAGATCGAGGATCCCGAGCCCGGCTTTCGGCAGCGCGTCGGCCTTCTTGCCGGCCTTCTTGGCGGCATCCACGTCGGCTTCGACCGGCGCGATCGTGTAGATCAGGTGACGCCCGTCCGCGGTGAAGACCGGGAGCGTGCCGCGCGCCTCGCGCAGCTCTTCGCCGGTCTTGACGTTGCGCACGATCAGCGTCGGGTCGCCGTCCTCGGGCGTCAGCGCATAGGCGAACCACGCGCCGTCGGGCGAGAACGATGCGTTGCGGATGGCGTTCCACGAATCGTAGGCGGCGTAGCCGATCGGCGGTTTGGGGGCGGCCTGCGCCGGCAGCGAAACGACCGCGAGAAGCGCGGCCGCAAGGACGGACGAAAAGCGTACGGGCATGGCCGCAAGTACCTCGGCGGCGGGCGCTTATCCCCTCTCGGGGGCAGGCGGGATCGGCGCGCCGTTCGGGTCGACCTCGGGGAGGTCCGAGGGGTGCGGTTCGGCGGCCTCGGCTTCGGGCTCCGCGTCGGGGCCGAACTCCGGCGCGATCAGCGGCTCGACCACCCGCGGCTGGGGCTTCGGCTGCTCGTTGATATCGGCCGCCCGCTCCATCTCGGCCACGAACGAATGGGACGTGTTCTGGACCTCGCGCATGAACTTGCCGGCCTGGCGCAGGATGCCGGGCAGCTTGTCGGGGCCGAAGAGCAACAGGGCCAAGACGCCGATGACGGCGATATCGGGAACCGAGAACATCGCGCGGCCACTTTCGGCAGGGCACCCTCCGGGCCCCGTGCAAGTCCGAAGGTCCGCCGTGAAGATCATCTACACGAGGGGCAATCGCACCGAGACCCTCGCCTCGCTCGCGACGCTCCGGAAAATCCTGAACCGCTTCGTCCGGCACCGGGTCTTCTACGAAGTCTCGAGCCGGAGCAAGCGCGGGCATGAGTTTTTCTCGGCCAAGAACGTGTTCGTGGTCGAATCCGTCGAGATCACCAATCGCGACTACCTGACGATCCTGATCTTCGACGCCCACAACCGGTCGCACTCGATCGAGATCCTCAACCCGCAGACCATGCGCATCTACGACGAGATGCCGGGCAAGGGATTCGCGGTCAGCTTCATCAGCGAGAGCGAGAACGGCGTCGAGTCGCGCTGCTACATCCGCGACGAGGGTCCCGACGAAGACGAGAACCGCGAGCAGACCGCCCTCGAGAAGATCACGCTCCCGGAACTCTTCGAATACCTCGAGGAGATCACCGCGACCGACGCGATCAAGCCTTAAAGCGTGTAGATCGCCTCGGTGACGCTGCCGGGCTCGACGTTGAGCGCGCTCAATACGCCGGTGCTCTTGACCGCTTCGGCCGCCAGCCCGAACGCCAGATGTTTGGGCTCGTACGTATCTTCGGCGCGACGCGCGCCTTCGGCGAAGATCGCGTAGGCCTCGCGCGAGAGCCAGACCGTCGTCTTACCGTCCGGCGTCTTGAAGCCGAGCGTGTCGTAGCGCACGATCGCCGGAAGCTCGCCGTTGGAGAGCCCGCGTTCTTGCAGGCGCGCGATACCCTTGCGATTGTCCTCGGGCACCGGCAACGCTTCGAGCTTATCGCGACGCACGACCGCGCCGAGCGCGGGACCTGCGTGCCGGTCCTCGAGCAGCGAGAGCAGCAGCGAGCGCGCGCTGACGAACGGCTCGCGCAGCCGCAGCGCGATCGCGGCCGCGCGGCGCATCAGCGCCAGCAGATCGGCGGATAGCGGAACGTGTTCGGCTTCGCTCATGCCTGCTTTCTTAGCCTCCGGAAGGGGCCGCCCTCTAAGCGCGCGGCGCGCCGCAGTTCGCGGACGGCTTCGTCGATGCGCCCCGCCCGCTTGAGGGCCACGCCCAGGTTCTGGTGCGCGACGCCGTACAGGTCGTCCGAGCGGATCGCCGCCCGGTAGTGCTCGATCGCGTCGTCCAGCGCGCCGTCTTCGAGCAGCAGGTTGCCGATGTTGGTCAAGGCCGGCGGGTAGGCCGCGACCAGTCCGAGCGCGGCGCGGAAATCCCCGAGCGCCTCGTCCCGGCGTCCCAGCCCGACCCGCGCGATCCCGCGTTTGTTCTGGTAGAAGGCCCGGTCGGCCGGGCTTTCCGCCTCGGCCAGGAGCGTGTCGAACCGCTCCTCGGCGCCGGCGAAGTCGCCGCGCTCGAGCGCGGAGAGGGCGAGGCCGCGGGGGCTCTGGTCGCGGGCGAATCGGCGCAGAAAGGTGAACATCGTGCCGCTATGTTCACGGTCGACGTCGTCACGCTCTTCCCGGAGGTCTTCGCACCGTTCGTCGGCCTCTCGATCGTCGGCCGGGCGGTCGAGGCCGGCCTGGTCGACGTCCGCTACCACCACGTCCTCGACGCGGTCGAAGGCCGGGCCCGGGCGGACGAGCCGCCGTTCGGCGGAGGGCCGGGCCTGGTCATGCGGATCGAACCGATCGCGACCACGCTGGACCGTATCCTGGCCGGCGCGCCGGCCGGCGAGAACCGCCGGATCGTCGTGCCGAGTCCGGCCGGCCGGCCGTTCCGGCAGGCCGACGCGCGGGGGTTCGCGGCCCTCGACCGGCTCGTCCTGATCTGCGGCCACTACGAGGGCATCGACGAGCGCTTAGGCGACCTCTACCCGATCGAGGAGGTCTCGCTGGGCGACTTCGTGCTGACCGGCGGCGAGATCCCGGCCCTGGCCATCATGGACGCGACCGTTCGGCTGCTCGACGGAGCGATCGACCCGGGCTCGGCGGCTGCCGAGTCGTTCACCGACGGCGGGCTCGACTACCCGGCCTACACCCGGCCGGCCGTCTTCCGGGGGGTCGCGGTCCCCGAGGTGCTGCTCTCCGGGGACCACGCCAAGATCGCCGCTTGGCGCCGGGAGCAGTCCCGGGCCCGGACGGCCAGCCGCCGCCCGGACCTCTGACCTAAGCCCGTTGCGGGGGAGGGACAGCCGTGGTATCATCCCCTGGTTGTGCCGGACCCGCCCGGCCGGCTTTCCTTTGCGCCGCGGACCGTAGTAGAAGAGAACGCTATCCAATGAACGTCATCGATGTCCTCAACAACGAGCAGCTCAAGACCGGCGTCCCGGAGTTCCGCTCCGGCGACACCGTCAAGGTCTATTCCAAGGTCGTCGAAGGCGGCAAAGAACGCGTCCAGATGTTCGAAGGCGTCGTCATCGTCTACACCGGCGGTGGTGCCGGCGCGTCCGTCACCGTCCGTCGCGTCGCCCACGGCGTCGGCGTCGAGAAGACGTTCCTGGTGCACAGCCCGCGCGTCGAGAAGATCGAAGTGAGCAAGCGCGGCATCGTCCGCCGCAGCCGCCTGTTCTATCTCGCCGACAAGATCGGTAAGGCCGCGCGCATCAAAGAGAAGAAGACGCGCTGACGCCCCTTCAGCTTCTCGGACTGATCGCGGTCTTCGCGGTCGCCCGTTTCGCCCTCAGCATCAGACCTCTGGCGGCCGACGAAGCGAAATCGTCGGCCGTCGCCGTCGTACGGGAATACCTCGACGCCTTCATCGTGGCCGGCCTGGCCGCGCTCTTCCTGATCACGTTCGTGATCCGCACGTTCTACATCCCATCCGACTCGATGGTCCCGACCTTGATCCGGCAAGACGTCCTGCTGGTCGACGAGTTCGACTACCGGATCCACGGACCCAACCCCGGCGACATCGCGGTCTTCACGCCGCCCATCGAAGCGGCCGGCAACGCCTTCATCAAGCGTGTCGTGGGCGTGCCGGGTGACACCTTGCGCGTCCGCGACGGTATCGTGTACCGCAATGGCAAAGCCCTCGACGAACCGTACGAGAACATGCAGCCTGCCTACGACCTCGACGTCAAGAACTACGGCATCTGGGTCGACGACGGCGACGGCACCGAACGTCCGCTCGACCCGCGCGCCGCGAACGTGCCGCCCAAGTCGCAGTGGCAGGCGCCGGACCGGATCCCGGACGGCTTCTATTTCATGATGGGCGACAATCGCAACAACTCGGACGACTCGCACATCTGGGGCTTCGCCCAAGCGCACGGACCGTTCGCGGCGGGACCGCTCGCCGCCAAGCACGTCCAATCCGGCTTCTCCGGACGCGCGTTCCTCATATTCTGGCCGCTCAATCGCTTGCGCGTGCTTCACTAACGCCGAAGAGAGTACCAAGACCACGATGCAACCCTGGCAGCTCCTCGCACTCGTCGCCATCATACTGGCCGTCCGGCTGGCGCTCACGCTGGTCCCGATCCGCGCCGGCGAAGATCCGGCCAAGCGCGCGCACATCTCGCGCGAGTACCTCGACCCGTTCATCGTCGCGGGCCTGGCCGCGTGGCTGCTGATCACGTTCATCGTGCGCACCTACTACATCCCCTCGGAGTCGATGGTGCCCACCCTGCTCGTCCACGACGTGCTGCTGGTCAACAAGTTCGAGTACCGCTTCCACGAACCGCACCGCCTCGACGTGGTCGTCTTCCCGCCGCCGATCGTCGAGCCGGGCTCGGACGACGACTTCATCAAGCGCGTCATCGGCACGCCCGGCGACACGATGAGGATCCAGGGCGGAACCGTCTACATCAACGGCGAGCCGCTGGTCGAGCCGTACGTCAAAGAGCCGCCCCACTACAACCTCGTCATCAAGAACTACAACATCTACACCGACGAGAACAATCCCGGCGTCCTCAGCCCGCTCGACCCGCGCCAGGCGAACATCCCGCCGAGATCCGAATGGACCGCGCCCGACCGCATCCCGCCGCACTGCTACTTCATGATGGGCGACAACCGCAACAACAGCGACGACTCCCACATGTGGGGCTTCGCCCAGAACAGCGGCAACTTCGAAGCCGGTCAAAAAGCCGGCAAACCCGCCGGCTTCACCGGCCACGCCTTCTTCATCTTCTGGCCGCTCAATAGGATGCACGGCATCTGAGATGTGGCGATGGATCGCGGGCGCGGCCGGAGCGCTGCTGATCCTCGCGATCGCGGGGATCGTCGTCCTCGGCCTCCCGTTCCAAGCCTACTCGATCCCCGCCGAATCGATGATGCCGACGCTCCGAACCGGCGACGTCGTCCTCGTCGATCGGTGGGCGTATCGCTTCGGAGCGCCGCAACGCGGCGACATCGTCACCTTCCCGCCTCCGATCGCCGAGCCCGGCGGAGCGAACGACGACTTCATCAAACGCGTCATCGGAATGCCGGGCGATAGCCTGAAGATCGATCGCGGCACCGTCTACGTCAACGGTAGACCCTTGACGGAGAGGTACGTCTACGACAGGGCCCACTACGACCTGATCGTCAAAGACTACGCCATCTATACCGACGAAGGCGGATCGGGCCTCAAGCCGCTCGATCCGAGGTCGGCCAACATCCCGCCAAGATCCGAGTGGACGGCCCCCGATACGATCCCTCCGAACTGCTACCTCATGCTCGGCGACAACCGCAACAACAGCGACGACTCCCACATCTGGGGTTTCGCGCAGAACGCCGGCGACTTCGCCACTGGCGACAAAGCCGGCAAATCCGCCTGGTTCACCGGAAGAGCGACCCAAATCCTAACCCCGAGCAAACGAGCACGTAGCCTCTAGCGCAGCCAGCAGACTGCGGTTCGGGAGCGGGGCGGTGCGTGTTCTAAGAGAGGCGTCTGATTTTTTCGCGATCGCCATGGATGGCGACTTCCTTTGGTCGTCGCGAAAAAACGGACGAGTAGGAGCGGCCCCGGATGGGCCGCGACGAACGTCCGAACGTGAACACGCACCGCCCCGCTCCCGAACCGCAGACGCCCCGCCACCCGGGGGCGAAGCGCGAGCGCGTCGAAGGCGCAAGGCGTGCGTTGGAAGACCGTCGCCAGCCTGATCGTGCAGGTCGTCGTGCTCGGCGCGTTGATCGCCGCGTTCTTCGTGCGCGCGCCCCAAGTCTCGGGTCTCTCGATGGCGCCGCGGATCGCGTCCGGCGAGACCGTGCTGATCTCGACGCTCGGCTACCGCTTCCACGCCCCCCAGCGCGGCGACATCGTGGCCTTCCACCACGACGACGGCGCGCCCGAGGTCTACATCAAGCGCGTCGTCGGCCTTCCCGGCGATCGCATCAGGATCGAACGCGGCGAGGTCTACGTCAACGACAACCGGCTTGCGGAACCGTACGTGCGCTACGCCGACGAACGGTCGTTCGCCGAACAGACGGTCCCGCCCAACGCGGTCTACGTGCTCGGCGACAACCGCGCCGTCTCGGACGATTCGCGCTTCTGGGGGACCGTCCCGACCGACCAGATCATCGGCAAAGCGCTGGCCGGCATCTGGCCCTTGAACGCGTTCGGGACTCTGTGAAGGGGATCGCGTGTCCGAGCCTCGCGCCGATTTTGTGGCGAGGGCGAGGAGCGAGGAGGGAGCAACGCGGGGGCGTTGTGACCGACGCAGCGACGAAGGCATTCGCCGCAAAGCGGCCGAGGATCGGGCATGCGAGCCCCTTCGCGGAGTCCCCTAGACTGTGAGCGAGAAAGACGATCTCGAACGCGCGGTCCAATGGTATCCCGGCCATATGGTGCGGGCCATGCGGCGCATGGGCGAGTATCTCAAGCTCATCGACGTGGTCGTCGAAGTGGTCGACGCGCGCGTGCCGCGCAGCTGCCGCAATCCGATGCTCGACACGATCATCGGTTCGCGCAAGCGGCTGATCGTCCTCAACCGCGAGGATCTGGCCGACCCGGTCGTCACCAAGCTCTGGCTCGAGCACTTCAAGGCCGCCGGTCTGCCGGTCGCGGCCGTCGACGGCCGCGCGCAGCCCAGCGTCAAGCGCGCGGCCCAGCTGGTCGCCGAACTCGCCGAAGGCAAGCCCGGTACGTCGCGCGCGCTGGTGGTCGGCTTGCCCAACGCCGGCAAGAGTTCGATCATCAACGGCCTGGTGCGGCGCGCCGCCGCCAAGACCGAGGATCGCGCGGGCGTCACCCGGCAGCTCCAGTGGTTCCGCATGAACAAGGGCGTCGAGGTGATGGACACGCCGGGAATCCTGGTGCCCAAGATCCCGGACGCGACCGCGCAGTGGAAGCTCGCGATGACCGGCGCGGTGCCGCGCGATCGCTACGATCCCGAGGAGATCGTCGCGCACTTCTACCGCTGGATCGCCGGCACGCCGCAAGGCGCGGGCCCGGTCCCCGATCTCGAGACGTTCGCGGCCGGGCGGTTCGTCCGGCGCGGCGGCGAGATCGACTACCACAACGCGGCGCAATCCTACATCAGCGCGTTCGGCGCCGGCACGTTCGGCCGCATCTCGCTCGAGTCTCCCGATGACGACCTGCGAAGCGAAAGCGCGTAAGGCCCGCAACGCCTACGCGCGCGAGCGCCGGCGGCTGCACCGCATGCATCTCTTCGAGAAGGCAGCGCGCGCGAACGGCTACGAGCTGATCGGCGGGGTCGACGAGGTCGGGCGCGGTCCGTTGGCCGGTCCGGTCGTGGCGGCGTGCGTGATCGCGCGCGAGCCGCTGATGCTCTCCGGGCTCAACGATTCCAAACAGGTCCGCCCCGCGCTGCGCGCCGAGCTGGAGATCGAGATCAAACGGCGCGCGTCGGGCTGGGCGATCGGGGTCGCCTCGGTCGAGGAGATCGAGCGGCTGAACATCTATTGGGCCAGCGTGCTCGCGATGGAACGCGCGATCGCGGCGCTGCCGGTGCTTCCGCAGTACCTGATCACGGATGCCGTCCGGCTGCGCTCGTTCGCCGGTCCGCAGGAGCCGCTGGTCAAGGGCGACGCGCGCTGCGCCGTGGTCGCGGCCGCCTCGATCCTGGCCAAGGTCTACCGCGATGCGTTGCTCGATGCGATGGACCGCGAGGATCCGCGCTACGGCTTCGCCGAGCACAAGGGCTACGCGACCCCGCGGCATCTGGCCGCCCTGGCCGATCACGGCCCGTCGGTCTTCCACCGGCCCTCTTTCTGCCGGGTCCGCGACGCGCAGATGCGTCTGGGACTAGATGACGGGCAAGCGTTTATGGAACCGGACCAAGGGCCGTGAAGGCGAGCGCCGGGCGGAGGCCTATCTGCGCGCCCGGGGGTACCGCGTGGTCGACCGGAACGTCCGCCTGCCGGGTGGGGAATTAGACCTGGTCTGCGTGGACGGTACGACGCTGGTTTTTGTTGAAGTAAAGGCCCGTAGCGGCGCGGACTTCGGGAGGGCCCTCGGCGCGGTAGACGCACGAAAGCGGACGACCTTACGGCGGCTCGCGGCGGATTACGCCCAGATCGCCGCCCCGGGGGCCCGTTTTCGCTTCGATATCGTCGCATTAGACGGAGAAACCATAGTCTTGCACCGAAACGCCTTCTAACGTGGAACTCCAAGGACGGACCCTCGGCGGGCGCTACCAGATCCTCGACCTGATCGGCCGGGGCGGTACTGCAGATACCTACCGGGCGATCGACACGCGCCTCGGCCGCGAGGTCGCGGTCAAGGTGCTGCTCGACCGCTCGGACGACGTCACCCAGCGGCTGCTGCTCGAAGCCCAGGCGATGGCCTCGCTCAACCATCCCAAGATCGTCGCCATCTACGACGCCGGCGAAGACGCCGGCCACTCGTTCATCGTGATGGAACTGATCCACGGCAAGACGCTGCGCGAACTCGAAGGCGGCGCCCTGACGTACAAACAGGCCCTCGGTTACCTGGTCGACATGCTCGAGGCACTCGACTACGCGCACGCGCAAGGCGTGGTCCATCGCGACGTCAAGCCGTCCAACGTGATGACCGTCGGCAACGGCGAGCTGGTCAAGCTGACCGACTTCGGCCTGGCCCGCCGCTCGACCGACGTCACCCAGACCACCCGGACCGGACAGATCGTCGGCACCATCGCCTACCTCGCTCCCGAGCGCTTCCTCTCCAAGCCGGCCGACGTCCGCAGCGATCTGTACTCCGTCGGCGTGGTGATGTACGAGATCTTCACCGGCACCGTGCCGTTCCGGAACGACCGCGACGACCTGGTGGCGACGATGTTCTCGCACGTCCACGATCTGCCGACGCCGGCCCGCGAGATCAACCGCGCGATCCCCGAGTATCTCGAACGCGTGATCATGCGTTCGATCGAGAAGGATCCGCTGCGCCGCTACCAGACCGCGCGCGAGTTCATCGCCGATCTGCGGGTGCTGCAGACGCCGCAGCCGCATCAGCCGAGCCAAGCCACCGAGGCCCGCACGCCCAAATCGGTGGCGACCCGCGACCAGGCGTCGTCGACCACCGACCCGTCGCTGCGTCAGGCGCTCGACCGCGCGCTCGCGCCGACCCGCAATCGCAGCGACGCGCTCGAAGCCGTCCTGCGCGGCATGATGGCCACCCGCCGTCGCCGCTACGACGAGGCCAAAGAGGCGTTCGTCGCCGCGCTCTACGAGTTGGAGACGATCGGCAACGACATCGAATACGCCAAGACGGCGCTCAAGTACGGTACCATGCTCCTGCAGAAGGCTTCCGACGGCATGCGCGACCGGGCCGAACTGCGCGACGGCATCAACCGCCTCAACAACGGCATGCGCGTCTTCCACGACCACGCGCTGCACGACCAGTACGGCGAGGCCGAGCACCTGATCAACGCGCTCGAACGCACCGCGATCGGACTCTACTAGCCCGACGTGAGCGAGCCGCAGAAACAGGAACAGCTCCGCCGTTCCGTCACGCCGTGGGGTTCGTATTCGTGGGGATACGCCGACGTCGGCGCCGATATCTTCGTCGCCCTCGGACTGGTCTTCGGCGCGGCCGCCGGCGCGACCAACGTCGCGTTCCTGTTCGCCGGCTTGGTCTACGTCTGCGTCGGGCTCGCCTACACCGAACTCTCGGCCGCCTATCCGGTCGCCGGCGGCGGCCAGTACTTCGTCATGCGCGGGCTGGGCGATCTGCCCGGGTTCTTGGCCGGCTGGGCGGTCTTGCTCGACTTCACGATCGACATCACGCTGTTCGCCTGGGGCACGGTCGGCTATCTGAGCCATCTGCCCTGGCTGAACGGCCTCGCCGCTAGCGGGCATCCGATCCTGCACTTCTGGGTGATCTTCGCGCTGATCGCCGGGCTCGCGCTGCTCAACGTGCGCGGCGTCCGCGAAAGCTCGGCCTTCAACGGTATCGTCTCGGCCTTCGACGTGGTCAGCGAACTCTCGATCCTGTTCTTCGGCTTCCTGTTCGCGTTCAAGCCGGAGCTGCTGGTCCACTCGATGCAGTTCGGCTGGCCGACCTCGTTCGCGCTGATGAACGGCATCTCGCTCGCGATCATCTCGTTCGTCGGGCTCGAGTCGATCTCGCACGCCGCCGAGGAGACGCATCGTCCGGCCTCGATCGTGCCGCGCACCTCGGTCGCGCTGATCCTCACCATCCTGATCTTCGCGCTGGCCTACTCGAACCTGGCGCTCGGCATGCTGCCCTCGCATCCCGTCCCGCTCGATGCGAACGGGCACGCGCAGATGTTCTGGCACTTCCTCGGGACGGTCGGGAACCAGGACAAAGCGGTCGCGGTGCTGGCCTCCAACATCCCGCTGTTCGGCTCGCTCGCAGCCCTCTACGTGCCGGTGCTCGGCGCCATCCTGCTGCTCATCTCGTCCAACTCGGGCGTCTTCGGCAGCTCGCGCATCGCCTACTCGATGAGCCAGTTCAAACTGCTCCCGAGCCTGTTCGAACGGGTCCATAAGAAGTACAAGACCCCCGTCATCTCGATCCTGACGTTCTGCGGCCTGGCCGTGATCGAGCTGGTCTTCGCGGCGTTCCAGGGCGACAAGGGCTACGAGTTCCTGGGCGACCTCTACGCGTTCGGCGCGGCCGCGAGCTACACGCTGGTCTTCGTCGCGCTGATCGCCTTGCGGCTGCGGGATCCGCTCACCCCGCGCGCGTTCAAGATCCCCGGCAATATCAAGGTGCGGTACCGCGGCGAGAACTGCGAGATCCCGCTGCTCGGCATCGTCGGCTTCTTCGGCATCTTCACGATCCTGATCTTCGTCTTGCTCACGCACCAGATCGGGCGCATCGCGGGCCCGTCGTGGCTGATCCTCGGCTTCGTCATCTACATCGTCTATCGCAAGAAGAAGGGGCTGCCCGTCTTCGGCTCGGTACGGCGCGATTGGAGCACGGATCAGATCAAGATCCTGCGCGACGCCGGCGAACTCGAACTGATGGACGAACTCGTGCAGAAGCTCAAGACGCGCGGCCGCACCCCGGGCGGTGCGCCGTGAAGGCGTTCGTGCAGTCGCCCGGCTACGCGCGCTGGAAGATGGTCAATGCGGTGCTGTTCGTGCTGTTGGGAGCCGGCATCGTGTTCCGCTTCGCGACCTCGACGGTCGCGCTGCGCCTCGAGGCGATTCCGGGCTACGCGCTCGGACTGGCGCTCCTCGCGCTCGGCGCCTGGCGTCTCTGGCCGCTCCTGCGACGGAGCGCGACGTGATCGTCGGCGGGCTCGAGATCACGCCGGCCGGCGCGGCCTGCGCCGTCGCGACGGTCGCCGCGACCGTCGCCGTGCTCTACTGGATGCTGCATCCGCCTCAATCCAAAGCCGACATCGCCGCCAAAGCGGCCGAGTCGCAGCTGCGCCGCACGATGGCCACCACCATCGTCGTGTTCTCGTCCGAGATCCGCTCCGAGCATATGATGGTGCTGGCCGCCCGGCTCGCGCGCGGGTCCAAGACCGAACTGATGGCCGTCTACGTGATCGAGGTGCCGTTCACGCTCCCGACCCAGGCGCCGATGGAGGACGAGGACCGGGTCGCGCTCGACACCCTGGCCGCCGCCGAGCAGATCGCCAAGAACCACGGCGTCGACGTGCGCACCGAGATCCTCCACCACCGCTTCACCACGCAGGCCGTCCTGGAGCTGGCCAAGCGCGAGAACGCCGATCTGATCGTGATCGGTTCGTTCCGCGAAGGCGGCTACACCGGCGCGCCGCTCGGCCGCACGATCGAGGCCATCGCGGCCAGCGCCAAATGCGACGTCTTGATCGGCGTCGAGGGCAAGCACGGCAGCCTGCTCGGCGACGAGTCCGCGCAGGCGGCCGACGACGCGAACGCCAACCCGAGTTCCAACGTTACGTAACCGGAGGAACCTATGATCGCCAGACGCCTCGCCATTCTCGCCCTCGCCGCAGCGGTCGCCGCCGGAACCGCGGCGCCCGCACGGGCCGCGTCCACGCCCGCCATCGCCGCCTTCGAGAGCGCGTTCGCCTCGATCAACGACTACACGTTCAGCCTGCGTTCGCACGAACAGAAGGGTGGATCCACCCAGGATCGCACCTACGCCTATTCGTTCATGAAGCCGCACTTCGCCAAGACGCTGATCGTCTCGGGCGACGGCAGCGGCTCGGGGGGCGTCTGGGCCGGCGGCGACCAGGTCAGCGGCCACCAGGGCGGCATCCTCTCCGGTTTCCATCTGAAGGTCGGTCTGCACGACGGGCGGGCGATCTCGATGCTCGGCTACACCATCCCCGACGGGCTCTTGCAGAACGTCGTCGGGATGTACCGGACCACGCCGGGCGCCCTCTCCGAGCGCGCGGCCGGCAAGGTCGACGGCGTTCCGACGACGATGGTCGAACTCGTGCCGTCGAATCCGGCTTCGGTCAACGGCGCGACCCGCTGCACGCTCTATCTCTCGAACGCGACGCACCTCCCGGTCCGCAACATCCTCTACAACGGCGGGACCGTCATCCTCGATCAGTCGTTCAACAACGTCAAGACCAACGTCGGTCTGAGCCAGAACGACTTCCCGTTCTAGCGTCCCGCTAGTGCACGACCAGCGTGTTGGCCACACCGGCCAACGCGCCGGCCATGCGCGCTATCCGAAATCTTCCCGAGACGGTCATCGTCGATCCCTCGGTCACCGGCGCGGCGACGAGCCGGCCGACCAGGATGCATCGCACGTCGCAGATCTTGAAGGTCTGCATCCCCGATCGCGCGCCGACCGAGCGGACCGTCCCCGTCACCTGCACGAGCTGGCGGTCGTAGGCGGCCGGATCCCGGAGGACCTGGCTGGGCGTCACGGGCGCCGCGCAGCCCGCGATCGACGCGAGCGCGATCAGCAGCGCGAGCCTACGCACGACTGAGGTACCGCTTGCGCAGTTCGTCGCCGACGACCGCGAGCGCGATCACGATGCCCAGCACGACCTTCTGCAGATACGAATCGACGCCCAGCAGGTTCATCGAGTTGTAGAGCACGCCGATCAGCAGGGCCCCGAAGAACGTCCCGACGATGCTGCCGCGTCCGCCGACCAGGCTCGTCCCACCGACCACCACCGCCGCGATCGACTCCAGCAGTTCGTCGCCGGTCGACGTCTGCGGCGAACCCGACGAGTAGCGCGCCATGTAGAGGAAGCCGACGATCGCGGCGCACGCGCCGCTGATCACGTAGACGAAGGTCTTGACGCGCGCCACCCCGACGCCGGCCAGCCGCGCCGCCTCCTCGTTGCCGCCGATCGCGAACACGTACCGGCCGAAGCGCGTCTTGTTGAGCAGGATCGAGCAGACCACGATCAGGACGGTCATCCATACGACCGGGATCGGGATCGCCGGCAGATGCAGCGCGTCGGTGACCGGCTGGAGGAACGAGCCGATGCCGATGCCCGCGAACGCGTCCGACGTCAGCGCGATCGGGCGGCCGTGCGAGAAGATGAACGCCAGGCCGAGGGCGACCTCCATCATCGCCAGGGTCGTGATGAACGGCGGGATGTTGAGCTTGACGACCGGCAGCGCGTTGACCCAGCCGGCGAGCGCGCCGACCGCGAGACCGACCGCCAGGGTCGCGAGCACCAGCGGTACGCCGCTCAGATGCGCGTAGTTCGCGAAGAGCGCCATCACGACGCCGCACATCGCGACCAGCGAGCCGACCGAGAGGTCGATGCCCGACGTGATGATGACGAACGTCTGGCCGAGCGCGAGGATCGCGTTGTACGAGATCTGCTGGAGCACGCGCACGATGTTGGCGGGCTGCAGGAAGTTGCCGTGGGCGGCGGCGTTGATGGCGACCACCAGCACGACCAGCGCCGCGAACGCGCCCGCGATCCGCAGCCAATAGTTGCGGGTGGCGTTCTTCTTCTCGAGGCCGTCGATCACGCCGCGACTCCGGTCGCGGCCGCGATCACGGCCTCGGGCGTGGCGTCGGCGTGCGCGAACTCCCTCGCGATCCTGCCGTCGCGCACGACCGCGACCCGGTGCGACATCCCGAGGACCTCGGGCAGCTCGCTCGATACCATCACGATTGCGGCTCCATTCTTGAGCAGTTCGATCATCAGCGCGTAGATCTCGGATTTGGCGGCGATATCGATGCCGCGGGTCGGTTCGTCGAACAGGAAGACGCGCGCCTTTCCGACCAGCCACTTCGCGAGCACGACCTTCTGCTGCGTGCCGCCCGACAGGTTGACGGCCAGCTGCTCGGTAGAGGGCGTGCGGATGTCGAGGCTCTCGATGAAGCGGCGCGTCGCCGAGACCTCGGCCTTGCGGTCGATCAGGGTCGCCCGGTCGAGGAACGCGTCGAGATGGGCGAGCGTCACGTTCTCGCGGACGCTCATGCCGAGCACCAGCCCCTGGGCCTTGCGGTCCTCGGTGATGAACGCGATGCCCGCCTCGATCGCGTCGGACGGGCGACGGACGCGCACGACCGCGCCGTCGACGCTGATGACGCCCGTCTGCGGAACGTCGGCGCCGGCGATCGAGCGCATGATCTCGGTGCGGCCGGCGCCGACCAGGCCCGCGAGGCCGAGGATCTCGCCTGCGCGGACCTGGAGCGAGACGTGGTTCACGGCCGGCGCGCGGTCGAGATCGCGTACGTCGAGGACGACCTTCGCGTCCGCCGCGACCGGCGGCAGATCCGGGAAGTGCGAATCGAGCTTGCGTCCGACCATCGCCTGGACGATCTCGTCGGGCGGGAACGCGCTCTGCGCGCGCGTCTCGATCGCGCGCCCGTCGCGCAGGACGGTCACGCGGTCCGCGATCTTCGGCAGTTCTTCCATGCGATGGGAGATATAGACGATGCCCGCGCCGCTCGCCTTGAGCGAACGGATGATGGCGAATAGACGGTCGATCTCGCGGTCGGTCAGGGCGGCGCTCGGCTCGTCCATCACGATGATCCGGGCCCTGCGCGAGAGCACCTTGGCGATCTCGATCAGCTGCTGCTGCGCGACCGAGAGGCGCCCGGCCGGCGTGCGGAGCGGGAACGGGATGCCCAACTCCGCGAACGCCGCCGTTGCCCGCGCGGTCGCGGCCTTCTCGTCGATCAGCCCGCGGGCGACCGGTTCGCTGCCGAGCGCGATGTTGTCGACCGCGTCGAACTGCGGCACCAGGTTGAACTCCTGGTAGATCATGCCGATGCCGAGCGCTTCGGCCGCGCGGGGACCGGCGATCCGCACCGGCTCGCCGTCGATGAAGATCTCGCCTTCGTCGGCCTGATACGCGCCGGCCAGGACCTTCATCAGCGTGGACTTGCCGGCGCCGTTCTCGCCGACCAGCGCCAGCACTTCGCCGGCGTTGAGGGTCAGCGAGACGCCGTCGAGCGCGCGGACGCCGGGAAACGATTTCCCGATGCCGCGCATCTCGAGGAGGGGAGCGTCCGCGATGGCTACTTCGCCTTCGCCGCGTCGGCCTTGGTGAACGACCCGACGTTCACGTGCACGACCGGCGCGGGCTTGCCGCCGGTGAAGAACGTGTGGATCGCGTCGATCGTCTTGGCTCCGATATCTTCGGGATACTGGATCGCGTCGCCGTACATCAGTCCGGCGCCGATGGCGGCGCGCGCCTCCGAGTTGGCGTCGTAGCCGACGATCGCGACCTTGCCGGTCAGCCCGGCGGCTTTGACCGCGGCGAGCGCGCCGAGCGCCGAGTCGTCGTTGATCCCGAAGATGCCCTTGAGATCCTTGTGCGCCTGGAGCACGTCGCCGGTCGAGCTGTCGGCCTTGTCGCGCGTTCCGCCGGCATCGATGTCGGCGACCACGGTGACGCCCGGGCAGTTGGCCGCGAGCGACTGTTTGAAGCCTTTGACGCGGTCCTGCACCGAGGTCACTTCGGGCTCGTCGATGATCGCGACCGCCCCGGTCTTGCCGACCGCCGCGCACATCAGCTTGCCCGCCTGCGCGCCGCCTTGGACGTTGTCCGAGGCGATGTGGGCGACGACCTTGCCGAACTTGCTCGACGACGCGATGTCGGCGGTGAAGACCGGGATGCCGGCCTTGTTGGCCTCGGCGATGGCGCTGCCGATGGCCTGCGAGTCGTACGGCGTGAGCACGATCGCGTCGACCTTCTGCGAGATGAAGTCCTCGACTTGCGACTGCTGCTTGGCGTTGTCGCGATTCGCGTCGACCACGTTGACCGTGTAGCCGTACTTGGCGGCTTCGGTCTTCATGCCGTTGTCCATGTCCTGATAGAACTGCGCCTCGGTGTCCTGGATGGAGACGCCGATGACCTTGCCCGCGCCCGGAGCGGCGCTCGCCGTCGTGGTCGTGGTGGACGAGGTGGTCGAGGTGGACGTGGAACAAGCGGCCAGCGCCAAGACGGTGGCCGCGGCGAGCGCGAGCGGGCGGACGTGGTTCACGGATGATCTCCCTGTCAACGGCGAGCGGGTCGTCCGAGCGGAGTTTACCGAGCGTGTCCCGAGCCCTGCCCGCGCGCAAGATTCGGGTGGACGTCGCCGCGTGGGCGCGCTAGACTACCGCGGTGATGGAACCTGACTGGGAGCGAATCGCGCACGACCTCGACGCACGCGGCGCGGCCGTGATGCCGCGCTTGCTCGGTTCCGCGCAGGCGCGCGGCCTGGCCGGCGCCTACGCGGACGACGCGGCGTATCGCAAGCGGATCGTCATGCAGAACCACGGCTTCGGGCGCGGGGAGTACCGGTACTTCGCCTACCCGCTTCCGCCCGAGGTCGCCCGCATCCGCGCGAAGCTCTACCGGCCGCTGGCCGCCATCGCGAACCGCTGGCACGCATCGCTCGGCCTCGAGCCGCGCTTCCCGGACGACCATGCGGACTTCTTGACCCGCTGCCACCGGGCCGGACAGCTCCGCCCGACGCCGCTGATCCTCAAGTACGGGCCCGGCGATTTCAACTGCCTCCATCAGGACCTCTACGGCGAGCACGTCTTCCCGCTGCAGGCGACCGTGCTGCTCTCGGCGCCGCAGGCGTTCGAGGGCGGCGAGTTCGTGCTGGTGGAGCAGCGACCGCGCATGCAGTCCCGCGTGGAGGTGATCCCGCTCGCGCAAGGCGACGCCGTCATCTTCGCGGTCGCCGATCGGCCGGTGCGCGGAACGCGCGGCGTCTATCGCGTCAAGATGCGTCACGGCGTGAGCCGCATCCGCGCGGGCGAACGCTACGCCCTCGGCATACCGTTCCACGACGCGACGTAGGGAGGCGGCGCTAGCGCACCGGGGCGGCGACGATGAGACTGTCGCCCATCAGCGCCGTGAGCTTGGCGAGCGTCGTCGGCCGGCTGAACAGATACCCTTGGGCACTCGGGATGCGCAGGCTGCGGGCGAACGTCAACTGCTGCTCGGTCTCGATGCCCTCGGCGATCACGTCCAGGTCGAGCGTCCGGGCGAGCGAGACGATCGCTCCGACGATGGCCTGGTCGTAGGCGTCGGTGGTGATGTCGCGCAGGAACGCGCGATCGATCTTGACGGCACCGACCGGAAGCCGCTTGAGGTAGCCGAGCGAGCTGTATTCGACGCCGAAATCGTCGACCACGATGCGAACGCCCATCTGGCGCAACGCTTCGAGGGTCTGCAGCGCGGACTCGTGGATGACGGCGCTCTCGGTGATCTCGATGTCGAGCGCCTCGGGCGCGAGTCTGGCCGACCCGAGGGCGTCGCGCACGGTCGCGACCAGGCCGCCGTCGTAGAAGTCGCGAGCCGAGAGGTTGATGGCGATGCGGAAGTCGTCGTGCCCGCTGCGCCGGATGGAGGCGGCCGCCTCGCAGGCGTGCTGCAGGACCCAGCGCGAGAGTTCGACGATCGTGCCGGTCTCCTCGGCGATCGCGATGAACTGCTCGGGCGAGATCTCGCCGTACTTGGCGTGGAACCAGCGCAGCAGCGCCTCGGCCCCGACGACCCGTCCGTCCTCCAGCGAGACGATCGGCTGGAAGAGCAGGCTGAGTTCGTTGCGATCGGCCGCCCGATGGAGGTCCTGTTCCAAGCGCAGCCGGTAGAGCGCGCCGGTGTCGCTTGCCGGATCGTAGCTCTTGATCGTGTTGCGGCCGCTCTGCTTGGCCCGGTACATCGCGAGGTCGGCGTGCGTGATAAGCTCCTCGGCCGACTTCGCGCCGTCCGGGAACGTGCTCGTGCCGATCGAGGCCGTGATGTGCAGTTCGCGTCCGGAGACGTAGAACGGCTGTGCCAGCGCCGCCCGGATGTCGACCGCGATCATCGGGATCGAGAGCGTGTCGCTCAGCTCGATGATCGCGATGAACTCGTCGCCTCCGCTGCGGAAGACGGTGCCGCGGGTGTCGATGGTCGTGCGCAGGCGGGTCGCGAACTCGCGCAGGAGCACGTCGCCGGTGCGGTGCCCGAGGGTGTCGTTCACGTGCTTGAACCGATCGACGTCGACGAACAGGATGCCGAGCGAGCGGCGGGTGCGGCGGGCGCGCTCCATGCCGGCGTCCAGCATCTCTTCGAGCGCCAGCCGGTTGGGGAGCTGCGTGAGCGCGTCGATGCGGGCGAGATGGGCGAAGTGCTCCGCCGTCTCCTTCATCTCGGTGATGTCGAGCGCGACGCCGATCGCGCCGAGGATCGCGCCGTTCCCGTCGCGCAGCGGCTCGACGTGGTGCTGCAGCCAGCGTTCGAAGTGGCGCGTTTCGAAGCGCGCAGACTCGCCGTTGAAGGCACGCCGGATGGTCGCGATCGCGGTCGACTTCGAATCTCCGCCGGAGAGGATCTTCTCGAAGCGCTGGCCGCTCAGGTCTTCGCCTTCGAAGCCTTGGGTCACCAGACCGGCTCCGACCAGCGAGGTGAAGCGCATGTCCAGGTCGATGGTCCACAGCAGCGCCGGGACCTGGCCGAGCAGGAGACGCAGGCGGTGTTCGCTGTCGCTGAGCAGCATCTCGGCGCGCTTGCGCGCGGTCACGTCGCGCAGATAGACGACCGCGCCGTGCGAGGCCGGCTGGATCCGGATCTCGAGCCACGAGTCGGTCGCCTTGGAGTACTGCGTGCGTTCCACCGGCAGGCCGTACTCCACGGCCGATTCCATCTCGGGGAGCAGATCGGAGGCCAGCGCGTCGAGCACGTGCGCGACCCGCTTGCCCACGAGCGCGTCGGCGCTGGCGTGGAGGAGCGCTTCGGCCTTCTCGTTGACGTGGGTGAAGCGCCAGTCGCGACTGACGATGAACATCCCGTCGCCGACCGCCTCGAGGATGCTGTACTGGCGCTCGTCGCTCGAGGCGACGTGATGCCGCCGTTTGAGCACGAACCAGACGACCGCCCCGGCGCCCGCGAGGACGGCCAGCGCGATCAGGGCGAGCCCGGTCATACCGCCGTCTGGTGTTCGAACCGCGCCCGCAGCTGGGCGAGGCTGGACACGTCGAGCGCGTCGTAGAGCGCCTGGATCTCGCGCCGGATGGTGAACTCGCTGCGGCTGAAGCGGCGCGAGAGCTCCGGTACGTCGAGTCCCTCGCAGAGCGCCGATGCGAGCTTGCGATGGAACGGCGAGAGTCCGGCCGGGGAGCCTTCGGTCTTCGCCGACGGCGATGCCAGATACCCGTACAGCGCGCTCTTGGGGAAATGCCCGGCGTGCTGCCGGGCCTTCTCCATCCACGCTTGGTCTTGCGTCAGGTCCGCGATCGCCTCGGCGACCAGGGCCGCGCGGAAGTGATATTCCGCGTCGACGAAGATCTCGTAGGCCTGGTCGAGCGCCTTTCTCGCGCTCGCGGCGTTGCCGAGCATCTGCTGGACGCGCCCCATCGCGTAGAGCGAGTAGCCTTCGGCCCGGCGGTCTTGCGTGATGCCGAGCGATGCGTCGACGTTGTCGAGGCCCATCCGGATGTAGGTGGAGACGTAGTGCTGGGCCTGCGCCATGTCGACCGGCGCGAACAGGATCGCGAGCATCGAGAGCGCCTGGCGTTCCTCGCTGCGCGTGTCGGACCACGAGACCGTGCGGGCCAGCGCGTGCGCCTCGAAGAGTTCGTCGGTCGCCCAGGCGTCGTTGCCGTTGAGGCGTGCGACGAACGAGCGGTCGACGTGGGCCATCACCTTCCAGGCGTCGCTCGGCGCGACTTCCTTCGAATCCCGGAAGAGCCATTGCGCGCGCGCCGACTGGCCGCCCAGGAACGCGTTCCACGCGAGCGCCCGGAGGACCAGGAAGTGCTCTTCGCTGGTGTCGGCGGTCCACAGGATCCGCGCGTAGACGCGTTCGCCGGCCTCGGTGGCGCTGACGTCGCCGAGTTCGAGCGCCGAGCGGAAGAGCGAGTGCAGCACGCGTCCGACCGAGCGGACGTCGCAGACGTAGAGGTTCTCGTTCGCGACCGCCATCGCGGCGACGAGATCGGCGAGCTGGGCGCCGAAGTGGCCGAGGCCGGCGTGCATCCACGCGCGGACCGCCAGCGCTTCGAAGCGCAGGGATGGATCGTCGGATGCGAGCGCCAGCGCGATATCCGGCGAGTTCGGATCGAATTGCTGCTGGAGCCACGCGAGCCGGGCCCGTTGATAGGCCAGGACGTGCGCGCCCGCCGGGTAGCCGTCGGCGACGATGGCCGCCGCAGCCGCGAACATATCGGCCGCCGCACCCGGATTGCGGCTCTGGGCGTACGCCTTTCCGGAGGCCAGGAAGTAGCCGAAGCGTCCTTCCGGGCTGACGAAGAGGTCGTTGACCCGTGCCAGCAACTCCAATGCGGAGACCGGATCGCGTCGTAACGCGATCTCTGCTCTGAGGAGCAGCGCCCGTTCGTTGAGCGGAGCCGGCCAGTCCTCGCAATCGATCAGCAGATCGACGGCCAGACCGTAATGCCCCGCTAGAACGTACTCGCGCGCCCGCTCGAGTTCGTTATCAGTGCCCATGTCGACGATCGTCGGTTAGTCGTTGACCGCAGGTACGTTGGTGGTCTGTCCGGCCAGGACCGTCACGTAGCCGGCATCGACGCTCGTCGGGGCCGCGTAGGACGTGTTGGCCGAGGAAATCGATTGCCCGGCGGCAGTTCGATAGCTGTTGTAGAGGACGAGGTGATAGGTGCCGGCCGCGAGGGTGTGCATCTTGAAGGCGCCGGTCGCGTCGGTGTTGTCGGTGTTGGCGACGTTGTTGTTCGCGTCGAATGCGACCAGGGTCGCGCCGCTCACCGCGCTGCCGCGGTGGTTGACGACGGTTCCGGCGATCTTACCAGCAAGATCGGCCGGTACGGCGAAGAGCGCCGGCCGGGCCACCACGTTGCCCAGGCTGTTGAGCTTGAGCGATTCGAAGGCGTTGAAGTCGGCTTCGACGTCGGACGCCGGATCGGCGCCGTCGACGAACGTACCGCTGACCGTCATCGCTATCGATGCGGCCGAGAGGGCCTGGGTCGTCGTCGACCCGTTCGAAGCGACCGTACCGGGTGCGATCGCGGTGGTCGGGAAGGACATCGGATAGTTGACGCCGTTCGCCACGACCTTACTGGAGGCGACGTCGACGACGAAGCGGATCTGCTGGTACTGATTCGACCAGACCGCTCCGATGCCGATCGACTTCGGATGGTCCTGCGCCGCGAGCACGTTGATGACGCGCGGCTGCCCGTATTTCACGAGCGGCTGGACGACCCCGTTCGAGACGACGTCGACCTCGCTGATGCCGAGATCGATCTCGGTCGGGACGAGCGAGCCGAGGCGCGGCGCCGCGTCCCCGAGATTGACATCGATCGGCAGGAGCGGCAGTCCGCCGAGCGTCTCGGTCGGTCGCTTGATGCCCCCGGCGTCGCCGCCCGGCGCGCCCGGCGTCAGCGCCGAGCCCCCGCCGGAGCATGCCGAGAGGAGCACGAGGGATAGCCCAAAAGCGACGCGAGATAAAGCGCTGTTCTTCATGTAGCCTCCGCACGCGGCAAAGCCGGCGTGCCGTAGAAAGCTCGTATTTTGCGCACCAACCCGCGGTACTTACGACACCATCAGTATATGCGAGCGACCGCATAATACCAGCGGAGGGGTGCCCAAACCGTGTATTGATTTGGTCAAGGCGGCTGTTCCGTCGACGTTTTTTTGCCGATAGCCAGAGATTCGGGCTTCGGACCCCTTGTCGTTTCGGCACGTCGACGCAGAGGAAGAGCGAGATGCTCTCCCTTGCTTTTACCGCCGCCATGTTCGGGATCGAAGGCTACGTCGTCCGGGTCGAGGCGGACAGCGCGCCCGGGACGCCCGGCCTGGCGATCATCGGCCTGCCCGACCGGGCCCTGACCGACGCCAAAGAGCGGGTCCGGTTCGCGATCTTCAATAGCGGTTTCCGGTACCCGTCGGGCCGGCTGCTGGTCAACCTCTCGCCGGCGGATATCCGTAAGGAAGGACCGGCCTTCGATCTGCCGATCGCGCTCGCACTGCTGGCCATCGACGAGCAGGTCGACCGGCTGGCCCTCGGAGAGTTCATCGCGCTGGGCGAACTCGCGCTCGACGGACTGCTCCGGCCGGTCGCCGGGATCTTGCCGATGGTCCTAGGCGCCCGCAATGCCGGCTTCACCAAGCTGATCGTCCCGCTCCCCAATGCCGACGAGGCCGCCCTGGTGGACGGCATCGAGCTGTATGTCTGCGAGACCCTCCGCGACGCCGTCTCGACGGTGCTCGGCCACGGCGCCCAATTCCGCCGGCGGACGAAGGCCCCGGCGCTCGAGGAGACCGGCGAGATCGTGCACGGGGACATGGCCGACGTCCGCGGCCAGCATGGCGCCAAGCGCGCCCTTGAGATCGCGGCGGCCGGCGGCCACAACCTGCTGTTCGTCGGGCCGCCCGGCTGCGGCAAGACCATGCTCGCGCGTCGCCTTCCCTCGATCTTGCCGCCGATGACGGCGGCCGAGGCCCTCGAGGTCACCAAGATCTACAGCGTCGCCGGGCTGCTCGGCGCCGACCCGGGCGTGGTCCGCGCGCGGCCATTCCGGTTCCCGCACCACACCATCTCGCAGATCGCGCTGGTGGGCGGCGGATCGGCCGTCAAGCCGGGCGAGATCTCGCTCGCGCATCACGGCGTGCTGTTCCTCGACGAGCTGCCCGAGTTCTCGCGCAGTTCTATTGAAGTGATGCGTCAGCCGCTCGAGGAGGGGAGCGTCACGATCGCCCGCGCGAGCGGGACCTTCAGCTTCCCGGCAGGCTTCCAATTAGTCGCCTCGATGAATCCGTGCCCGTGCGGCTACCGCGGCTCGCGGACCAACGAATGCCGGTGCGATGACGCCGCCGTCGCCAAGTACGTCGGTAAGCTCTCCGGGCCGCTGCTCGACCGGATCGACGTGCAGATCGAGATCGGGCGCGTCCCGTTCGACGATATGGTGCGCGTCGACGGCGCGGAACGCTCGCACGTCGTCCGGGCGCGCGTCATCGCCGCGCGCGAACGGCAGAGCGCGCGCTTCGCCGGCGCGGGGATCGCGTGCAACGCCGAGATCCCGCCCAGTCGGATGCGCACCTACTGCGCGCTCGACGACGTCGCGATGCGCCTGCTCGCGCACGCCAGCGCCAAGCGCCAATTCTCGGCCCGGGCGCTCGACCGCATCGTCCGGGTCGCTCGCACCATCGCCGATCTGGCCGGCGCAGCCGACATCGCAAGCGAACACGTCGCCGAGGCGATCCAATACCGCAGCCTCGAACGGCTAGGGCACGCAGCGTAATGCCGCGTGCCCTGTCGTTCGCCGGTAGCGTCCCCCGAGCTAAGTCAGGATCGCTTCGCGCAGGCCGTGCCTTTGCCGTTGGCGACGCAGAACGTCGACGCGGTCGCGGCTTTGCGAGCCGCGGTCTTGTCGAGTCTGCCGGTGAACGCCAGCGTCGCCGTGCTGGTCGCACGCGCGCCGGCGCGCGCGAGGTGGCCGTCGAGGATCGATGCGGTCGTGCATCCGATCGTCACGGCGACGGGCCGCGTCGCCCGGTACCCGGGACGGCTGAACGTGGCGCGATACGCGCCCAGCGGCAGACGCGCGATGGTCGCGCGACCGTCCGGCCCGGTCGAGACGGTCGTCTCGAACGCACCCCACACGTGGACGCGAACGCCTGCCAGCGCGCGACCGTTCGACGCATCGCCGGCGCGAGCGATCAGCTCGCCGTTATCGCCGCAGCCGTTGCCGGTGAAGGCCGCCGCCACGACGTTGCTCTGATCGGCGAACAGCGTGCCGTTGCCGAACGGCAGATTCGAGCCGCTGCCGGAACCGCCAGACGGATTGCCGCCGTTGCCGCCGTTGCCGCCGTTGCCGCCGTTGCCGCCGTTGCCGCCGTTGCCGCCGGTGCCGCCGTTGCCGCCGTCGCCGCCGTTGCCGCCGTTGCCGCCGTTGCCGCCGTTGCCGCCGTTGCCGCCGTTGCCGCCGTTGCCGCCACTACCGACCGGCTGAACGCCGGGGCCGGTGCCCTTGGCGCACGAGACGTTGACGCCGACGCAGGCGCCCGCGCTCGCACCCGTGCCGCCCGGTTGCCCGGGCCCGTTGTGCGTGCACGACGCGTTGACGGCGACACAAGCGTTGCCCGAGCCGCTCGTCCCCGAGCCGGTCGGGCGATGGCCGCGATGCGCGCACGACGCGTTGACCGCGACGCAGGCGTTGCCCGTCGCGCTCGTGCCGGAGCCGCCGGATGACGGATGGCGGCCGCGACCGCACGAGAGCGGCGCGTTGACGGATGCGCAGACGTTTGCGGTCGCGCTGTTGCCCGAACCGCCGGGAGCCGCACCCGCGCCGCCGCCGTTGGATCCGCACGAGGCGTTGAGGGTTCCGCAGGCGTTGGCCGTGCCCACGCTGCCGATCGATCCGCCGGTCATCGCGACCATGTGCGAGTTGTCGAGCGGCTGGAGCAGGATCGGCGACCCGACCGAGGCGTTCGCAAGCGTTCCGAGCACGGTCGCCTGCGAGCCGTCCGGCATCGTCACCACAGTGTGCCCGTTGCCGGTCGCGTTGATCGAACCGACGCCGGCGTGGCAGCCGCTGTTGATGGTGACGCACGCATCCGCATTCAGCAGGTTCGCGGCGTGCCCCGAAGCCGAGACGCGCGCGTGGGTGCTGTCGAGCGGCGTGATGGTGACCGGGACGCCGGCCGTCACGCCGGTGGTCGGGATCTGACCGAGATACGTGCGGACGTCGCCGTTCGAGAGCCGGACGGCCATCGTGGTCGGCGAGACCGCGATCGCGCGACCGCTCATGGTCTGCGAACAGGTGGCGTTCACGGTGACGCAGGCGTTCGCATCCGCGAGCCGCGCGACGTGCGAACCGCTGGTCACCCGGACGTGCGTGCGATCGAGCGGGGCGATGCCGACGGTCGTGCCGACGCGGGCATTGAGCGCCGCGACCGGACCGGTCATCGTCTGGGTATCGCCGTTGGGCAGCTGCACCGTGAGCCGGTCGCGCGTCGATCCGACGACGGTGCCGCCGAGCGGACCGCCGGGCGTCGCGCCGACGAGATGATTCAGGGTCGGGACGGAGAGCATCCCTTTCGCGTGCGAGCCGTCCGGTACGTCGAGCGCGACCACCTTGCCGACGCGTGCCCGAAGCGAACCGGCCAGCGACGGATCGATGCCGAAGGCCTGCGTCCGCGACCCGATGTGCAGCGACGCGGTGGTCGGCGTCACCGAGGTGACGCGGCCGACGTAGACGTCGGCGAGGGTCGACGTGGGCGCGGTGCCCAGCGACGAGAGCTGCATCGAGCGACCGAAATCGTTCGAGGCCGCGACGATCCGCTCACCGACGCGCAGTTTGGCCGCATCGCGCGGGGCGAGCTGGACCACATCGGAGAGTCCGGTCGGCGACATGAACCCGACGTAGCCGCCGTCGATCGACGTCACCGTGCCGCGAACGGTATCGGTGCGGCCGACGAGTTCCGTCGCGGTCGATCCGTCGAGGGTCCGCAGCGCCACGTTCTTGCCGACGTAGGCGCGCAACGCGGCTGCGATCGCCGGAGAGACGCCGAGCGTGCGCGTCGTGCCGTTCGGCTGGGTCAGCCGCGCGCGGCCGTTGGCGACCGCGTCGACCCTGCCGGTGACGCGTTGCCGCAGCGCTTCGACGATGGTCGCCCGCATGGCGGGCGAAACGCGCGGAAGATTCGAGGTCATGGGAGAGAGTTGATCGGTGACCTGGGGGGCCATGTTCCAGCCGCCGAGATAGCCGGCACTCGAAGCCAGACCCGAGGCTGCGGCGAGCGTGCTGCCGGGCCCGCTGAGCGCGCCCCCCGCACCGCCGAGCGCCCCGCCGGCCGCGCCGCCGACCGTCCCACCGGCGCCCCCGACGGCGTTGAGCGTTCCGCCGACGACGCCGCCGACGGTGCCGGCGATCCCGCCGACGAGTCCGGCCTGCGCCGGAAGGATTGTTGAACCGACAAGAACTGCAGCGAGCATCGCACCCGCGATCCGCGCGCTTTGTGTGTGAACCATATTATTCGCTCATCGAGCCTCCGGGTATCGAGTGCTTATCCTCAGAGCGTTCCCAGGTTGCCGGACTGTCAAAGCGTCATCCAGAATAATGATGGTATACTCCGGGGTATCGCTCGCCTGCTGCGAGCGCGGACGGGTGACTGATGGATCCAGCCTTGCTCTCGGCGGTGGTCGAACGACAACAGGACGGCGTCTTCATCATCGAGATGAACGCCGAGCATCCGTTGCGGCCTCGCGTGGTGTATGCGAATCCGGCCTTCTACACGCTGACCGGCTTCGATGCGGACGATATCGCGAAGGGCGCGTACCCGCAGTTGCTCGGTCCCGAGACGGACCGGGCGCTCGTCTATGCCTGCGCTCTGCGGGTCGCGAGCGGTGAGCCCGTCGCCTGCGAGGTGCTGCTCTATCGCAAGGACGGGTCGCATTTCTGGGCGGAGGCCCGGTCGCATCCGCTCGACGAACCGGTCAACCGGTGCGTCTTGATGCTGCGCGACGTCAGCGCCCGGCGCGCGTCGGACGAGCGGCTGCGGCTGCTCTCGCAAGCGCTCGAACAGGCCAATGACGCCGTGGTCATCACCGACGCGACGCCGCCCTCGCGCGGCGGTCCGCTGATCGTCTATGCGAATCCCGCGCTCTTGGGCGCCACCGGCTACGAGCTCGACGAAATCGTCGGCCGGCCGAGCCTGTCGATCGTCGCGGGTTCGAACGATCCAGCCCTGCTCGCGTCGGTGCGTCGAAACGTCGAGCTCGGTCTGAGCAACGAGCGTGAGGCGCTCATCACCCGCAAGGATGGCAGCACGTTCTGGATGGAGGTCGTCGCCAAGCCGTTCGACGACGCCTTCGAGCAGCGGTCGTACCGGATCCTGATCGGCCGCGATATCACGCTGCGGAAGCGCGCCTACAATCAGATCAGCCTGCTCATGGCGGCCGCCGAAGGCGCACCCGACCGGATCGTGCTCTACGAACGCGCCGCCGACGGACGGCTGGAGGTCGCGTACGAGAACGCGGCCGCAGCCCGCGACGGCCGCCACCGCCTGTTCGAGATGCTGGCGCCCTCGTCGCCGACCGCCGAACGGACGCAGGCGCAGTTGCTGCGCGGCGAACTCGTCGCCCAGTACGTCGTCGACGACCGCGCCGCCGATGGCCCGTCGATCGACGAGTTCTCGGCCCGCGCTATTCGGAACGTCGGCGACACGATCGAGGCCGTCATCACGATCGAGCGACGAATCCAAGAGGGCGGCCATCGCCGCCGCAAGACCGACGCCTAGACCCGCACCTGCGCTCGACGCGATTCCGACGCGCGATACTCGCTCTCGAGGATGCCGTAGGGGATCAGGTCGCAGTACGATCCGTCGTCGTCGCGATACCCGTCGCGGTAGCAGCCCTCGGCCGCGAAGCCCAGCGATTCGTAGAGCGCGCGAGCGCCGGCGTTGGACTCGACCACTTCGAGGAACATCCGGTGCGCGCCGTCACCGAACGCCCGCTGCATCGCGTGCCGCATGGCGAATGCGCCGATGCCTTGGCGCGGATAGCGGACGACCAGGATGCGCAGCTCCCAGAGCCAATCGCCGGGCGCGAGCATCGCGTGTCCGACGATCTCGCCATCCCGCTCGACGACCCACAGTTCGCGCTCGGCGTTACCGAGCACGAGCCGGACCTGTTCTTGGGTCGGGGCGTGGACGAAACCGCGCGCGTGCGGGAGGGCGAAGAGCCCAGCGAGAGCGGCGCTATCCTCGGCGACCGCCAGACGCGCGCGCACTAGTCGAGGGTCGGGACGGCGTCGCCGGCGAGGAAGACGGCGAGTTGCTTCGGCGAGAACTGCAGACCGCTCCAGAACGGGCCGAACTCGCCGTACCTCGCGCTGGCCTCGTCGAAGCGCATCTCGTAGACGAGCTTCTTGAAGACCAGCGGATCGTCCGCATACAGGTCGACGCCCCACTCGTAATCGTCGAAACCGATCGATCCGGAGATCACCTGGGTCACCTGGCCGTGGTACGCGCGCCCGACCTTGCCGTGGTCGACCATCAGCTTGGCGCGTTCCGCGAACGGCAGCGAATACCAGTTGTCGCCGCCGTCGCGGCGCTTGTCCATCGGATAGAAGCAGACGTACCGGCGCTGCGGCACCTTCGCATACAGGCGCGGGGCGACGTACGGGCTCTCCGCCTGCCGCTTGAGGGCGGCGTCGAACGCGGCGATCCATTCCGGACCGTTGGGCTTGAGGTTCTGGGCGGCCAGTTCCGCGTGGATCTTGGCGGTCGCGTCGTAGAGCCCGACCTCGAGCACCGAGACGTACGATCCGAGCGGCACCAGATAGTCGCACAGGTCGAGCTTGTCGACCAGCGTCTGCGCGTAGGCGAGGCCGTCGAACGAGCGGGCGTACTGCGTGAGCATCAGGTCGCCCTTATGCCCGACCAGCTGGGCGAGGCTGGCGTCGCCGTCGGCGCTCTGCTGCAGCACCTCGAACAGCCCGGTCGCCTCCTGGCCGATCTTGCGCCGCTTCTTCTCCGAGAGCCCGTCCCAGGCACGGCGTTCGAACGCGAACATCCGGTGGAGGATCCACCAGCCTTCGAGCGATTCGGGGACGTTGGGATCTCGCATCGGACTACTTCCTCGCGCGCGCGAGCGCGCGGACGCGTTGGACTTCGGCGTCGACTTCGCGCTCGAGCGCGTCCGGACGCTCGCGGTACTTCGACCACAGCTGCGGCATGTGCGCGATGTCGTCGAGCACCCGCGCGAAGACCGCGTTGACGGGCGTCGGCACGCCGTGCGCGAGACCGGCCGCCGCGACCGCGCCGTTGAGCACGTCGACCTCGGTCTGCGGCCGGCCGGCGCGCAGGTCGAGCAAGAGCGAGGGCGGCTTGGTGCCGCGCGCGCCGGCGATCCGGCCCGCCAGCAGCGTGCGCGAGACCGGGCTCGGCAAGGTCGCGAGCGCCTGCAGGGCGCGCACCGGGTAGCGCGGCAGATCGATCGGCGTCACGCCCATCGCCGCCATCACCGCGCGGACTTCGCGGATCGCGCGGATCTCGAGGGTGAACACCTTATCGAAGTGCACCAAGCGGTTGGGCAGCACGTTGAGGATCGCGCACGACGCGTTGGCCACCACGTTGAGAGCGAGCTTGCTCCACTTGAGCGCGCGCCAGTCGTCGACGACCTTGACGGCCAGACCGGTCGAGGCGAACGTCGCGACCAGCCAGTTGAACGCGCTCTCGCCGACCGGCGCGAACGCGAGCCCGCCGTCCTGGGCGGGCGCGCCGCGGCCGTCGCGATCGCGATCGACCGGGACCGTCAGCGCCGCCGCCACCACGTTGCGCGCGCCGAAGGCGGCCGCCAGCTTCTCCTCATTGCCGACGCCGTTCTGGGGCGTCACGTAGACGCACGAGGCCGGCGTCCGGATCGCCTTGCGCAGCGTGAGGATCGCGCCGTCGGTGTCGTACGCTTTGGTCGCGACGATCGCGACGTCGGCGTCGACCGGTTCGACCGCGTCGAGATCGCGCGGCGCGTAGGTGACGCCGACGCCGATCGATTCGAGGCGATCGCCCAGGAACGTGCCGACGGCGCCCTTGCCGACGATGTAGACGTTCATCCGTGCCCCGTGCTGCCGAAGCCGCCGTCGCCGCGCGCCGTGTCCGGAAGCGCGTCGACCTCCTCGAAGAGCCCGCGCGAGACGGGCGCGATCACCATCTGCGCGATCCGATCGCCGCGCCGCACCACGAACGGCTCGCCGCCCAGGTTCGCGAGGATCACGCCGACCGGTCCGCGGTAGTCCGCATCGATCGTGCCGGGCGCGTTGGGGATGGTGACGCCGGCCTTGAGCGCGAGCCCGCTGCGCGGGCGGATCTGCGCCTCGAAGCCGGGCGGCACGGCGATCGCAAAGCCGGTCGGCACGAGCGCGCGCGAGCCGGGCGCGAGCGTCAGATCGTCGCGCACGGCGGCGCACAGGTCCGCACCGGCGGCGAGCGCCGACATATACGCCGGGAGGGGCAGGCCGTCGCCCTCAGGCAAGCGCGTGATCGCCACGCGCACGTCAGTCGTCGTCACGCTCTTCTACTTAAGCAGTGCGGAGAGTTCTTCCCGGAACGATTCGACGTCGCGGAACGAACGATAGACGCTGGCGAAGCGGATGTAGGCGACCGGATCGAGCGCTTTGAGCGCCTCCATCAATTTCTCGCCGACCAGGGTGGCCGGGACCTCGCTCTCGCCGCGCGCGAACAGCGCGCGCTCGACGTCGGCCGCAGTCGATTCCAGCTGACTGTCGGAGATGGGGCGCTTTTCGCACGCGCGGCGCAGGCCCGAGAGCACCTTCTCGCGGCTGTACTGTTCGCGCCGGCCGTCCTTTTTGACGACGTAAAGCCGGGGCGCTTCCATGCGCTCGTAGGTGGTGAACCGGTGCTTGCAACGGGGGTCGAGGCACTCGC
>Ga0207667_10000614_pt1 | contig 46071 bp, 39 predicted proteins | sample KBSCornC52_FD_184301 | JGI IMG/M metagenome (GOLD analysis project Ga0207667, IMG submission 184301) | Corn rhizosphere microbial communities from Kellogg Biological Station, Michigan, USA - KBS Corn C5-2 (SPAdes) (version 2) | ecosystem: Host-associated > Plants > Roots > Rhizosphere > Soil ... | reverse complement strand
TTGCTTCAGCTGCTTTTACATTTGCTTGAGCTTGATCTATTAAAACTTGTTTTGCATGAATATTAAAACCTTCATTTGTCAGTAACTGCATTTCAAGCTCAGTCTTATCATTGTTTGCCTTTGTAAGATTGTCTTTCGCCCTTTTTGCTTTATCTCTCAATTCACTAAGTTTTGCATTTGGTTCAACTGCATCTCCGGTGGAACCAGGCATTCTGCTGGCGCCTGAAATAGCAGCCGCCGCCATAGTAATTCCAAACGAAGCACCTCCAGCTGTACTTTTTTGTGCAGGAGACTGAGCAGAAGTTGAAGATGTAGCCTCTCCTTCAGCTTTAGCGAGCTCTATTTCCACTGACTCCAACTCTTTTTTAAGATGTTCAATGATAAGATCAGCGCTGTTCACTACTTCCCTTTGCTCTTCTAATGCTTTTTCTGCAACTATTTTATCTTTCTCAGCCTTTCTTACTTCAGCCTCTGCATCCAAGATATCCTTATTAAGCTTACTCAGAATATCTTGCTCAGTTTTTAATATAGCATCATATGCCATTTCAAAATCTTCCTTCTGAGATTGACTCGTTACAGCAGCTATTTTAGCTGTTGAAGGAGACTTCGGTGAACTTGGTGTCGACGAGTTTGCCAGCGCTCTTTCCCTCTTAATTTTATCAACCAACCCTGAAATTTTACAATATTGATAGTAACTTTTTATGTGATTGATTAATTTTAATTTCTCCTCCAGCGTTGTCTCTGTTGAATTTAACTTTGCTTTATCAAAAACGCCGCTATCATTTTTGAAGACATCCGTTAAAATTTTACTCTCATTAACCAATACAAGATTCGCACTAAGCATTATGGCTTGATGTGTACGCCCCCCAAGCGATTTCTTGATACTTAAAGCTTCTTCTCGGGTAAAAATAATGTTTTGGTAATTATCAACTGAAGCAGTTTGAATTTTATCAAAACCTGACCCTCCCTTGTCCTTTAACAATATCTTTAATTCATTCAATTGATCAACGCTACAGTTGGAAAGCATAGAGCATTGAAGATAAATTTCAGGAATTTCATTTAGTTCAGCTAAAAGATTACATGACTCAACTGCGCCGCCTTCAACCGCTTTCCAAAAGTCGATATGGAATTTTTGTGTTTCAGTTGCAAAGTTATATAAATTAACCACTTTAAGGTAGCTTTCATAAAAACCTGGAGCTGTGTGAATGTTATCCAAAATGGTTTGAATATAATTACCTACATAGACATCAACATCCACCTTCATTGCAGCAAGAGCAACTTTTCCGCTGGGCTGTTCAGGCTTTGCATGGAAGTCTTCAACTTCTTTTTCATTAATAATTCCATTATTACTTTTTAGTTTAGCCATGATTGACAGATAGGCGTGATAACGCGCAACACCGATTTCCCCGACTTTAGAAGAACCTGCTTCTAAGATAGCAACGAAACTATCTCGAACTTCTGCAAGCAGAGGGTTTTGTTCTATCACGCTACTTGAATTACCGACTGCTGCACTTTGCGGCAAACTCTCTTTTAAAGATGCCACAAAAGATTCGATGTTTTCACTATCTTTACTTTCAGCTTTATCATCTTTTGTAGTAGCCTGAACTCTAATATTGTGTAAAGCATCACTCAATGCAAGAATTACGTGGAAAGCAGAATCGAGATCCTCCGATGAAAAAGTGCCTTCAGCTTTCTTAAATTTGTTTATCACATCAACGTTGAATTGTTCAGTAAGCTTCTTCATTTTCTTGATGCGAATTTCTTCTATTTTCTGATCGACATGCTCTGGTTCGATCTGATCAAAAATTATCTTCTTGACTCTAGTATTTTCATCAGTCAAAAATTTTGTCTCAATATTATCAGGGAGAGTAGTAGGTCTCTTGCTTATTAACACTTGTTTAATAATTTCAAGCTGAGTTTTACTCAAGACCATTTTTTTGTACTCTGGTTGTTGAGTAATATCAAAGTACAAGTTTTTTAAGTGCGTATTGATAAAAATCAATAAATTCTTCGCTTCTTGAGCGGTTAACCCTGAAAACGCAAACCACTTGTCATTGTAATGATCAATTTTTTCTGATAACTCTTTTTTGAACTGACGCGCATTTGTAAACTCACCTACACGCTCTTCACTATCCATATAGGCGTTGAATCTCGCTAAATTTTCTGCTCGTGCTATAACATTTGCTTTTAATGTTCCAACAGCAGAATAAATGTCTTGTATGCCTTTACCAATGGCTTTATCGTCGATGAATGTACTTGTTGCTGGGTCAACTTTAATACCCATCAATGGATTAACTATAGCCAATGTTAACCCGCGTGTAACCGCAGTGGATTCAGACGATTTATTATTCTTAAGTTTTTCTATAACTGCATTTATCTTTTTAACTAATCTATTTTTACTGCTAAAGCTTAGTTCTGTAGACAAACAATTAATATCTGCAAGCGTCAAAGCAATCGTAGGTATAGACGCTTTAGGATCGTCTATTTTCTCGAGACAATTTAAAAGACCAATAACTTTGTTATAAGAGTTTTTAATATTATCCAAGTTAGCCTTATTTAAAAATGCAGCAACGCTATCTTTGACGTTTTGATTAAAATTAAGCTTATGTACAAAATCACTATGTAATTTATTAATACGCCCTTCAACAAAAGCAACTTCATCATGTTCGCCTAACTGACGTGCAAAATTCTTCAAGCGCATTTCTTTTAAATTATGAAAATACTTAGTTGCATATCTGTGTTTTTCTGTATTACTTTGTAATTTTCTAACCTCGCCCGCATGTTTTTCATGTTCCTTATTTGTCAGCTCAACAAACATGTTTAAAAGTGCTTGCTTAAACTCTATTCCACCTTTCTTGCTTTCCGATCTAAGTACGCTTAGTTTTTCCAGAAGCTGATTTAACTGATTTTGATGTGGCTCACCCAATCCAAAAAGTTTGTTACTATTTATTGCATTTTGGAGACTTTGAAAATCTTTTTTCCACTGCAAATAAACTTCTTGATCTTGCTCAACAGGTAAAAATTCTTTTATAAGGGTTTCTGAGACATTAAACAGTACTTGAAGCTTATCGGAATCGGTTTCATTATTTTTAACGGCTAAAACATCTTGAATGTTTTTAACTTTAACCTCTGACAAATCAATTAGAACAGTTTTCACCCTGCTTTGTAAATGCTCGAAATATCCTTTAATTATATTCAAAGCATCTGCTTCAACATTTTCTAACTCTTGAACATTGGCTTGTTTCTTATTTACTTCCAAATTGATATGCATGAGTAGATCGCGTAACGCACTGGAAGAGTATATGCTGTCCACGTTCGCCACTCGGCTTAAAACATCTTTCAAACTGTTCAAATTTCCTGCTTTAGCAATAGAGAACGGCACAGATGCAGCCTTTAATTCATTAAGCACTTCACCTTGCTCTATGCGGTAACTTTCATATTCCCTAATAACGCTTTCAACACGGCGTTCAATGGCATATGCTTTCTTTTGAACATCGGCAATTTCATTTCTTTTTATATCTGTATTCGCTACATTCGCTGTTGCTTTAATTTGTTTTTGAATTAAACCTGTTGTATCTTTAAATTCCTTATAAATTTCAACTGCTGTGTCTAGATCATCAGAGAGAATCTTAGTGACTACGTTTTTCTCAACTATCAGCACTTCATTTATTTTATAATTATTAATTTTTAGTTTATTCCAATCTTCTAATAATTGATCATGATAGAGCTTGCTTGCAAATGCTTTTCTGTCTGCTTCATGCTGTTTTCTCACAAGCCCATGAATTGATGCCATTTCTTGAGCTGTAAATGATGCTGAAGATTCTAATTTATTTTTTAGCGGTTCTTGCATTTCATTCTTCACTAACACCATCAACGCTTTTGTTTCTTGAGAAGAAAGCTTGCTGGAGTCATAAGCGTTATTGTCCACGCCTAGGGCGCTCTTAATCGCTTCGATTTCCTCTGTAGTAAATGAAAGCGTTTTAAAATTATTGCCGCTATCTTTTATTTTCTTAACTAACTCAGGTAAGTTACTACCTTTGAGCAATATAAGTAATCGATTAACTTCATCAGAAGTAAACTCTTTAAGCGCAAGACTGTAATTCCAGAGAGAAGATGAAAGCTGAGTCAGCAATATTTCAACGACATGGTAAGCAGATTCATTTTCCACTTTATCAATTAAAGTTTCACCATCTTTCTCTTTCAATGCCTTTGACTTCTCTGTGAGACCGTCGACAAATTCACGCAATATTGCTTTAACTTCCGCAATATCCTCTTTTGAATCGCCATAAAGATCACGAATCCTATCATTAGAAAGGGCTATTTGTTTGTTTTTTGAATCGAGAGCAAAGTTAACTTTCTCTTCATCATAAACATACAATGGCTCGCTAATTGCTCCTCTTTCAATTTCTTCTAATTGTTTTTTATCGCGAAGATCATGCTCGCCGCGGTGATGACCACCAAGAATAATTTCTCTTAATCGCTTCCTGTTATAGTTTTGTGCAATTTGGTTAGTACCATATTCTCGAACCAGCATATCAACATTGACATTCCATGATGCTTCAGTAGTAGAATATTTTGTTAGTAAATTATCTAACTGAACAAGATATGTAGTATCAGAGTAAAGCGTTTTTGCAAGTCTTAAAGCTTCTAGTGTAGCTAACTTCGTAAGTGCACTCTCTATTTTTGCAATTTCAGCTTGACTGAAGTAACTCCACATATAATTTTTATTATTAGCCGCATCGAATTGTTGGATTTTTGAAAATACAGGATCTCTATCGCGTTTACTAAATTCAGCGCTTAGCAAGCTTTGTAAAGACTTAATATCTTCTCGTTCAAACCTTGAAAATGCAGGGCTTATATCAAATAAATCTCTTAAATTGCCATGTAAATGCTTAGCTTTTGTATCTTTTAAGTTTCTTAAATAGGCTTCTGCTTCTTGAGGAGTATTGTTGTTAAGCAATTCTTCGAGCTTTTTAAGACGGTAACTGACTTTTCTATCTTCTGTTCCCCATTTTTCGATCAGCATCTCTACATGGGGCATCCAAGGTTTATATTCAATATTCTGTTTCTTACATTCCTCTTTAGAGTATGGTGTATCGTATATAGCAAACAGTGATTCTAGATCTACGCCTGTAAAATCTTGCTTAAGAGCATATTTTTCTTCAGGTGTAAGTATCGATAAATCATCATCTAGGAGTTTTTGTTGAGCAACATTTTTAGTCACCATTATTTCTTTGATATTATTATGACCAAACATCTCTCGCTTGGAACGATCAACTAAACCAATATAGTTTTGAGCTTGCTGCTCTGATTTAAATTCAAGCAATTCTCTTACACGTGTATAACGCAACCTTTGTAAGGTCAGCGTATCAGCAAATGAAACAAACAATACTTCATCATTTTCAGTCCATTGGCCTGTTTTGTCGTCATTTGAGGCGAATAAGTCATCATATTCTTCTTCAGATGATCTTTCTGCAACCGCATTATCTTGATAGGCTTTTTCCATGATTTTTATACGACTCAAGAAAAGCTCATCTGCTCTATCACAGCCCGTCATAAATGATGTTGTTGGATTAACCTGATAAATAAGTTTTCCTTTATACGCTACTTCAGGTGACAACTGGATAGGTATTTTTTTATTGTTATTATCCCAAACATAATATGTTGTTCTTTCTTTAGTATTTTTAACTAAATACTGTATATATTTTTTGGATTGCTCAAGTTTAATTTCATTATTAAAACTCGTATCTAGATTGTGATTAGCATTCAGCAACCATTCCAATTTATTTAACGCAACTCTCTCTTTTGTCCTGGCATTGCCATATTTTGTTGCAAAAAATTGCGTGGTATATGACCATTTTTCATTGTAGTCTCTAAAATCAGAATTATCCTCAAGATGATCGTCAAACCAATTAGCCAGCTCTTTTTTACCATCAGCATTGAAAGCTTCAGTACCACCCAGCCTGTCTTTCTCAATTTCATCGCAAAATTCACGAACCTCATCACTGACATAAAGATCTTCTTCACCAGGGTTAAGATCGTAAGGTCTTGGGTTGTTGCGATCTGCTATCTTGCTTGATTGATTTTGATACGCTCTGTCATTTAACCCTCTTGGCCTTTCGTACCTATAATCGACACCTGCTTTTAATAACATACGAATACGTTTTGCACGATAAGCTTGTCTGTTATCAATATTCGCGTATTTTTCAATGATAGCCGCTGTTTTTCTATTCCACTCAAACTCTGGTTTGTGAATATACTCCCCAATAACATCATTGAATTTTTTAACGGCAAGAGCATTATTTTGGAATGCTTTGCTCTCTAAAAATTGATGCAAGAGATCTGCATCTTCAAGTTTAATTTCAGATGCTGAAAATAAACTCGCAGCACGTTTAGCTATCCAATTTGCAACCTGGTTATTGTCGCCTACAATCAACATAACCAAAGCATAATTTGAGTGCGTTCCATCAAATCGAGCAACATACTCACTGACTGTATTATAAATAGCAGCAGTTGTATCCTCATCAAGACTTGCATTAAATTTTTGTAACGTAAGATCTTTATAGGTAAAAGGAACAACCGGGCCTTCACCAAATCGCACGCCTTCTACTTGAACATTGGAGTTGTCTTTGTTATTTTTCGAATAATCGAACATTCTCTCTTTTTCAAAACACTTATCAATGTAATTGTGAGCAGTAAGCGTTAATTGCCTGTATCTGGTACCAATATTTCCTTTACTGTGCGCTTCAGGACTCAATGATTGCAAAAGAGTCGTGAGTTTTTTCTGATTATTCTTGTGATTATCAACTTGGCTATCCTGGTTGTTTTCAACTTTTTGGCAATAATCATCAATTTTGTGTGAAGTCTTCATCAATTGTACGTTCAGCACACTGCGTCTAAGGTGGAACAATGTGTAATCAGTAATAATTGAATCTATCGAGCAGCCATTTTCTTGGAACCTATACTTAGGAAATAGTTCTTTGAGTTTTTGCCCATCTGGAGTATCAATGAATCTTTTATTATTATCGTTGACTTTGCAATTATATTCCCCAGTAATTATTTTTTTCAATATTTCGTAGGCTTCTATTGTATTTGCAGATTTATTATTACCTTTCGCTTCTTCGCTGGCAATCGCCGATTCAATGTAACGGCAAAGTTGATTGATATTGTTATCATTAGCCGCCCCGTGAATGAGAATATTAAATAAAATTCCAAAATCACCGGTGATAGATTTTTCTTGAAGAGACAAGAGTTCACTTAAGGTTTTATCATTGGGTTTCAAGTTATCTTCACATTGTTGTAATAACTCATTATAAGCAATTTTCTGTCTTGGGTCGCCTTCAGCGTAAACAAGATTAGAACTTCCCCATTTATAGGAAGTTGAATTTTTCTCCAGATCGCCCTTAAAAGTTTCAATGAACTTTTTATTTGCATCTCTCAAAGCCGGATCGTTAAATGCATCTTTAATCGGTCGAAGTTTTTCATCATTTAATTTGCCAATCTGTGCACTTGCCAATACTGCTCTTAAAGCTTCGAGCCCACCTTTATGTTTACCGGCTTTATTGTTATCCAAGAGATAGCAAACATAGTTTGATATGAATGCTTTACGAAATCCAGATCCTTCCGCACCGAGAATTCTGTCGATAACACCAGGAAATAATTTTTTATGTTCGGTAGGGTTATACATGCCTCTTTTCTGATTCAATTGCGTATTAAAATCAGTCAGCATTTCAACATAGCCAGGTTTTTTAGCTGCTTCAACAACATAATCATGTACATTATTTCCACCAAACTTATACCGAATAGCCGCGTTAGGTTGGTCTGATGCAATAAGTTTTTGATGAAAATCACCGATAAAAGCGCTATTCTGATCTTTAAATTCAGGCTTTTTAAAGGCATTTTCTATAGTTTCCAAATCTTTATCGGTGAGTTCATAATCATCAGTACTTTTCTCTATCGCGGCCTTCAATATCAATAATTGAGCATCAGTATATTTGAAATTTTCCTGATTCCATTTTAAATATTGCCATATAAATGCTCGTAGAAAAGCGGAATTTCTATTGAGTTCTAAAATTCTATCTATGGGATGCTTTTCATCTTTGGGCAAATAGGGAGGATTTTTTCCCAATTGTTTTTCAGTAAACCCTTCACGCAATTTTTTTGCAAAAGGATTACTTTTTTCTTCTATGTATTTGAACGCAGATTGGTTTTTATCTAACTGAACGCTATCTAAAACCATTTTTTCAAGTCGATTAATTTTAGATAACAACTGTTGACATGCTTCAATTTTTTCAGCACGTTCTTTTGTTAAGCCAAACCAAGGCATTTCGCTATTAACTTCTTCTTTGAGTTTGGCTAAAAACAACAAATTTTCTACTTGTTTTGAAGGATCGGCAAATGCTTTTGCTAATTCCGTTGGCAGTAAAGGAGTGGAATTATCATCTATTAGTACAGCAGCGTCATCTGACTGAATAAGCCCTTTTTTCTCTTTTTCTTTTTGTTCATCTTGTGCTTCTTTTGCAGAAGCGTCCAATGATTCACGATATTTTTTCTCAAAATCAAACTGCTTAAGATAATCACTTTCACTGCTTCTATTTGGATTCTTTCTATTAGCCGCATTAACCGCATACAATAAGTCGACAGCCTCTTGAATATTATCAACCGAGTCATCCATATCTCGTACGGTATTATGTAACCAATGAAGATTGGCCTCGATCTCCCTAACTTCCTTACCATCAGAAGTGAGAGCACTTTTCTTTAAGTCAGCACGTTTTTTATATAACTCATCTTCCACTTCTAAAGCATACGTTCTGAAATCCTGGTATTCCCTTCCTTCCATGTAGTAGATCTTGTAATTGCCGTGTTTTTCGATATATTCTTTTGCAAGCGAATATTTATTAGTATCAACACGCTCTTTACCTGAGATAAGAATATCAAACTTATCTTGTGCAATAGCTTGCTGTGAAAAATTCTTCTGATACTCAAGACGAGACGTAAATGTATTATGTTGTCTTCTGAAAATATCAGTCTCTGTTTCACCCCATAAAGAATCATACACGTTTTTTCCACCTGCAAGTTTTGCAGCAACAGCAGGCAATGCAATAACCACAGAAGCAACCAAGTTTAGTACGGTTCTAAATACATCTAAGACCAAGTTGTATCTATGGTTATTCGTAAATATTCTGTTATCTTGGATGACTCCACCAATAAAAAATTCCGCTCTTGGGCCTGCGATATGCTCTGCCGATTTTTCATCAGGTTCAAGAGCAGCAGCAGCACGTGAAAGAGCGTCAATGTCCGCACCTCTATAAGCCATTGCACCAGGATGAGCATCATCTCTATCAACAAAAAACCCAGAGCTGGAATGTTCATCTGCGCTAGGTTGATCAAGCGCATCATTAATTTTCTGACGCAACTCCTCTAAGCTATTTAACAGATTCATGCTAGATTGAATTTTGCTTCTAATCGCCTCTAACTGTTTAACAATAGCTTTTTCTGCATCAGAACCTTCTCCGTGAGCAAAAGCAGGAATAGGATCTTTCAATACATTAAGTGCGGCCTCTTGTTGATTTGCTATTTCAACTTTAACATCATTTATCATTGACTCAAGCTGTTCATTGGACATTTGGCCAATAGACACAAATTTTTCTAATAGCTCTATCAGCCTGTCAATGTTAGCGATAGCATCTTTAATCTGCTTGAGCGCTTTCTGAGACTTGACCAAAGTATCTGTAACCATCTTTATTTTTTTGAGTTTTGGCAGCTTATATTCAGCAAATGCATCGAGATCTGTAATAACCGGCTCAACATCATCAGAAGCTACACTCGACGCAACATTTGACCCTGATACCCCTGGAGCACCTGGTTTGAATTGCTCGATTTTTGCGACATCTGCTCTATCTTTTGCGTCTCTCGCTGCTTGGCCTGCTTCGGTTATTCGAAGCTGCTCATCAGCAAAATCTTCATTCTTTTTACGAGCGGCGTTATATTGTCTTGCAAGCGCATTGCGTTCCGCTTTTAATTTCTTAATATTTTCCGCAAATACAAAACACTTGGACTCTTTTGCAAGCCTATTATATTTATCGATTGTTTTTATCACTAAATCAGTTTGTGTGATTCTTTCGCCTTGATAAAAAAACTGTTCGAAAAAATTCTTGTATTCGAATTCAGGCTGTTCTTCGAGATCATCTTCTTTGAGTTTTTCGCTTAGTTTTTGGGGGATTAAATCTTGCTTGCCTAACTTATCAAGCTTTTCTGTAAGTGTGATAATTTGAGTTCTATCAAGCGTAATTTTTTTGAAATGATCATCGGCGAGATATTTTATTTCAACTTTTTCACTCAGCTCTAAAGCTCGCGGTGTTCCTAAATCTATAAGACTTTGCCTAATGTCGAGAATATCGTCTATGTGAATAGCGACTTCATGGGCATTTGGATCTTGCTGTTTCTTAAGCCTTTCTATCAGGGCTTTAATTTCTTCTGATTGTGCTTTAATTTTATCTGATGGGTTTTCTATCAAATTGAACTGTTTCATGAAAGCTTCAAAGTGTTTCATGATGGCTTCAAAGTCAACCCGCATCACATTAACTACATTTTTATTTTTTTTATCGGTAGCGGCATCTTTTGATTTTAATAATTTAATTTCATCTGAATTTCTCAGTAGTGTCCATAACTGTATAAATTCATGTTTTTCAAATTTTGAAAACGCGAATATTTTTCGTCGATAAGGCTCTAAGTGGCGAAGATCGCTGGCACGAATAAGAAGGCGGCTAGAATTTTGCTGGGGGTTTTTTGGCGCGCTGGTGGCGGCTGGCGCAGGAGTTTGTGTGCCTTTATCTTTGTCGCTCATGGTGAACCTCTCTTTACTCACATAGTATGTTTTAGTAATTTATCGTTTTTATTGTGCTTTTCGCTATAAATCGTTATTTTTAAACGGTTTATTGTATGTTTGACCGTAACATATTTTTAAGCGCAATGCAAGCTTTTTTATGAGATTTTAATATTTTTCCGCCCGCCCGTAATTCAGCATTAAGCGCTTAAAATAAACACTTTAGAAGGCGGAATATGTCTTCGTCAATGCTCACGTTTTTCTTTAATGGGGAAATTGCATTTATTAACTCAATGTTATGCATGGCAACCCCAGAACTAACATTTTGATTAAGAGAATGACTGGAAAGGATAAAAGGCCTGGCATGATTTTAGTTTTTCTGTGTAAAACTAAGCCAATAATTTTGACGATTGAATTTTGCTATGGTACATTAAACAGTATTAAAAAGAGTACTATTTAGGATATTATTATGCACGTAATTACAGCTAATGATTTAAAAACACGCGGAATTAATGCGTTTCAAAAAGAACTTACCCGTCAACCAGAGGTCGCCATTTCAGTTCGCGGCAAAGATAAATTCGTGGTTATGGATATTCATCATTATCACTATTTACGAGAGTGCGAATTAGAAGCGGCTTTACTGGAAACGCAATCAGACATCAAATCTGGAAAGGTCACTATAGAATCTGTCGGCAAGCACATCAAAAAAATAATGAAAGGCATACAAAAATTATGTTCAGATTAATTTACACGGATAGCTATACCAAGCGCGCAGTGCATTTTTTTAATAATCATCGCCATCTTATTGAACCTTATGAAAAAACACTAAAATTACTTGAAGTCAACCCATACCATCCATCATTAAGGCTTCATGCACTCTCAGGAAAACTCAAAGGATTGCACTCTATTTCAATAAACTTAAGCTATCGAATTACACTGCATTTACTATTGGGCGACAATGAAATTGTTCTTATTAACATTGGAGAACATGATTTAGTATATCGCTAACTTCTTACTTACAATGCGTAATTTTTTCTCTTAACCCTTCTTTCCCTAACAATTTGAACACCAGCGGCAACTCCGGCCCTTGAAGCTGCCCTGTTAAAATAATTCTCATGGGTTGGAACAATGCTTTACCTTTAATATCACATTTTTCCATCATGAGTTTAGTGACTTTTTGATAGTCATCTCCTGCGGACTCAACTGCTATTAAAAATTCATCCGCATACTCTTTTTTTGCTTGTGAGAGAATCCGTTTTGCATCTTCAGTAAAGACAATGGGTAAAAAGAAAATTTTAATCCAATGTGCAAATTCTTGAGGAAATAAAATATTGGAACGAATTAAATGAATGCATTCATCATGCTTTTCACTGGGTATTAACCTTTTTGTATCCTCATCCAACTTCTCATTAATCCAGTGCCAAAAATCTGAACTATCTAATGCCATGACAGCTTGTTTTTGCCAATGTAATAATTGGCTCTTATCAAAATGCGCCGGTGTTTTTCCAACATGTAATAATGAAAAATGAGAGATTAATTCTTGTAATGCCATGAAATGCGTTTGTTCATAATAGTGTCCTAATCTTGCAAGATAATTCATTATTGCAATAGGTAAATACCCTTCACTTCGTAAATACTCCAAACTTTGACTACCTTCACGTTTGGAAAGCTTACTTTCGCCTTCTTCGCTTAATATCAATGGCAAATGACCATAAGAAGGAAGCGGTAATTCCAATGCTTTTAATATTAATAATTGACGAGGGGTATTGGTAAGATGATCTTCGCCCCGTATAGCATGTGTGACGCCCATAATTGCATCGTCAATCGCATTACAGAAAAAAAAGGATGCGCTTTCATCCGCTCTTCTGATAATGAAATCTCCAATATCATTACTTTGAAAACTTTGTTTTCCTTTAACCAAATCTTCAAAGATAATTTCTTGGTTTTCGGGAACCTTAAACCGCAGCGTGGGTTGTAATCCTTGACTTTTTTTCTGAGCAATTTCATACGAAGAAAGATGCTGGCAAGTGCCTTGATATCGAGGTGGCTGACCTGAAGACAGCTGAATTTTTCGAGATAACGCCAATTGTTCATCGGTACAAAAACAGGGATATACCATGCTCTTTTCTTGCAGTTGCCGATAGTATTGATCGTAAATTTCTTTTCGTTCCGATTGAAAATAAGGGCCCTCATCCCAGTTTAACCCGAGCCAAGTAAGATCATCTTTTAACAACTGAGTAAATTCAGCTCTTGATCGTGCTTTATCGCTATCTTCCACTCTTAATAAAAAAGTGCCTTTTTGGTGTTTAGCAAATAAATAGCTAAACAATGCCGTGCGTACATTACCTAAATGCATTTGCCCTGTGGGGCTTGGAGAAAATCTTGTTTTCATAAAATTGATTCTAAAATGGAAAGTTATAATATAACTCATGTTACGCATGACTACCAAAGAACTAACGTTTTGTTTAAGCTATAGGGCACAGCCCTAAGAGTCATGTATACTATTTTCATGAGTGCATCCAAAACCCTTTTTATTTCAGACCTCCATCTTCAAGAAGATAATACTGACTCTATGCGGTATTTTATTGAATTTCTGAATAATACCGCAAAAGATTGTGAAGCATTATATATATTAGGTGATTTCTTTGAAGCCTATATTGGTGATGATAATCAAACCAATTTACTTAAAAACGTTGCCTTAGCTTTAAAAAACCTTCATGAAAAACATCAAACAAAAATTTATTTGATGCACGGAAATAGAGATTTTTTGATAGGTAATGAATTTGCACAATTATGCGGCGCCAAATTATTGCCCGATCCCGTGGTTATCGATCTCTATGGTAAAAAAACTCTATTAACACATGGCGATAGTTTTTGCACACAAGATAAATCTTATCAATTTTATCGAAAAATTATCAGAAGCACTTTTGTTCGCTTTTTATTACTTTCTTTCCCTCTTTCTTTTAGACAAAAATTGGCTTTATATTTAAGAAATAAAAGCAAAAAACATGTCCATCAGTCTCCTAAGGCTATCATGGATGTTTCAAAAACAACTGTTCTGCAAGCGGGCACAAAACATAAGGTCTCTCAAATTATTCATGGGCATACACATAAACCACAAATTCATCATGAAAACTCAACGACCCGATACGTTCTTCCAGACTGGCACCCGAAAGGCGGAATGCTCAGCATAAGTAGTGATGGCAGCATTCCTGAATTGATCCTATGGGATTAATCTAAGCTATAATGAAAGTATGACGAGGGCGGGAGTTTAGTTTAGTGCCAAAGAAAATCAATTTTTCTGAAAATGAAATCCAGTGGATAGTGGATAAATTTTTTCCTGCGAGCAATCCAGATAATTTAGATAAAATATCCGAGGAGTTGGGTGCACCCATTAAACAATCTGATATTGAAAGACAAATCAATAAAGGAGATTCTCAATATACGAAAGACTTAGCTATAAGCGTCCATTCAGTTTGGATTCAAGAGCAAATCAAAGAAATGCAAATGCAACAACAGCAGTTTATGATGCGGGAAGAAAATTATCGTCAAGCAGAAAATTCTCAAACCTCAACGCCGCAAGATCTTCAAAATTTTAAAAATGAGCTTAATCGGGATCAACAACTATTAAATGAAAATGAAACTTTGATGAAGTTACTCAATAAACAAAATGAACTGGTTGAATTAGAAAAACAAAAACTGTCGCAATTATCCATTAAACGTCATACTTTATTAAAGGGATATAACGAGATAAGAATGAATTTAGTCGATAATTTTCGTAATCACTTTATAGAATCTAACATGATTTCCACACAATTTGCCCTCACGACTTCAAAAGTCGAACAATTGGAATCCGAATATATTCAACTTGCACATGCACAACTTAAAAAAGGAAAAAGCTTAGATTCCGATAGTTTTAATAATAAATTTAATGAAGCTATCGTTAGAGTAATTTCAGCAGGTAATCCAGAAGCGCCTCCTCCAAACGCAGAGCAAATGAGACGATTTAATCAACATAAAACTGAAATCTGTGAGGCTGTTTCAGGAAAAATTAAATCCGCTTTTGATATTAACAAACAAATCGCAGCGTGTGATAAAGAATTGGATGCAACTAAAGATAAAATTGACAGTGTCGAAAAAGAAATCGCTGCATTAATACGAAAATTTGCACAAAATAATTCACAATTGGATAAACGGGATAAAACCAAACAAACACAACAGCTTCAAGCAGGTGCAAATATCAATGCATCCAGACGTTAATATATCCAAAGTATTTCAAGATGCATCAAGGCGCGGTCAAGGCGCGGAATGTATATATAAATACACGAGCGCCTTGACCACGCTCACAACAAAGCCGCATCTTTAAAGGTGAAGGGTATAGATTGGGAGGGCCAACATCGTGACACTATCTTCATTTACATCTGTAACTACCAGAATATCAAGCTTACAAGGTACTCCGGAAACCGCTCGTCAATCAAGTATTGATATGATGATCGCAAGCGTTAAATTAGAAGAACTTGAACAAAAAAGACAGGCACTTAAAAAACAATGCGAAACAATAAGTTTGGCCTTAACAGAAGTGCAAAATAACCCTCCAAAAACACTTTCTGAAGAGCAAAGCCGAGAAATTCTTGCACATCAACATGAATGGGAAACGCTATTATTAACATTTCAAAAAACACTCTCAAGAATTGACCGTGAAATTACAGCATTAATTGACTCAAATGAAGATCAACAAATCAGATTCCGGGCTGCGCTTGAACGACATGTTTCTGCAATTGACGAGATTAAAAATCAAAAAATCCTTTTGATTTTAAATGCACTAGGCACTGAAAACATCGATGTAAAATATCGCCTCTCAAAGGTGTTCGATGATCCTCACCTACAAGAACAGTATTATAAAAATATCGAGGGATCAAACAATAAAAGCTTTACAGAAAAACTCAAAAAATTTTTTAAAAAGGAGAAATAACATGGCATTGAATATTACAGAACTTGAAATTCAAAAACTGATTGAAACACTAAAGTCTTTTTTTCCCGAAAATAATATTGTTTTTACTGATGATGTTAAACAACAATTTGATAAACTTACCCTTTCAACTATCGAAAAGCTTAAAAATATCGTGTCACTATCAAATGAAAACAATGCAAGATCTGTTACACTTATGCAAAACATACAACTGACAAATACAAAATTAGACGACATGAAAAATCTATGTGATGATCTAGAAAACACAATATCTAATCAATTTCCGTCAGATGTTTCTTCACGCTATTTTGAAAAAACCTCTCCAACTTCAACACCGCAATGAACAACCCACACCGGCTCATACGTGCATTTTTAAAACAACCCGTTGATAAAACGCCTGTCTGGCTTATGCGTCAAGCAGGGCGATACCTGCCTGAATATCGACAAATAAGACAACAAGTTCCTGATTTCTTAACATTGTGCAAAACACCTGAATTGGCCTGTCAAGTCTCACTCCAACCATTAGAAAGATTTGATTTAGATGGCGCAATTATTTTTTCAGATATATTAACTATTCCTGATGCAATGGGATTAGGGCTGCATTTTGTTGAAAATGAAGGGCCAAAATTTAAATCGCCTATACGCTCTTCACGTGATATTACAAATTTACCGATACCTGATCCAGAAATTGAATTATCATATGTGTGTGACACCATAAGATTAGTCAAAAAATCTTTAAATAATACCTTGCCCGTCATCGGATTTTCTGGAAGCCCTTGGACACTTGCTGCATACATGATAGAAGGTCAAAGTTCAGATAATTTTATCCTCGCAAAAAAAATGTTATACGATAATCCCGCATCATTGCATGAATTATTATTAAAATTATCGAACGCAATAACAATATATTTAAACGCACAAATTCAAGCTGGAGTAGATGCTGTAATGATATTTGATACTTGGGGCGGTTTATTAACAACCTCAGATTATTGCGATTTTTCTTTATCTTATATTAAACAAATTATTTCCAACATTAATCATACAGTTCCTGTGATCGTCTTTACTAAACACGGTGGGCTTTGGTTAGAACATATTGCAACGTCCGGATGCGATGTGATTGGATTGGATTGGACTATTTCTATCAAATCAGCAAAATCTAGAGTTGAGAAAATCAATACTCGTATTGCATTACAGGGTAATCTTGATCCCGCTATATTACTCACCAACCCTGATGCTATTGAAAAATCAGTAAAAACAATTTTAGATGAATTTGGAAAATCTCCAGGTCATGTATTCAACTTAGGACATGGCGTATTGCAACAAACACCTGTGGAAAATGTTAAAACATTGGTGGATTGCGTTCATCAAATGAGCGTACCGTATCATGTGCGATAACATTATCTTGGTCCACATAATAATATCCACCATCACGCTTATTACATTAATACTCGCAGGGTTCCAAGCTGCAATTTTAATGATTCAAGATATCTGTCTTCGAAAGTATAAAACGGTTTTATTCGATTTTTTGCCGCCCATTGAATCACTAGAAAAATATTTATTCAAAACGCTTGCCGCGGGTTGGATTTTTCTAACTGTATTAATTATTACAAGTTTAATCTGCTTTCATATTATTTATTTACTTTCGACCCCATCATTACTTGCAAAAACTATTTTAACAATTACATCATGGAGCATATTTAGTTGTTTATTAATTTCCCGATATATTTGGGGGTCGCGAGGTAAAACTGTTATTCGCGGTACTTTTTTGGGCATGTTATTAATAATATTAATTTATTTGTGGGTGGTGTGAAAAGAATACTATATTGTCAATTTGGAAAATCTACTTGTTCTCTTACATTTCGCAGCAAAATCCAACACTCTTTCACATATAAGTGAGGTCAGTCGAAATAGCACCTTTCTAACAACCTTTGGTCGTTAATGAAACTTTTCCTGTAATATGGTTATAAGTAACATTACAGTTATCCACCTTGCCTGATGAAAAATTATATACAACTTCTTGGGCTGAATAACTAGGAGTGAATCCGGAAATCGTTTGAATCGCTTTTCCAATTCCATCTCTATCGGCTGTTGGATATCCTGTTCCTTCAATAACCATCACTTTTTCACTGCCTATACTTATCATTTTCTTTGTAACAGCTCGATTAACATAAATTAATTTAGAAGGCTCTTTGGGCACATCTTCTGGTTGTTGATCTGAAAAAAAAGAATAAATTAATTTAAGTACAACCGCGCTGGTAATCAAAGACAAAACTAACGCTAAAATTAATCCAGTTTCACTAAAACCTTTTTGCGCATTTCGGGAAATATGCATTCTAACAACCGCTAGTCGTTAAAGATACCAACCCTGTACTGTCTGTATAAGTTAAATAACAGTTTGAACTTAAACTAAATGTAGCGACCCCGCCAGAAAATGATGCGGTATAGCCGGTATAAGTTCTGAGTGCAGTATCGATACCTCCTGCCACACTCGCTGGAAGCCCTGTTCCTGCAATCACGGTGACATTAACGCCATCCATGTTAACACTGGTCTGACTACTTGATGCGCTGTATCCTGCTCCCCGATACGCAGCCTGTGACAACAAAGCTGTACTATAGATATTTCCAGAAAGTGCGTTCAACGAGGCAATACGAGACCGGCTGGTTTGCCCCATGAACCTTGGAACAGCGATAGCTGCTAAAATTCCCATTATAACAATAACAACGATTAGTTCTATAAGAGTGAAGCCTTCCTTGGCATGTTTCAAATGTTCTTTTTTTCTCACTTTCATCACTGCTTTATATAATAGTTTATATTCATTGGCTTATTAACAACCCGAGCTTGTTATTGATACAGCCGCTGAACTTCCTGTGTATGTTAGATTGCAGTTGGGAACATCGGTGGCAAATTTAAATGTAGCAACCCCGCTTGCAAACGTGACAGCGAAACCAGAATAGGTTCTCAAGGCAGTGTCAATTCCACCTGCTACTGCTGCACAATTTCCTGAATTCGCCACCACTGTGACCGTAGTACCACCTGTACCGCCAGAGTTTTGATCCATGGAAATCGATGTCGCACTACTATTACTGGAGTTTCCTTCTGCGCGATATTCAGCTTGACATAATGTCACCGCGCTATTAATTGCACCTGCAAGCCCATTTAATGCAGCAATTCGAGCGGCTGACGTCTGATTGATAAATCTTGGAATAGCCACTGCAGCCAAAATTCCAATAATCACAATCACAACGATAAGCTCAATTAAGGTAAACCCTCGCTCACGCCTGTTTTGTCTATATTTCATATAACCTCGCTCCTTTTATAAAAAATCACATTACCATTACACACATCTTTACATGCTTTTATTAGTTAAACAATTCTTTGCTATTTGCCATTTCTAGTGCGGTTTCTTTTGAAATCAATTGTTGTTCAACCAATAACTTTAAATGCTGATCTAGTGTTTGCATTCCAACTGATGCGCCCGTTTGAATAGCCGAATATATATTTGCAATCTTATTTTCTCTAATTAAATTTCTTACCGCGGGCGTACAAAGTAAAATTTCTTGTGCAGCGACTCTTCCACCGTTTGTTTTTTTCAACAATGTTTGAAAGATAACTGCTCTTAAAGATTCAGACAACATGGATTGGACTAAATTCTTTTCATTTCCGGACGGAAATATATCAATCAATCTGTCTATTGCTTTCGCTGCAGATGAAGTATGTAGTGTTCCAAATACTAAATGTCCCGTTTCAGCAGCTGTTAATGCTAAACTGACAGATTCCAGGTCACGCAATTCACCGACCAAAATAACATCAGGATCTTCTCGTAATGCAGCACGAAGTGCATGTTGGAAACTTTGCGTATCACGATACACTTCTCGTTGGTGAATAATACTATTAATATTTTCGTGCACATACTCGATAGGATCTTCTATGGTGATAATATGTTCTTTTCGGGTAGTATTAATATAGTGAATAATCGCAGCAAGACTTGTGCTTTTTCCACACCCTGTTGGACCTGTAAATAAAACAAGCCCATTGGGGAGGTCTGCAATCTCCTTTAACACTGCTGGAAGCCCCAAATCGTCCATTGTTAATACTTGCGGTGGAATAATTCGTAATGCAACACTCATTCCTTTGTCATATTTAAAAACATTTCCTCGAAATCGTCCAACATGTGGAATTACCAAAGAAAAATCGAGCTCCATGGTTTCTTCGAGTTGTTCGAGTTGTTTTTGTTTCATTGCAGGTTTTAATAATGATAGAACACTATGATTCATAAACTCAGCTTGTGTGAGTTCGACAAGGTCGCCATCAATCCTAATTTTGGGAGCATGGCCATCAGACAAATGCAAATCAGATGCATTTTGTTCGACGCCAAATTTTAACATTTCTGCAATTAGCATTAATGACTTCCCTGCGCAAATTGGTAAATGTCCCACATGGGTAAAAATACAGCGATAGCCAACATTAACACCATTGCTGCAACAATTAATAATAGCACTGGCTCAATACGTTCACCAAGCATTTCTACATCGTAATCCACTTCACGTTCATAAAATGTTGCAATTTCAGTTAACATATTATCCATGGAACCTGTTTCTTCTCCGACTGAAATCATTTGTAAAATTAAGGGGGAAAATAAATGTGTTTCACTCGCTGCACGGCTCAGATTTTCCCCGTTTTGAATGTGATTACGCATGGTTTGTATTTTTTCTTTTGCATATTGATTCCCAACAGCGCCCGCTACCAATACTAACCCTTTCTCTAATGGAACTCCTGACACAAAAACGATGGCTAATGTTCTTGCAAATCTAGAAAGCACTATTTTTTCAAACGTTGAACCGACAAGAGGCAACTTAAACTGAAGCCTATGCCAAGCAAGCTTTCCACGATGCGTTCCAATATATGATCTCACCATGACAATAACAGCCAATACTGCGCCTAATAAATAAATGCCGTTGTGACGCAAAAAATTTGAAAACCCAATCATGATTACTGTGGGCAATGGAAGTTGTGTATGAAACCCTTCATATAATTTGGCAAAATTTGGAATAACAAAAATATTGATGATAGCGATAGCAGCTAAAATTACACACACCACCATAATTGGATAGCGAATGGTGGATTTAAACCGCTTGTTTGTTTCATATTCCATTGCCAAATAATTACCAATTTGTGAAAATCCTTCGTCGAGTTTTCCACTTTCCTCTCCTAACGCAATAATTTCAATAAATAAGGAAGGAAATACTTCTGGATAATGCCTTAAACAACCGGCTAAAGATTGCCCTGTTAATATGCCGCGTTCAATACCTTGTAATGTCGCTTTAAATGCAAGGTTTTGTGTAACTTCTGCTAATCTTTTAATGGAAATTACAAGAGAAATACCCGCTTTTGTTAAACTGCTCATTTGACGGCAGAACATGACGAGTTCTTGAATTTTAACTGTTTGTTTACCGAATCGGTAGCGTAATATTCCTTCCAAAATATCATCACTTTTATTGGGGACAATATTAATTAAGGTAATGCCTTGTTTGGCAAGCTGAGATGCAGCTTCTTCTATATTTAATGCCTCGTAGGTATCTTCCAAGAGTTCTTTGTTTTTATCGCGGCCTTTATATCTATAAATTGGCATTAGATTGAATTCCTTTTAGATCTTCAGCACTAAATGAGACTCTAACAACCTCTTCAATCGTCGTCACACCTTTGGATGCAAGTCCAATGGCATTTTCTGCAAGACTCACAAAACCTTCTTTTTTTACAGTTTCATTAAAATCGACTAAATCGCATTTAATCAACGACTCCGCCACAACATTATTAACTTCAAAAATTTCAAAAGTTGGAATTCTGCCTTTATAACCTGTGTGATAGCATTGGACACATCCTTTGCCTTTTTTAAATGTTGCGGCACTCATTTTTTTACCTAAATACCGCTGCAGCCAAGATTTTTCTTTTACTGAAGGATCGTACTCTTCAACACAAGTTTCACAAATCTTTCGCAACAATCTTTGTGCTATCACTGCGGATAATCCCGCTGCTACCACATAACCATCATTTTCCATTTCCATTAAACGCATTACACTGCTGATGGCATCATTTGTATGCATGGTAGCCAATACAAAATGCCCCGTCATTGCGGCATTGAGTGCAATCGTTGCTGTTTCTTTGTCTCTGATTTCACCCACCATGAGAATGTCGGGATCTTGTCGTAATGCCGCTCTTAGAACGCTTGCAAAAGTTAATCCGATTTGTGCGTGTACTTGAACTTGATTGATTCGTGGAAGACGGTACTCTACGGGATCTTCCACGGTAATAATTTTATTTTCTGGTTTATTTAATTCATTTAATAGACTATACAAAGTAGATGTTTTTCCACTTCCTGTTGGTCCTGTGACTAATACCATTCCATTTGGCAGCTGGATAAGTCTTTTAAGTGTAGCGAGTACTTCCTCTGGAATACCCAATTGATCAATTTTAAGGTTTAAGCTGGTTTGATCCAACAAACGCATGACAATTGATTCACCATGTTGTACTGGCATACTGGATAATCTTACGTCAATGCTTCTATTATAAATTTTAATACTAAACCTTCCGTCTTGAGGCAGCCTTTTTTCAGCAATTTTTAAACCTGCCATTAACTTTAATCGTAATGCAAGGGCTTGAGCGATACCTGTTTCTCTAATAATATTTTCATGTAATACTCCATCAATACGTTGTCGAATTCTTAACAACCCTTCATCAGGTTCAATATGAATATCCGAGGCACGCATTTGAACTGCATCGTGGAATAATGATTGGAGTAATTTTGTAACAGGCGCATCATAGGCATCTTGTAAACTTGCACCATCTGCATCCACTTGAGTTTTTGGAGCTGCTACTTCTTGCGATAGTGCTTTTGCATAGGTAGAAATTTCTTCGCCATGCGGATAGATGGAATTCAATGCAAACGTCCAATCTTTTTCACTAACAATGGCAAGCCTAACTGGACGCCCTAAATGATGCGTTAATTCATCTACAGCTATAATATCTTGGGGATCTACCATTCCAACAAGATAACCTTCCGAATTTTCTTCTAAGAGAATCGCTTGAAATCGTCTTGCATTTGATTCGCTTAATTCTCGACACACGCTAGGGTTCATCGAATAATTTTTCAAATCAATGACAGGTATGCCTAACTGATTCGCTAAAAAATTTACAAGTGTTGCTTCCTCTACATATCCTGAAGCCACCAACAAGTGACTGAGTTTGCCGCCTTCTGATTTTTGCTTTAAGAGAATCTTATCCAGATCTTCTGCATTTATTAGCCGATGCTGAACAAGCAATTCTCCAAATCTTGGCCTTGGTGTTCCAATCATTGTTGTTCTCTTGCCAATGTTGTTAATTCTTGAGGAAGATTACCCAAACTTTGAGCTTTTACAAATGCAGCTCGTGCATCCTGCATTTGTCCTAATCCTTCCAAACATAATCCAAGACCTGTCCACCATACAGAATTATCTGGGCCAAAATTAACTAACGTCTGATAGATTTTAAATGCCTCTGCGTAATTTCCAGATTGTCTATAAGATTCTGCTAATACCGTGTAATAATCCACATGACTTTCAATGGAGTCATCTCCAATATTCATAGACGTTAAAACAGTCAATGCGTTTTGAGATCGATTTTGATTGAGATAAATCTCAGCCAGTGCCACTCTTGCATCTTCAAACTGAGGATTTTTTCTAAGGGTATTTTCTAATATTTTTTCTGCTTTATTAAATTGCCGCTGCGCGATTAAATCAATGGCATTGTTATAGTCACGATACCGTGTAAATTCTTGAGAAGAATAAATGGATGGAGTTTTAACTAAAGGTTGATACGGCCCTGTCGTTTTGACATTATTTTGAACCATGAACATAGGTGAAGGTAATGTTCCTACCCCCATATCCAAAACGAATTCTGTTGGATGATCTCCAATCATACGCAATCCCTGCACATCACACATTGGTACCAGTACTAATGTTATCACAAGTTGGCGTTGTACATTATAGTCGTAATGAATTTTTTGAATGACTGAATTTGTGATGTCCATCGGGCTCAGTAACGATCGCGGGTCAATATCATCCAAAACAAGTGTGATTATCTGATGCGTCTCATCCGAGGTGATTTGATAAAACGGCTTTGCATTCAGACGCATCAATAATTGGCTGTGGCGGTTATCCCCAATCAAAAACAGCGACTCAATTAAAGTCAGCGGATCTTTTGTATGTAATTTAGCATTATGACCCACGGCAGGGTTTAAATCACCCACCGAAATAACGGATATCAATCCATTGTTTTGATTTACTGGTATTGGCGCTGGTATTGTTGAAATCAAAGAAGCATTTAATGGAACAGAGTTATTATTTGAGTTTAAGTTTGTGCTCGCCATCACCGCATTATCTAAATCACTTCCACTCTCAGGAAGAACGGCGTTCTTATTCTTATTTAACGATGGCAGCAGCAACTTTAACAGCGCCTGCTGTTTACTGTTTAATGGATCATTATCCGCAAGTACTGCACAGTTAAACAAGCACAGTGTCAAAACGATAAGGATAAGTTTTATTGATTGTGTTATTAAAATAATTAACTCCCTACTTCCCCTCGTGTCCCAAATATCTCTGGACGTGATCCAAAATGAAACCCTCTATCTAATTGACAGAATCGATTTCTTTCTTCTTGTATCTGATCAGACCAAACGTTGTTATTAACAACAGTTGGCTTCAGCAAAATAACAAGTTCACTTTTAGTGGATGATTGATTTGTGTGTCTAAATAAAGTTCCTAAAAATGGAATCCGAGTCAACCATGGAGTGCTGGCTAATTTTTCACTGGTATCATTTTGCATTAAACCGCCAATCACAATCACTTGACCGTTTTGTGCTCTTACAACATCATCGGATTCACGAATGGTGTCTTCCGCCAAAGGCAACGATAATGTTCCCTGAGCACTACCTAAATTAATATCTTTAACCTTATCAATCACTTTACTGACGGATGGGTGAACATGGAGAATAATTTCTCCAACTGAACTGATTTCAGGCGTGACATCTAATGTTATACCTGAGAAAAACGGCGTTAATCCAACACTGGATGAATTGGTATTATTTCCCGATCCAGAAGGTGTGACATTAGAAGTAACACTGGTTACAAAGAAATCATCAGTACCCACTTTAATGACCGCTTGTTGATTGTTTACAGTAGAAATACGCGGGCTTGAAAGTACTTGAACATTTCCCTGACTTTCCAATAAGTTTATAATTGCACCAAACGTTTGCCCGCCGATATTAGCCGAGAAAAACCCTGGATTACCCGCTGACCCTGGAATGGGCGGAGCTGTAGTTCCATTAAGAAAGGGTGTCGTACCACTTTTGAATCCATATCCATCAATCACGGGATCAGCAAGACTTGTACCTCTTTGTGCAAATCGTATCGCATTCCAGTCAATGCCTGCTTGGTAATTATCATTCAATTGTACTTCCAATATTTTTGCTTCCAAGATAACTTGTCGACCTAAATTGTTTTGTATTTTATCTAAATATTTTGCAACTTGTTGTAATTCTTGTGGATACGCACGAACGGTGACCAATCCTGATTGCCCATTGACAGTGACAGAGCGGCCGCCATCGGTGCCCACCATTGCAGCCAATGTCAGCTGTAAATTGGGCCAGAAATTATCTTTGGATAACGTTGTCACATGCGATCCAGAAGCTTTTGAGAGACCACCCGCTCCTTGAGAACCACCGGGCGGATAACTACCCTGTGAACCTGTTGATGCTCCTCCTGATGAGGTTGCTCCCAAATCTGCAGAAAGTGAAGTAGAAGATAAGCTAATATCTGAATTTCCACTTCGTTCAATGTCTAAATAATTTACCGTAAATATTTGCGTTTGTATGGATGGCGGAAGAATCTCAAATCCATAATTTGTTTTTTGGTAACTATATCCATAAATATCTTGGACAGCTTGCAGGACTTGCTCAACAGTGACATTTTTCAACTTTAATGACACCGTACCTGTAATATCAGGACTTACAACCATATTGTAAGGTGTTCCAGCAACAAGACCTGTAAAAAAACTTTTCGCTGGAGCATTATTAACAGAAACGTCAAATTTTTTTTCAACGCCTCCTGTGTCTCTTGCAAAATTCAATGTAGTGGATCGCATTAGCGCCGTGTTCATCGCATAATTTCGATAAGGCGATTTAGATCTATCCACAGATAAATCCTGTGTTAAATCTGCGTGAATTTGATCGATGGCACGAGTATCTTTTAATCCAACTCTTTGATGAGGGGTTGAGGTCAAACAACCGCTTAATAATAAGCACGTTCCAACAACGCTAAATAAATAATATTTTTTCATGTTCAATTTCCTGACTTTCCTGAGGGAGGTTTCTTAACATCGAGCGTATCAAATTTTAATATTGTTTGATTTCCATTGACTGAAGACAAAACAACTGACTGGTGATCAATTTTCTTTATAGTAAGCCCATTTATACGTTCATTTATCCCAAGTACAATTCCATTGATAATGACAACAGGCCTTGTATCAGAAAAAATAATCGCGTCCAATTGCAAATTGTTTTTGACGTCCGTCGCATTTTTATCACTTTCGTTGCTTGACTCTGTTGGAGTGGTCGGTTTAGTGGGGTCAACTAAATCCGCGTAAGCTACTTTTATGGGCAACAAATTAAGTAGAAGTATAAATAAAAGTAAAATTAACTTATTCATCGTTTATTAAATCCCGCCCTTTGCTGACTGTATGAAGTTTTAATATCACTACTGCTTTAGGGTATTGTCCAACCTTGTAATCAATACTGTCTGTAAAAAATCGATAAGGTGATTTTTCTAATTTTTTTAAATATTCTACAGTTGAGCTATAATCCCCTTCTAATTCCAACGTAAAATTATGTTGATATAAAGTTATTTTGTTGTTCGATTGATCTTTTTGTGGAACGATAGAAGTAACCACTGAACCTTCTGAATTGTTTAGCCGGAGCAATGTTAATCCGGATGTTTCCGACAAGATCTTTTTTAAAGCCTTAGACATGACAGATGGAGAAACTAATTGAGAAGATACTGCATTTATTTGTACATCTGCCTCGCGGATTTGTTGTTTAAGTGTTTCTCTTTTATTGATAAGCCTTGAATCATTCAATGCTCGTTTCATTAATCGATCCTGATCTTGAAACGATAAGATTTTATTTTTGATTGCCTCGCTATTGCTCAATTGTGTTTTTCGAATATTTTGATAGGTGCTTTCCCACATTGTAAACCATAAAAAAGTTATCGCTATGAGCGCACATGCGACTACATACAAGCGCTCTCTTGGAGTTCGCAAATTTAACCATTGTTCAATATTTTCTAATATCTTCATAGTCATTCCGTTACTTAGACTTTGCTTCTGGTGTTGATTTAAGTGTAAATTCCATAATGGGGCTTTCTTTTTTATCAGATTTGCTATCAGTGCTTGTGGGTTGAGGTGAACGCATCAATTCAAATGGGCCTACCTGTTTATCTAAAAAACAAGGTCTTTTTTGGATAGCTTGAATAAAAACGATAGGTAATGTAGCTAAATAAGTATTTCCAGAAAGAGACATGACTTCATGGCTTAAATCAACATTAATCTTTGTTAACCAAAGCCCAGGTACAACTGAATCTGACAATGTTTCAAAGTAATACGATAAAAACGAACATTGACCAGTGCCGACTTTTCTAGATTCCAATGTTTGCAGTAATGTCTGCTTTTCCTGTAAGAGATTTTCTAATTGAATGGTGTTATTTAGACCTGCAAGCTTTGTAGTTTTTTCAAGCTCAACTTGATACTGTTCAGCTTTTTTTTGCAATACAACAAGAGAATATTTTTGCCAACCCAGCATTATTGATTGGACAGCTGTCAAAACCAATAAAAATGCAAAATAACCGCCTAATATCAAAAAAATAAAATTGCGTGACAAATATAATTTTGACTGTTTAGGCAAACTGTTAAGAAGATTAATTTGTTGTGGCATAAGAATTTTCTACTCGTAAAGCGCCGCCTAAGGCAATTAAACATCGTTGATTTTTTTCTTTTTCATTCAAAAGACCCAAGATGTTGTCCAATGACAAATCCTCGTGCTCGAATGATAATTTGGATTTAAGGGAAGGATAAATCTTTTCATATCCTGGCAGCATATAAAATTGACTAATAGGAGACTGTCCTAATTCGTTTTCGTAATAATCTAACGATCGTTGAATCTCAATTGAAAGTTTTTTTATATTTTCTTCCTCAGATATTTTTTTATCGTGTTCAATTTGCCTAATGAGGTAAATCAAATCTGACTGAATAAACATGAGTGTTGACTGAAATTCATTAATTTCAATCAAACCTGTATTTAATAATTTCGTGGATTTTTTGGCAAATAAACCAATAATATTTCTCAATGCAAACTCTGTGATGTCTATATTCTTTAAATATAACCCACTCTGGCGGATAATCCTTGCAGTATTTTCAATATAATCTTTTTGAGCGACAACCGCATAAATAAATTCATCTCCAGAACCTTTATGTATAGGAGGCAAGGTAAAGTGAGAGATAACTGCTTTGGAAATCCCAATTTTAATTCTATCTTTTACATAAAATTGTAATGCTTGTGCAATTTCTTCTTGTACTACAGGTAACACACCCACCGGTAACAACATGTAATCTTGCGGCTGTAATACCCATGAACATGGAACACCTTCTAATTGATTTTTTTTTACATATCCAGTTAATACAGATATGATTTTGTCTGGATTTGAACTGCACGAAATAAAATCATAGCATTGAACTTTAGGGTCTGAGTTTTCAGCTTGCAAAACATAAGCTATAGCAACGCCTTGCGATGTTATTTGCACTCCGCACAACCCATTTCGCTTAGGTTTTTGTCCTGATAATTCAGCTAATCGTTCTTTAATATCAATACCAAAAAACGTCATCCTAACTTATCCCTAATCCAATAAAAGTCGCTGATGTTCCGCCAGTACCGTTCAATGTACAGTTTACACTGGCCCCTGCACTAATAGCTGTAGATGTTATCGTATATCCTGTTGGGAGTCCATTGCCATTATTGATAAGCCCTGAAATTAAATTGCAATTAGTGATGGCTGTCCCTTGACTTGAGTTTGCGCTGCGTTGTGCATAATTTATTGCACTTGCAGCAGCCAATGCACTTGCCAGGTTGTTTGTGCTATTCTGTTGAGCAGTATAGGTTTGAGAAAGAAATCGAGGAGCAGCGATGGCAGCAAGGACACCAATGATGATGATGACGATAATCAATTCTATCAACGTAAATCCTGTAAATTTATTGCTAATACGTTGTAACTTTAGCGCTTTATCCACACGTTTCTTCCCTGTCCTCACTCATCTGTGATTATATCATGAAACAATTAGGATTCACGCTAATAGAAATTATTGCAGTCATTATAATTTTATCGATTATGGCGTCGATTGCCGTTTCAAGGTGGCCCGGTAATAACATTAACTTAAATGCACAGGCGCAGCAGTTAGGCAGTGAAATTAGACGCACACAATCATTAGCGATGTCACGCGGGCAACGCTTTAGAATAAATTTAAGTTCGGGAGGTTATAGTATTACAGATTCATCAGGCACAAATTATTATACAGATACTATTCGAGGACAAAATACAATCAACTTTCCAAGTGACATTACAGCTTCATGGTCAAATACAGTGCTCAACAATAATCTCATTTCATTTGATGGAAATGGCACCCCTTATACAAATGCAGCAGCTTCTACTGCCCTTTCTTCAACTGCCGTAATTTCATTAACATCTGCAGGGTATACTCGGACTGTTTCCGTTTCCCCTGGAACTGGAAGGGTAATTGTCCAATGAAAAGCTTGAAAAAATCACCTCGGGGATTTAGTTTAATTGAAATGATAATATTTATTGTCATTACAGGAATTGCCGTGAGCACCTTGGTGATGACTCTTCAAACTATATTACAAAAATCGCCCCAAACTAATATACAAACTATTGCCATTGGATTAGCAAAAGAAAGAATGGATTTGATTTTGGGACAAAAACAAGCGCAAGGTTTTACTAACTTTATCGATCCATGTGGTGTTGGATCTCCACCTTCTTACTGCCCATTTACAGGCTATAATATTTCCAGTGTTATTACACCTGTTGTTATTTCTGGTGACAGCAACTACAAAACCATCATTGTTACTGTTCAAAACTCTTCTAATGTTACCCTAGCGACACTAGGTACGTTAGTGGGAAGTTAAATAATTTAAATTATGGTAAAACTTCCTGCAAACTTGTAATGGGTAATATGTATTTATAAGTTGGAGTCATGCTGTTTGATTGAGTTAATAAATTTGCAAGAACGCTCGTGTCATAATTAATGCTGCTAGTTCCCGTAGTTTTTGAAGTTGCCCCTTCGATAGCTGCTATTCCATTGATAACAACATTACCATTCATCGTAAAATTTCCACTAACGTATAAAAGCCCATAAATTGTCACGCCACCTGTGACATTAACATCTCCATTCACCACTACCATAACAGGACTTGTTGTACTTCCAATAGTTATAGTATTAGAGATTGATAAAGGGCTGTTTACCCAAATGACTTTATTTCCTGCAGATGCAAAAGTTGCACCATTAAGACTACTGGCGTTGTTATAAGAAGTATTTGCATTAGATTTTACAGTCGCTTTGGACTGTCCATTAAAAATGGTAGTAAATAAATTAGAAGTAGAAAAAGCGGTCGAATTTTCTTGCACATCAGGATTTGTAGTGTTTTTATCTGAACTGGGGGTATTACCGCCAGATCCATCAGAAATTGTTGTAATCGCACTACCTTTTAGAACCACATTACCCGCTGAAACAATGTTTGACCCCGGATAATTGGAACTTGATGAAGTAACTGAAGAATTATTGATAGACGAATTACCTTGAATAGTAATATTGCCTACACCATACATCGGGGCAGTATAAGATCCAATCGTAAATGTTTTTATTCCTCCAATAATGCCTTGTAATATTCTTTTTCCAATCGGAGATGCACTGCTTGGCACATAACCTGTTGATGTAAGCACACACTGATACTGAATAACCGATAACCCAGTTCCATAAGCTGCTGCTGTAGACCCTGCAACACCTCTAGTGACACCTGTAAGGCTGTTTCCGCTTTTTCCGGTGTAGTTAATATATTCGCTTCCAATAGTAATCGTTCCATTTGAAGCAAAACTTGAACTACTGACAAGTGGAATTGTAGTTGCGCTTGCGCTAAGCGCCCCATTTAACGTAGAAGCTGTGCTTGTTGGGGCCCCTGTTACTGTAAATACACCATTTGCTCCTGAGAAAGTTGCATTTGTATAATTTGCAGCACCATTTATTGATGTACAACTATTCCCATTCGTGCCGATAGTATGCTTACCTGCCTCAATGCCCGCTTGTGCAAGATAATACGCTTGGGCTGAATTTAAGGAATCCGCTGATGTTCTTGCATCATTGGTAAATTGATATGACGCTGCAACTGTTATAACTGCCACAACCACCACGATTAATACAGCGACGATGGAAAGAAACCCTTTTTGCTTTTTCAAATTTTTCATAAATGACTATCAATGCATTACGTGAAATTAATTGTATTTGCCATTGTACGTAATGAATAATTGACCCCTCCCTGAGTAATATTTAAATTAATAATAACATATCGAATATTAGAAAGCGTTGATGTTATAGAGGCATTTTGATCAAGGTAAGTAAAAGAAGAGCTTGCCACATCAACACCATCTGCTAATACCTGATTGTTTAACAATAGTTGGCTGCCTGATAATAAATAGGTAACGCTATTGCCAGAGGCGTTAGTAAATGAAAGCTGTGAGCTCGTCGCAGTTGTAATGCTGCTGGAAGAGTTTATAGTATGCACATCTCGGCTCATGCGCTCTAATGCAAGCCTTGCTTGTGCATTTGCATCAGTGATATATTGATTTTGATAAAACGCATTGAAACTGGCTTGTAATACTCTGCTTCCAATCGCTGCAATAATACTCAATATAACTATCGTTGCAACCAGTTCAATTAATGAAAACCCACGCCAACGATTAATCTCTAACATAGTGTTCAATATTCCCTGAACGCATTTTATGATGCTCATATAATACAACAAGCACGGCGACATTTAGAGGCATAAATATAGCTTGACCAATAACAATGCTGAATTTTCCAATTAATGATCTTAATAAAACCTGTGCTAACGCACCCACAAGAAACGGTACACTTAATACAGCACCCGTATACCACCATCCCTGTTTGATTAATGAAAAACTTTTTTTCATCGCTGAAATAAAGTTAATATTTTCGCTGATGAGAATGGGAATGGTGAGTGTCCAATAAACGCCAATAGTAAGAAATACAATAAAATATGTTAAAAACAATACAGCTATGATTAGTGCCCATATGGATTTTGTTTGATTATCCACTGAAAATAAATTCTGGAGTTCACCAATTCCTGCAAATGGAATACCAAAGATAACAACAAGAAGAAGCATGAACAACAACACCTGGACATATTTTGTAAGCGCAACTGCCATTGCTTGAGAAGAATTAATGGGGGTATTATGCGATGCGTGTATGACTTTAGCAAACACAGCATTATTTGGAATAATATTAATTAACGCAACTACAATTCCAATTAGTATTGTTTTTATATCTGGCGTCAGATTTGGAGTACCAGATGATTCTACAGGTTGGAACAGTGCAGGAAGCATGCTTAAAAAACCAGAAATACTGCTAAATAAAATAACTGAACCTAGCGTTGACCACCATAGTTTAAAACAACTCGTAATAGCGGTAGAAACACTCATGGGTTTATCCGCTAATTGAAAACCACTATTCATGATTTAATTCTCCGATTTAAAATTCATTAATTCCAATACTACTACGAAATCAGAGCCGCGACCGTCAGGGAGCGTTCACCGATATTATCTCGAAAACAAAAAATGAGTTATTAACAACATTACGCATGTCCAATATATACTGTAATCTTACTTAAATACGTTAAATCTTTTAAAAGATCCTGATAAGAATTTGAATGATTTGCAACAATCATTTCGACTTCAATCGCACCATTTAAATAATGTAACCGAATTTCTTTAGGATGATTCAATTTTTTTTCATCACAGCGTGAATTTATTTCAAATATGATATCTTTTCTTGAAGGAAGCTGTGAAGAGGGATGTGTAATTTCATCATCTTCCGGATCTACATGAACAGTGACATCTTGTATGTCACATTGTTGATAAAGCGCTTTGATCACTTGATCACTAATAAAATGACCTTCAGATACACTTATTCTTGGAGAAACAATAACATGTACATCAATAAATATTCTATTGTTGATGGTTCGTGTTCGTAATAAATGTAAGGCATTTACGCCTTCAATGTTATTAATCACCTGTTTTATATCTTGAATCATATTTTCATCTACACCGGTATCAACCAATTCTGAAATGCTTTTCCAAGCAAGACCTATTCCCATCTTTGCTATCAGGAGCCCCACAAAAACTGCGCCGATAGCATCTAAATAAGTTAACCCAAATAATGCGCCTGTAATACCAAAAAATACCACAACAGAAACCGCAGCATCACTTCTACTATGCCAGGCATTTGCCTCCAGCAAAGAGGATTTGAGTTGTTTGGCTAATCGTAATGTATAGCGAAACACCCATTCATTCAAAATAATGGCAAGCAGTGCGACCCATAAAACATACATTTTTGGTTCAGGTGCTGGTTGATGCCCCCATAAGTGTTCGCCAGCACTGAAAATAATTTGTGCGCTCGCCAATAACAATATGAGCGCCAATAAAAATGTTCCCGCTGTTTCAATACGCCCATGCCCATAAGGATGGTTTTTATCGGCCGATCGCCCGCCAAAATGCGCAGCGAACATCACCATAATATTAATCAATACATCAGCAATCGAATGAATACCGTCAGCGAATAACGCATGAGATTGGCCTAACTTACCCGCAATGATTTTGATGCCAGCAAGAAGAGCTGTGACACACGTCGTAAACAAGGTAAGTCGAACAGCAGGTTTAAACTTCAATCGTTTGAATTCCTGAAGATGATGATAAAAGCAGTACATCTGCCTTTCGTTTAGCAAAAAGACCGTGACAAACAACGCCCGTCAGCTGGTTCAATGTTTCTTCGATTTGAATGGGATTGGTTAAATCTAACTGATAGACATCTAAAATGATATTCCCATTGTCAGTGATGATACCCTCTCTGTAAACGGGTACTCCTTTTAATTTAACAATCTCCCTTGCGACAAGGCTTCTTGCCATAGGAATGACTTCTACACAAATCGGAGTTTGATCACAACTTAACGTTGAACAATATTTGCTCTCATCAGCAATACAAATGAATTTTTTGGATGCGGCGGCAATAATTTTTTCTCGTGTCAAAGCCGCTCCGCCGCCTTTTAGCAAGTGTAAATGTTTATCTACACTATCGGTACCATCGACATAGAGAGATATTGTTCCTGTGGAATTTAAATCAAGAATAGGGATATTATGCGCCTTAAGCTGGTTCATCGTCATGGTAGAGCTTGGTATAGCACCCTCAATTTTACCCTTGATGGAAGGGTTTGCAATGGCTTCAATAAAATACTTAACGGTAGATCCTGTTCCCACACCCACGATACCGTCTTGAGGCAAGTATTTTAATGCAGCCAAGGCTGCGTTCTTTTTCAGTAGCTCTATTTGTGAATTTTTCATAGGGGTTATCATAACTCATCTTTTCAATTCAAAAAATACTTTGTTAACGAACGCTCCCCCGAATCAAGTTCGGGGCAGGCTCTAACGGTCGCGGCTTTGATAATTCAGCGCAATTGTAACGATAGAATGGATTTATATTTTAGAAGAGAAGGGCGCTTCGACGGTTTTATATGCGACATTATTACGTTAGGTTAACGTGGCAATCTCAATCTTAACATCAGGCCCACCGCAAAAGAGGCAAGCACACCGTCTGATAATTCGACCGCCTTACAAACTTATTAAAGTTTAATGGAAAAAACCATTGAAAACGCCTTAAAAGTAAGTATAGTCGTTATTTTTTAAATTGGTCCTAACATGAAAATATTTTTACAATATATTGCTCCAAAAAAGTTTATATCACGGCTCATGGGAAAATTAGCTTCTTTTAAACATCCTGTTTTTTTTAAAAACCTTTGGATTAAAAAATACATCACACATTTTGACGTCAATATGACGGAAGCCATAAAAACAAATTATGAACACTATGAATGTTTTAATGATTTTTTTTCTCGACGACTACAACCTTTAGCAAGACCCATAGACCAAGATTCGAATAGTATTATTTCACCCGCAGATGGCTCTATCAGTATGCTAGGTAAAATCCATAAAAACACACTTATTCAAGCAAAAAATCATGATTACACAGTACAAGATTTGCTTGGCGGTAATTTCGCAGATGCTGAAAAATTTATTAATGGACATTTTATGACTATCTATTTATCCCCAAAAGATTATCATCGAGTCCATACACCTGTTACAGGAAAATTAGTGAAAACTGTTCATATACCAGGAAAACTTTTTTCAGTGAACCCTCTAACAGTGGAATCAGTACCAAATTTATTTGCTTGCAATGAAAGAACACTCAATATTTTTGAGACAGATATTGGAAATGTTGCCGTCATTTTTGTGGGCGCCATTATTGTTGGAAGTATCGTGATGTTGGCCAAAGAAAATGATTTATTAAACAAAGGTGATGAGTTAGGATATTTTCAAATGGGATCGACAGTGATCGTATTGTTTCAAGAAAATAAAATTTCATTTGAGAACAGTTTGACTGTTAATTCCAGCTTAAAAATGGGAACCAAAATAGGAAATTCTCCATAGCATTTAACAGGCAAGTATTAACTCAAAATTCATGTCAGGTTTTAAAAGTCGTTGAATCATTAATGGTTGGGGAGTGTGGTGTGGTAATAGTAGTAACAGTATTTTTACTTATATTGCGTTTTTTGCTGTCATCCGCCCAAAACATACTTACATTACTTGAGTTTGTATTATTATCTGATAAATTTGGTGTTTGAGTGAATTGCTTAAGTGATTGTGTTTTAGTAATTTTTGTTAAATTAAACTGATAAGTATGCTTCCTCACTGTCGGATTAATTTGGGGTGTTGCGAAATCAGCAGTTAAACTTACACTAGTATTGTATGAAACCTGTTTGTCTTTGTTCAACATTTGATGTACAGATTTCCCAATTACTGTTGGCAGGGTTGAATGAGGTATCCTGAGTATATTAGGTTCTTGAGGTGATGAAGATGCTGATGAGTGCTCCAATACATTTTCAGATGATTCTGAAGAACTGTCTTCACTCCCTGAATAAATAATATTGTGTTGACCAATTTCTGGCTTATTATTCAACCATTCCCTACAAGCGTTTAATGCTACTGGATCAATACAAACATGGCCATTTTTAATTTTCTTTTGCATAAGCAATGTTAATATTGCTGCATATTTTTCTATTACCGCATCAAGCGCATATATTTTTGCTTGCTTTTCAGCAATATGATTTGTACCACCATTTGTCACTGCTTTTAGATATGCATCAGCCGCAGCCTTAAAAACGATTTTAAATGTTTTATCACTTACTATTTTGTTTTCAATTTTTTCTTTATTTTGCTTAAATAATTCAGACTCAACAATGTCAGAATATCTTATAATTTCAATATTCGGATCATTATTGCGCATCATTTGTTCCAACATGGCACCGGACAATTCTGCAGATTTTCGCAATAAATCAGGATGCAGCTTGTTTTTTGTGTCCATTATCGCAAATTGAAAGCGATAGAGAGTATTTTCATGTAAGTAAACACTTTTATTAAGCTTATGTTCTTTTTCCTTATCCACCTTCTTATATTGAAAACTAACGCTTAGCCAGTTTAGTTTGTTCTGTTTTTTATCAACAACAAAATGTTTATGACTGGCATTAAAAACTGACAGTTGTTTACCGGCATAAGCTAAAAAATCGTAATCTTTTTCAACGCCTGCAACCATTACACCTGTTGACTCTTCAGATAAGAAATTAGAGGAATTATCAAAATATATTTTTTTTTCGAGTTCTAAGCAATTTCTTTCTTTTACAGTTTCAACACAATCAGATTTAACTTCTTTTGTGTTCTCATTTTGTTGTTTTAACGATTTTTCTCTGGCGCCTACTCGTTTAGAAACAAACTGATCGGCGCTTAACTTTAAATTTTCTTGAAGGGCAGGGACGGTTTTAAATGCATCAAGATGGGAGTTAAATTCCTTTTCATCTTTAAGTGAAGATTGATTAATCCAATCTTTCCATCTTATAAACTCAATATTTAAGCCGTAATTTACGGCTAAACTATTAAACAATGAGATTTTTTCATTTACGTCTACTAAATGTTTGAATTGTGAACTTTCACTCTCTGGCAAAAAGCTTAAAATATATTGTTCATTTTTATTCCACCATTCATCTCCTAATATTCTTGCGTTTTTTAATTCACCCTCTGCATTTTGCTCTACAACAATCTGAGATTGATCTGGAGTTTCGTTATGTTTTATAAGGTTTTTAGCAGTATCAATTTGTTTTGCTGCAACAAGATTAAACCGTTGAGGATCATCTACGATTAAAAAAGTAGTAAAAGCAAACTGCTCTTTACTGCTTTCCATATGCATAGCTAAATAGTCACCATTACATTCATTGTTTCCACGCACACTAATAAGCGATAGGCATTTTTGAGTTTGAGTATTTCTTCTCTTCTCATTTTCACTACCCTGGAGTGCTTTACCATCGAACCTGGCATATCTACTCTTATCAGGAATGGTTTCTTTTTTCAATTGCATTTGAACAACCTCTCTATTTCTTCGGTTTGTAAAGGACAGATTAATTAAATTAACTGTATACTATGGTTTTGATTGTAAAATAATATTATTTTATAGAGTGAATAGTATAATATCATAATACTTATTATATTGTAAGCAACTTAGAACCATTATCTTAACGAATAGGAGGTTCCTAACAATGGATCATATAGACATTAAAAAATTACTTAAACTATTGGAACATAAAGACATTGAAATCGCAACGCTTGTAAGCAAAATAGATGAAATGCAAAATACCTTACTCCAGCTTGATGAAATTATTGCCAAAACGCCTGGGCATATTTACTGGTTAGATCGAAATAACGTATTTTTGGGATGTAATGATAACCAAGCACAACACGCCAACCTTCCTTCAAGACATGATATTGTAGGTAAAACCAACTTTGAAATGCCCTGGAAAAATGAAGCTTATCAATTAAATCAAGCAAATTATGAGGTAATGCATTCTGGGATCACAAAAACGTTTGAAGAATCCGCTGAAATGTCATACGGAAAAGGAATTTTTCTTTCACAAAAAACACCTCTTCGAAATAAAAAAGGCGAAATTTCAGGTATTTTAGGCATTTCGTTTGATATTACTGAGCGAAAAAACATGGAAGCAGCGCTTAAAATAGCCAAAGACGAGGCCGAACAGGCAAATAAAGCTAAATCAGAGTTCATGGAATTTATGACTCACGAACTACGAACACCATTAACCGGTATGTTAGGAATTCTGCATAATTTATTAAAACGACCAGGAAACACTATTGGAGAATCGCAACATTCACTTGATAACTTGCGTTTATCAGGTGAGCTTTTACTAGCCTATATTAATGATATTTTAGATTATGCCAAATTAAGAAAAGGCCAGTTTGATCTGTTCCCTGCTCAATTTAATCTAGAAGAATCCATTCACTCAACCACCGAAATATTAACACCCAATGCGCTCAAAAAAAATATCAAGATCATTATAAATTATCCGAATTCTATTCCCAAAAATTTTTATGCGGACAAAAAGAGAATTAATCAAATTCTTTTTAATTTAATTGGCAATGGCGTCAAATTTACACGAAAAGGATCTGTAAAAGTGACTGTTGAATGCTTATCACGAAATAAAAATGAAGCGAAAATCAAAATTTCAATTTCAGATACCGGCCCCGGCATACCTAAAGATAAACATGAGTTTATTTTTAACAAGTTTGAACAACTTAAATCTACGCATTCATCAAACGAACAACAACAAGGAACAGGCCTTGGGCTCGCAATCGTTAGACAATTAGTCAATAAATTTCAGGGGAAAATTGAATTGGACAGTGTTGTTGGAAAAGGATCAACTTTTCACGTTACCCTTCCATTGCTTTTAAAAGAACCTATCAATACTAAAATAGAAAAACCTGCCACTCCAAAACCCAATAAAAAATCGTCTACGCGAAATGTGTTATTGGTAGAAGACAATTTAATTAACCAAGCAGTTATTGAAGAAATGTTACAAGATTTAAACTGCCATGTGATAGTCGCATCAAATGGAAAACAAGCATTAAACCTATTTGACAAACATTTTGTCAATTTAGTATTGCTCGACCTAAACTTACCCGATATTGATGGCATTACAGTAGCAGAAAAAATACGAAAAAAATCTCCAGAAAAACCTATTGTCATATTAACGGCCAATAATTCAGATGAGTGCATTTTGCGATGTAAAAAACATGGAATAAATACTGTCATTGGAAAACCTGTGATTCCAGCACAACTTGAAAATATTCTGAAGGCTTGGTTAGCGTGAATACTACATGGCAATCGCACTTAAATAAATCAAGAGTTGAGCAATCCTTTGCGCCTGTCATCCAAAAAATTTTCGCAGGATAAGCTTATTTAAAATACGGTGCTTTACCGAAAATTTATTTGGGAACCAGGAAAATATTATTAAAGATATTTTCAATGTTGCTTCTGGGTCCTGGATAAATTTTTCTGTGAGCTATATTTACTTTTTTATGGCAGCAGAGAAAAATTTTCCGGGATGACAATCCTCGAGAAATTTTTCAGGATGATGACAACTTCTAATCTCTGAAAATCATTGATTTTTCTAAGTATGATTATCGTGTGTGTGAATACCCTTGCTATGAACAAAACTCATGTTACAGTATCATACCTTAGTCTTTAGAAACCTTTAAACAATGGAGTCATTGAATGCCGGTCTTCCAGTTACAACTTATATTGGCAATACTCATCTGGATAATTAGCATCACGGGTGGACTCACAGCATATCATCTGAACAGAAAATCAACACTTACCCCTATTGGAAATTCGTGTGATGTTCAAAAACATTCGCATTATTCTTTAATTTATTTAGCTGAAAGTTTTGCAGGTGGTGTATTTTTAGGTGCAGCATTATTTCACATGTTGCCGGATGCACAATCTGCACTAAAACTTGTCTATCCCAATCTTCAATATCCTTTCGGAAACTTAATTTGTGCCCTTGGATTTTGTGTGCTTTTATTCTTGGAAACCCTTACATATTATTTTGATGAACAAAAAAAACAAAAATCATTAAATTTGGTTCCTTTATTACTTACTGTTCTCATTTCAATTCACGCTTTAAGCGAAGGGATTGCTTTGGGTGTTAATCAACAAACGGCAAACATTGTCATTATATTTATTGCGATTGCTGTTCATAAAAGTTCTGAAGGATTTGCTGTTGGATTACAACTACATAAAGGATCATTATCCTTAAATACTATTTTTATTTTGTTTTTGTTGTTTTCACTGATGAGCCCGCTTGGTGTTGTTTTAGGTGCGCTTAGTCATCACCTTATTGGAAAAAACAGCAGCTTATGGTCAGGGATATTTAACGCATTTGCAGCAGGAACGTTTTTATATCTTGCGACTTTACACAAACTACATCATGCACATGAACATTCCAAGTTAGGAGAATTATTTTTTACATTGCTTGGATTATCATTAATGGCGATCGTTGCCATTTGGGTATAAAAAAAGCGGGAAACTTGAGAGTTTACCCGCTTTTTAAAACTAAAGACTTAGATTTCTAGCTATTAAGATCTAGTACCACCCAATCCACGTCGGACTGATGGACGCACTTGTTCATCATCTTCGATAGATCTTCCAGTTCTCATTTCTGGTAAGCTTGGTGTAGTTTTCAGAGGCGATAGCAATACGAGTGTACGGCTATATTGGGAATTAATGTCACTCAAGATGCTATTATGCACTCTGTTGGTTCCAGCCATCGCGTTTATCGAAACATGCGAAGCTTCAACATCTCTCATTGCATCAGCGATTGTTTTCATCACTGAATTAAGATACATATTTGCATTGTGAACTCTTTCTGCACCCACTCGTAACATGGGTTTTAATTCAGGAATTTTTTGAACGAATTCTTTATGTTGATCACGAGTAACATTCCCGGCTCTATACTGTTGATTAGCGTATTGTTTAAGAATTCTGTTTTCGGAGTCATCAAACTCTTTTTCAAATTCATAAGAAGCATTACCAGCATGTTTCTTTGCAATTTGCGTAAAAGATGAATTAATTCTATGAAGCACAACACCCGATAAACTTAAGTTGGGTGCAATTTCTTGGATAACTTCATTCACTTGTTTAGTTGTTTCAGCTTTAGCAGCAGTTCTCTCTTCGAATATCTTTTGTCGAGCTACAAGACATGTTTCCAATAATTTATTGTTCTTCTTAATCAGTTCAACTTGGGCATTCATTCTTTCAATGAGTTCCGCATTAGAAATGAGGATACCATCAGCATGCTCAAGACTTTCTTTCGCTGAATTAACCAATTCAGCTTTATCTTTCGCCACATTAGCAGGCAAATTGTTTAACGATTCTTTAGCTGCATTTGTGTTTTGTATATGGAGATTATGTTGTTTAGTTGCTTCTTCGATAATGATATATACCAAACATGCATAGAAAATTTTAGTTAATGTAGAGTTTGGATTTTTTAATTGACGCTCTACGGTTTCTTTACCAAAATCAACTTTTTCTGAGGGATTATATGTCTTAAGAAGTAATGCTCTCATTGAGGAAGCTTCAACGCCTTTAAACTCGGGGTAGTGATCTCTTACAAGTTCTTCTACGTCTTTATCTGATAACCGTTTCACTGGTTCGTTCATAAAATTCTCCAAAATTAATATTCAAATACAAGCTAAGAAACTCACAATATTGACAGTAACATAATTTCATTTCCCTGTCAATTCTGCGAATTTCATTTAATTTTGGTCAGTATACTTGCCTTACCTTAAGAAAATATTAATTTTTAAAGAGGATATGAAAATATTTTGATTTTTTATTGCACTCCCCTCTTGATTTATCTATAATCCCGGCAAAATCAGGGTAAATACAACAGAATAGTTTTAGTCGGGGGCAAAAAATGTCAGCAATCATTTTGCCTTTTGTTCGTCGAAAAGCTTATTTAAGCATTACTGTCTCAAGCATGGCCTTGGCTATAACAAGTTTTATGGCAACAGTGATATTTTCCCGGGTAATAGGGATTTCAGTACTTATGGGCGGGCTGGTCTGGCTTGTTCCCCAAGGATATTTTGCAGTAAAACTGTTTCATCAGATAGAGACAACACCCAAAAAATTTATAGCGCGATTCTATATAAACGAAATCATAAAGCTTGTGTTGGTCTCAATATTATTTTTCAGTGTGGTTAGGTTTTTTACTGCAAATTGGGGCGGTTTATTTGCAGGTTATTTTTGCACACAATTGTTTTTTTGCTTTTCAATGTTTTATATTTTGTTTTTTTAGTAGAGTGAAATGGTCGATACCACCTTGACAGCAGCAGAATATGTACAACACCATCTTACCCATTTGGGGCTGAATCTTCATACCCTAAAATGGGGTAATGGCGGTTTTTGGACGCTCAATGTTGATACTTTGCTGATGTCTCTTTTCACAGGCATTATTTTTTTGTGGGTATTTTGGAAAATTGCAAAACAAATTTCATCCGAAAAAGTACCCGGGAAATTACAAGCATTTATTGAAATCATCATAGAGTTTGTTGATAAAACCGTTAAAGAATCTTTTCATGGGAAAAACGAATTAATTGCACCTTTGGCATTAACCATATTCGTTTGGGTTTTTTTAATGAATTTTATTGACTTACTGCCCATTGATTTGATCCCAACATTTGCACATTTATTAGGCATGCCGCAATTTCGTGCAGTTCCAACAGCGGATCCCAGCGCAACCTTTGGCATGTCTCTTGCGGTATTTGTATTAATCATTTACTACAATTTTAAGATGAAAGGCGTGATTGGATTAGCCAAAGAAATTTGTACAAAACCTTTTACATCAGAATATTTGTGGTTACGCATTGTATTAATGCCATTAAATGTTATCTTCAGATTCATTGAAGAAATTGTAAGGCCGGTGTCGTTATCACTTCGACTTTTCGGCAATCTTTTTGCGGGTGAATTAATATTTATTCTTATTGCCCTATTACCCTGGGGCATACAATTTTTACCAGGGTCAATTTGGTCAATATTCCATATTCTTATTATACTCATTCAAGCATTTATATTTATGATGTTAACCATTATCTATTTGACAATGGCACATGAATCGCATTAATTAACTCATTATTTTGCGCGTAATGAGTAACGTATGAATGCGGACGAAAAAAGGCGAAAACCGTAAAAGGCAGGAATGTCTTTTACGATCGCAGGATGCGGACTCGTTTTCGCATTTTCGACCGCATTCATCCAAAATATGTGATTCCTAATTATTTCTGCGTAAGAGTAAGTTATTTAGTTTATTATTATTATTTAGTTAACGTTAAGGGGAACGAAAGATGGATGTAGCACAAACCACACAACAAATCGCACAAATCGCCGCCAATGTACAAGGCCTTACAGCCGTTGCCGCAGCATTATTAATTGGATTAGCGTCATTGGGTACAGCCGTTGGTTTCGGTGTATTAGGCGGAAAATTCTTAGAAGGTGTTGCACGTCAACCCGATTTAAGCCCAATGTTAATGCTTCGAATGTTTTTAATGGCGGGGTTGGTGGACGCATTTGCCGCAATTTCTATCGTAATGGGGCTTTATCTCATATTTGCAGATAATCCATTTCTAAAAGTAGTTTTAACACTCGCGGGTGTAGGTGGTAAATAAAAGTTATGGAAATTAATGCAACGCTTTTAGGTCAATTAATTACCTTTATTGTATTGGTAGGTTTTACCATGAAATTTGTTTGGCCTCCCATTATCAAGGCCATACAAGATCGCCAATCGCGTATTGCAGATGGACTCTCTGCGGCAGAAAGAGGCGTTCATGAACTTGAACTTGCTCAACATAAATAACTAGAAGTACTCAAAGATGCCAAAATACAAGCGGCTGATATTTTAGAACAAGCAAATCGCAGAGCCGCGCGTATTATTGATGAAGCAAAAGAACGTGCTCGTGAAGAAGGTGAAAAATTAATTGAGCTTGCACAAGCAGAAATTGCACAAGAAACATTATCTGCAAAATTAGCTTTACGAGATGATATTGCACAGATTGTGATAAAAGGCGCTGAAAAAATTATACAACAAAAAATCGATCCTAAATCGAACGAACATTTATTTCATCAATTATTAGACGAAATTTAAGGGTTGAGATATTTATGAACGGCCAAAAAACTTTTGCAAGACCATACGCTAAAGCTATTTTTGAATTGGCCATCAAAGATAATACTTTATCCTTTTGGTCTGATACGCTTAAGCTGCTTTCTCTGTTAGCAAGCGATCAAGATCTTAAAGACACATGCAAAAATCCATCCTATACACGTCAACAAAAATGTGAAATATTTTTTTCAGTCTTACAAAAGGAAAAATGTTGGAATACACAAGTTGAAAATCTCATTTTGTTATTAGCTCAATATAATCGATTATTATTACTGCCTTATATTGCAATGTTGTATGAAGAAAGCCGCGCACAAATCGAAAAAACTATTAATGTCTCTGTAGAATCCGCGCATCCCCTCTCATCTCAAATACAATCTAAGTTACATGATCATTTGAAAAAACGCTTGGGGCGTGATGTCACACTCGCCTATAAAGAAAATTCTTCTCTAATCGGCGGCATGATCATAACAGCCGGCGACTGGGTTGCAGATTATTCAGTAAAAAATCATCTTGAAAAATTAAAACAAAGTTTAATGAATGAGTAAAAGTGAAATATTTTTTAATACGGGAACTAAGTTATGGCATTATTAAATCCTTCAGAAATTAGTGAATTAATTCAAGAACGTATTCGCGCCTTTAACCCTCAAACAGAAGTACGTACGGAAGGCCGCATTGTTTCTGTAAGCGATGGCGTCATCAGGCTCCATGGCTTGGATAAAATCATGCAAGGTGAAATGATAGAATTTCCAGGTCAAATTTATGGCGTTGCACTTAACTTGGAAAGAGATTCCGTGGGTGCAGTTGTTTTAGGTGATTATACCTCTCTTGCGGAAGGAATGATTGCAAAATGTACAGGCCGTATCTTGGAAACACCTGTAGGCGAAAGTTTGTTAGGCCGTGTTGTTGATGCTTTAGGCCGTCCAATTGATGGAAAAGGTTCAATTCAACCACAAGGGTTTTCACCCATCGAAAAAGTAGCACCAGGCGTCATTCATCGACAATCCGTCAGTGAACCTTTACAAACGGGTATTAAATCAATTGATACTATGGTTCCTATCGGAAGAGGACAACGAGAATTAATTATTGGTGACAGACAAACAGGTAAAACAGCTGTCGTCATTGACACCATTATCAATCAAAAAAATACTGGCATTAAATGTATCTATGTTGCTATAGGACAGAAAAAGTCTTCTATTGCACAAGTTGTACGAAAATTGGAAGAACATGGTGCATTAGATCATACTATTGTTGTAGATGCAGGCGCATCTGATTCAGCCTCATTACAATTTATTGCGCCTTATGCTGGCTGTGCAATGGGAGAATACTTCAGAGATAAAGGCGAAGATGCATTAATCATCTATGATGATTTAACCAAACACGCATGGGCATATCGACAAATTTCCTTATTGTTAAGAAGACCGCCAGGCCGAGAAGCTTATCCTGGTGACGTGTTTTACCTGCACTCCCGATTACTCGAAAGAGCAGCCCGCGTTAATGCACAATATGTTGAAAAAAATACCCGGGGAGCCGTGAAAAATAAAACGGGCTCTTTAACTGCGTTACCCATCATTGAAACACAAGCGGGTGACGTTTCTGCTTTTATTCCAACAAACGTAATTTCCATTACAGATGGACAAATCTTCTTGGAAACAGATTTATTTAATGCGGGCATCAGGCCGGCAGTAAATACAGGTCTTTCCGTTTCCAGGGTAGGCGGAGCTGCACAAACTAAG
>Ga0207667_10000613_pt1 | contig 46102 bp, 37 predicted proteins | sample KBSCornC52_FD_184301 | JGI IMG/M metagenome (GOLD analysis project Ga0207667, IMG submission 184301) | Corn rhizosphere microbial communities from Kellogg Biological Station, Michigan, USA - KBS Corn C5-2 (SPAdes) (version 2) | ecosystem: Host-associated > Plants > Roots > Rhizosphere > Soil ... | reverse complement strand
CCGCCAGCCATTCCCGCGGGCAAGCCGCCCACGGTCTCTTTTCCGGACTGAACCGGCACCACCCGGCGCGAGCCGGCGCCACTGCCGCCGGGTGCGCCGATGCGCGGAGCCGTCACGTCCGGGCGGGGAGCGTCCCCTGGAGTCTCCGACGGTGCGGCTTCGGGGCGTGGCGCAGTTGGCGATTCACAGCTCAGCACGCGCAACGGCGGTCGCGCGCCTGGCGAGGGGCCGCCCAGGCTGGAGCAGCCGAAGCACAGAGCCACGAGCAACGACGTCAAAGCGCGCGGGTCGAGCATGCTTCGCGGAATCTAGGCGGAGCGTTCCACCCTGGCCCAACTTCCGGGCAGGACGGGCGAGACTTCGTTAACGGCGCGACGCGACTTCGCTAACTGCGCGCAGCTGCTCAACGTGCTTCGCGCAAGAAGCGCCGGACGGCGTCGGCCAGCTCGCGCGGGCGCTCTTCTTGCGGCGCGTGACCGGCGTCCAAGAGCTCGAAGCGCGCACCGCGGATCTCGCGCGCCAGGCGCTGCCCCACGCTGACGGGCAAGAGTCGATCCTTGTGGCCCCAAATCACCAACGAGCGCGTTTGAATGCGGCTGGTCTGAGCGGCTACCGGTCGCGTGTCGACGGTGGCGCGCAGCGTGGCCAACGCGCTGCCCCGGGCGGCGGGAGTGTTGAAAGACTCGTAATAGATGTCCAGCCTTTCATTGGTGATAGCGGCCCCGTCGCCCAAGAATAGCTCGCGGAAATAGGCCCCGAACAGGCTGCGGCCGAGCAGCTGCTTGAATACCAGGCTGCCGGCGATGGGCAGGTGTGCCAGCCGCCCGTACAGCCACGGTTTGGCACCCTCGGCCAATGCGTCGACCACGACCAGCTCCGAAACCAGCTCGGGGTGTCGCGCCGCCAACGTGAGCGCAATCGCGCCGCCCAAGCCGTGGCCGACGACGGCCGCGCGCCCCAACGACAACGCCGCGTACAAATCGGCGATGGCGCTGGTGAAGGCATCGATGTCGTAGGCAAAGCGGCTGGGCGCCGGCTTCTCGCTCTCGCCGTAGCCGGGCAGATCGGGGGTGATGACGCAGAAGTCGGAAGCGAGCTCTGCCGAGACCGCGTTCCACGTCGAGTGGTCGACGAACAAGCTGTGCAGCAGCACCAGCTTGGGTCCGCGGCCACGCTCCACGACGCGCAACCGCACGCCGCTGGCGGTCACGTCACGCGTCGTAGCGCCCGCGTCATCGAACGGTGGCTGGGCAGGGCGCTCGGCCATGGGCGAGGGCGAGCCTACTTCAATATGTCCGGCCCGTAAGGGGCCAAGCGCGGCCGATTGCTCGTCCGGCGCTCGCCGCCTGCGCCACGCCCGCGCGCGGCTAGCAAAGCTGGCGTGCGCGGGACAAACGCCTGGCGCTACGTATTTTCGGCGGGTGGTGCTGGGGCACGTTGGCGTGAGGCGCGGCTGCTCACGGCACCCCTACTTTTTCGTGTGGTTCCATGTGCGCATGGACGGCGGATTAGCTCCATGGACGACAGCTTAGAGATGACAAATAATGTCCGCCCTGAGCGCGCTTGTAGCGTCCATGGAGCTTCTCGCGGATCCGCGCAAAATTTCGTGCATAAACTCCTTTGGCGGATCCACTCAGTAGAATATATTCGCGCAGGTCAAGGGAGCCTGGCCGCTTGCTTCAGCAAGTCGCAGGGCACGCCTTTCCATGATTGACGCCGAAACCCTCACCCAGCTCGAAAAAGCCCACGCGGCGGGGTTGTCTTCGGCCGAAATCTTGGACGTCTTCGCTCGGCACGACGTGCAGTTGAGCGAGGCCACGCTGCGCAAATACGTTCAACTGGGCTTGCTACCGCGCAGCGTGCGGGTCGGTCGCAAGGGCAAGCACCAGGGCTCGCAGGGCATCTACCCGGTGAGTGTGGTTCGCCAAGTTCTGCGCATCAAGCAGATGATGGCGGAGAGCTACACCATCGAGCAGATCCAGCGTGAATTCTTGTTCATCCGTAGCGAGGTCGAGCAACTCGAGTCGATGCTCACGCGGATCTTCAGGACGCTGGACGGGGTGCTCAAAGAACGAAAGGCCGAGCGCGTCAGCTCGGCCGTGCAGCGCGATGTCGGCGATGCACGCAGTCTCAGCAAAGAACTGATGGCCCGTCTCGAGGCCATCGAAACCAAACTCACGACTCGCTCCAGGTTGGAGAGCGTTTCCTCCGTCTCGGCTGGTTAGCCTGAGCAGAGGACGAACGGCATGCGACCTGAGCGGGTCGAACGGGATAGCTACGTCTAGGGAACGAAGCGGAGAAGCGCCATGAACGAAAACGAGCTCGAAGGCGGAATCGAATTGGAAAACGAAGCCGAGGCAAACCTCGGCGTCGACGGCGCGCTGGCGCTCGATTTGGAGCCTGAAATTACGCGCGAGCAACGCCGTTCTCGCCGCAAGCGTGACGTGCGCGCCCGCACCATCAGCGTCAAGCGCATGACCAAGCGCGAGCTTGAGATCGGTCGCTTGTTGTTCCCCGAGACGGACTATTGGAAGCCGCGCAATCGTGCCGAGTGCGCCGAAGGCCCGCGTCCTTGCCCGTTCGTTTCCTGCAAGCACCACCTGTTCATCGACGTGTCGCCGCGCACCGGCGCCATCAAGCTGAACTTTCCGGATCTCGAGGTGTGGGACCTCGGCGAATCCTGCGCGCTCGATGTGGCCGACCGTGGCGGCACGACGCTGGAAGACGTGGGAGCCATCATGAATCTGACCCGTGAACGCATCCGTCAGGTCGAGGTGAAGGCGCTGGCCAAGCTCGAAGCGCTGAACGACATGTACGCGCTCCGCGACTACGTGGACGAGGGTCCAGTCGGCAAGCGCCGCCTGCCCACGCTGTCGAAAGAAGAGCTGGCCGGCGGCAAGACCAAAGCCAAGGCCAAAGCCGTCGCGGTGGTGGCCGAAATCGACGACGAGGACGAGGAAGACGAATTCGAGAACGACGACGATTTCGAGTCGGAAGAGGCCGAAACGGTCGAGGCCGAAGCGGTCTGACGACTCGCCTGCGTTGATGACGAGGGCCGCCGCACGCGGCCCCGTTCGCAGCAGGCCAACGTGTCGTCGACTCGCGTGGCGCTACGGTCCGGCGCCGGGACCGCTGTTGCAGTATTCGTCGAAGCGGTTGCCGCTGGCGCTGTAGGCGCGTCCGCTGGTAGCGGCGGCCGTCCAGGGGGCAGTCTTGTCGATGTGCCCGCCGATCGTGGATTCACGAATGACGGCTTGGCCATTGGGCGTCGGCGTGATGCTGCTGGTGTCCCAAGAGCGACCGAGGTGATTCTTGTTGGCAGGCGCGCCGCTGTCAGCGGTGAAGTTGCAGCGCACGAGCAAAAATCCCAGGTCGTTAGCGACCGACGTGCTCGGCGCCAAGATGACGCCTGCGCTGTTGCCTCTGCGCGTCGACAAGTAGTGGATGGTCGAGCCTTCGATCACGACGGTGGCGTTGCCGTAGATGTAGTCGGTGTCGCCTTCGATGAAGCTGTCTTTGACGTACACGCGGCTGACGGTGGTGGGGCTGGCGGCTTGGAATTGCACGGTGTCTTGAAAGCCGTGAAGCCGCACGTTTTGCAGCACGATTTTGTCGCCGTTGGTCAGCAGAGCCAACGCCTGAATGTTGTCGCCGCTGGCCGGCGTCGGAAAATCGTTCGACAACGTCAGGTTCATGAATTGCATGCCGTTGGATTTGGCGGTCACGGTCTGGCTTGCGCCTTGCGACGCGGGCATGTTGTGAACGATGACGACCTGCGTGGCGTCGTTGCTTGCCCCGTAGAGGGTGACCGGTGTCGAGCCGGAGTAGGTGACGGTCTCGCGGTAGGTGCCCGGTTTGACGAGGATGTAGCGTCGAGCTGTGCCGCTCACGGCGTTCAGCGCTGCCTGCACCGTCGTGTGCGTGCCGCTGCCGTCCGCCGCCACCGTGAAGTTGGGAGTGAACGCGCTCGCGCTGCCGAGGCCGGCGGTTGGATCCCAATTGTCGGTCGTGAGTGAGCCGAGGGGGCCGGCTTGCGCCAGGTATTTCGCGATCGTGTAGTTGGCGGCTTCCGCGCTCGTCAGCTGTGGCCGAGTCGAGGTACTGGCGCGGGCCGGATTGCAGTTGCCGCTCGCTCCGCCGCTCCCGCCGTTGCCCGCGCTGCCCGCGCTGCCTGCGCTGGGCGCCGCGCCCGCGCTGCCCGCTGAGCCGACGGTCCCTCCCGCTCCGCCGTTGCCGGTGCTTCCGGCGGTCGTATTGGTCGTGCCGCCGGTCGCAATGCCGCCCGCGCCCGCGGTGCCGGGAACACCGCCTAGTCCGCCGCCGCCGGTTCCTCCCGGGGAGGTCGCGCTGATGCCCCCGGAATGGGGCGTGCCGGCCGAGGAAGGAGCGCCAGCGGCTCCGATCTGGCCACCCGCCGCGGACCCGCCACCGCCCGTGTCCCCGCCCGCTTCGCCACAGCCAATCGCAAGTGTCGCGAGTATCAGGAACGTCGCGGCTCGCCGCCTCGGCGTCGAGCTCGGGGGCTGATTCCAGCGTGCGGCTTCGGCGTCAGGCATGATGAAAGGGGAGTTGCGTGACGACGCGATTGCCCGTCATCAATTGCTTGGCCAGGCTCGAGGCGGCGTCAAGTGCTCCGCTCAGCGCAATTTTTCACTCTCGAGGGATCAGCCGCGCACGGCTTCGACGACGCGCAGGAAGTTCAGACCCAGAACCTTGCGGATGCGCTGTTCGCTCCAGTTCCGGCCGAGCATGGCTTGGGTGAGGCGAGGGAGCTCCAGCACCGTGGGCATGTCGCGCGGGGTGACGATGGAGCCGTCCCAGTCGCTGCCGAGCGACACGGCGTCTTCACCCGCGACGTCGATGACGTGCTCGATGTGGCGCACGATCGTTTCCAGGCGACCGCCGAACAGGCGATCGCCCAAGAATTCGGAGTGGTACATGATGCCGACGGTGCCGCCGCTGTCGGCAACCGCACGCAGCTGAGCGTCGTCCAGGTTGCGCCAGTGCGGGAACACGCCGGAGACGCCGGTGTGGGTGACGACGAACGGGACGCTGGGATCGTGGGCCGCGACCGCGTCCCAGAAGCCGGCCGGCGAAATGTGGGCCAAATCGACCAGGATTTTGTGGGCGTTCAGGCGCCGCACGTAGTCTTTACCGTAGCTGGTGAGGCCGAAATTGCCGCCGAGGGGCGAGCTGGTGGCGCCGAGGCGCGAGCTCGTGAGATGCAGGATGGTGACGCGCAGAACGATGCCGGGCGACAGGCGATCGATGGCGTCGAGCGAATGCGCCAGCGCGTTGCCGCCTTGCACGCCGATGAAGGCGGCGTGGAGCCCTTGCGCGCGCGCAGCGCGATACTCAGCCGCGCTACGCACGACGCGCGCCGCTGCTTCCGGCGATTCGAGCAGCGCCTTGAGCTCGCTCAAGTTTTCGAAGAACTTGGCTTCGCGATCGCGCGCGTCACCGAGCGGGTTGGTGGTGATGACCCAGGTTGCGCCGTTCAACCCTGCCTCCAGCGCGCGCGGCAAATCGAACTGGCTCATCATCACGCCGCGCGTGAAGGCGCCGTGACGCCGCCTGAAATCGTAGCCGAAGATGCGCCGCCAGATGAACGAGTCGACGTGCAGATCGATCACATCCGCATCGTGGTGCAGCGCCCGCGCGTCCTCGGAGACGTCGAGCAGGCGTGAGACCCCAGATTTTTTCACAGGAAGATCAGAAGGGCAGAAGTTTTGTGGGTTCGAGACGAGCGGCGTCGACAGTAGCTCCGAAGTAGCGTTGCGGACACGTCCGTCTCGAACCCCAAAAAATCTGACCTTCTGACCTTCTGACCTTCTGACCTTCCTGTAAACTCTCGAACCGTAGAGAACCGTGAGGGGGTAATGGGCGCGCCAGCTGGCGCGCCGTAACCAGGCCTACCCCCCGGAAATGCTCAGAGGCCCTTGGGGACCGTTTCGAGGTTCACGGCGCCGAGCGCGTAGCGGATAAGGGCGCTGCGGTTGGCTTTGGTGAGGCCGCGCGCCTTCAACGAGTCGACCATGGTGTCGAGGCGCTTCAAATCCTCGGTGTACATGGAGATGCAGATGACTTTGTAGTGCGTCGGCTTCTCCCCGTTCGCTTCGGCCGGGCGTGAGCCGGCGCCGGCGGCGGTGGAGTAGTACGTTTGGGACAAGACGCCGTCGACGTCCGTCGGATCGAGCACCTTGGCCGTAGCCTGTCGCAAGTCGTTACGATCGCTCATTTGACACCTCCAGCCTGCTCGGCGGCCTGCGGCGAAGATGCTGCGGCAGTCGAGGAAAGTAGTTTTTCCACCACGCGCCAGTAGTCTTCCGTCGCGGTCGAGGTTGGCGCGTACTCGAACAGCGTTTTTCCGACAGAAGGCGCTTCTTTCACGCGGCTCACGTAGTGGACCGGCGACAGGCAGACTTCTCCGAAGTTTTGGCGCAAGGTCTCCAGCGCCTCGCGGCAGATGCGCGCGCGCGTGTCGAACTGCGTCGGCAACACGCCCCACAGCTGGACCGCGTGACCCAAGATGCGGTTGACTTGCTTGATGGTGCGCAACACCTGGCGCACGCCGACCAGCGACAGGTAGTCGCAAGCCACCGGGCAGAGCACGGCGTCGGCGAATGCCAAGGCGTTTTGATTCATCAACGACAGGCTCGGGGAGCAGTCGACGATCACGTAGTCGTACAGATCGCGCGCGCGCTCGAGGCGTTGGGCCAGGATGCGGTCGCGGCGTTTCTGGCCGGCGAGATACAGCTCGGCGGCGGCCAGCGTTTCGTTCGAGGGCAAGACGTCCAGGTTGGGCCGCGCCTCGATCACGGCTTGCTCGAGCGACAGGCCCATCACGATGACGTGATAGAGCGAGCGCTCGGAGGTGAGCGCCAGCGATGTGGCCACGTTGCCCTGGCCGTCGGTGTCGACGAGCAGGACCTTGGCGCCCTTTTCGGCCAAGCCCGCGGCGACCTGAACGGAGGTGGTCGTCTTGCCGGTGCCGCCCTTGTGGTTGAAAACCGCCAAAACTTGGGGCTTTCCGGGACGCAGGCGGCGCAGATTCGTGCTGCGGCGCTGGCTCTCGGCGGGCGGCGGCAGCGACTCGAGCCGCGGGGGTTGAACGGAGGGCGGCAGGGCGGGGGGGACCCGGTCGGTGAGGCGCATGCTGTCCGAGGGCTCGGGCAACGGCTCGGCGTCTCCGGGCAGATCGAACTCGCTTTGGCGCAGCTCGCCGAGCCGCACGCTGCGCACACCCTCGAGGATGCGCGCCCGGCAGTCGGGGCCGCAGGCGTAGTGGCGTTGCCCGCCCGTGAAGAGCACGTGAGCGGCGAGCTCGACCGTGAAGCGCGTGGCGCAAGCATCGCACGGCACCTGGCCGTCGGAGCGCTCCTTGTGGCTCGCTTCCAAGCAGCGTTGCGAGCAGTAAAAGGCGTAACGAGTGACGGACGCGCCGCCCTCGGTCAGCTCGCTCCGCTCTTCCATTTGGTAACGGAAGTGCAGCTCGAACTCGGTTTTGCAGACGTCGCAATTTCTCGGGATGACGACCATGAGCTGTTATCGAAGTACTTCTCATGCCGTCTCGACTCGGGCCAAATTTGTGCGAGCAGTTTTCGACATCCGATCGGTAACTACCCGTCGGCGCCCGCCGTCCCTGGGCGCTGACCGGCCCCGTTCCGGCTCGTCGTCGCTCGAGAATGACTTCGCATGCGAAGTGATTCTCGAAGCCCCAAAGGGGACGCCGATCGGGTGACGGCACGAGCTCGCAGAAAAGCGGGCGCGGCGCGCAGCCGCGGAGCAGATTCGATCCGCGGGCGGTACATAGAATTGACAGTAAAGGTGAGAGTCTAGGTGTGCGTAATTGCTTGAGATGCGTTCGCCGGGTCGCCCTCTCGTGCGACGCCTCAGGTCACACTTCGCTGGGGCATCGCCCCAGCGAATGGAACCACGTCGGGGGTCTTGGCACGATCAGATCACGATCGTCTCAGAGACCCGGCCGCGACAAACCGGCGAGGCCGGAGCAATTACCGCCACCGGCCCCGACGGACGCAAGGCAATCAACGGCAGCGCAAACGAAAACCCAGATGCATTTTCAGCATTGAGCCTCCGGCTCAATGCCGAAAATGCCGCACGCCCGTGAAGATCATGGCGATGCCGGCTTCGTTCGCGGCGCGGATGACGTCGTCGTCTTTCTTGGAGCCGCCCGGTTGAGCGATGGCGGCGACGCCGGCGGCGGCGGCGGCTTTGACGCCGTCGGGGAAGGGGAAGAAGGCGTCGGACGCGAGCACCGAGCCCTTGGCGCGGTCACCGGCTTTGTCGCAGGCGACCTGCACCGCCGTGACGCGCGCGGTTTGCCCGCCGCCGATGCCGATGGTCTCGTAAATGCCGGGGCTCTTGCCGGGGGCGGCCAGCACGATGGCGTTGCTCTTCACGTGCTTGCAGACCATCCAAGCAAAATCGAGCGAGGAGAGCTCGGCCGCGGTGGGCTGACGATCGGTCACGACGCGGCCTTTGAGCACCTCGCCGCCGCCGGTAGCGTCGCGCTCCTGGATCACGAAGCCGCCGCCGACGCGCTTGAATTGGCGCGCTTGGTGAGCGGCGCCGAGCCAGCCGCCGGTCGAGAGCAGGCGCAAGGCTTGCTTGGCGCGCAGACGCTCGAGCGCGCCGTCGGCAAAGCCGGGGGCGATGATCGCTTCCAGGAACGTCTCGGCCAAGATGGCGGCGGTGGCGTCGTCGACCTCGCGGTTCAAGGCGATGATGCCGCCGAACGCGCTCATCGCGTCGGCGTCGCGCGCGGCGCGGTAGGCATCGGCCAGTGTCGGCGCGGTGGCGACGCCACATGGGTTGGTGTGCTTCACGACGACGGCGGCGGGGTTTTCGAACTCGCGCACGGCGTCCAGCGCGGCCTCGACGTCGACCAGGTTATTGAACGACAGCTCCTTGGAGCCGCTGCCGACGCTTTCGGTGCGGCCGAGCGATCCGATCGGCGCCTTGCGCTCCTTATAGAAAGCGCCCGACTGGTGCGGGTTTTCGCCGTAGCGCAGCGGGTACGCCTTTTCGAGAACGAGCGAATAGAAGCGCGGATAGCCGTCCGCTTCGCCGCGCGCCGAGAGCCACCCGCTGATGGCGGCGTCGTAGGCGGCGGTGTGCGCGAACACCTTGGCGGCCAAGCGCTCTTTCGTGAGGCGGCCGACGTCTCCGTCGCGCTTCAGCTCATCGAGAACGACGGCGTAGTCGCTGGGATCGCAGACGACGGTCACGCGGTCGTGATTCTTGGCGGCCGAGCGCAGCATGCTGGGGCCGCCGATGTCGATGTTCTCGATCAGCTCCTCGAAGGGCACGCCGGGCTTTGCCAGTGTCTCCTCGAACGGGTACAGGTTCACCACCACCAGATCGATCGGCTTGGCTCCGATGCGCTCGAGATCGGCGTCGTCGGTACCGGCGCGAGCCAGCAACGCTCCATGGATCCGAGGATGGAGCGTCTTCACGCGACCATCCATGACCTCGGGCGAGCCGGTGTAGCTCTCGACGGTCTGCACCGGAATGCCGGCGGCGGAGAGCGCTTTGAAGGTACCACCGGTGGACAAGAGCTCGACCCCGCGGGCGGAGAGCGCGCGGGCTAGCTCGATCAGGCCGGTTTTGTCAGAAACAGAAAGCAGGGCGCGGCGAATGGGCATGTATCCCGTCGGGGTATCCAAGCAAGCGGGCGCCGTCAACGGCAAGGCGACTCTCCCTAGAAAGCTGCGACAGACGGGGCTACGATGCCGCCCGATGTTCGCCCGGATCCCTTTCGCTTCGCTTTCTCCGTGGGGGCGCGCCTGCCTGATCTCGGCGTGCCTGGGCCTGCCCCTGTACGCCAGCTGCACCGCCTCGGAGGACACGGAGCCGTTCGTGCCGGCCGCCCAGGGGGCAATCCAGCCGTCCGGGGAGGGAGATCTGGTGTCCGAAGACAAGGCCTGTGCGCGCCTGCTGAAGGCCGCCAACGCCGCCTACGATCGCTTGGGCTGCCCCGCTCCCAGCTTTCCCAAGTGCCCCGCGTTCCTGCGACCGGGCGGTGCCAGCGGTTGCTACGATTACTACGACGACAGCGTGTCGGCGTGTGAGCAGGCTTACGAAAGCGCGCCGACCTGTCGCGAGCTTTCGCCGTGTCTGGCGACCGCGCATTTGAACGAGGATCTGACGACGTGTGAAACGGCCGGGGAGGTGCCCATCGGTGGCGCCGCGGGCGCGGCCGGCGCGGGCGGGACGAGCGCAGCGGCCCCGGTCGGTGGCGCGTCCAGCGCGGGGGGGCTTGGCGGTATGGGCGGAGCGCCGCTGCCCGACGGCTTTGCCGGCTCTGCCGGCTGAGCTCAGCTCGCGGCTTTGCGATAGAGCTGAGCGTAGCGCCGCGCGACACGCTCCCACGAGACGTCGAGGCGCATGACTCGGCGACGTAGCCGAGCATGGCCGGGAGAGCCGTAGGCCGAAAACGCGCGAGTTGCGGCGCCAATCAAGGCATCTTGCTCGGCGCTGTCGAACAAGAACCCGGTGCCGGTTTCCAGCTCGGCATCGCAATCCACCAGCGCGTCGACCACGGCGCCTTGACCGAGCGCGACCGGCACGGCGCCGTAACGCTGCGCTGCCTGCACGGACGCGGGCGTGAGCGAGCCCGAATCGAGGCAGATGGCAAAATCCGCCGCGGACAGGGCGCGCCGTCGGGCGGCATCCGAGCCGTCCTTCAGCCTCGCCAAGTCGGCCGGGTAGTCGCCGACCAGACGCTCCAACTCTGCCACCGAGCCTTGCGGCACCGACGCCACGACGGCGATGTCGTTCTTGAGCAGCAGCGGCAGGGCCCCGAGCAGCAATTGCGCTTCGCCGGCGGAGCCGGCCAGCGCGAACACCAGCGGGCGATCGAGCTCGAGCTCGAGCGACAGCTCCGTCAGCACGGCCGACTTGCAACGGCCCTTGTTCGAAGCGTCCTCCGCGTCGAAGCGCGCGGGGATGGCGGTGTCGGTCGCGGGGTTGAACAGCGCGTAGTCGAGGCCCGAGCTGACGGCGTTGGGGGTGCGCTCGCCGACCAAGCTCGGCGCCAGCGCCCCCGAGACGCGCGGCGTTCCGAGCTCACGAGCGGCGTCTTCCGAGCCGGCCACGACCAGCTGGGCGTGGCCGAGCCCGAGCTCGAGCAGCGACAACGAGTCCCCGATGTTGCCGCGCAAGCCGGGGAAGGCGGTGTGGGCGCCGTTGGCGAAACGGCCTGGGCGTTCGGTGTCGAGGACGGTGAGCAAGGTGGGCAACGCCAGCGCAGGCGGCTGCTTGAGCAGAGCGGGCAGGGCGGCGGCGGGAGCGTCGAAGGCATGGACGACCTCGAACGGCTTGCCTTGCTCGGCGCGCAGCTGGGCGAGCGCGGCCGCGCCACGGCACAGCACCGCGAACCGAGCCAGGTTGTCTTCGTAGCCTTCGCCTTCGCCGTACACCGAGGGCCGGTCGTACAGGGGGGGATCGTCGAACAACGCTAGCTCGACCCCGGAGGCGAGCTGCCCGTCGAGCACGGTCAGGTCGGCGCCGCCGATGGAGAGCGGGGTGAGGCGGCGCGCCATCAGCAGGCCGCCCGCTTCGAAGCCGGGATGCCGCGGCAGAGCGAGGGTCACGCGGTGGCCCAGCTGGCGCAGCGCCTTGCTCAAACCAGCGACCACGTCGCCTACCTCGGTGGCGCGGGCATAAGGAGAGAGCTCGGCCGACACCATCAGAATATCCATGGAGGGTTCGCCTAGCATGGGGTGGCTGGGAGCACACCTGCCGATTTCGAGTTTTGGCTGCGTTTTGGCTGCGCTGCGCGGCTGTCTCCGGCTTGGCACCTGCCGCCGGACGGCGCCCGGAAATTGCGCTATAGCGGCGGGGAAAATGGACGAGCTCGTCGAGAAGGCCAAGGTTTTGCACGAGGCGCTGCCCTACATTCAGCGCTTTCAGGGACGCACGTTCGTCGTGAAGTACGGCGGGCACGCCATGGTCGACGAAGCCCTGAAAGAGAGCTTCGCGCGGGACGTTTGCCTGCTGCGCTACGTGGGCATTCGGGTGGTGGTGGTCCACGGCGGCGGACCGCAGATCAACAGCATGCTGGAGCGCGTCGGCATCAAGTCGACCTTCAGCGGCGGCCTGCGCGTGACCGACGACGCGACCATGGACGTGGTCGAGATGGTGCTGGGCGGCGCCGTCAACCAGGAGATCGTGGGCTTGATTTGCCAGCACGGCGGGCGCGCCGTCGGTCTTTCCGGCAAAGACGACCAGTTCATGCGCGGCAAGCGCCAAGAGCTGGTGAAGACCAAAGATGCCAGCGGCGCCGAGGTGATGGTCGATCTGGGCCGCGTGGGTGAGGTCGCCAACGTGGACGCCAAAATCGTCGAGCAGCTGATCACCAGCGGCTTCATCCCCGTGATCGCCCCGATTGCCGTGGATCGCGAGGGGCATTCGCTCAACGTCAACGCCGACACCGCCGCCGGCGCCATCGCCGGCACCATGAACGCGGCCAAGCTGATGTTGATGACCGACGTCGAAGGGGTGAAGACGGGCACCGGGGAGCGCTTGAGCTCGCTCGACGCCCACGAGGCCGAACGCTTGATCGCCGAGGGCGTGATCACGGGCGGCATGATCCCGAAGGTGCGCTGCGCGCTGGATGCTGTCTCTGCCGGCGTCGAGAAGGTGCACATCATCGACGGTCGTCGCCGTCACGCGCTTTTGCTCGAGATTTTCACTGATTCTGGCGTAGGTACCGAGATTCATCGCGCCAAGGTGCGCGGCTGAGCGGTTCGGCGCGGCGGAGCCTGCATGAAGCCGCGCGAATCGTCGCCCGCTGAAGCGCCGCCGGTCCGCCCGCCCGGCGTTCACGAAGACGCCATCCTCAAAATCTACCGGGTGCCGGCCGAATGCGCCGGGATGCGCTTGGACGTGTTCATGCGCACGCAGCTGCGCAACACCAGCCGCACCCGGGCGCGCGCCATCATCGAGCAGAGCGCGCACGCCGCCGACGGTCGTGCCCTACGCGCCAACGACCGCGTCAAGACCGACGAGCGCATCGCGCTGTGGCGCGCGCCATTCGAAGAGATTGACGATATTCCGTTGCCGGTCGTGTACGAAGACGACCACTTGATGGCGATCGACAAGCCGCCGCTCGTCACCGTGCATCCGACGGCGCGTTACCATCGGAACACGGTCATCGAGCGGTTGCGCAAGACGCGGCCGGGCGCCTTCTTGGCCCTGATTCATCGCATCGATCGCGAAACCAGCGGCGTTTTGATGCTGGCCAAACACATCGAGAGCGAGCGCGCTTTCAAGCGGCTGCTGGAAGAGCGCTCGCTGGGCGGTGGTGACGCGGTGAAAAAGACGTACGTCGCCGTGACGCACGGCGTGCCCGACGTCAGCCTGTGCGAGCTGCCGGTCGAGCTGGACAGCGAGAACCCGCTGCGCGTGAAGATGCGCATCGCGGCGCCGGGTAATGGCCTCGAGGCGCGCACCGGTATCGAGATCGTCGAGACCCGCGCCGGGTATGCGCTGTGCCGGTTGGCCCTGCACACCGGGCGCCAGCACCAAATTCGCCTGCACCTGTCGGCGCTGGGCTGCCCCGTAGTCGGCGACAAGCTGTACGGACCCGACGAGCGCATGCTGGCGCGGGCCGCCGACGGGGAGCTGACGGACGAAGACTGGCAGCTGCTCGAGCACCCGCGCCAATTGCTGCACGCCGAGCGCTACGACTTCACTCATCCCATGACCGGTGAGCCGCTCCGCTTGGTCGCGCCTTTACCGCAAGATTTGCGCTCATTCTGGGAGTCACGAGCATGAAGCGTCGCAGTGCGTTCCGGCTGTGGGTGTGGCTGGTGTGCGCGGCCTGGCTGGGTTGGACGCGCGCCGCGGCTGCCCAGACCCTCGAAGCGCCGGTAGGCGGGGCGGCCGTGGTGCTGGGCGCGGGCAAGGTGGCTTGCACCGTGAGTGGGGGCTGGTCGTTCGAGGCGGGTGGCACCGCGGTTCGTCCACCGAGCGCCGAAACGGCCGCGGGTAGCAGCGTGGTGGTGCGTGTCGCTCCGAGCCTGGGCGCTTGCCTGCAAAGCAAGGAGCAGCTCACGCTGCTGGCGACCGGACCATTCCCGAGCTTCGACCCCGCCAGCGTCACTTTGTTCGCCGACGAAGCGCGCGTCGAGGCGCGTGGCCGCAATTTAAAGGGCGCTCAGCTGCACTGGCTCGGAGCCGGGCATTCGGGGGTAGATGCCTGCCCGGAGCCCAAAACGGACGGCGCCGGCCAGAGCTGCGCTTGGGTCGTAGGCCGCGATTTGTCGGCGGATCCGGCGGCCGACACGCTGCGAGTGCTGCCGGCGTTCGCGGTATTGGGCGAGGGACATCGCCTGTTCGACGCGCGTGGGCAAGCGGTGCCGCTCGATGGCGTGCCGCTTTCGCCCGCGCGCATCGTCATCGGCAAGCTGGTCGCCGCCGACAGCGCCATCGATCTGTCGATGGGCCGCGGCGAGCTACCGTTGGCGCACCCCGAGGCGGTGGCGGGCGCCGATTGCGGCGCGCTCGACTGCACCTTCAGCGCCAAGCGGCTACTGGTCACCAGCACCGCTCCGCTCAGCTCCGCCGAGGTGCGGGTGCGTCTGGCGCCGCGCGTGTTCTTGCAGCGCAAGGGGCAATTGGAGACGGCCCCCAGCTTCAAGCTGCAGGTGCTGCACTGTGCCATGACGCTCGTCTCGGGCGAGCCGGTCCGTCGCAACGATGCCGCCAAGATGGTCGTGCGCTTGGAGCGCCGTTGCCTGGCCGCCCGTGAGCTCTATCGTTTCAGTGTGGGCGACGCGCCCCTGCGCGTGCTCGACGAGGCTGAAACCGAGGACAGTCTGTTCGTGGTGCTGGAGCTGGGGTCGTATGCCGGCGAGCAGCTGGAGCTCAGCGCGCGCCGCAGCGACACCGACGCCGTGGTGGCTACGCTCACGACCGCGACACGCGCGTTGCCGGCCGCGCGCGCCTCGCTCGGCCTGCCCGACGCCCCGCGCATCGACTTCGTGCCCACCAATCGCCCCGCTTTCGTCAAAGTCTCGGGCTTGCCGCAAGGGGAGCGCTGGGAGCTGATTTCGCTGCCCAACGTGTACACCGCGGGCCAAGATCACCAGCGTCAAACGGTGATCGGCGACCCCGACGCGGAGGGCTTCGCCCAGCTGCAGCTCGGGCTCCGAAACTCGGCGTTACCGGCCGCTTTGGGCGACGTGGACTTGGCCGTCGCGGTCGACCCGCTTCAGCGCAAGCTGCGCGAAGCCAACGTGCCGGTGCCGCTCGGCCCCTCGATGGCCGGCGGAAAGCCGTTGGTCGAGTTCAAATGCGGGCCCAGCGGCAAATCGGTGGCGTTGCATCCCGGCGACCCCATCAACCTGCCGTTCGCGTGGCGTGACAGTTGCCGCGTGACGGTGCATCGCGAACGGCTACGCGCCGAAAACGGTCGGCAGCGCATCACGCTCAGCGTGGATGTGTACTCGGCCGACGGCGCGGCCCGTTCCGAAGGCCACCTGAAAGACACGCTCGAGCTTGGCCCAGGCTCGGAGCCGCGCCAAATCTGGATTCAGGGCGTCACCACCGCGTTCGATCGGATCGTCGTGCGCGTGGCTCACGCCAACGACGACAACCACTACGTGGCCGGGTCCGAGCTGTACGCGAGCGGGCCGGCAGTACAGTGGTCGGTCGTGCTCGGCACCGGGCACGCGCGCGTGTACGCCACCTCCGCCATTCCGGCCGGCCTCTATCGCTTTGGCGACAAAGACCACAGCGGCGTGCTTTCCCTGAATTTCGGCATCATTTCACGGCTGACCTGGCTGACCAGCGACGGCAAAGAGGGCCTGTTGGGGCTGGAGGGCGGGGTCATGGTGATCGGTTTGGCTAGCTCTACCAGCACCACGGGCCACAGCCTGAACGAGGTGGGCTTGCCGGTGGGTCTCGGCCTCAGCATTCCGATCGCAAATCGGTTGTCGATGGCGGAAGCGTCCATCAACTTGCACGGCTGGCTCGAGTTTCCGATCTCGCGGGACGATCACACGCCGGCGTTCATCTTCGGACCCAGCATCTCCATCGGCAACATCGGGGCCAACTTGTAGTTGGTGCGCTCAGCGGTCGGTTGCGACCAGGCGTAGCGTGCGAGCGAACCACGCCGCCCGCAGCGCGACCGCCGCGATCACGACCCCTTGGTGGAGCGCAAACACGACCGGCAGGCGCCAGCTGCCCGCTTGGGAAACGTCACAGCGCTCGGTCAGTTTTGCCGCGACCGCCACCACGGCCAAGAAGGCCACGGCCGCCGGAACCCAGCCAAATGTGGCGCGAATCGGCAAATGGCGGAGGCACTTGAGCGCGCGTCGGAGCGCGTCGCCCAGGCGCGATTCGTGGCGCACCAACGACGCCTTGGCCACGTCCGACAAGCCGCCCAGCGCGCCCACTGCGAGCACGATGAACAGCCACAGCGCAGCCTGAGCGTACGAAGTCGCCACTGGTTTGGCGAGCGGCTCGGGAACGGCGGCGACGAGCAACAGTCCTGTCCCGAGCAACACTGCTTGTCCGAGCGCGGTGCCGGCGCCGAGCACGACCAGCGCCGGCAAGCGCTCAGTCGCTCGCGACAGCAGCTCGCGCAGCCGCAGGCGACCCTGTAGATTCAGACCGACCAAGAGGGCGGAGTTGCCGGCCGCGGTCAGCAGCAGGCCGAGGACCAGCAGCGGCAAGAGCCCGCGCGCCACGGCTTCGAGCTCGCCGCCGCGCAAGCGCAGCAACTCCGCGAGCAGGTATCCGCCGCCTTCGAACAACGCGCGGTCACCTTCGGGGCGCAAGCCCACGCCGCTGCCGGCTACCAAGGAACTGAGAGGCCACGCGAGGCAAAAACCAACCAAAAGACGCAGAAAAACGACGCTCAGCAGCAGGAACGGGCGGCGGCGCGCGCGGATCTCACCCGGGCCGAGCGCGCTCATGGCAGGCCTCCGCTCAGCAACAGCTCGGTCCAGTATAGCAATCGCTCTAGGCTGCGCGGCGCTCCTTGATCGATGGCGCTGGCGGCGTTGTTGCTCAGGTCGTCGTCGAGCAGCACCCGGTGCTCCGGATCGATGGTGACGCCCACCAGCCTGGCCGGCCCCTCGCAATTGACGGTATAGCGGGTGCCTTCGCCGTTCCAATCGCGGCGCTCGCGGTGGCCGTCGTCGAACGACAGCTCGAGCTGCACCGGCAGCTCGAGCGCGCCGTGGCGGAGCACGATGGCATGCCCGACCCAGTGCGCAGGCGGGCGCACCTCGGAACGCGGCACGGTGCGCCGGCCGTTGGCTTCGTCGAACACGCCCGCGTGCGGGTCGCTGGCGGCGCTTTGAACGTCGCGTACCAGGTAGTCCACGCTGGCGCGCTCGAACAGCGCGCGCTCGAGGTTCTTGGCCGCGCCGTCGCCCAATCGGCCGCGAACGGCCTCAATCAGCTGCGCCGGCTCCGGGTGCCGAAAGCGCGCGTGGGCGGCGTAGTCGGCCAGGGCCAAGTCGAGCTTTTGCTTGCCGTAGACCCGCTCGAACGTGCTGAGCAGGCTGGCGGTGCGGCTGTACACGATCGCGCCGAGGCTGCGAAAGCTGTAGAAATCGGCGGCGCCTTGCGCGATGGGCTCGTCGGCGCCGCGGGCGGCGGCGATGGCACGCGACAAGGCCTCGTTGGCGATCGGTAGTCCAAAGCCGTCGAAGGCCGAGCCGAGGCCGTAGCGAGCGCTGAGCGAGGAATGCTCGGCGTAGCTGTTCAGGCCCTCGTCGAGGAACGGAAAGCGATGCTCGTCGCTAGCGAACAAGCCGTAGAACCACTGATGCCCGAGCTCGTGGATGGTGACGGCTTCGATGGCGCGGGCGCCGCTGTACGGCGTGTACCAAGGACCACCGGTCGTGATCAGCGTCGGGTATTCCATGCCGCCCGAGTCACCGGCGGCCTCCGGCGGGTGCACGACGGTCAGGGTGGGGTACGGGTAGCGACCGAAGCGCGCGCCGAAATGGGCGAGGCCGAAGCGCACCGTGTCTAGCTCCAGCTCGGCGTTCTTGGCGTGGCCGGGCGGCACCAGCACTCGCACGTCGACACTACCAATCCGCTCGCGCCGCTCTTGGAAGGCGGGCCAGCTGGTCCAGGCAAAATCGTGAACGTCGTCGGCGCGACAGCGCACGGCGCGGCGGCCGGCGGGCGCCGGTGAAGGCTCGCACTGCCCGGTGGCGCCGACCACGTCGCCTGCGGGCACGTCCAGCGTGACGTCGTACGAGCCGAAATCGGCTGCGAACTCGGATTGGGGGTGAAAGGCGAAGTGCGCAAAGCTGCCGTCGGGCATCAGCCGCGCCAGCTTCGGGAACCACTGGGCCACGAAGTGGTAGTCGTCGACGTAGCCGGTGCGTTCGACCACCTCCGGCAATTTGACCTCGAACTCGACCTCCAAGGTCAGGGTTTGGCCGGGGGCGAGCGGCTGCGCCAGGGGTACGCGCACGTCGGTCTCGTCGTCGGGGTCGCCGGGGCTCTTGGCGGCGCGGTCGGGCCACAAGTCACGGCCCGGCTCGCGCGCGTACAAGCGCTTCACGTCGATGTAGCCCCATTTGCCGCCGTGCTGACCGCTGCGACCGGCGCCGAACGGCGAACGCAAGAACAGGCTTTCGTCGTTCTTGAACGCGTTCATGTACAGGTGCAGGTAAAGCTCCTGCAGGGGCAGCTCGGTGTAGTTCAAAAGCTCGATGGTGCCGTGGGCGCTGACGCGGTGCTGGTCGGCGTCGAGCCGAGCTTGCAGCGTGTACGAAGCGACGCGCGGGGCGTGCTCGAGCGGCGGCTCGGCGGCTCGGCCCTCGTGCACGCCGGAAACGAAGGCCAGCGCTGCCAGCGCCGAAGCCCAGACCCGGCGCCGCCTCGGCTCAAGCTTCGGACAGCGCGATGACGCGCTGGTCATACAGCGTGAAGAGGATTCGCAGCGCATCCAGGCGGTTCATACCACTGATGTCGAGCAGCTCCTCGACCGTCGACGAGCCGTCGATCAGCGAGAGCACGAAGCCTGCGCGATGATCCAGCGAAAGCCAGCGAATTTGGTCGCCCGGCACCGCCACCCGCACCCGCTGGCTCAGCGAGCCCAGCCGCGCTGCGTACATTTGCATCAGCACGTCGCGGCAGCTCTGCGCGTAGCGCTGCGCGTCGATGTCGTCGCCGTTCACTTCCAGCAAGCCTTCGGCCACGACCAGGGCGCCGGTGAAGTCGCCCATCGCGTAGCGATCCTTCATCTCCGTGATCTCGCTGTCGCGCGCGCTTTGGGGCGCGGAAGGCATGAGCACGGCGGGTGGGGGTCCGGAGCGCGCTACCTCGCCCAGATCCAGCTCCAGCACCGGGTCACGCGGGTCACGCCCGAATTGCGAGGCGGACGGGCTGCGCGTCGTCGCCGGCATGGGCGGGCTCATGTCCATCAGCTCGAGCCCGGTGGACTCGGCTGCCAGCGGCGCGCGGTTGCGTCCCGGCCGCGCGGTGGCGCTGTTGGGGCCGGCGGCCGAGTGCGGTGGGGTCGGCACGTCCGCCAGCGAAACGGAGCGGCCGGCGCGCGGTGCCTGCTGCAGAGCCATCGGGTCCAGCGGTTGCACCGCCACCACCGGTGGCTCGCTGGCCAAACGTGGAACTTGCTCGGGAGGCGCGGACTTCGGTTGCTCCGACATCACCTGCTTGGCGAAGAGCTCGGACGGCATCTCCGGGATGGCCGTCACGCGATCGAACGCGCTCTCCGACATCGGATCGTCGAGCTCGAAGCGCGGTACGGTGTCGTCGTCCCAGCTCGAATCGAGCTCGACGGGGACCTCCGGCGGCATCGACGCGGGATGCGACGGGCGCGGACGCTTCCGGGAGTCGTCGCTCATGGTGGGGTCCAGCCGAGGCGGCACCCCTCAGCCGCGCGAAACGACTCCCTTGAACATGCGCTGGGTGCGCGCCAGCTGGTCGACTTGCTCCTTCAGCTGGGCGGAGTCCTTGGCCGCGATTGCGACGCGGGTTTTGTCGACCGCGCTACGAGCCTTGGCGATGGCGTCACGGCCGAAGTCGGCCCCGCCCACCACGCGCTCGATCTCGGGGAACATGTGCTCGATTTCGGCCATCAAGGTCTCGGCCTCTTGCTTGATGCCCTCGAACTGCTCGTCGGAGCGGCGCTCGACCAGATAGTCCTGGGCGCTCGACATCATGTTCTTCACTTCGTCTTGAGTGAGGCCGCTGGTAGCCGTCACCTGAATCGACTGGGCCTGACCCGTCTCCAGGTCCTTGGCGTGCACGCTGACGATGCCGTCGGTGTTGATCTCGAAGGTGACCTCGATTTCGACGTGCCCCTTTGGCGCGCGGCGTAGGCCGGTGAGGATGAACTCGCCGAGCAACTCGTTGTCGTCGGCGCGCTTGCTCTCACCCTGCATGACCAAGATTTTCACGGCCGTCTGATCGTCGCGGCTGGTGGTGAAGATCTTGGTACGGCTGGTAGGAACCGTCGTATTTTGCGGGATCAGCTCCTCGAAGTAGCTGCCGAAGGTCATGATGCCGAGGGCGTGCGGCGTGACGTCGAGCAGGATCATGTCCTGCTTTTCCTGGACCAGCGCCGCGCCCTGGATGGCCGCGCCCATGGCCACGACCTCGTCGGGGTGCACGCTCTTGTTGGGCTCGCGGCTAAAGAAGGCCGCCACCGCCTGCTGCACGACCGGCATGCGTGTCATGCCGCCGACCAAAATCACGTCTTCGATTTCGTCGACGTCCAGCTTGGCGTCGCCGATGGCTTGTCGACAGATGTCGATGGTGCGCTCGACCAAGTCTTCGGTCAGCTTCTCCAGCGTTTGTCGGGACAAGGTTCGCTGCAAGTGCAGAGCCTCGTTACGTCCGGTCGAGATGATGAACGGTAGGTTGATCTCGGTCTCACGCACGCTGGAAAGCTCGCATTTGGCTTTTTCGGCGGCGTCGCGCAGGCGTTGCAGAGCCATGCGGTCCTGGCGGAGATCGATCTGGTGCTCTTCCTGGAAGCTGCCGATCAGCCAGTCGATGATGCGAGCGTCGAAATCTTCGCCGCCCAGGAAGGTGTCGCCGGTCGTGCTGATGACCTTGAACACGCCGTGGGAGCCAATCTCCAGGATGCTGACGTCGAAGGTGCCGCCGCCCAAGTCGTAAACCGCGACGGTGCGGTCCAGGTCTTTGCCGTAGCCGTAGGCCAGCGAGGCGCTGGTGGGCTCGTTGATGATGCGGATGACGTCGAGCCCGGCGATGGCGCCGGCGTCTTTGGTGGCTTGGCGCTGGTTGTCGTTGAAGTACGCGGGAACGGTGATGACCGCCTTCTTCACCGGCTCGCCGAGGTAGTCCTCGGCGATGATCTTCATCTCTTGCAAGACGATCGAGCTGACTTCGGGGATCGAGTACGTCTTGTCGCGGAGCTTGATGCGCACGTCGGCGTGCGGTCCCTCCACGATCGAATAGCTGGAGGTCATGATGGCGTTCTTGACCTGAGGCGAGTTCCACTTTCGCCCGATCAAGCGCTTGGCCGCGTACACCGTGTTCTCGGCGTTCGTGATGGCCTGACGTTTGGCGATGTGCCCCACCAGCCGCTTACCCGCCTCCGTGACCGCGACCACGCTCGGGGTCGTCTTGTAGCCACCGCGGTTGGGGATTACGACGGGGGTGTCTCCCTCGAGGATCGAGACACAGGAGTTCGTGGTCCCGAGGTCGATGCCGATGACGCGCTCCATATCGCCTTTTCGCTTTTCCGTGTGTTGGGTCTAAGTGCCAGAACAGAGGACCGTGCCGTGAGAGACGCTAACCAAGCTCACGTTTCAGCCGCCGGATCCAATCTGTTACCTTATCATCGGTCGGGGCCAGCGTCGCGGCTCGGGAAAGCTCGCCCTCGGCGCTCTGTTTCATGCCCGCTTTGACGTAGAAACGGGCCAGAGTGACCCGAAAGCGAGCGTTATCGGGCTGGGCCATCACCGCCCGCTTGGCCATCTCGCCCGCCTCGCGCAGGTTGCCTTCGCCCGAAAGTAGGCAGTGGGCGATCTTGTCGTGGATTTTGGCCTCTGGCCGGCCGGCGAGGGCGCGCGTGTAAGACTGGGCCGCGGCCAGCCATTTTTCGTCACGCTCCTCGTATTCGGCTTGTTCGATGTAACTGGCGGCCAGCTCGTGCTTGGCGCGGCCGGCCACTTCGTTAAGTCTCAGCGCGAGCTCGGTGTCGTCGGGGGCTAGCGAGACGGCGATGCGCAGAGCGTTGGACGCGCCGACAGGGTCGCCTTTCTCGAGGGCTTGCGCCGCGGCGCGCGTGTACACCTCGACTTGGCGGTCGCGCGCGGCCGCTACGCGGTCTTGGTAGCGGCGCTTCAGCTCGTCGGCGGCCCACTCTTGGCGTTGGGTGCCCACCTGGGCCGCCAGCAGCCGTTGCTCCTCCACGTCGGCGGGGCTGGACGGCTCTTTGCCGTCAGCCTGCGGTGCTCGACCGAGCTTGCGTGCCAGGGCTCGACGGCGCACCTCCGGATCGCTCGGTCGCATCGACGTCGAGGGCCGCAGGCCCGGGTTCGAGGACGAGCGCGGCGGCAGGCTCGGGCTCGGGGTCACGCTCTGGTGCGCCGAGCGAGCCGAGGGTGGAGGCAGGCTGCCCGAGCCCGGCGGCGGCACGCTGAGGCCGCGGCTCTCCACGCTGGCGTCCGCTTGAATCCGCCGCATCACCTCTTGCAGCGCCGCTTGGTGGGCTGCGCTCTCGACCTGACCCGCGTCGAAGGCGCGCGTCTTGGACTGCGCGCGCAGGTAGGCGTCGTACTCGGCGCGGCTCGTGTTGCGCGACAGCACGTCGTAACTTTCGGTCAGGCGCGCGAACACCTTTTCGAGCTTGCTCTTGAAGCTGCCGACGTTTTTCCCGAAGTAGCGGTCCGGGTGAAACACGTTGACGATCTCGAAGTAGGCGGCTTTGATGGCCTTCTTGTCGACGGTCGGGGCGACGCCGAACAGCTCGTAGTGGTCGAGATGATCGAGCCGATAATACAGATCGAGGATGTGCCGTCGGCGCGCTAGGTCGATGTCGACGGCTTCGTCCAGCTCCGACGAATCGTACAGCGAGGCGGCTGGATGCTTCTGCTCACCGACGGCGTTGGTCTCGACGATGGGGCCGCGAAACGCGCCTGACGGCCGCGGGGCGGGGGCCGGAGACTGTCGACGCTCTTGACTGCGCGCCGGCTCGTCGAGGCTGACGGCGCCGAGCGCGACCAAGCGCTCGAGCAGCGCTTGTACCTCTTCCGCCGATTTGCCGGTTTCTTCGGCGATCTCCGAAACGTTCGTGGCGCCGTCGATGCGCGACACGACGAACGCCTCCGCGGGACTGATTGGAAGCCCCCGAAGATCCGTCCCGGGTAAGAGCCGGGGCACGCGGCTAGAGGTCGCAGACGTCAAAGGCTCGTCTCGCACTTCCTGGCAGACTGTAGCCCAGCCCCGGCTCGTTCCCAAACTCGGGCACGGACGGGGCGTGGTTTGTGCGGTCGGGCGCTCAAGGGTGGGGCGCCGCCGAGGGCCCGGGCGCCGGGACGGCCGAGCCAATGACCTCGGCCTGGATTTTCATGGCGGCTTCGTAGGCGTCGAGCGAGCGGTCGTGGGCTTGGTCGGCCTCCTGGCCGCGACCTTTGCCTCGCAGCGCCTTTTCACGGCGTTCCTCGACTAGGCCGCGCACCTCGAACAGGTGTCCACGAAAGTAGGTGGCGGTCTTTGCGTGCTCGAGCCCTTGGCTGATCTGGGCGTCCGCCTGGTCGAAACGGCCCGCCTCGCTCATCAGGTCAGCCATGCGCGCCCGCGTGTCGGCGAGGACCTCGTCCACCTCGGGCGCGGTACCGGGCGGTACGCCCCCCGAGACGAGGCCTTCGAGCGCGCGCAAAGCCGCGGGGCGGTCGCTCTTGGCTTCGTATTGATCGGCCAAATGGTGCGCGCTGCGGGCCCGGCTCAAAAACGCGAGCAGCACGGGATCCACCACGCGCCCCGACGACTGACAATCGTCCCGCGGTTCTTGGCGCGAGCAGCCCCCCAACGCCAAGGCGAGCAGCAAGAGCCAGCCGAGCGCTCTCATCGCACACCCCAGGCCGCGTAGCGGTTGTTGCGCAAATCTCGGCTGCGGGCGCTGGCGATGAGATCCATGCGCGCCGTCGTGTCGCCGGTCTCGAAGCGCTCGGCGAACAAGGGCGCGGTGCTGTGAGGCGCGACGTACGCGCTCGCTTGGGCCGAGGGGGCGGCTTCGCGAGAGGTGCCGACGGACAACGCCACCGCGGCTGCCGCCGCCAACACGGCGCTGCCGGCGCCGAAGATGGCGTACACCACGTTGCGACGGGGCGGGGCGGGGACGGGCGGCGTTGGGGTGAGGGCGGAGCCGAGCGCGCGCTCGACGGCGCCGGTGTCGTCGCCGTCGGTTGCCTCGGACGCGAACGGCGCGGCCAAGGCGCGCAGCAGGTGCGCGTCTGCGTGCGCTTGCGACCCGTCGTCCAGCGCGTCCCGCAAGCGCGCCGATTCGATCAGCTCTGCTTCGCTCGGGGGCGCGAGCGGGTCTTCGAGCGCCATCTCCAACAAGCGCTCGTTCACGCTGCGGTCGAGCTCTGCCGGGCGCAGCGCGGCGTCGAGCGCCTGCAGCAACTCGGCCTCCTCGTGAGGAGGTAGGAGCGAGTCTTCTTCGTCAGCTTGGCTCACGTGCCAGCTCCTTTTTGAGCGCAGCGACCGCCCGGTGCAACACCACATCGAACGTTGCCGTCGAAACTTCCAGCTTTGCCGCGCATTCTTCGCGGGAACGCTCTTCGATCACGCGCAGGGTGAGCGCGCGCCCGTAGCGCGGATGTAGCCGCCCCACCAAGTCGACCACGCGCTGCTTGGCGACCGCCAAGTCGTGAGCCTCGCTTTGCACGGCATCGCGAGCGTCGCGCTCGCCCTGGTCGATTTCGCGCTCCAGGTCCTCGGGCTGAAAGACGGTCTCCCGTTTGCGGGCGCGCAGCTGATCGAGCGCGACGCGCAGCGCGACCACGCGCAGCCACGGGTACACGCCCACCGACTGCCAGGAGAACTGCTCGAAGCGCTCCACGACCTTGAGGTACGTCACCGACAGCGCCTCCTCGGCCGCTGCCTTGGAGCCGAGCCGCGGCAAGAGCACGGCCCGAAACAGCCTCGGGCCGTGCTGGCGCAGCAACTGCCCGAGCGCGGCGCGGTCGCCGTTCTTGGCGCGCTCGCACAGCGCCTGCTCCAACGCCAGCTCGGCGCTGTCCGGAAGGCCGCTGCCGAGCGGCGGTCGGGTGGGCCCATCGGCTGACACTGAGCCCTGCGTTCTACCAGGAACTCGTCGGGGAAGGGCGATGGGCTCGGCCCGGGGCGAATGCCGCGCACAGGGACACAACGCGCGGCGCCGGCGCTCCTTACGGCTGAGCGGGCCGCCGTCCGGTTTTTTGCGGCTCGCGCGGTGGGCTCATGAATTTGCGCCAGGCGCCCCGCCAGGCTACCCGGGCGGGCCATGGCTCATGGCTCCCGCGTCTGCCCCGCCTGCGGCCGCTTGAATTCGGCTGGCGACAAGGCCTGCTACAATTGCGGCAAACGCCTGCCGGGGCCGTTGGCCAGCTCGGCGCTGGGCTTCTTGACCGATTTTTCGGAGGACGGGTTACCGGCGACCAAGTTGCTGGCTGGCCTTTGCATCGTCGTTTACGGGCTGATGATGGCCACCGATGCGGCCTCGGGCCGGGGGCCCGTGGACGTGCTGTGGGGCTTTCGCACCTCCACCTCCATTCGCTTCGGCGCCTTGCTGGGGCCTCCCTTCATCGACAGCGAACCCTGGCGAGTGCTGTCGGCCGTGTTTTTGCACGGAAACCTGCTGCACATCGGCATGAACATGCTGAGCTTGATCAACCTGGGGCGGGCGCTGGAGCCGCATTTTCGTAGCGCGCGTTTCCTGCTTCTCTACCTCGTCTGCGGTGCGCTGGGGTTTTGCGCAACGGTGTGGTGGCGCGGCGAGCTGGCGCGCTCGGTAGGCGCCAGCGGCGCCATTTTCGGCCTGCTCGGCGCGTTCATCGGCGCCCTGATCATCCGTCGCAATCCAGGGTGGCAGCGCGTCTTCACGTCGAACCTGATCATGGCGTTCATGCTCGGCTACATGTTCCCGAACGTCGACAACGCCGCGCACGTGGGCGGTTTCGTCGCGGGTCTGGTGCTGGGCCTGCTGCTAGAGCTCGAGAAGCAACCGCGGCGACGCGATGGGCTCGTCTCCGCGCTGGCCGGCCTCGGGGCTCTGGCCGCGGTCGCGTCCATCATTTTGTCCGTCCGTTCTCCCCTCGGGAAACAGGTCCGGCAGATGGAGGTCGAGGCGGCTGAAAGAGGCGAGCGTTAGCGGCTAAATTCGGGGTAGGCTCCAGGCTCTCTCTCATGCCCGTCGTCAATCCGCTCGCGCGGGAGCTCGTCTTCAAGGTCGTCTATTACGGACCTGGGCTCGGTGGCAAGACGACCACGCTCCAGCACATTCACGCCACCGCCAAGCCCGAGCACCGGGGCAAAATGGTGAGCCTGGCGACGCCCGTCGACCGCACGCTCTATTTCGACTTTTTGCCGATCCGGGTGCCGCACGTGCGCGGCATGGGCGTGCGGCTGCAGCTGTTCACGGTGCCGGGCCAAGTGCACTACAACGCGACCCGCAAGTTGGTGCTGACGGGGGTCGACGGCATCGTGATGGTGTTCGACTCGCAGCGCGCGCGCGAGGACGCCAACCTCGAGACACTCGAGAACCTGAAGGACAACCTGGCGGCGCACGGCAAGTCGTTGTCCGAGGTGCCTCACGTCGTGCAGTACAACAAGCGCGACCTCTACGACGTGATGCCGATCGACGAGCTCGAGCGGCAGCTCAACCGGCACTCCGCGCCTTCATTTGCCACAACCGCTACCAGCGGGGAGGGCGTCTACGAATCCCTGGAGGCCATCACGCGCGCGGTGATGGACGACTTCGATCGCCGCGTGCCCGAGTCGCGCGCGATGGAGCGCGCGTCCCTGGAAGTGCCCGAAGGCGGCCTGGTCGAGGCCCTGCGCCGCGCCGAAAGCGTGACCGGCGAGCCGGTGTTCGAAACCCGCATGACCATCCGCACGCCCAGCGGCGTGATGCGTCTGTCCGAAATGCCCGAGACCGACATCGGGGAGGCGGCGGCGCGGGCCGTGACCGGCGAAGACGCGCGTGCCGACAGCGAGCCCAAGCAAGTGCTCAACTTCGAGGCGCCTCCGATCGCGCCGGTGCACGTGACGTTGCCGGCCATCAGTGGTGGTGCCAGTGGCGGTGGCGGGCCGAGCACGCGTCGCGCCACCAGCGAGCCGCCGCTCGCTCACGCGCCCGCGCTCAGCACGCGTCCGCCCGCACCTGCGCCGGGGCCCGCTGCATTCAGCTTCAGCTCGCTGTTTTCGAGCGCTGAGCAAGGCGTCGTGCAGGTGGTCGAATCGGCCTTGGCGCTCGGTGATCCGGCCGCCGCCCTCGCCGCGATGGACCAGCTGGTCGCGCGAGCGCTAGCGAGTGGAGCCGCCTTGGCCGGCTCTGCCCACGACGCTCCGCGAGACCCCGCCCTGGTGGCACTCCTGTTGGGCATCGAGCCGCGTCGCTATCTGAAATTCCGCTCCCTCGTGCGAGAAGCGCGGGCCGGCACCCTGCTTTCGGTCGAAGCGGGGCTATTGGCCTACGCCTTCGTGCTCGATCTGCGGCGCGCGTTGCGCGACGCCAGCTGAGCCACGCTCTCAGGGCGTAGCGGGAACGACGCCGGTGACGACGCCGCTGGTCGTTTCGCTGGTGCCGTCGGCGCTGAGCTCTCCGAGCCAGCTACCGCTCACGCCGACCACCTCGGCCGCGTCGCCGACGCGCGCGGATCCCGTGGCGGTGATGCTCAGCCGCGCAGGGGTCAAGCCGCTGGCGTCGCCGCCGCGCTGCCAGATGGTCGCCGCCGCTTTTCGGCAAAGGTCGGTGATGCAACCGGCGTCACAATCGGCGTAGCCAAGGTCGGTATCGGCACCGGCCGCCGCCAGTGCGTCGCCCAACGCCGGGCAATCCAACACTTCGCTCAGTAGGGCGCCGGCGCTGGTGGCTTCGGTACCCTCTTGCGCGATCAGGGCCGCCGCTTCTCCGAGCGCCTCCGCGAAGCGCGATTCGACGAAGTACAGATCGGTGGCGAGCACCAGCGTGTCGTCGGGGCTGGCGCTCCACGATACCTGCGCGCGGTCGACGAAGCCGCTAGCGGCACCGTCCAGGCCGCCCACGGACAGCAGCGTGAAGTCTGCGTGACGCTGATCGAGCGGATCGTCAGGTTGTACGATTGGCGCGAGCGCGCCGGTGAACAAGTGATCGCTCGCGGCGAACGTTTGGCGACCCGCCGCCAACCAGCCCCGGCAAATGTCGCGCAGCTTGGTGGCCGCCGCCGCACCCCACTGGAGCCGCACGAGGTTGTCCCAATTTTCGGCTTTGCGCGTGGTTTCGAAGAGCTGACGCGAATCGCCGCTGGACTCGCGCATCGCGTCCAGCAGGGCGTCGACGTCGTCGGTGCTGGTGCCGGGCAGCGCCTGGAGCGCCGCGCTGGCGCTGCTTTCCAGCAGCGTCGTCCACGTGGAGTCGTCGGCGTTGGCGCTGAACGAAACGGCCAGCGGCGAAGCGCCGAGGTCGATGGGGCGGTCGAGGACCGTGACCTGTACGACCACGGGTTGATCGGCAGGGCCGGGCGCAACCTTTTCCACCGAAGCGCAACCGCCGACGAAATGTCCGGAGCGCAGCGTCACCGCCAGCCGCGTTCCGGCCGGCACGTTGCTCAGCTGGGGAGCGGCGACGGCGGAGGCGGGTAGGGTCTGCAGCGGGCCGTCTGCGGGCGGAATGCCGGACAGCTCGGCGCAACTTTTTCCGGTGTAGGCGCTGGCGACCCAGGTAGTGATGGGACGGAAACCGGCGTACAAGGGCTGGACCTGTAACGTGGCAAAGCCGGTGTCTTTCACTGCTACCGCCAGTGAAGCGGAGCGACCTCCGCTGCTGGCGCGCACGGCGAACGTCGTCGGCGCGCTGGGGGCGGTGAGCCGCACGGTGGCGATGCCGTCGGGGCCGGTGTCCGCTTCCGCTTGGTCGAGCACGGCGTCGAGCGGATCACCCCCCGCGGTGGGGAGCGCAAAGCGCAGGTGGTAGACCTTTGCCGGCAACGCGCGCACACGCAGCACGGTTTGCTCACGGGCGACCAGCACTCGCACGGACTCCTGGTCTGCCGACTCGAATTCGATCGACGTTGGCTGGTCTTCCAGGCTGGGCTGACCAGCGAAGCCGCTGCCGCCCGCGCCCGCGGGCAGGTCCGGCTGGGCCTCCGTGCTGCAAGCGACCCCGAGCACGCAGCTCGTAGCCAAGGCCACGCCAAGAGCGAGGTTACGAGCAAGGGCGAAAACAGCGAAAACGCGCATCTGAAGAAAGGCCGGGCAACGGCGTTGCCCGCCAAAAGCCTAGCAGGCGCGGCGCGCCCCGCACTACTCTGACATTGCTGTCGTGACTTCCATCGTTCCGCCGCCGGTGAAGCTCTTGCTCGTCGAAGACGAGCCCGGTTTACGCCAAATGCTGGAGATCCTCTTCCGGCGCGAAGGCTATTCCGTGGTCAGCGCGCCGGGGTGCAAGGCTGCCCTGGACGCGATTGCCAGCGCGCCGCAGCCATTTCCCGCCATCGTCAGCGACTTGTCGATGCCCGACGGCTCGGGCCTGGACGTGCTGGCGGCGGCCAAAGGGCGCAACGCCTCCACCGAGGTGATCCTCGTGACCGCCCACTCGACGATCGAAAACGCGTTGGCGGCGATGCGCTCGGGCGCCTACGACTTCGTGGCCAAGCCTTTCGAGGCGGCGGAGCTGGCCGCGCTCGTCGGCAAGGCCATCGAAAAGCAGGCCATCGTCGTCGAAAACCAGCGCTTGAAGGCGCAGATCTCGCGCATCTCGTCGACCGAGGTGCTGGGCAAGAGCCTGGCCATGCGAAAAGTGCTGGAGCTGGCGACGCGCATCGCCGCCGCCAAGACCACGGTGCTCATCACCGGCGAGAGCGGAACCGGCAAAGAACGAGTCGCGCGCGCCATCCACGATCGCTCGGAGCGGGCAGCGGGGCCGTTCTTGGTCGTCAACTGCGGCGCTTTGCCGGAAGCGCTGATGGAGAGCGAGCTGTTCGGCCATGAAAAGGGCGCTTTTACCGGCGCCTCCAGCAAGAACCTCGGCATCTTTCGCGAAGCCGACGGCGGCACGGTGCTGCTCGACGAAGTGGGGGAGCTGCCTCTCAGCTTGCAGGTGAAGCTACTTCGCGTGTTGCAAGAGCGCAGCGTGCGGCCGGTCGGCGCCGCGCAAGAAATACCGGTCGACGTGCGCGTGCTGGCCGCCACCAACCGCGACGTCGAGGCCGACGTCGCCAGCGGCAAATTCCGGCAAGATCTGTACTACCGCCTGAACGTGATCCGCCTCACGTTGCCACCGCTACGCGATCGGCTGGAGGACATTCCGCTCTTGGCCGAGCGCTTCATTCAACGCTTTGCGGCCGAGATGGGCAAAGAGGTCGTCGGCTTCACGCCGGATGGCCTGCGCGCGCTCACGGCCTACCGTTACCCGGGCAACGTGCGCGAGCTCGAAAACGTGATCGAGCGCGCAGTGGCGCTGTCCGGCTCGCGCGTGATTGGCCTGGGGGACCTGCCGGAATCCATCAGCGGACACGCCAGCGCGCCGGCGCAAAGCTTGCTCGATTTGCCGCCCGGAGGCCTCAACCTCGACGACGTGCTCAACGAAGCCGAACGGCGCCTGCTGCTGGCGGCGCTGGAGCGCACCGGAGGCGTGCGCAAGCGCGCGGCCGAGCTGCTCGGGGTCACGTTCCGTTCACTGCGCTATCGACTGCAGAAGCAAGGCCTGTCCGACGACGAAGACAGCGAAGGGGACGAGCGCTGAGTAGCTCGAAAGCTGGCGCGGCTTCGCTCGGCAAAGCGCCCCGCTTGCAGGAGCTCGCTCAGGCGGGCCTGCTCGGCGCGTGCTCGGTGGCGGCGGTGCTGTCGCCCAGTGTCGAGCCCCTCGCACTGATGACGCTCACGGCGGTCTTGGGCAGCGCCGGTGGGTTAGCCATTTACGGGCTACATCGCGGGCTAGGCCTGCTCCCCCGGCCGCTGCGCCTGCCGTCGTATCTGTTGCTCGGCGCGCTCTCGGCCTTGCTCGTGTTCGCCTTGCCGCTCGGTGCCTGGACCAAGCTGCACGGACCGCACGCCACGATGGCCGCCGGCGCGCTACTCGGCGCGCTCGTCGCCGGCGCGCTCGTCGGGGCCTTGCTGCACTGGACGGGGCAGCGGCCGCTCCACAAAGCCGCCCCTCGCCGGTGGGAATGGCTCAAAAATGCGGCATTCGCGGCCGGCCTATTGCTCTTGGCCTTGGCGTTCGCCGTCTACGAAGCGACGCAAGGGTGGCTTCGGATCTATCCCTCCGCTCGCCAAGGCTGTTTTTTTGGGGCCTGGTTGAGCGCCACGGTCGGCATGCTCGCCGCGACACGACTCTTGCGGGAGCCGGGGCAGCGTGTCCTTGCATGGGCCACGGCGGTATGGGGAGCGCTCGCCCTCGGCAGCCTCCCGTTCGTCGGCGCCAGCACCTGGAGCAGTCTCGCGCGAGTTCCACACGCCGAACTTTGGGTCAACCTCGGGCGCTCATTGTCCGATTTCGACCGCGATGGTTTCTCCGCTTGGTTTGGCGGCGGAGACTGCGCGCCCTTCGACGCCAAGGTTTCGCCCGGTGCCCGCGAGTTGCCAGGCAATGGCGTCGACGACAACTGCCGCTATGGTGACGCTCCGCTGATGCCTCCGCCTACTCCGCTCGCGAGCACGCCCTTGCCGCCCGCGGAAGGAGCGCTCGACATTGTCTTGATCACGGTCGACGCGCTGCGAGCCGACCACACGACGCCCTACGGCTACCAAAGAAACACGACGCCGAATTTGGCTGAGCTCGCCAAGAGCGCCGTGCGCTACGAGCACACCTACACCAGCGGTGGTTGGACGTGTCTGGCCGTATCTTCGCTGTTCTCCGGCGTGTATCCGCGGCGCTTGCGCTGGCGCCCGCTCGTTTGGACGAATCACGAACGCCTGTTGGACGAGCCCTATCGATTCGATGGCGACGAGCACGCCGTCGTGACTCTGACGTTGCCGGCTGAAGACCCACCGTGGTGGCTCCCGCTCGCCCTGCAGCACCGGGGCTATCACACCGTCGCGGTCGCAAGTAGCCCGGTGAAGCCAATGTTCAGTCGCTCGTTTTCGCGCGGCTGGGAGCACTTTTCGACCCAAACCGGGATCGAAGACGTCGGCACCGTCGATCTGGCGCTTCAGGAGCTGGAGCACCTGCCGTCGCCGTTCTTCCTTTGGATCCATTTGTTCGAGCCTCACGAGCCTCAAACGGAGCACCCCTCCGCGCCCCATTTCGGCTCCTCCCTCGTCGACAAGTATGATCACGAGGTCGCCTCGATGGATCACGAGCTCGGACGCGTCCTAAGCGCCCTCGAGTCGCGGCCCAAGACCGCCCTGATCTTTACGGCCGATCATGGCGAAAGCTTCATCAACGGCTTTCAGCTTCACGGCGTCGGTCTATGGGAGGATGCCATCCACATTCCGCTTTTGGTGCGCGCACCAGGCTGGCAACCGGGTGTCAACGGCAGCCCCGCCAGCTTGATCGATTTGGCGCCGACCATCCTCGAGCTCGCTCAGATGCCGGAACCGGCGGGCCTCGACGGTCGTAGCCTGCGAGGCCGGCGCGGTAACGCCCCGGTCATCAGCGATCTATTTCGCGTCGACCCGCAGGGGCAGCTAACGCTCGACGAAATGGCCGTGACCAACAGCCAACTGCGCCTTTGGCACGACGGCCGCCAACAGTCGGACATACTGGTCAAGACGGGCGATCTCACGCTGCCACCCCGGGCGCTGAGCGGTGTGGTCGCCCCGCTCGAGCTGTCCGAAGCGCTGGCTCGCCACATCGAGGCAAGCATTCCGCCCATGGGCGCGGCCCCATGAGCTGGAGCCGAGCGCAACTGGCGCTGCTTTTGCTCGGACTCTGTTTGCTGCGTCAGGTATTGCCGCCAGGGGGCACGAGCCGTTTGGCACTTTTGGCGCTGGCGGGATTGCCGTTTGCGACGGTGGTAGCGGGACGCTGGCCTGGGCGTTCGCTCGAGCTGCTCGGGGCCACCGTCAGCGGCTGCGCGCTGTGCGCTTTGGCGTTGGTTCGCCCCGAGCTGTGGCTGCAAACGAGCATGGCGGCGACCCTGGTGCTCGGCGGTGGGGTGCTTCAGCGTTGGTTTCGGCCCCGCGCGGTCGCGCTCGGGCTGGGGCTCGGAGTGCTCGCGCCGTTCGTGCTCGGGCTCGTCATTGCCTGCCTGAGCGCGGCCGGTAAGAAGCTCTTGCTGACGGAGCTCGGAGACTGGCGGCTCGATTTCGCGTCACTCGGGCGGTTCGCCCAATGGCTCGCCTGCGGCTTGGCTTTCCTGTGCGGAGGCGTGCCGCTCGAGCTCGTCCGGCGCTCCCGTTGGCTGAACGGGCTCGCGCTGATAGCGGGAGGGCTCGTGCTGGGGCCACGCTTGGTTTGGCTGCTCAGCATCCTCACGTTGCGCACCGACTTGTTGATTTGGTCGGAGCCGCCGATCTTGCTCAACCTGTGGAAACTCCGCGCCGGCGAAGTGTTTTATGGGCCTTTTTCGCGGCTGAACAGCTACTCGTATTCTCCCGCGCTCGAGCACCTGCAATACGGATTGTTGCGCCCCCTGGGGCTCGAGCTGTCGTTGGTCGCGCACCGACTGCTCGGCGTGTCGTGGCAGCTGCTCGGGGCCTCGTGCCTCACGGTCGTGCTCACGCGCTTCCTCGGTAAGACGCAGAGCCGTTGGCTGGTCCTGTTCGCGGCGTGCGCCGGCCTGATGCAGACGACCTTGCTTTCGCCCCACTTGCATCCCGATCATCTGCTCATGCTCGGCCTGTGCGGGGCCTTCTGGCTCGTCGCGAAGGAGGAACCGCCGCGGGGCGCGCGGCTCGCGCTCCTGCTCGTGCTGCCCGCTCTCATGACGATGGTGAAGCTGACCGGCGCCGGCATCGGCCTCGGGCTCGGCTCGATCTATCTGTTCGAACGCGATTGGAAGCGCGTGGCCGCGCTGGCAGCGGCGGGCGCCGTCGCATTGCTCACCGTGCCGTTGTTCGACGCTACGCTGGGGAATTTCAGCGCTTACGCCATTGGCCTACAGGCCTCGCATCCTTTCGATGTGGACCGGACACGCGCGGTTTGGGGGACACCGCCGCTGTTGTGCTTTTTCGTCGCGCTGATCGTGTGCACTTTGCGGTGGCGCGCCACCCCGCAAGCGTCGGCGGGGCGCTCTGCGCGTCGCGTCCTGTTGCTGACGTTCGGCATCGGGCTCACGTCGCTCGTGGCGTACGCCAAGCATGGCGGCCGGGACAACAGCCTGCTGCCGTTCGCGCTCGGTGGCTCGCTCGCCCTGCTGCTCGCGCTCGCAGACGGTGCGGAGGCGGTAGCGTCACCGGAATGCTCCTTGCCGAGCACGCTGTACCCGCTGCTGGCCGCGCTGCTGGCCCTCCTCACGCCGCACGCCCCGCCGCGGCTGGGTCGAGCGCGCGCGGAGTTGGTCGAAATGCACCAAAGCGCGGTTCGCTGGCTCGAACGAAGCGCCCTCGCGAGGCAAAAGGTCCTGTCGGCGAGCACGACCGCATACCTGGACGCGGGCTGGTCACGCGTTCCCGATACTTCGCCGGCCACCGTCGGGGAGCTGGCGCTCGCAGGACGCCCGGAGGCGGAGACGTTCGAAGCGCGCGTCCGCAACGGGTACTACGACGGGCTGTTCTTGTCGGCGAGCTCGCTGCGCGTGAATCCGACCTTCGCCCGCCTCCTGCCAACGCTGCAGCGAGGCTACGAGGTAGTCGCTCCCAGCGAGCTCGCGGGGACTTGGCCAACCGGGTTGAGCGGGTACGTGATCGTCCAGCGCCGGGTTCCGTCGCCCGACGCGCATGGTATACGGTGAGGGGTGCTGGTGAGCCGCGCCCGCTTTCGCCGATTGCTCGGTCTTTCGGGCTTGATTCTGTACTGCGGTTTGCTCTTGGTTTCCAGCCTACCGGTGGTGCTCGGGCCGCTCCGCGCGCTCCGGCCGCTCGAGTCGACGGCGGAGCTGTTGCTACATTTCGTCGGCGTCACGCCGGGGCTGGAGGTCTTTCCGGGGCGTAGCAAGGCGCGCGCGATCCCCCACATGGCTTGTTTCCGGGTCATGGGCGAAGGGGATACGAAGGTCGTGTTGTTCGATGATCTCGAGCGCTGTCGACGGCGACGCATCGAGCCCTTGCGCGATCCTTTTCAGGTTTTTCAGGTCAAAAGCTTGCTTGGTCCCCTCGTGGACTTGAATCTCGGTCACCGGCGGAGCCTGGTGTTGGAGCCGATGCAACCGCTGTTTCTATTCAGCGATTACTACTGCCACGTACCCGCCGCAGAGCGCGCCCACGTTCGCACCGTGAACATCGACACCCTTTATATCGGCCTGAATCTCGACGACGGCAGCACCGGTGTCGTCACCATGGGCGGGCGCCGTGATTGCCGGCAACCCAGCTGGGAAATCCGCCGGCCGTGAGCAAGTTGGAAGAATTTTTCTACGAGCCGATCCGCTTCCGCGGGCTGTTCGTGATGCGCGCCGCCTTCGGCCTGATCGCGATCTTTTACTATCTGCGGCTGGTGCCTTATCTACAGGTATTTTTCGGACCGAGTGGCGTCGGCGGTCACGACACGGCCGCGCGCTGGCCGAGCTTTCCAATCGCCGTGACCGAAGGCTTCGAGCACTACGAGCTGTTGCGCTACGTCGCTCAGCCAGGCGTGGTCTGGGGCCTCTGGTTGGGGCTGCTGGTCAGCGCCACGTGTTTTGCGCTGGGACTGCTGACCCGTCCCGCGGGGCTCGTGCTGGCGGCGCTGCACGTGGTTTTTGCCGCTCACCAGCCGCATCTGACCATGGGCTGGGCCCAGCTTTACCCCGCTTTCGTGGTCTATCTGGCGTTGGCGCCGTCGGGGCAGGCTTGGTCCGTCGACGCTTGGCGGCGCCAGCGCAAAGATCCGAGCGTTGTCGGATCGTGGTCGGTCACTCCCTGGGCGCTCCGCGTGCTGCAGGTCCACGTGCTCGCCATGTATGCGACGGCGGGCTGGCCGCGCCTGACCGCCCATGCCTGGCTCCATGGCGAAACGGTGTTGCATGCCGTAGCCGACACGCGCTTTGGTCGCTGGGGTTGGGACTGGCAGGCGCTGCAGCCCCTGCTCGCCGCCGCCACGTATTACGCGCTCGTGCTGGAGCCGGCCGCGACCTTGCTGTTGCCGCTGCGCATCACCCGGCGCTGGTGCGCCCTCGGCCTGATCGCGCTGCACCTCGGCATCGAGCTGTTGGCCGACGTCGGCATGTGGCAATTCATGATGAGCGCGGCCGTGCTCGCGTTCTTGCCCGACACCTGGTTTTCCTGGATTCCAGGGCTTCGCTCAGCGCCGCTCCCGGCCGATCTTCGCGAACCTTCGCCAAGCGCATACTCGTGAGCGTTCGCCCTCGTGCTCCCGAGCCACCTCGTGGCCAGGCACGGCCGTCACTCGCCCCAGCTGGGCTCGGCGAGACGATCGCGAAACGTGGTGGCGCAGGGATCGTCCGGGCCGCGGTCCCTCTTACCCGCGCATGCCGCTGGATCGAAGCGGGGCCCGAGCGCGGCCAGCCCGTTGTGCGACACGAATGGCAAGTCTTCGCGCCGCAGCTGCTCGAGACGCTGCCCGTGCGCTTGCACACCCATCGCCGCGAGCTGTGCGCGCGCGGTGGCTTGGATTTCCGGATCGTCGCTGACGACCAGCAGCTTTTGCAGCACGGCTTGCGACGCGGCCTTCTTGCCGGCTTCGTTGTACAAGCCCGCCGCCGTGACGCAGTGATAGGGAATTCTCTCGTTCGAGCCAATCAGCTCACACGCGCGCGCCAGCAGCCTCGCGCCCTCTTGCCGAAACTCTTCGGCTTCGGCCGAGTTTTGGAGTTGCCCCGGCGCCAAATAGGCCAAAAATTGGCCTGCGGACGCCCACAGGGCCTGATCGTCCGGGAATTCGCGCGTGCCGCGCAGCAAGAGCCGTCGAGCTTTGCGGTACATGTCTTGCGGCACCGCGACTGACTGCAGCGTAAGGAGAGCGTCCGAATAGCGATAGGGATCACGAAACTTCGGGTCGAGCTCGTTGATGGTCTCGAGGTAGAGATCGGCAAACTCGAATAGCCGCTTTTCGCTCAAGTGAATGCCGGCGCTCACCAGCACGTGTCCGTAAATCAGATCGGCGGCGGCCGAGTGGTAGCCCAAGCTGAGCGCGCGCGTTCGCGCCGGCGGCGGCAGCAGATACACGTCGTGCTTGGCGGTGATGCGTCGATAGTCTTCCGCGAGCTGGGCGCGGCCCCCCGCGATCAGCAGCAAACCGAGGCCCAGAGCCGCAACCGCGCGCCAGTCGGCGCTACTCCACTTCACGACTCACCTCCAAGATCTCGCGCTTGGAAGCTTGCCCTTGTTGGACGGAGCCGCCGGTGCGAAAGGTGCTGACGACGCCGTCCCCGTCCAAATCACCGTGGGCTTCGGCGGTGAAGTGCGAGCCACCGGGCCCATTCTGTGAATCGAACTGGAACGAGTAAGCGTGGGGAGTCGTCAGCTCGAAACCGAGCAGCCGCCAGGTCGGGTGATCCCAGGTGTGCGGCGGATCCACGACCAAGCTCGCGCGCGGCACGCTGGCGGGGGTGAGGGGACAGCTGGCCGGAAACGCGGCCGTGATGGGCGCGGAGTCCGAGAGCACGCTGGCCCGCACCGCGATCTGCTCCAGCCCTTCCAGCGCCTCGCTCATGCGGGAGGCGTGCAGGTTCTTCAAGAAGGCGGGGATGGTCACGGCGCACAGCGAGCCGCCGATGGCGAACAGCAGGGCGGCTTCAACGGGGGCGAGCGCACGCATCGAAGGCCCATCCGTAGCGGGGAAATGGCGGCCCAGCAAGTAGGGTGCGCGTAGCGCCGCTGCGAGGCTGGTGTGAAACACCAGCTGTCTAAATCGGCGGAGCCGCCGGGTGGAGGGGAGGCTCAAAAAGCTTTGCTTTCTGAGGGGAGGAGGCGCGTGCCTCCGCCCCCAGGACAAGAACTAGGAGGTTGGTGTTTGAAAAACACCAGCCTCGTAGGCGGCGTTTCTTCTGCGATCTTGGCCTGAATGGCTACTAAGATCGAAGCTCCATGAGCTTGGAACGACCGGCACGCCAGACGGCCCCGCGCGGACTGGCCTTTCCGGCGCTGGAAGTCGCGCTGCTGACGTTCATCTGCTTCTTGCCCAGCTTGGCGATGGGCTTTGTGTACGACGACGTCATCCTGATTCGTGACAACCGTTACGTGCACGGTCTCGAACACTTCGGTCACGCCTTCACGCACTTCTTTTGGGAGCTAGACGAGGGGCCTAGGACCGACGACGGCGTCAATTACTACCGGCCGCTCGTGACGGTTTCGTACCTGTTCGACTGGCTCGTTTCCCAGGGTAGGCCCTGGTTTTTTCATCTGTTCAACGTGCTGGCGCACGCTGCAACTACCTACTTGGCGGTTCTGCAGCTGAAGCGTTGGACGCGGAACCAGGCGGTGGCCGTGCTGGGCGGGCTGCTTTTCGCGCTCCACCCCTCGCGCACCGAGAGCGTGGTGTGGATAGCGGGCCGGACCGACGTGATGATGGCGCTGTTCATGCTCCTGTCGTTGGAGCTTTCGTACCGCGCAGCGCGCGACGCGCGCCACGGCTGGCGGAGCTTGGGTCTTTCGTTGACCTGCTTCGTGCTCGCGCTGCTGTCCAAGGAATCGGCTGCTAGTTTGCCGCTCTTGCTCTACGTCGACTACGCGCAGTCGACTTCGGAGTCGGAAAAACGCCGTTTCAAGCTGGGCATCTGGGCACATGCGGTGCTTGCCGCGGTCTATGTCCTGCTTCGCACTCTGGTCTTTCCGGTGTGGGGCCTGGCGCGCGAAACTACCGTCACGCTGCGGTACGGCTTCCTCACCGTGTACGCCTACTTGGAACGCTTGTTGTTCCCCTGGCCGCAGACTTTCTTTCACCGCCCACTCGCCTGGGACGGCCACGACTACGTCTACCCGACTTACGCGGTCGTCCTCGGCGTCGTCATCATGGTCGCCTACGCAACGCTGGTCGTGCGGGCTTGGCGACGGAGTAGGGCAGCGGCGGCGCTGCTGGCGGGCGTCGTGGCGGCGTTCGGGCCGCTACTCAACTTCACGTATACGGGCATCTTCGTTACGACCTCCGATCACTTCTTGTACCTGCCGCTGCTGCTGTTCTTCGCGGCGATGGGCGTGCTCTACGGCGAGCCAATGGCCCGCGCGCTCCAGCAGCGTTCGGTGTTGTTGGCGCTCGGGGGACTGTTCGTGGCGTACCTCGCCGTCAACCTGCTACGCACCTACGACTACCGCGACCAAAATGCGATGGTAACGCGCGAGCTCGAGCTCAACCCGCACAACCCATTGATGCTCAAGACGCTCGCGGAGGTGCGCGCGCGCGAAGGCGACATCGATCAAGCGGTCGCCTTTTTTCTGGAAGCGACCAAGCCAGATGCCAAAAAGTACGCGCTCTTGCTGCCGGAGGGGCTGCAATACCAGATCTACCTGCGCCTCCTGAGTTTGCAGGGTAGTCGCACCTCCGACGGCGCGGTGGACGAGCTACAGCACTTGTTCGACGAGCTCGACGCGATCTTGCGTGAGGAGCCTCCGCCTTGGCGCGGCCGGGTTGGGGGGTTGCAGGTGGGGCGCCGTTTGGATGCCAAGGGGCAGAAAAACGCGCTCACCGGCAACAATCGCTCGATCCTTCCAGCCGAGGCCGCCTTCCTCGCTACGCGCCTGGGCGAAGACGCGCGCGCCCGCGTGCTACTGGCCAACGTGCGTGAAGATTCGGTCGACAAGCTACCTAACGCGCCGAACGTCGCGCTAACCTTTGCGCGGCTCGGCATGTTCGCCAAGGCTCGCCACTGGTGCGACTTGATAGCTGCCGCGTCGCCGCAGTCGCCCTCCGAAAAGCTTCCGCCGTCGCTGCGTTCTCGTCTCGCGCGCGCGGAGCGACTCTTCGTTCGCGCCGCCCAGTCCCCGACAGACGCGCCCCGCCTGCGCGCCGAGGCGTACCTTGAGCTCGGCGCTTACCTGCGGGCTTTGCGCGTCTTGCGCCCCGAGGTCGCGGCGCATCCCGACGATCCCCGCGTCGGCTCGCTCTACGTCCACCTGCTGACTGCCGCCGGCCTCGAGGACGAGGCCCTGCGTACGGCGGTGGCCGCGCTCGGACCCGAGCGAGCCCGGAAATTCGTGGCTGACGTTAGCAATGACCTGCCCGAAGCCGTCAAAAAGCAGCGCAAGCCCAGCCACCCCCTCGACTGGTTCGTCACGCCGGGTGCTCCGTGAAGCGCAACGCCGAACAGTTCACGCTATCTGATCCAGCCATCGTGATCGGCGGGCTCGCCGTCATCGTTGGGATTGGCGTTGCCGCCTGGAGCGCCTGGACCTGTGATGACGCCTACATTTCCTTCCGCTACGCGAGAAACCTGCTCGAGGGCCACGGCCTCGTCTACAACCAGGGCGAGCGGGTCGAGGGCTATACCAACCTGCTGTGGACGCTCTGGAGCGTCGTCGGCCTTGCTTTAAAGGTAGCCCCCGACACGTGGGCCAGCATCTGGAGCTTGCTCGCCTACGGCGCCGTGCTGCTGCTCCTCCTTTCGCTCCACCTCCAGTTGCGTCGCAGCCTCGCCGTCACGCGCCACACACTGCCGGTCGCATGCTTGGCCGTCGCGTTGCATCGCGAATGCCAAATCTACGCTACGGGCGGCCTCGAAACCTCGGCGTTCACGGCCACCGTTTTCTTGGGCTACGTCGTCCTCGCGCGGAGCGTGCTCAGCGGCCAGGTCCAGCCGATCCTGTGCGGCGTGCTCTTCGGCCTCTCTTCCATGCTCCGACCCGACGGCATGGTGTTCGCCGCCGTGGCGGGCGCCGCGCTGCTGTTCGTCAAGCCCCGCAAGCCGCGCGTCCTGGTCGCTTACGCGCTCGCGGTCTTCGCTTTCTGGGGCGGCACCACGGCATTTCGTTGGCTGTACTACGGCGACTATTTCCCGAACACCTACTACGCCAAGTCGGCGTACTTGGCTTGGCACACCCAGGGCCTTCGGTACCTCCGCACGTACCTCGCCCAGTATTGGGTGCTATTCGTTGCCCCAGTCGTTTTCGTGATCGGCTACTTTCGAGCGCGCCGCGCTCCGCGAGCCGAGGCGGCTGCGCCTGAATTCATTCGCGTGCACGCGCACCTCTCGCTCGCGTTCGCCGCAGCCTATACGTATTACGTGATTCGCGTCGGCGGCGACTTCATGTTTGCTCGCTTACTCATCCCCGTAACGCCGTATCTCGCGCTGCTGCTCGAGCTCGCTCTGTATCGCCTCTCGCTCAAGCGCCCCATCGCGTACCTCGAGCTCGTCTTCGCCGCGTTGGCGCTGCCGCTCGTTACCCCACGTCCCGTCTCTGCTTCCGAGTGGCTGGATGGCGTGGCCGACGAACGCGACGTGTACAGCGACGAGCGGGTCAGCACTTCTATCGCCAACGCTGGCCTCCTGCGCCAATTCTTCCAAGGCCTCCCAGTGCGCGTCGCGTTTCTCGGTACCGAGGCCCGCATCATGTACGAGGCCGACGTCGAGGTCGCCATCGAATCCGAAACCGGCCTCACGGACCGCAGCGTCGCCCACCAAACGCTCACCAAACGCGGCCGCATCGGCCACGAAAAACGCGCTAGCCCCAAGTACTTGATCGAAGAGCGCAAAGCTCACTTCATGTTCACCGCCATCGGCCCCGAGCTCACCGGCGTCGACAAGGTGGTGACGCCGCAAGCAATCCATTTCGGCCCGATCGAGGCCTGGATCCTGTACTGGGATCCCCCCCTGATGCAGGAGCTAGCGCGAAGGGGAGCCAAGTTCTCCGACATCGGCGTCACGCTCGATCGCTACATCGAACACATGAACACGAAGAGCGACGCGGAAGTGAAGTCGGACTACGAGAAGTTCCGAAGGTTCTACTTCGGCCACGTCAGTGATCCGGCTAGGGAAGGGGCGTTTCGGAAACGGCTGGGGGGCTGAGGAGTCCTCGCTGCGGCACAAAAGTGAAAACCCCCGCCCGGCTTTCGCCGAACGGGGGCTTCGCAGCCCGAGAGGGCTCGAGCTCACTCTTCCGGCTTGTCCTCGGCGATCACCGGCGACACGGCGATCGAGTTGTCTTGGATCTTGCCCCCGAGCGTGAACGTCGAAAAATCGGAATCGCCGTCCAGGTTGCCCTTGGCAGTTGCCGTGAAGGTCTCGCCGTTGACGCCCGTGGTGCCAGAGGCAGCGTAGCCGTACATGTAGTACTGCGGCTCGGCCATCGAGAACTTCAAGCAAGCCCAGCCCGCGTACTGGCTGTCGCCATCCCACTCGCTTTGCTTGGACTGGTATTTCTTGCCCGCGACAAACGCGACGTCTGTGGGCACGGTAAGCGCGGCACTACCGCAGAGGGTGTTGGCAATGCCCGTCGAGGCGCCGGCCGCGAGGACGCCCGCCGCCATCTTTTCGCGGTTGTAGGCGTTCGAGGCGTCCTTCGCCATCTGACCGAGGGAGTTCTTGGCTTCTGCCGTCTTTGCGTTCGCCATGTACTTGCGGACGCCGTAGATGGCGAGCGCGGCCAAGATGCCGACGATCGCGACGACGATCATGAGCTCGACGAGCGTGAAGCCGCGGCTCTTCTTCAGTTTGCGTTGGATGGTACGGATCATGGTGTTTCTTCCTCGGTTAACGGGTGGAACTACGAGCTTGTAGCGTCGGACCACCCGATCCGAACGCCTGGGGTTGAGCGATGGTGGCGAAAAGACTGCGGGGCAAAGCCGCGCCGACGGTCGAGCGAGTCATTTACTCACCCTCCTTGTCGACGATGACTTGACCGGTAAAGCTGGCGCTGGCGTAGACGGATTGCAGGCCGTCGGCGTCCAAATCGCCCACGGCGCGCACGACGTACCAGGGAGCGCCGTTCGACGACGATGGCCAGTTGGCCACGGTGAACGACGTGCCAGCAGCCGGAATGGAGTTGCTGCCGTCACCCGCGGCGCAGCCGTAGGCGAAGCGCACGGGTGCGTCGGCATTAACGCCCAAGGTTTGGAAAGCTTTACCCTGAGCCGTAGAGACGTCGCCCCAGCCGTAAGCTTTGTTGGACGGCGACGTCATCGGGTAGAACGTGGACGTATTGAGCGAGTGCGAGCCGCTCACGTCCAAGTAGGCAAACGTGTCGGCCTTGTACGTCTCTTGCGCGGCCTTGATCGCGCCGATCATCTGCACGGCTTCGCTGGCCTTCGACGAGTTGATGTACTTACGGACGCCGTAGACCGCGAGCGTCGCCAAGATGCCGACGATGGCCACCACCGCCATCAATTCGATGAGCGTGAAGCCACGACTGCTGCGTCGGACGATGGGTCGCACCGACCAGCCACCAAGCAACTAGCAGGCCAGCGTCAGCCACTTCATGAAATAGCTGAATTTGCGCGGTCTTCGCGTCAGGCTCGCATGGCTGGGCGGTGACAATTTTGGGCACTCTTTCGTGTTGGTGGACCCAAAAACGGCAAAAAGGCGGAGAAACGCGCACCTCGGCGCACAAGCACGCCGGTCTATTCGCCGTCGTTCTCTACGTACAGCTCGCCGTTGAAGCTCGCCGCCAACAACCGCGAGAGCGTGCCGTCGCGATCGCGATCACCGGCGGCTTGGATGACGTACCAGGGATCGGCCAGCGTGGTGGGCCAGGTCGGTTTGTCGGTCGTGAGCGGGACGGGCAGCGCGTTGGCGGGGGTGCCGGCGCGCACCAAGAAGCCGAACTGCGTGCCCTCCGGCCGCGAGACGTCGAGTTGCTTCCAGCGGTCCCAATCGGGGTGAGACAGCTGCTGCCAAGCGTGCTGCGTGCCGTCCGGCGCCGCCGGGTACCAGGGCGTTCCAGCGGTGACCGAACAGTTCTGATAGGCGCCGCTCTCGGCGCGCTGCGACTCTTCGGCGACTCGGATGGCTTGAATCAGCGCGGCGGCTTCCGTCGTCTTCGCGTCTTTGAAGTGCTTGCGCACGAGCATGGTGCCGATGGTCGCCAAGATGCCGGTGATGGTGACCACCACCAACAGCTCGACCAGCGTGAAACCTCGGGCAAAACCGCTGTCGTTGCGCCCGGTCGCACTATGCCGAAGGCCCATGTGCCTTCAGCATAGCTCAACTACGGGCGCGCCACTCGTCGAGCAAGCGAGCCGCGCGCGGATCCGAGAGCGTTTGCGGGGATAGATCGGCGTTCTACGGGAAGCGCACGACGGCGGTTGCCGTCTTGCCGGCCTCGATGACGACCGACTTTGCTTTTCGGCCGTGCTCGGGGTGAACGAAGATCACCGTGTGGGGACCGACGCTCACGCTGATGTTGGCCTTCGGCGTCGCGCCGAGCGGCTTGCCGTCGAGGATGACGTTCGACACGGGGATCGAGTTGATGTTGAGCAAGCCCTTGCCCGAGCCTGCGCTCGGCTTCTCGACCGCAGCGGGCGTGGGCTTGGGGGTCGCGGCCGGGGTCGGGGTCGGGGTCGACGAGGTGTGGTGCGACGTCGACGGCGTCTCGGGCTTGCTGTCGGGCTCGGGCATGGCTTCCGGCGCGCTGCTGGAGCCGCCCAGCTCGACCACGAACGTGCGCTCGGCCTGTCCGTCCTCGAACTCGATGTTCTGCTTGAAGTCGCTGAAGCCCTTTTTGGTCGCGACGATGCTGTAGGGCTTGTCGGAGGTGATGTCGACGCGCAACGGCAGCGACGGCACCGGGCGGCGCTCGCTGCCGCTAACCAGCAGCACCTTGGCGCCGTCGGCGTTGGTGCCGGCCTTGATGGTCGCCAAGCCCTTCTTCACCTTGAGCTTCGGCTCCAGCGTCATCAGCTTGTCGGCTTCGACGGTGACGCGCTTCTCCATCGACTCGTACCGCTCACCGCCATCGATCTTGACGATGTGCTCGCCGGGAGACAGGTCCTTCAGCTCTTGTGGGAGCGGGCCGTAGTCTTTGCCGTCGACTGACAGCTTGAGGCCAGCGCCCTCGGCGATGACCTTGAGCCCGCTGCCTTCGCTGCCGCGCGCCAGCTCGACGTTTTCGGCGCTCTCTTCGCCAGCGTTGATCTTGACGGCTTTGGGGGCCGTCGTGGTGTAGCCGGCGGCTGCGACCTTCACGAAGTGAACGCCGCGCGGCAAATCGGTGACTTGGCAAGGCGAGGCGTCGCAGCGCTGCGAGCCGTCGACGTACACCTGAACGCCGTCGATGGCTTTGCCGGCGGGGCCGGAAACGGACACGACCAGCGAGCCCTTCTTGGGCATCAGCGCGTACGCAGCCGCGCCCGCGCCCACTACCACCACGGCGGCGATCAGCATCCACAGGCCACCACGGCTGTTGCGCTGTTGCGGCAGCGTGATGGTCGGCGAAGGCGCGTGAGCATGCGGCGGGGGATCGAAATGGGGCGCCGCCGGCAGCGGCTGAGTCTTGGGCGGCGGCGGCAACGGCGCCCTCGGCACCGACGGAGGGGGCACGCTGAGGGGCCTACCAACGAGCGACGCGGCACGGGCGGCGGGTGGTGGCGCGCCCGCGGCAGGCGGCGGGGCTCCGGCCGCGGGCGGCGGCGGGGGCGCGCTGTGCAGCAGTGCACGCGCCGTGTCCTCGACGCCTTTGTCGAAGACCTGCGTCGCTTCGTCTTCGTCATCCCAGTCGATGTCGACGCCGGGCTTTCCGGAGGCGGCGGCGGGCTTGCCGGGAGCGGGCGGCGCAGGCGGCACCGCGGGGACGCCCGGCGGCTTGAGCTGCGGCAGCGGCGTGGTTTCGTCTTCGTCTTTGCCCTTGGGCGCAGCCATCGGAGGCGGCGGCGGAGGCGGCGGTGCAGCCGAGGTCCCGGGCATGGGTGGCGGCTTCGACGCTCCGCTCATGCTGGGCGGCGGCGGAGGCGGGGGAAATCCGCCCGGCTGCGTCTTCAGGGGGGGGGCGGGCGGCATGCTGCTGCGCGGGGGCGGCGGCGCCG